>Ga0316204_10000351_pt1 | contig 180947 bp, 167 predicted proteins | sample 6monrhotite_MG_2_FD_205661 | JGI IMG/M metagenome (GOLD analysis project Ga0316204, IMG submission 205661) | Microbial mat bacterial communities from mineral coupon in-situ incubated in ocean water Damariscotta River, Maine, United States -... | ecosystem: Environmental > Aquatic > Marine >... | reverse complement strand
CGCCACCTCTAACATGTGCTATTGCATGTATGCCTCCCATTTCTAGCCAGGCCATATAATCACCTTGAAAATATGGATAATTTGTAAAGGCTATGGCTCCATAAACTTGCATCATAAGAGGGTTTTTTCCATTCATTTTTGTGCCTTTCTTATAGGTAATGGAAATAGGAATCTGAGTTCCATCTTTACTGGTAGAGAATACAATATCACTTTTATAATCATCTCCATTAAACGGAACCTTTGCACGACTAAAAACTTTGGTGTCATTGGATTCTATGGAAGTTTTAAAAATAGTATTTGGTTCGGTTATGCCAATAAACCGAGTCAAAATCTCTTTACTACTTCTATTGCCGCTTAGCGCATTGTACCCGTTTGAATTAAAGTATAAACCTCCGCTAGGAAGCGCTATTTTTCTTTCTAGAAGACCTTTCAGATTATATATTTTAAGACTGATTTTTAGATTTTTTTGAACAGGAATCACAAATTTATCCCCAACAATTAATGGTAGTAAGCTTCCTCCGGCTGATTGATATCCCATAATACTTTCATCTTTTTCAGAGATAAGGTCTTTCCATTTTTTTTGAGACTTATTGATATTCACATAAACAATTTTTCCTTTAGGTGCATTGTGGTCTGTTTCGAAATAGAAAGTTGAATTGTCATTTCCTAAAAAAATGTAAGACGCCTCAGGTTTGTTAACTAAATATGTAGCCTTTTTGCTTGGTTTTTTAAGATTAAAATAGAGAACTTTACTTTGAGATGCCGCTCCATTTCTTTCTGTAATCACCAAATAGTTATTATCGTCAGAAACGTTTAATTCTAGTTTCGACCCTTCAGATTCAGGAGTATAGATTATTTGATCCTTTTCGTAAGGACTATTAATAACATGAAACTTTACTTTCAATTCACTTCGCGTTTGCCCCTTGTCAGCAATTTTATTGCTACTTAGATAATAAAATCCGATCCCGTTTTTTAACCACGTTAAACGAGTTCTACCCATATCAGCCCCTCTCATGGTTTCTTTTGAAAGTTGCTGTGTTTCTAGGTTATAGGTTTTCCAATCAAAGAACCCACCTGGACCAGCCAACCCTAAAGCTACATGTTTTAAATCTGGACTTGGAATATAAAAGTATATTGCACGAGGGTTAAATGGAAGTTTCAAAGAAACAGGTTTCGTATTCTTTTTTTGATGATAGAACCCCCATTGACCTTGTTCATCATCTTTGATGAAAAAGTAATTTTCATTAAATGAAATAGGCAAGTCCATTTTATCTGAAGACTTCATTAAACCAGCTACTTTTTTCTTTAAAAGAGTATAGTTTGGTAATGATCTTGTAAAACCTAAGGTCGTGCTATCTTGTTGTTTAACCCATTTTTTGGTTTCGGCACTGCTGCTGTTATTTAACCAGCTATAATCATCGGTTATAGTAGTTCCATGGTATAGATTTTTCTTTATTGTTTTTTTTGTCTCAGGATAGTTCGGACTTAGTTTAGTTTGACCATTACATGAGATAGATAAGATGCAAAATAATAAAGCATAGATATTTGTTTTCATAAATAGGATGTTATAATTTTCTTCAAACATAATTACAGACCATATAATTTTAGCTTATGGTTATAAAAGGTTTAGCTTATGTTTTTATAAGGGGCTAAGTTTTTTAGTTATAAAACAGTAATTTTATAAATGTATATATACGACAGATGTTTTTACTTTTCTGTCATAGCAATGATTAGATATGGATAAGAGTTTTCATATAGATGACTGGCTCATTCAGCCATCTCTTAACAAGGTTTCACTGGGCGATAAGTCCTGGAAAATTGAACCTAAAATTATGAGCGTTCTAGTTGTTCTTTCAAAAAACAGAGGGGATGTAGTTTCTAGAGAAGAGCTACTAAATAGTGTTTGGGAGAATACCGTTGTTGTAGATATGGTGGTTACAAGAGCAATTTCTGAACTGAGGACAATCTTTAAAAATAATCGTTCCAACCCTTCTCTAATAGAAACAATTCCTAAGAAAGGATACAGATTAACAGCTCATGTAGTTTTCTCTAATATTGAGAAAAAGAAAAAAGAGAAACCAAGAGGGGTTTATAAGAGTGTACTGTGGGTGGCATTCATATTTCTGTGTGTGGTTATTTTTATCGGAATGCTAACGTCTTCAGAGAACAATAATTCGGACACATTTGAAATAAAATCATTAACCTCTTTGAAAGGATGGGAGTATAATCCGAGTATTTCTAATGATGGAAAATCTGTGGTGTTTGTATGGAAAGATGATAGTAATTCCTATCATATATGCACTAAATCGCTTGATGATGGATCTGTTAAAACATTAGTATCGTCGAAGTACATGTATTTTACCCCTGTTTTTGAGAAAGACAAAAATAGTATTACTTATTATAAAAATGAAAATGGAAAAGTTTCTATTTGTAGTGTTCCTGCTTATGGAGGAAATGAAGTGGAATTAATAAAGCTAAACTCTCAGTTGGCAGGACTCTCATGGTCTCCAAATGGCAATACCCTAGCTTTTGTCGGTAATGACTCTTTAAAGAATAATTCAACAATTAAATTATATAATAATGAGACGGAAGAAATAATGCCTCTTACCAATCCTCCAAAAACTATTTGGGGAGATAGTGCCCCTAGATTTTCTCCAGATGGAAATTCAGTAGCATTTATAAGAACATTTTCTGAAGGAAATCAAGATATATATATTGTTAATTTGAAAGACAAAACTGAGTCAAGATTAACATCTTATAATAGTAATATTTATGGATTCGATTGGAGAAATACAACCTCTCTAATATTGTCTTCAAACTATAAAGGTAATACGGTTACTTTGAGTTTTGATATTCATTTAAAGGAAGGAAAAATAATTCCATTGGGGATTAATAATCAAAATCCAGTTGCGTTAAACGATGTATTTATTTTAGAGAAATGGACGCAAAATGTTGATCTATTACAAGTAGATCTAGCCAAGAGCCCAAAAATAGTTAAAAGCCCTATTATTAGCTCGACTAAGTTTGATCTTAGCCCAAGTTTTTCTCACGATGGAAAACATATTGTTTTTGTTTCAAACCGCTCAGGTAATTACGAATTATGGACGATAGATAATGATGGAAAGAATTTGAAAAAAATAACATCTATTAATAAATCTTTAATTGGAAACCCTAACTGGTCTCCTAACGATGAGCTCATAGCTTTTGATTCAAAGAAGAATGGAAAGTCAAATATTTTTTTAAAAAACATTGAAAATAACGACCTTTTCTCTTTTACTGACACGTTAGCAAATGAGGTTGCTCCGAGTTGGTCCAGAAATGGGAAGTGGCTGTATTTTGGATCGGATAGAAGTGGTGATTGGGAGGTTTGGAAAAAATCAGTCAACAATGGTAGACAAATAGAGAAGGTTTCTGTTAAAGGAGGGTATTATGCAAAGGAATCTATGGACGGGAAGTATTTATACTATAGTAAATTTAAAAAATCGGGAATTTGGCAATTAGACTTAGAAACTAAAATAGAGGAGCGGGTTATTGATTCGACGGCAACAATAGATTACGCTAATTGGGCATTAACCTCATCAGGAATTTTTTATGTGAAAAGAAATATAGGTAATTTTAATAGCTCAAAAATTAAGTTCTATGATTTTAAAAGTAGAAAAGAAAAACTCATTATAAACACCTCAAAACCGATTCCTGCTAACGATAACTCCATTACTATTTCTCCTGACAATAGCACAATTCTATTTGGGCAGACAAATGGATATGATAGTGATTTGATTCTTGTAAAGAAAGAAAAGCGGTAGAGTTAAAAAACGCTAACTACATCTTCTCATACATTGCTCTAAGCTTTTCTCTAGTAATGGTTTGTTGCCAATCTTTTCCAAGAGCATTTTCCCATAATGGAACTAAACTTAAAGACACATCGATCATAATGTCAAATTCTTTATCGGTGAGGTCTTTGCACAACCCTTTTGGAATATCAATATTATGCTTCTTTACCATTTGTTTAAACTCAGCAACTCCTTCTGGATAGAATTCTTCTAATTGATCAAAAACAATACAATTACCAATACCGTGCTTGGTGCCTAGTAAATAAGATAATCCATAACTCATAGCATGTGCAACTCCTACTTGAGAATAGGCAATACTCATACCTCCATGCCAAGAAGCCATCATTAATTTATCTTGAGCATCTTCATCTCTAGTATCTTTTTCAAGGTAAACCTCTCTACATAGGTCTAAAGACTTTTCCCCATAACTTTCACTAAAAGCATTTAAATATGTTCCAGTTAATGATTCAATACAGTGAATATAACAATCCATTCCTGTATAAAACCATTGATTTGTTGGTACGTCTTTTGTTAATTCTGGGTCTAATACAACTTGATCAAACGGGGTATAATCGGAATTCATTCCTAATTTACGTTCCGGTCCAGTTAATACAGTAGTTCTTGAAACTTCTGCTCCCGTTCCAGAAATTGTTGGAATCCCTACATGATATACACCTTGATTCTTTACCAAATCCCATCCTTGGTAATCAGCAGAACTTCCAGGGTTTGTCAACATCAAAGCAACTGCCTTGGCATAATCTAACATAGTACCACCACCAATTCCAATAATGCCTGATGGAATCTCATCAAATTCAGCAACAATAATATCTCTATACCCGTCTACATAGCTTGTTTTTGGTTCTTCTTCTGCACTTACATAAATGATTTTATCGTTAAAATGTAAAGGAATTCTACTGATTAACGCATCATTTCCTTCAAAGACATCATCGACAATAAATATAAACGGTGCGTTGTTGCTTTTTCTTTTTGGAGTTAGTATTTCATCTAATTGGTTAAAGCATCCTCTGCCAAATACAACGCGAGGAACCATCGGGAAGTTTCTAAAGCTCATTTTTTGGGTTTATTGATTTAAATATTTTTGGGCTTTGACCAAATCTTCTGGGGTGTCAATTTCAATTCCCATAAAATCGGTTTCAACCATTTTTATTTTTTTTCCGTATTCTAAATACCGAGTGCATTCTATTTTTTCTGTTGCTTCTAACGAACACATTGGTAAGTTGTAGAAATCTAAAATCGCTTGTTTTCTGAATGCGTACACACCGATATGTTCAAAATACCGGGCTCCAGCATCCTTATCTCTTGGATAGGGAATGGGAGAACGAGAAAAATACAAGGCAAAATTATTTTGATCTACAATTACTTTTACATAATTCGGATCTGTAATGTCTTTCCAATCTGTGATCTCTTGCATTAACGAAGCCAAGTCAATTTGATTGGCATCGACGCCATCAAAAACTGCGAGTACTTTTTCCAATGGCTCTTTCTTTACAAAAGGTTCATCGCCTTGCACATTTACCACGATATCTACATCTAAGTCCTGAACAGCTTCGGCAATTCTATCGGAACCACATTCATGCTCTTTAATGCTCATAATGGCTTTTCCATCATGCTTTTCAATAACATTTTTTATGATCTCACTATCCGTAACTACATATACCTCATCAAACAAATTTGTGGCTACTGTGGCTTCATATGTTCTTACGATAACAGGTTTTCCTCCCAAATCGGCCATCAATTTACCGGGGAAACGAGTAGCTCCATAACGAGCAGGAATCATTGCAATGATTTTCATTGTTCTATTCGTATTTTTATAACACAGATGAAATTGCAGCCACCATGTTTTTTACACGTTCTTGCACTTCAGCTTCTGTCCAAGACAATTTAATTAAACAAGAGATATTTCTTGAAATAAAATCATCTGACTGCGAAAAATTCATTGTGTTTAGATCTTGCATCCCATTTGTAATCTGATCTGATAAAGGGAATAACGAAGTTTTTTCTTTTAAATGATGCCATCTTCGAATATAATGCCAATCATTTTCAAAATAATTCCAATAAGCATCAACACCATGTTCTTTGAATGCGGTAACTACTTTATCCGTAAGCTCTTTGGTGGGCATGAAAAAAGATAAAAACCCTGCACTATCTCCATCCTCATCAGGAATTCTTCTAAATGATACTTCAGGAATTGTCGCTAAAGCGTCTTTCAATATTTTTTTATGCTTTCTCTGCGTTGCTACAAAACCGTCTAATCGTCTTACTTGCGCCAATCCAACAGCAGCATTCAGTTCAGAGATTCTAAAATTATACCCTAAAAAAGGATGTGTTTCTGCACCTCTATCATTTCCAACATGATCATGCCCATGATCTGTATAATGATCTGCATTAATCGCTAATTTGGAATTATTAGTTACCATAGCTCCTCCTTCTCCGCATGTAATCGTTTTTACATAATCAAAAGAAAAACAACCAGCATCTCCAATAGTTCCTAATTTTTTTCCCTTGTAAGAACCTCCAATTGCTTGACAGGCATCTTCTAGTAAGATTAAATTGTGATTATCGCAGATTGCTTTTAAGGCATCTAAATCGGCCATGGAACCACACATATGAACAGGCATAACCACTTTTGTCTTTGGAGTAATCGCCGCTTCTACAGCTTTAGGATCTAATGTAAGAGTATCATCAATATCCACTAAAATAGGCGTAGCACCTGCGGCTAAAATGGATTCAAAACTTGCTACAAAAGTAAACGTTGGCATAATTACTTCATCACCAGCACCTACACCCAATACAGCTAATGCTACATTTAAAGCAGTAGTACCACTACTGGTTAGTTGTGCATGCTTTACGCTTAATACATTTTGTAACTCTTGTTCAAGTTCTTTTGCTTTCCAATGGCCATTTCTGGCACCATCAAATCCATAGCGCATTAAGACACCACTTTCTAAAACGTCGTTTACTTCTTTACGTTCAGCGTCTCCAAATAATTCAAATCCTGGCATTCGTTTAATTTTTTATAAGAATGCTCAAAGGTAAAAAATTAATCGGATGGAGAAGGCATGTTTTCATGCTTGTCACTAAGAACATATTAAAAGCTTTTTGTTCTCAATTTTCTACACTTTTATCTGACGATTGATCTGTTGATCAAGGGAAATAAAAGTCTCTGTTCTTGCCACCCCTTTAATTCGTTGAATGTCGTGATTTAATAAGTGCATTAAATCAGTATTATTTTTACAGAGGATCTTGATAAAAATGGCCCAGTTACCAGTTGTATAATGACTTTCAACCACTTCAGGAATGTTCTTTAATCTTTTGATGGCTGAGGCATACATACTTGCAGATTCTAAAAAGATTCCTACAAAAGCAGTCGTAGTATAACCCAATACTTTTGGGTCTAGCATTAACTGAGAACCTGCAATTAACTTAGAGGCTTCTAACTTTCGAAGACGCTGGTGGATAGCAGCTCCTGAAATGCCAACCTCTCTAGCGATGCTTAATATTGGAGTTCGTGCATCTTCAATTAAGCGATTGATAATGATCTTGTCTATACCGTCTATTTTAACCCCCATAATTTTGTTTCTTTATTGTAAGGTATAAAGATAAAAAAAACGAAGAATAAAAGCATATTCTTCGTTTCAATAGTTTACTATAACGTATTATGTGATTTACGATTTCATTTCGAAATCTTCCATAAATTTAGTTGTATAATTTCCTGCAATATAATCTGGGTGATCCATTAACTGTCTGTGGAAAGGAATTGTAGTATTAACTCCTTCAATGACAAATTCATCTAAAGCTCTTCTCATTTTGTTAATCGCTTCTTCTCTTGTTTGAGCGGTTACGATTAATTTGGCAATCATAGAGTCATAGTTTGGCGGAATCATATAGCCAGAATATACATGTGTGTCGATTCTTACTCCATGACCTCCTGGAAGGTGTAGCGTAGTGATTTTTCCTGGCGAAGGTCTAAACCCATTAAACGGATCTTCTGCATTAATTCTACATTCTATAGAATGCAATTTTGGTAAGTAATTCTTTCCTGAGATTGGAACTCCAGCTGCCACTAGGATTTGTTCCCTAATAAGATCATAATTAATTACTTCCTCAGTAATAGGATGCTCTACTTGAATTCTAGTGTTCATTTCCATGAAATAGAAATTTCTGTGTTTGTCCACAAGAAATTCTACAGTACCGGCTCCTTCATATTTGATATATTCAGCAGCTTTTACAGCAGCTTCTCCCATATCATTTCGTAACTTTTTAGTCATGAAAGGAGATGGTGTTTCTTCTGTTAATTTTTGATGACGTCTTTGTACGGAACAATCTCTTTCTGATAAATGACAAGCTTTACCAAATGAATCTCCAACAATTTGAATCTCGATATGTCTCGGTTCTTCGATTAGTTTTTCTAGATACATAGCATCGTTTCCAAAAGCAGCTTTTGCTTCCTGACGTGCAGAATCCCATGCATCTTGAAGACCTCCTTCTTCCCAAACAGCACGCATCCCTTTACCACCACCACCGGCAGTTGCTTTTAGCATTACAGGATATCCTGCTTCTTCAGCTAGCTTCTGGCATTCTTCAAAATCTTTTATAATTCCCTCCGAACCAGGAATACAAGGAACACCAGCCGCAATCATAGTTGATTTAGCTGAAGCTTTGTCTCCCATTCGATCGATCATGTCTCCCGTTGCTCCAATAAACTTAATATCGTGTTCATCACACAATTTGGAGAATTTTGCATTTTCTGAAAGGAATCCATATCCTGGATGAATCGCATCGGCATTTGTAATTTCTGCAGCTGCAATAATATTGGGCATTTTTAAGTAAGATTCACTACTTGGGGCTGGGCCAATACATACTGCTTCGTCTGCAAACTTTACATGTAAACTTTCTGCATCTGCAGTCGAATATACAGCCACTGTTTTAATTCCCATTTCTTTACAAGTTCTAATTACTCGTAAAGCGATTTCACCTCTATTGGCAATCAATATTTTTTTAAACATAATTGTAGGTTTTACCTTTTACAATGTTGATTTGAGATCAAAAAGCAAAAGAAAATTATGATGGATCTACTAAGAATAATGGTTGGTCAAATTCTACCGGAGAAGAATCGTCTACCAATACTTTAACGACCTTACCAGATACTTCTGACTCAATCTCGTTAAATAACTTCATGGCTTCTATGATACATACTGTATCTCCGACTTTAACGTCACTTCCAACTTCAACAAAAGAAGGTTTGTCTGGAGATGGTTTTCTATAAAGGGTACCAATGATCGGTGATTTTATAGTAATATATTTAGAATCATCATCGGCAGGGGCTGTAGCCGGTTGTGGAACTGCTGCTACAGGAGCTGCTGCCATTGGTTGCTGAGCCATAGCCATTGGGGCAGCTTGTACAATTGTGGTTTCGCTAGTTGAAGCACCTGTTCTAATGGTAATTTTTACATCTTCCATTTCTAGTTTTACTTCACTAGCTCCAGACTTCGCTACAAATTTAATAAGACTTTGAATTTCTTTAATATCCATGTTCTTGATTTTAAGTAATATTAGTTTTATGAGTTATATGCCCATTTTAAGTAGATAGATCCCCAAGTGAATCCACCACCAAACGCTGCAAATATTAAATTGTCTCCTTTTTTTAATTGATCTTCATAATCTGCTAACAATAATGGGAGCGTAGCAGATGTTGTATTTCCATATTTGTGAATATTCATCATCACTTTCGAAGCATCCAAATCAATTCTATTTGATGTTGCTTCAATAATTCTTTTATTTGCTTGATGCGGAACCAACCAACTAATATCTTCTTTAGTTAAGTTATTTCTGGTTAACATCTTTTCTGATACATCTGCCATATTGGATACAGCAAATTTGAAAACTGTTTTACCTTCCTGATGCACAAAGTGTTGCCTGTTTTTCACAGTCTCTTCGGATGGAGGTAAAATCGATCCACCAGCATCAATCTTTAAAAACTCTCTTCCCACACCATCACTTCGTAGATATTCATCTTTTAGTCCAAACCCTTCTTCGTTAGGTTCGAAAAGAACAGCGCCAGCACCATCACCAAAAATAATACACGTTGCTCTATCTGAATAATCAATGATAGAAGACATTTTATCTGCTCCGATTAACAGTACTTTTTTGTATTTACCTGATTCAATATAGGCCGATGCTGTAGACATACCATATAGAAAACTAGAGCAAGCTGCTTGTAAATCAAAAGCGAATGCATTCGTCGCGCCTATTTCTGTGGCTGTAAAGACAGCAGTAGAAGCAACAGGCATATCTGGTGTTGCTGTGGCAACGATAACCATATCTATATCTAAAGGATCAAGATTTGCTTTCTGCATTAAATCTTTGGCTGCTTCAATAGCCATAAAGGAAGTTCCTTTATTTGGGGTTTTTAAGATCCTACGCTCCTTAATTCCAGTTCTGGTAGTGATCCATTCATCGTTAGTATCAACTAAAGTTTCGAGTTCTTTGTTAGTTAGCACGTACTCAGGAACATATTTTCCTACTGCCGTGATTGCTGCAGTTGACTTTGTCATAAGATTACCTTTTAGAAAGGTTTTTGTTGTTGTTTGTTTGCCATAAATATGGGCAACTAAAATAGTAAAAAATAACTCCTTTTGTAAAAAAATGACAAAAAAAGGTATTTTTATGCCTAAAAACATAAAAAAACCCTCAAAAATGAGGGTTTTTAAATCTTTTTTAAATCAGGATTATGCTTCTGCAGCAGCAGATTCTAATACAACCTGACCTCTGTAGTAAAGTTTACCTTCGTGCCAGTGCGCTCTATGATATAAATGAGCTTCACCAGTTGTTGGATCTACGGCTATTTGTTGAGCAGAAGCTTTGTAATGAGTTCTTCTCTTATCCCTTCTAGTTTTAGAAATTTTTCTTTTAGGATGTGCCATTTTATGTCTTTTTTTCTGTTATTAAATTCTTTAATTTATCCCATCTAGGGTCTATTTCTGTATCTTCTACAGTTTTTTCAGTTGTTATTTGTAGCTCATTTAATTTATCCAAAGCTTTTGATTGCATTGTGCCATCTATTACTTTAGGATGAATTCTTTTTGAAGGAACTGATAACACAATGAGTTCATATATGTGTTGTGCAATATTCAATTGATATACCTCGTGAGGAAGAATCAAAATATCTTCATTGTCATCGTTATACTCTGGACCAAACTTTACAACTAAATGAAGCATTCCATCAATTTCTTGATCAAAAGCAATATTTGTAGTATCGCAAGGAACATTTACAGTACCTTCTACGTGCATGTCCATTTCCATTAATGTTGCCTTTTTTACAAAATCAACTTTTACAGAAATAGCTGCGTTAAAATATTCATCAAAATTAAATGTCTCAAAGAACGTATTGTCAATTTTATATTCAAATAAATGACTTCCTAGTTTTAAACCTATAAAAGGAATATTAAAATCTTTCAAGTCTTTCATTATCAATGAATCAAATTGAGCGTGCAAAGATAAAAAAATGTTTTGATTATTAGCTAATCTTTATAAAGAAAAAAATCAGTTTGTTTTTAAAACATTCTTTGTTATTTCTACATGAGCTTTTCGGTTTCTGTAAATCTTGAGCGCAGTGAATAAAGCTTCTTTAAATGAATCTGAATTAGCGATGCCTTTCCCTGCTATGTCAAAACCTGTTCCGTGATCTGGTGAGGTTCTTATTTTATCTAATCCTGCAGTAAAGTTTACACCCGCTCCAAAAGACAATGCCTTAAAAGGAGCTAAGCCCTGATCATGATACATGGCCAATACTCCATCAAATTGTTGATAGGTTTTCGATCCGAAAAAACCATCAGCTGCATACGGTCCAAATACAAGTTTTCCAGTATCTCTAATTTTTTTAATAGTAGGTGCAATAATTTCTGTTTCTTCTTTTCCAATCAAACCATTATCACCTGAATGGGGATTAAGCCCTAAAACTGCAATTTTCGGTTTATTGATGCCAAAGTCCTGTACTAGAGATGTATACATAATAGCCACTTTTTCTTCTATCAAATCCGGCGTAATGGTAGTTGCTACTTCAGATACAGGAATATGCCCAGTTAATAAGCCTACTCTGAGCTCTTCATTGAGTAAGATCATTAAACTCTTTCCTTCTAAATTACTTTGTAAATATTCTGTATGACCAGGAAACGAGAAGTTTTCTGATTGAATAGTATCTTTATTTATTGGGGCAGTAAGTAGCGTGTCAATTTTGTTATTTTTCAATGCCTCAACGGCCTTTTCAAGAGATTTAAACGCGTAGTTACCAAGCTCTTTTGAAGCTGTGCCCAACTCAATCTTAAGCTCTTCATCCCAAACATTTACTAAGTTTATTTTTCCATGTACTACTTTATCTATAGTATTAATCCCATGGATGTGCGTCTGGATATCTAAAGCTTTCTTGTGAAAAGAAATGGTTTTAGCAGACCCAAACAAAACAGGAGTACAAAATTCAAGCATTCTTTTGTCGGCAAACGTTTTTAAAATCACCTCAATTCCAATTCCATTGATATCACCTATGGAAATACCGACAATCATATTACTTGATTTATTCATATTGATACTATTGTATTATTCCTATTTTTGTATACGCAAAAGTAACTAATTTATAAGACATGTTTACTGGAATTATTGAAACTCTAGGAGTTGTAAGAGGTATTACTAAAGATCAAGAGAATGTTCATTTTACTATTGAAAGTGACATTACCAAAGAGTTAAAGATTGATCAAAGTGTTGCACACAATGGTGTGTGCTTAACTGTCGTTGATATAAATGAGTGTAACTATGTGGTTACTGCAATTAAAGAAACACTAGTGAAGACTAACTTGCATTCTTTAAAAATTGGAGATATTGTTAATTTGGAAAGAGCAATGAAACTTGGAGAACGACTAGACGGGCATATTGTACAAGGTCATGTTGATACCGCTGGCATCTGTGTTGGTAAAAAGGATGAAGAAGGGAGTACACTTTTTACGTTTACCTATAATTCTCCTAATGATGTAACTATAGAAAAAGGCTCCATTACAGTTAATGGTGTGAGTTTAACAGTAGTAAATTCTAAAAGAAGTGAGTTTAGCGTAGCCATTATACCTTACACATTAGAGCATACTATGTTCAAAAATCTTCAAATAGGTAATCCAGTTAACTTAGAGTTTGATGTGATTGGGAAGTATGTGGCGAAATTATTTGCGAATAACGGCTAAGAATCTTTTTTAGATACCCTTATAATTCCATAAAAAACCCCAGATAATAATAAAAAAACAACGCCGCCATCTATTGGTAAACCTGGTGGAGGTGGAGGTGGAATAGGGGGAGGAACTACTTGACCTTTAACCGTAAGTGTAAAGGTTACAACTAGAATAATTGTAAGTAAATGTCTTTTCTTCATTTTATATCCCCCCAGATTAAAATTATGAAATAGAGTTAATGTATATATAACAGTAAATATAAACTAATATATGTACCAGTGCAAAAAAAAGTGGACCCAGAAGGGCTCGAACCTTCGACCCCCTGATTATGAGTCAGGTGCTCTAACCAGCTGAGCTATGGGTCCTCAATAATTGAACGCAAATGTAAAAACTTTTTAAGAAAGTAACTTCTTTTTTTTCAAAATACTTTTATTTCACTCTATCCATTAAAAAATGCCCAAATTCTTTTAGCTGATTCTTATCTGTTTCACTAACATTAAGGCCAGTCAATGTATTAAAAGCTCTTTGTGTGTAATCATTAATAAGAGCTTGAATAGTAGTAGGGATATCATACTTTTCAAAAACTCGAGTGACTTCTGTAATTTTTACCGAGTTCTCTTCTAGCTTTTGATGATAAAAATGACTTAATTTTTCTTTGTCTTCTGGGTTTGCAAGCTCCAAAGCTTTTAAGTACAGAAACGTTTTTTTATTTTCAATGATATCGCCACCAACTTGTTTTCCAAAAGTCTCAGGATCGCCAAAAGTATCTAAAAAATCATCTTGTAATTGAAACGCAATACCGAGATTTAGTCCAAAATCATAAATTAAATTTGCATTCTTTTTATCTGATTTTGCGACAATTGCTCCCATTTGAAGAGCCGCAGCTACTAAAACGGATGTTTTTAAGCGAATCATATTGAGGTATTCTTCTATGGTAACATCATTTCTTGTTTCAAAATCAATATCTAATTGTTGACCATCACATACCTCTAGTGCCGTTTTGCTAAACAATTTTGCTAGTTTTTGAAAAACATCAGCTTCATAGTTTTCAAAATACTGATATGCAAGAATGAGCATAACATCACCTGAAAGAATTCCTGTATTTAAACCCCATTTTTCATGTACCGTTTCTTTTCCTCTTCTTAATGGTGCGTCATCCATGATATCGTCATGAACCAAAGTAAAATTGTGAAAAACTTCAATAGCTAAAGCTGCAGGCATTGCTTTTTTAAAATCACCTGAAAAAATATCAGCAGCCATCAATGTAAGTATAGGTCTAATTCTTTTCCCGCCTAATTGTAAAATATAATCTACAGGTGTATACAGGTTCTTTGGTTCTTTGACCCATTGCTTATTGTTTAAATAGGTTAAAAACTCTGTTTGATATTGTATGATATCCAATGCGTGTAAATTTTTTGTAAAAATAAGGTAATGAAACTTTTTTTAGAGTGATGAATGTTAAAAAAAGATTAAAACTTTGGAAACTTTTTTTGTTTCTAAAGTTTCCTTTCGTACTTTTGCCTTCGAAAATGAGAGAAAAAATACTACATAAAGCAGGAGAAATGTTCTTAAACTTAGGTTATAAGAGCGTTACAATGGATGATATAGCATCTGAAATGGGGGTATCTAAAAAGACGATTTATAAATATTTTGATAATAAATTAAGTCTTGTTGAAGAAGCAACCATTGAAATGCATGAGTCTTGTTTAACCATGATTAACATGATTGTGGATCAAGGGCACAACACGATAAAGGAGAATTTTGAGGTGAAAAAAATGTTTAAAGAGATGTTTCAAACAGCAGATTCATCTCCAGTTTATCAGCTTAAGAAATATTATCCTAGAATCCACGAAAAGGTGATGAAAAAAGAAATGGTTGCCTTTTCTGCTTGTATCCGTTCAAATTTAGAAAGAGGGATAGCCGAAGGGTATTATAGAAGTGAAATTAATATTGAATTATATATTCAATTCTACTTCTCTTTGGTATTCAGTATTCATGAATCCACGGTAGAAAACTACAAAATACCAGAATTAGAACGAGAAGCACTAGAGTACCATACAAGAGCAATTGCTACAGAAAAAGGAATAAAAGAACTAGAAAAACAACTACAGAGTTAAACATATGAAGGGAATTAAAATTTTAAGTGTACTAATTTTTCTTGCTGCAACGGTATCAGCACAAGAAACCACTAGGAGCTTATCGCTACAAGACGCGATAGATTATGCGATCAAAAACAGTTATGATGCCAAAGCTGCAGAAAATGATATAGCATCTGCAAAAAAGCGAGTTTGGGAAACAACCACTATTGGATTACCTCAAATAGATGCAAAAGTTGATTATCAGAACTGGATAAAACAACAGGTTTCTTTACTGCCTGCGGCAGCTTTTGACAATACCTCTTCTGTAGTGGAAACAGTTGAGCAGTATTTTGGAATAACACCAACAGGTACACCAACTGCACCAGAAGGTTTTCTTCCATTAACATTTGGTACAAAGCAGAACTTAAATGCAACAATAACATTAAGACAGTTGTTATTTGATGGATCGTATTTGGTAGGGTTACAATCTGCCAGAACTTTTTTAAAGATATCTGAACAGGCTAAAGAAAAAACAGAACAAGGTGTTAGAGAGGCGGTTATTAATGCATATGGAAATGTGTTGATCGCTGAAAAAAGTATTGAGATTCTAGAGAATAATAAAAGGATTCTGGAAAAGAATTTGAGCGAAACTAAGAAGATCTTTGAAAATGGTTTAAACGAAGAGGAAGATGTAGAACAGTTAGAGATTACTTTAGGTAACGTTAGTAGTCAATTGAACAATGTAAAGAGAATGAAGGCAATTGCATATCAAATGTTAAATATTACATTGGGTAGTTCTATAGGAACTCAATTGATACTTACAGACTCTCTCGATTCATTAACGGAGCGTAATATTAATTTCGGATTAATCTCACAGCAATTTAATTTAAACAATCATATAGATTTTAAAATTGCAGAGAATGATAGGGAATCTAAAAGGTTATTAATGCGTTATGAGCAAAGTAAGGCATTACCTACATTAAGTGCTTTTGTTAATTATGGAACAACTGCAAATTCAGATTCGTTCTCCTTCTTTAATAGTAATCAGCAATGGTTTAATTCGTCATTATTAGGTGTGAGTTTAAACGTTCCTATTTTTAGTAGCTTTCAAAGAAGGTCAAAAACAGCACAAGCTAAAATTGCTTTAGAAACTGCCGATATCCGTTTAGAAGAAACCAAGCAAAAACTCAACTTACAAGCCGAAAAAGCAAAAAGTGATTATCAATTAAGTATTGAAAATTACCAAACAGCAAAGAAAAATGTTTCTTTAGCAGAAAGAATTGAGAACAAACAACGCATCAAATTCTTTGAAGGACTTTCTTCGAGCTTTGAGTTAACTCAGGCACAAAATCAATTGTATACACAACAGCAATCATACATTCAATCGATGTTAGATGTAATTGCAAAAAAAGCCGCATTAGAAACAGCATTAAATATTAAACAAAATAATTAACCAGAGATGAGAACTATATATTCACTATTAATCGCAACATTCCTTTTCATTTCTTGTGGAAAGAAAGAGGAAACCATAGAAACTGTTTTAGCTAGCAAGGACGTAAAAGAAGTTCGAGCTAAAAAAGCCCAATTGGATTTAGAAGTAAAAGAACTAACAGATCAGATCAAGCAGTTGAATGATCGAATTGCAAAATTAGATCCCAGCGAAAAAATTCCTTTGATTACTACTTTTATAGCAAAACAAGATGTGTTCAACCATTACTTAGAATTACAAGGAAATGTAATGACCAAACAAAATGTATTGATCTATCCAGAAGTAGGAGGCCTTTTAGAAAAGGTATTTGTTAAAGAAGGACAGAATGTTACAAAAGGGCAAGTATTAGCTAGCGTAGATGATGGAGGAGCTACACAACAGTTAGCTCAATTGGAAGTAAATGCTCAATTGGCAAAAACTACTTATGAGCGTCAAAAAAGATTATGGGATCAAAAAATAGGCTCTGAAATTCAGTTTTTACAAGCTAAAACAAATTATGAGTCTTTAGAAAATCAAGTTGCACAAGCTAAAAAACAATTAGGTAAGTTTAATATTACTGCTCCATTTTCTGGAGTGATCGATGATGTCATTAAAGATGAAGGAACAGTCGTTGGACCTGGTCAGGGATCAGAAATCTTCAGAATTGTGAATTTACAAAATATGTATATTGAAACAGATGTGCCCGAAAGTTACATTAAAAACGTAACGAACGGAAAAGAAGTGAAAGTTGATTTTCCAATCTTAGGAACGACTGTGGATGCAAAAATTCGTCAGACAGGTAATTTTATAAATCCAGTGAATAGGACGTTTAAAATTGAAGTAGCGGTTCCAAATAAAAAAGGAACGATTAAACCTAACCTAACAGCTAAGTTGAAGATCAATGATTATACAAATACAAAGGCAATCTTAATTCCGCAGAGCATTGTTTCTGAAAATGGAAAGGGGCAGCAATATGTATATATAATTAAGAACCCTAAAAAAGTAAAAGATTCTCAAGGAAAGGAAAAATTACAAGGGAAAGCAGAACAGGCAATCATTACTACAGGTAAGACTCAAGGAGATTTTATTGAGGTTTTGACTGGAATTTCTTCTGGAAATGAAATTGTAGATGAAGGGGCTAGAAGCGTAAAAGAAGGTCAATTAGTAAATATCAAAAAAGAAAAATAATACTAAGATCATGACAGACCAACAGAAAAAAGTAGATAAAGAATTTGGATTGTCGTCATGGGCGATCAACAATAAGACGACTATATACGTCTTAATGATATTGATTTTCTTTTTAGGGATTTCGGCATACTTTAGTATGCCTAGAGAGAACTTCCCAGAAATTAAGGAAACAAAGATTTATATCAGTTCAATATTTCCTGGAAATACTGCAGAAGACATAGAAAAACTGATTACAGACCCACTTGAAGATAAATTAAAAACAGTCAGTGGAGTTATTGAAGTTACTTCTACCTCTCAGGAAGATTACTCTATGATTATGGTAGAGTTTGATGAGAAAATTACTGTAGAAGCGGCAAAACAGAAAGTTAAAGATGAGGTTGATTCTGAAACATCTAGTGAAGATTGGCCGACGTTTAACGGCGCGAAAGTAGACCCAAATATTTTTGAACTAAGTATGTCTGAGGAATTTCCTATTCTGAACATTAATATTCAGGGAGATTACCCAGTAGATAAGTTAAAGGAATTTGGAGAATACCTACAAGATGAAATAGAAGATCTGTCTGAAATTAAAAAGGTAGATATCCGTGGAGCACAGGAAAGAGAGGTTGAGGTTGCTGTAGATATTTACAAGATGATGGCAGCAAAGGTAAGTTTTCAAGATATTACATCTGCCATTCAAAATGGAAATACGACGATTTCGGCAGGAAACTTAGTTGCTAGTGGTCAACGTAGAACGATTCGAATTATTGGTGAGATTAATAAACCAAGCGATTTAGAAAACTTTGTAGTAAAATCGGAGAAAGGTAATCCTATATATTTAAGAGATGTAGCTGTTGTTGAGTTCAAGGATAAAGAAAAGATTACCTATGCCAGAGAATTAGGAAACCCAGTGGTGATGCTGGATGTTAAAAAACGTTCTGGTAAAAACATGGTTGCAGCTGCAGAACAGATTCAGAAGTTGGTAAAGAATGCCGTTGATAATGTATTTCCCAAAAACTTACGCGTAACTATTTCTAATGATCAATCTTCTAAGACAATAGGTCAAGTTGATGATTTGGTAAACAATATCATTTTTGGAGTTATTCTGGTGGTGGTGGTTCTAATGTTCTTCTTAGGATTTAAGAATGCATTATTTGTTGGATTCGCAATTCCTATGTCAATGTTTATGTCATTGATGATTTTGAGTGCGTTAGGATATACCATGAATACGATGATTCTATTCGGGCTGATTATGGGACTTGGAATGCTCGTGGATAACGGTATTGTAGTAGTGGAAAATGTCTATCGTTTGATGGATGAAGAAGGCTTGACGAGAATTCAAGCCGCTAAGAAAGGTATTGGAGAGATCGCTTTCCCTATTATAATTTCTACCGCAACAACGGTGGCAGCATTCGTGCCTTTAGGATTGTGGCCTGGAGTAATGGGGCAGTTTATGATCTATTTCCCGGTAACATTATCCGTTGTATTGGGGTCTTCGTTATTTGTAGCTATATTCTTCAACTCAGTAATGGTTTCTCAATTTATGAGTGTAGAGGATAAGAATATGCCTGCAAAGCGTCTTGTCATTATCTCGACAATAGTAGGGATCATTGGAATTTTAATTTTGATACTTGGTGGAGCTTATAGGGCTATTGGCTCTATTATGGTATTCACTGCTGTTATGTTGTGGGTGTATCGTTTAGCATTGAGACCTTTGGCAAATGGATTTCAAAATAAGGCTTTACCACGTTTAGAACGTTTCTATGAAAGAATGTTAACAGGAGCTCTAAGAGGATGGAAGCCAGGGCTAATTACTATAGGAACAGTATTCCTTTTAATTTTTGCTTTTGTTGGGTTTGGAGCGTCTGTAACGAGTCAACGTACAAAAGTGGAATTTTTCCCAGACAATGATCCTAATCAAATTATTGTATATATCGAGTATCCACAAGGAACAGATATAGCAAAAACAAATACGATTACTAAGGATATTGAACAACGGGTATATGCTGTTGTAAATTCACAAGAGTATGTAGAAAATGGATATAACTTCTTGGTGGAAAGTGCGGTTTCTCAAGTTGGGTCCGGTTCTGGAAATCCACAAACAGATGGAGGTTCCTCAGCAGAAATGCCACATAGAGGAAAGATTACAGCAACCATGCGCGAGTTTAAATTCCGTAGAGGAGCAGAGTCTAAAGAATTGCAAAAGAAAATACAAGAAGCTTTAAAAGATGTCTATCCTGGAATCGCTATTTCTGTGGAAAAAGATGCTGTAGGCCCACCAGCTGGGTATCCAATTAATATTGAGCTGGAAGGTCAGAATTACAAAGAATTGATAGAAACAGCTGAGAAGATGCGTGATTTTATCAATACTAGAAATATTGCTGGGATTGATGAATTGAAGATTGATGTAAATAAAGCTAAGCCCGCAATGTTGGTTGATGTAGATCGTAAAAAAGCAGGTGAATTAGGTATAAGCAATGGCCAGGTAGGTCAACAATTACGTAACGCTGTTTTTGGAGCAAAAGCCGGTATTTATAAAGAAGATGGTGAGGATTATGACATCTATGTGCGTTTTAATGAGGAGAACAGATATAATAAAAGTGCGATTTTTAATCAAAAAATTACGTTTAGGGATCAAGCTTCTGGACAAATAAAAGAGGTTCCTGTATCGGCAGTAGCTAAACAATCTAATACTTCGGGATATAGTGCCATTAAACATAGAGATGTAAAACGTGTTGTTACCGTATATTCGGCAATGTCACCAGGTTATACAGATGCGGCAGCTATTGTATCTCAAATTCAAAATGAAATGGTTAGCTTTAAAGAAAAGCCAGAGACAGTTAAGATAGACTATACAGGCCAAATTGAGGAGCAAAATAAACAAATGACTTTCTTAATGGGAGCTTTCTTTACAGGTCTAGCATTGATCTTCTTTATTTTGATTTTCCAATTTAATTCGGTGTCTAAACCTGGGATTATCATGTTGGCCATCTTCTTAAGTTTGATTGGTGTATTTGGAGGGATTGTAATTACGGGGTCATCTTTTGTAATTATGATGACCATGATGGGAATTATATCATTAGCTGGAATTGTAGTAAATAACGGAGTAGTATTACTAGATTATACACAGCTTTTGATTGATAGAAAGAAAGTAGAAAAAAATATTGATGAAGATGATTATGTTGATGTCGATTCTTTAAAAGAGGCAATTATCAAAGGAGGAAGAGCACGTTTAAGACCAGTATTATTAACGGCAATTACTACAATTTTAGGATTGATTCCTTTGGCTACAGGATTGAATATCAACTTCTACACATTGTTCAGTGAATTTAATGCTAATATTTATGTTGGAGGAGATAATGTGATATTCTGGGGACCATTGGCATGGACCGTTATCTATGGATTATTCATTGCAACATTTTTAACATTAATTGTTGTGCCTATTTTATTCTTCTTGATTACGAAGTTTAAAATGTGGTTACGCGTAAGATTCGCATAAATTTTTAATAATAGTTGACTAAAAAAGGGTTGTGAATATATATTCACAACCCTTTTTATATTTTAGCAGGATGCAACGAAAAGTGTATACCATAGAACAGATTAAACGTAAGATGGAACGATACTGTATTTATCAGGATAGGTGTCATCAGGAAGTTGAAAAAAAGCTCAGAGAATTTTTCTTGATAGATATAGCTAAAGAGGAAATCCTTTTACATTTAATGGAGCATGATTTTTTGAATGAAACACGTTTTTCTCAAAGTTATGCGAGAGGGAAATTCAGAATTAAGAAGTATGGAAAACAACGTATTGTCAGAGAATTAAAGAGTAGAAACATTACAGCGTACAATATCAAAAAAGCGTTGAATGAAATAGAGGAAGAAGTATATAAGGCAACAGCTTTTGAATTGGTGGTTAAGAAAAACGCGAGTCTAACAGAGCAGAACCCTTTTAAGAAAAAGAAAAAACTCTTTGACTATATGGCGCGAAAAGGCTATGAGTATGACCTTATAAATGAGGCAATAGCTACAGTATTAAATGAATAAAACCGGCCTAAAAGGCCGGATTTTACATACTATCATAGCATTCCCTCAAAATGTTATTTTCTAAAGAATTTCATTGTTTTTGTTTCGCCTGATTCAAGTACTGCTTTAACCAGGGTCACAGTATTTTTTCGAATGTTTCTTCCTGGTACAACTAAAGAAGTACTATTTGATTTTCTTGTTGTAAATAATTGCTGCCCTAGAATATTGTACATAAATAAATCTTTAATAATGGCATTGTCTAAAGTTTTTACCTCTAGTTCATTTCCACGATCTGCAATGATTAAGTCGCTATTACTATCAAGATCTTCAAGCCCTAATACATCAGCAGATGTTACTATTTTAAGTACAAAGCGATCATCTATTTTTCCAGTTTCGTCTAATGTAACTTCATAATCAGATACTTTTAGATCATGCTCAACATCCAATAATAAATCTTTAAGGTAGACTTCAGAATCTTCTAAAAGTCCTTCATATTTCTCTATGCTTATTTTAAAATCTCCTGTTACATTTAGCTGTACACCTAACGGGATTTCCTCAGTTTCTTTTAAACTTGATTTTCCTTGCGTTCCATATGGAATATCATCGACTATTGAATAGAAGGCAGCGTTTGCACCTCCATCTAAACGTCTTCCGTCGTATAAACGATCCTCTGCATCCGTTGCTTTATCTAGGAAACCAACTAAGATTTGACTGAATGCGTTCGATCCTGAAAAGTTCAACCAAATTTTATCTTCCTGATTCGCATTTCTGTAGAAATTGTTATTATTGCTATTATCTCTCAATGCATTTGTAAATGTAATATCGGTCGCAGATAATGCCTGAGCAAAAAAGCCTTGACCAGTTGCAATAGCTCCTGTTGGAGCAATACAACCTCCACACCCAGCGGTTCCTCCGGTAGCATTCCAAGTCACATAATCGTTTTGAGTGAAATCCTGTGCCATGTCAGCATCCGTATTATTAGACCAAAAGTATAATGTACCACCTATATTGGAATTTGCGGCAATAAAGGCGTCGGCATCTATGGCAGACGGATATGGGTTTCCGAGCAAATTCCAATCATTATCGGTATCTGCATCATTCATAAAGCCTAAGGTTACATTAATATCTCCATTGTTAAAAGTCGATCCTGTAAATACAGCCGTATACGTACCAGGATAACTAGCATCTTCAGGTCCTTGAGTTAAGTAACCTTTTCCTGGCGTCATTGATGATGATGCATTTAGGTTTTGATAGGCCTGAGTTCCACCGTCAAACCCGTAATACCATTGTGCATTGGATACCACTTCCGTCAACGTAGAGTTAGTCAGTGGAGAAGACCAATATGTAAATACATTCTCGGAAGGGACAGATGCAGAATTTCTTCTCACAATGTAGGCCCCAGATCCTGTAATAGTTGCACTAGAAGAAACCTGTATTAACCCGCCATTCTCTTCTATAATTATAGTACCGTTGTTTACGATGTTATTTTCAATTTTAAGATATTTATCAATACCGATAGTTAGAGTTGCTCCTGCTTTAACTTCACACTCACATGCATCAATACTTGTATTTGCCGTCATATCATAGTATCCATCAATAATAATTTTGTCTGTGGAAGAAGGGACTCCGTTACTCCAACTACCACTCTCCCAAGTAGAAGAAGATTCAGAGTCGCCTATCAATATTGCATCATCAAGTACCCAAAGTTCATTATTGCTGTTATTATTGATTTCTAGTTTAATTCTTAACTCTGAGGAAGATGGAAGCCCAGTCACTTTTAATGTGCTGTATCCATCAGTTGTTCTTGCTCCTCCTCCAGCAGGAGCAAAAGTGGTTGTGGTGTTATCGCCATCGTATACTGAAGAAGCTTCTCCAGTTCCACTTGTAAAAGACCATCTGGCATTACTAGCAGATGCACCAGTTACCGTGAGTTCTTCTGAATAATTAGAGCCTCCATCTATACTTACAAAAACGGTAACATAATCACTGGTTTCTGTACCGTTGAATGCAGTTCCAGAAAATGATGCCAAACGTACGGAGAATTCGATATTGGAATTCTCTGAAACATCAACAGTAGCGAAAACAATTTCTCCGGTACCGTTATTTACTTGTATTCCTTGAGTTCCTGAAACATATTTAGGGTCTGAAGGCGTGTTCCCATTTCCAGTGGCAATTGAAGTACTCGAAGATGTATACGTATACTCAGGTGACGCCGCACTTGTTTCAAAATCTTGTTGGTATAAAGTGGCTCCTGAAAGAATTGTACATGCCCCAGCAGAACTTGTTCCGGTCCCATCAATAGCAAATGTAAAAGAAGCTTCATCACTATCATTACTTTGAACTTCTACTGTGCCTGTACTATTTCCATTTGTACTAGGGTCAAAGGTTATCTGAAAAGTAACAGAATCTGTTGGGTCAAGAACTAGGGTACTTGGGTTCGTGGTAACTGTGAAATCTGAAGATCCTGTAATGCTCGGGTTTCCTGTTAATGTCAAAGTAGCCGTGCCAGTATTCGTAATTGTATATTCTTTTACAATAGTACCAGCTGTTATGTTTACAGTTCCATAGCTTGTATTATTAACTGTGGCAGTAGTTGTAGTTCCATCTATAATTGAAATACTATTACTTAATATATCAATTTCAGGCGATCCTATTGCTGAGTCACAATTGTTAGTATAAGAGCCTAAATCACTTACATCATCAATCGTTGCGCATGTCCATTCTGTATCTGGATCGAAAGCATCACTTCCGTCAGAATCTCCTTTATTTACGGTTGCATTTCTTCTAAGTGTTCCGTCAGCCGTCCCAACAGTACATGTTGTTCCTGACCATTGTGTTCCGGGATCTGTACCTATCTGACCAATAACATCAATAGCTATAGAAGATTTCCGTAAAACGATGGCGTCATCTCCATTAAAGGTCATGGTTCCATCCGCAGTCGAAAAATCAGCATTTACGCTAAGAGTCTCAGCACTATTTTCAATAACGTATGTTCCTTTTGGAGCTATGCTTCCTGATAATGTTAATGTGTTTGTAATTGTTGCACTACCATTTGAATATCGTACAATATCATATGAAGAAAGATCTATTGTATTTTCGGAAGGGTTGTAAATCTCTAAAAACTTATTATCTCCTGTTCCTTCTACATATTCTGAAAAGAAGAGTTCAGAACAACTGCTTATAATTCCTGAATTACAATCACTCGTATAAGATCCTAGATCACTGACGTCGTCGGTTGCAGAACACGTCCATTCCGTATCAGGGTCAAAGGCATCACTTCCGTCAGAATCTCCGGAGTTTACTGAAGAATTTCTCCTTAGAACTGCATCAGCTGTTCCTAAAGTACATGTGGTACCGGACCATTCCGTACCAGGATCAGTTCCTATCTGGCCAATAACGTCTATGGCAACTGAAGATTTCCGTAGGGCAATGGCATCATCTCCATTAAAAGACATCACACCATTTGAAGTTGATAAATCTGCTGTTACACCTAAGGCTTCAGCGCTATTCTCAATTACATATGTTCCATTAGCTGCAATGGTTCCTGAAAGTGCCAATGTGTTAGATACAGAAGCACTACCATTAGTATAAGATACCAAATCGTACGATGATAAATCAATAGACGAATCTGAAGGGTTGTAGATCTCTATATACTTGTTATTACCTGATCCTTCTATATATTCTGAAATGAATAACTCACTACAACTTGAGCTGCCACCAGAGCCACAATCTACCGTATGAGAGCCCAAATCACTTACATCGTCGTTTGCTGCACAAGTCCATTCATCATCTGGGTCAAAAGCGTTACTGCCGTCAGAATCTCCTGTGCTTATTGAGGCATTTCTTCTTAAAACACCATTAGCGGTTCCTACCGTACATACCGTTCCAGTCCACTGCGAACCAGGATCAACTCCAATCTGACCAATCACATCGATATTTACAGAAGATTTTCTTAGCGCCACTGCATCATCCCCGTTAAAATCCATCATGGCACTATTTGTAGATAAATCTGCTGTAACCCCTAATGCTTCGGCGCTATCTTCGATTACATATGTTCCTTTAGAAGCAATAGTTCCTGACAAAGCCAACGTGTTTGAAACTGTTGCGCTTCCGTTTGTATATTTAACTAAATCGTATGATGATAAATCTATGGAAGAATCAGTTGGGTTGTAAAGCTCAATATATTTGTTATTAGAGGAACCTTCGATATATTCGGAGATAAAAAGATCGTCACCACAAGGGGTGCTACTTCCGCCGCCGCCAGAACAATCTACAGAGTGTGAACCTAAATTACTTACATCATCATTTGTAGCGCAGGTCCATTCAGTATCGGGATCAAAAACATCACTTCCATTGGAATCTCCGATACTAATGGAGGAATTTCGTCTTAACACACCATCTGCTGTTCCTACGGTACACGTCGCGCCTACCCATTGCGTTCCCGGATCTGTTCCAATTTGTCCTATTACATCTAAGTTAGTAGACGATTTTCTTAATGCAATAACATCATCCCCATTAAAATCCATAACAGCATTGCTGGTAGATAAATCGGCTGTCACTCCCAATGCCTCCGAGCTATTTTCAATAACATATGTAGATTGAGCAGCAATCGTTCCTGAGAGAACTAAGGTGTTGGAAACCGTGGCACTTCCATTGGTATATTTTACAAGATCATACGAAGAAAGATCAACAGATGCTTCGGTTGGGTTGTAAAGTTCGATGTATTTATTATTACTAGAGCCTTCTATATATTCTGATATAAATAGCTCATTTCCGCAACTAGACCCGGATCCCGCGGTTCCCGTTCCTGAGATGTCAAACGTATACACGGCTTCGTCTGAATCGTCGCTATTGATAGTCACTGTGGCAGTACTAGCTGCTTCAACACTAGGGTCAAAGGTGATCTGAAATGTTGTAGATCCAGAACTACTGATACTTAAGCTTGGATTTGAGGTTATTGTAAAATCTCCAGCTCCGGTTCCTGATATGGAAGGGTTACTAGAAATTGTTAATACACTCGTTCCTGTATTTGCAATGGTAAAGGTTCTTGCGATAGTTCCGGAACTAGCAGCTACTGAGCCAAAATCTGTAAAATCGGATAGTTGAGTAGTTGTAGATCCATCAGCAATTGAACTTCCGTTTCCTTGAACGTCAATTTCTGGATTTGGAGCACAATTATTGCTGTAGAGACCTAAATTACTTACATCATCCGCTGTAGCGCATGTCCACTCAGAATCAGGATCAAATGTGTCACTTCCCTCGCTATCTCCTTTATTAACGTTCTCATTTCTTCTAAGCACTCCATCAGCGGTACCAACTGTACAAACAGATCCTACCCATTGAGATCCTGGATCTGTACCTATTTGGCCAATAATATCGATATTTGTAGATGACTTTCTGAGGGCGATTACATCATCACCATTAAAAGACATAACAGCACTATTTGTTGACAGATCAGCCGTTACTCCTAACGCCTCTGAACTGTTTTCTATTACAAAAGTTCCGTAAGAACTAATTGTTCCAGAGAGGGCTAATGTATTAGAAACTGAACTTGATCCATTCGTATAAATAACCAAATCATAGCTACTTAAATTAATAGAAGCATCCGTTGGATTGTATATCTCAATGTATTTATTGTTAGAAGAGCCTTCTAAATATTCAGAAATAAAAAGGTCATCACAAGTTGCTAATGATGCCGAGAAAAAATCTTCTGCCTGAGTACCTCCCCAAATGGTTGTAGCAAATGCTGGGTTATCGATAAAAGGGTTTCTATTTCCTTGAGCGTAGGTATTAGAAGTGTTCTCGTGATATGTATTTCGATCTTTTTCGAAATCTGAAACAGGATCTTCTACATTCCACTCCAATAAAAGATCTATCATGTTTGAGTCAATGGAGTTTGTTGTACCAATGGCAACATTGGATGGTACACATCTAGAACCATAACGTAAATACATATACATCATCATTCTCGCGACATCTCCTTTCCATTCATCTCCGGGATACCAACCACTGCCTGTTACAGCGGCATCACCAGATCCATCAATGAATTTTAAACTTCCTCTGTCACTATTCATCGTAACATCCGAAGGTCTTAAATGATGAGCATCTGCTCCTGGACCTGAAGTTCCTAAGTTAGGAGTTCCAAGTGATTTTGGATAGGTATGTTCTCTGTTCCAATGAGTACCTGGAGTACCTCCATTCAATGTTTTACCTCTAGACCTGTCTGTTACGTAATTTCCATCTCCATCATTATAACCATATATTAAAAGAACGTTAGAGGCATTACTTGGGTCCTCATCGGTTACCATTAAAGCTTCCCACACTCCAGGAGTATAGGATAAAAAATTGGTGTGAGTGGTTGTAATTTTTGTTGCCAGTGCATTCTTTAATGCAGTACCTGTTAAGGTAAGATCAACATCATTATAATATGTTGGAATTTGGGCATAGGTGAGATTCACTACCAATAGTAGTAAACCCGTAATAAAAAGTCTCATTTTCTCGGGGGAGTTAGGGGTTAAAAAATGATTACATACAAATGTAAACTTTTTTAGTAAATAAGAAAATCCCTTAAAATGGTGAAATTTTACCCTCACTGAAAATAGGTATATTCAGTGAGGGTAGCTGTACTATAAAAATAGTATTTTACTCTAAGATGATCTTTTTGATCGCTTGTTTATTGTCTGTAACTATCTTAAGTAGGTAAAGCCCTTTGCTATAACCTTGTAAGTGTATTGCATGGCTGTTACTCAACGTGCTTTTCTCTTTTAAGATTAGCTTGCCAAGGTAGTTATATACAGAGATTTCCGCTTTTTCATTACTGTTCCAGTTAATGTTGAACGTATCATTAGATGGATTAGGATATATAGCTAAGGATTGTAATAATTCCTCGTTTGAAACAGATAATACTCCATTGATTACAAGGTCGTCGATCACAACACCTTCTTCATTTTGAGCTTGATCCGTGAAAAATTTAAATCGAAAAACAATATTTGATTCGTTTGTGAATACAGACAGGTCATAACTATAATCGTTATAATCAGCATTTGTGTTACCTGCAGGATTGGCATTTTCTCCTTCTCCAGTCCATTGTTTACCAGGTAAGCCATTAGCGGTAGAAGCACTATTATACCAATCAGAATCTGTGGAATTTCCTAAAATACTCCAATTCTGACCTCCATTAGTTGAGTATTCAACTACTAAATAATCCCAATTATTTTCAATGTCAAAGCCCATTTTAAATGCTAGAACCGGGTTGCTAACGATTGTTAGATCGTAACAGTTTGTATATAAATAACTAACTGTATTATCTTGATAATTACGCCCAGGGTTAGTGACATAAGCTTTGTTTCCAGTAGGAGCTCCATTAAGTAAACTCTGTGATGGTGTTGCAATTTCCCATAACGCATCATTCGTGCTTCCTGTCGTTTCATTGACTAGAACGTCATTTACATCATCTTCAAACCCATTAGGAGTAACTGGTGAATTATTGAAATTATTAGACAAAAAGTTTGTGGACGCCGTATTATTTGAAGCATATGTATCTCCAGTGGTAACCACTTCAACAGCTATAGTATGAGCTCCTGTAGAAACGGTAAAACTAGGAATACTAATAGTTTCTGTTTGCCCTGTGGCAATAGAACCTGACCAATTGTACATATTTGTTGGGTCATTATCTATGGTATAATTAACCGTGACGGCGGTAATTGCATTTGTTCCTTTATTTTGTACTGTGATATTTGGAGAAATAGAGGTACTACAGTTTATTTGATCTGTTGGAGCATTGATAGACAAAAGTTTAATCTCTACGGCTGGAGTTGTCTCCGGAATAGCCGTTTCAAAAACACCTCTACCATAGGTGGCAGCGATTAATTTTGCATCCTCCTCATTTACTTCTAGATCTCGAATAGCAACATTTGGTAAATCATTGTCAAACGCTTCCCACTCCGTTAGGTCATCACTAATTGTATATACACCTAATGATGTTCCAAGATAAACCGTGTTGTTTCCACTTCTTTCATGGTATCTTAGTACTAGTTTGGACTCCAATGGTAAGTTATCTGTAATATTTGTAAAAGTGGGTATCGCACTTAAAAGATTCGTGGTTTTGTATACAGCATTGCTTGTTACAATCCATGCCGTATTTCCATCAGTACTACTAACCTCAATAGAGTTTATGGTTCCATTAGAAAACGATAGTTGCGAAAAAGTAACTCCTGCATCCGTACTTTTATGCAATGCTCCACTCATGCTTACATAAATGTTATTATCATCTTTAGGGTCAATTTCTATATGTTGCAAATCTCCAAAGAATGTTTGATTAGAGACTTGAACCCAAGCGCCATTTTCTAACTTATACAAATTACCATACCCAGCATAAATTACTCCTTGACTATTTGAAACCATTGGTGTTACCCATCTTCCTCCGCTATCGTTCTGACCAGTTTCTGAAGATGGAGCTCCTACACCATTAGTACGTGTTAATCCTCCATCTTTAGTTTCATACAAAGATCCTCCATATTGGATAAATCCAAAATAGTTTTTTGGATCTAACGGATTTACTGAACAATCCATCCCATCTGCACCATAATAATTACTCCAACTATTCTGATAGTACGCATACCCTCCATTATCTTGAAGGCCCCCGACAATATTGCCAGAATTTTGCGCCGCTACAGATATTCTGTAAAACTGACCAATTGCTATGTTTTTGGTTAAATCGGTAAAGTTTGATCCATTATTTGTTGACACATATACGCCACCGTCTGTTCCTGCAAAGAACTTTCCATCAATATAACGCATAAAATGAATGTCTGCGTGAGTATATGATGCCGCATTGGGAGCATTCCAGTCATTTATTTTAATGAAATTATCACCACCATTTGTTGATCTCCAGATATTTAAAACTCCCACAAAAAGAGTATTAGGATCTGTATCTGAAACTGTAAATGCAAGATCGTACCAAGCTTGCCCGCTTTGGAAAATATCATCATTCTCTAATGTTTTAGAAAAAGTAGCGCCGCTATTTGTAGATTTATATACTCCGTTAAATGCGTTCGAGTTAGCAGAACTTAAAAAATATACAATGTTTGGGTCAGCAGGGGTTACATCAATAACCATTCTTCGAGAATTTGAGAAACCAGAAATTGTTATTGAAGCGAAGTTCTCTCCTGAATCTGTGGATCTGTAGAATGTGTTTCCTGAAGCAGCATACCATGTTGTTGGATCATTAGGTTTCATTTTAAGGTCTTCTATGCTCGCTACTAGTTTTCTTATCCAGGTAGTACCTCCATTCGTTGTTTTATGTACCCCAGAACTTGTAGCTACTAAAACTGTTTCATGATTATCAGGATGAATATAAATCTCATTCATGGAATTAGGATTTCCAGATAAAGCACCTGTATTATTCCAGGTAGTCCCACCATCAGTAGATTTCCATACACCTATAGCGCTACTATCTCCAGCATCATCATCACCTGTGGCAATATAAATAGTTTTAGAATCTGAAGGATGCACTGCAATACCAGATACACCAATCTGCGGAAGATAATCGGTAAGTGGCGCCCAATTAACACCTGCATCGGTAGACTTCCATATGCCGCCAGCTGGTGCACCAACATAGTAAGTACTCGGGTTAGAAGGGTCTACGGCAACAGTATTTACTCTACCTTGACCAGCAGACCAAGAGGCTGTATTGGTGTGTGTAAACGGACCAACAGATGTCCAGGCACTTACATCATTTGCTGCCCTTTGGGTAGCGTTCATTGCATTTTTCTGTTCCCAAGCTTTAAATAAATCCTGTGAAGTAGCGATAGTACCATCAGGGTTTAAAAAATGATTGGATCTATATTTCCATCTTTCATAAGGCTTAAGACCGCTACCTTTCTTATTTCTGTCAATGGTATTAAAATATGCTTCGGCCGCAGCAGTTATTTCTTGAAGTGTTTTCTTAGCATTTTTTGAATCTGTGTTTACTCCCATCCATGGTGCATTTTTTTGAAGGGATTGACCATAAGTACTTATAGTACATATAAGTAATAGGGAAAGTAATGATAGTCTCATAGTAGTCAGAAGTTTTTCTCGGGTTTTATGTATTGAATTAGTGTTGTAGTCTTTATAATTATGTTAATTAAACAATGTATAAGATAAATACCCTATACCACCTAATTTTTCTTATCAGTCGAATTTTTCTTTTGAACTTTCTTCGAATTAGCTCTTTTGAGTTTTACTTTATCCTTAAAAGGAAGTTTTTTAGATTTTGATTTTTCCTTTTTGTTCAAGCTTTCCATTAAAGTTGGTTGGGCCTTTTTGGGCAAAACTTTCTTTTCTGGGATTGGCAAAGCGTTGTCTTTCTTCTTTTCAGGGAGTATAAAATCAAAATCTTTAAAGTCCATATCTTTAGACAGGTTTTGCTGAAGAAAAACCGTATTTATTTTTGAATTTAAAGCTGAAAAAGCTTCAAAGACTTTTGTAATCTGCATATTTACTTCTTCTGCTTTAATTACCGATATTTTGGTCATATCTGAAAGTCGAAGCGATTCATTTTCTAAAAGATTGATTCGGGCTTTTAAGGATAATGTATTTAATATTTCTGGTTTTGTGCTATCCTTTAAAGCTTTAACCAAAGAGGTTAATTCAAGCGCATTTCCAAGAGCTTCATTAGGTGTTATTTTTTTAAACTTATTTAGAAATTCTCTTAATATTGTATAATATTCCCAACCTGAAATCTCATTTTCATTAGACGTTTTAAGATGTACTAAAACAATATGTTCTTTCGAAGTACTAAATTGCGAGGTAGCCACAGTTTTTTTCTCCACTTCTTGGATAGCAGGATCCCCGCATGAAATTAAAAAAGAAACAATGAATAAAGAAATAATAAGCCGCATAGACTTTGATTAAAAATTTTCCTAAAATTAAACAAAATCAAGGAATTAAGATTTGAAATCTAATTAAAATAAAAGAGAGTTATTTTAAACATATGTTAAAAACTTCGTTTTCCTTCCTTTTACTTTTAAAGAATATGTAATTTAAGTACCTTTGAGATTAAGAAAATACAATTTACAAATGAGGGAAACCATCTTGATTATAGGTGCATGCGGTCAAATAGGGACAGAGTTAACAGCAAAATTAAGGACTCTTTATGGGAAAGATAATGTCATTGCAACTGACATTAGAGAAGGAGACACAATGTTGATGAATTCTGGGCCATTTGAAATTTTAAATGCGACTAAAAAAGATGATATCATTGCTGTGGTTAATAAGTATAAAGCAACTCAAATATATCTTTTGGCAGCAATGCTGTCTGCTACTGGAGAGAAATACCCCGATAAAGCATGGAAGTTAAATATGACCTCGTTATTGGCAGTTTTAGATATTGCTAAGGAAGGATTAATCAATAGGATATATTGGCCAAGTTCGATTGCTGCTTTTGGACCTACAACTCCTAAGCAGGATACTCCGCAACGCACCATCATGGAACCTTCAACGGTATATGGGATTAGTAAACTTTCAGGCGAGTTTTGGTGTAATTATTACTATGAAAAATATGGTGTAGATGTTCGTAGCCTTCGTTATCCTGGAATCATTAGTTGGAAGACAAAACCAGGAGGAGGAACTACGGATTATGCAGTAGATATTTTCTTTAAGGCAATAGAAGAAGGAAGCTATACATGCTTCTTAAAAGAAGACACCAGACTACCCATGATGTATATGGATGATGCCGTAGATGCCACTATTCAGATTATGCAGGCCGATGTAGATCAAATCAAGATAAGAACATCCTATAATTTGTCGGCAATAGATTTTACTCCTCAGGAGATTGCAACAGAAATTCAAAAATCAATACCGAATTTCACTATTTCCTATGATCCGGATTTTAGACAAAAAATTGCTGATAGTTGGCCGCAAACAATAGATGATTCTCATGCGAGAAACGACTGGAATTGGTCGCATAAGTTTGATCTAACTTCAATGACGAAAGACATTATAAAAAATTTAAAATCTCAAAAAAATCAGCAACTGGAAAGAGTGTAAGTTTTAGATCTTTTATCGTCTAAACTTTTGAAAAAAGAAAGAAAAAAGATGAAAGAAATTATTGAAGACAGCCTACAAAAAGCGATTACTTATAATGAGTATAGAATATTAGTTAAGGATTTATTGGCAGAAGGAAAATCTACAGGACCAAATCAATCAGACAATTTATTAAACTATAGTATGCTAAACGACAAAAGAATGAATCGTTTAGATAAAACCAGCAAGCTAAGCGAAGAAACGATTTCCAGTGTAAAAAAAGTACAGGCTCCTCAAACATGGCTGGTATTGACGGAAAGCTGGTGTGGTGACGCAGCGCAAACATTACCAGTTATCAATAAAATTGCTGAATTAAACTCAAACATCAATCTTAGGATTGTGCTTCGCGATGAGAATGAGGCATTAATGGATCAATTTTTGACCAATGGAGGTAGATCCATTCCTAAGTTGATTGCGGTAGATGGGAAAAATGAGGTTGTAAATTCATGGGGTCCAAGACCAAGTATAGCGACAAAAATGGTAAATGCTTATAAATCAGAGCATGGTCAATTAGATGCGGATTTTAAGAAAGATCTGCAGATTTGGTATAATAAAGATAAAGGAGCAAATACTCAAGAAGATATTTTATCATTATTCAATTAATGAATGTTAACTAAATGCAATTAAAACCCTTTAGCTTTTAAGCCTAAAGGGTTTTTCTTTTCTATATATTTGCAACATGTTTGTAGAATTTAATTCCTTACCCGAAACAGCCAGATTGTGGGTATATCCGTCTAGTAGAAAGTTTTATGCAAATGAAATCCCAGAAATAGAGGATAAGATTAAGCAATTTTTGAAAGTATGGAAGGAAGCAACATCATCTTTTAAAGCATCATATCAAATACAGCACAACAGGTTTATTGTTTTGGCTGCTGAAGATGTTGAATCTGAAATGACAACTCAAGATATTGATACTTCTGTTCACTTCATTTTACAACTGCAAGAGGATTACAAAGTTACTTTGTTAGATAAAATGAATGTATGCTTTAAGCAAGGAGAATATGTTCAGTATAAAGAATTAAAAGATTTTAAGAAACTACTTAAAAATAAAGCACTGACTGGTAAAAGTATTGTGTTTGATAATTTAGTTCAAAACAAAGGGGAGTACGAAGACTATTGGGAAGTACCTATAGAGGAAAGTTGGTATAACCGGTTTTTGTAAGATATAAATCCTTAACTTTAAGCTACTTAATCTTAACCCTAAGTGAGATGGAAAAGAAAGCTATACTAAATTCATATTTAAGAATTCGAAAACTTATTGGAACATTAGGAATACTACTCCCTATTTTGGTGTTCTCGTTCCACAGAGATCTTTTGGCGTCTATTAGTCATTATTATTATACAGAATCAGCCGTTTTCTTTATTGCAATTCTTTCCGCATTTGGATTCTTTCTGATCTCTTATAGAGGATACGATAAAGACCCAAGTAAAGAAATGTTGAGTGATAATATTATCACGAATATTAGTGGATTTGCTGTGTTAATCGTAGTATTAATTCCTACTTCTTGTTCAGAAAGTGGAAGCGACATTATTGCAAAAACAATATGCGACACTGTGAACTACCCTATGTTTGGTCATAATCAGCCGTTATGGAATATGATACACTTAGTAAGCGCAGCCATCTTTCTATTTACCATGGGATGGATGTCAATCTTTAGATTTACTAGAACTACAAACAGGGAGGAAAAGAAGTTTGAAAACGCCATTTATAAATGTTGTGGTTATGCTGTATGGGTTTGCATAGCGATTCTACTTGTCCAATTTGTTGGAGAAAAATTAGGAGTTGATCTTCACCTAACGGTATATGACGTATTTATTCTAGAGACTATCTCTGTAGGAGCTTTTGGACTTTCATGGTTAATAAAAGGAAAAGCGTTAGAAGATATTGTAGCCTTTAATAAGGCCGTGTTTGGAGCTAGAAAAAAGTAAATCCAAAACCGATAGAAACACTGTCTAGGTTTCCATTTTCAAAACCAGATATCTTTTTGCGATGGTACATGAATTGAAGTACAGGTTTCCATTTGCTACCTGTGTTCATTTGCCACCCTAAGCCAAAATTAAAATAGTTTCCATCTGGGTACTTTGGTGTTGGTCTCCACATTTTTCCTTGCCCATATTCTGCAAAAAATGCGTCATGGTCGTTCTCCCAAAGGTTATATTTTACACTAATATATGTTGGAATTGCGGTAATTACATATTTGTAATGATAGTCATATCCAATATTGAAACTGATACCTAATCTTCGATTAAATTGATACCCAAATCCAGTTCGGATCATAATAGCCGTAGGCAATAGTAATGGTTGATCATCATCTTCGATGGTATAATCTTCATTAATAGCTAGGCTCAGATTAAAAGAACCAGTAAAAAAGGTAAACCCTTTTTTCTTTTCTTGTGAAGTGATAGATTGAACGGTAAAAAGTAGGGCAATGACGAGTAGTATATGTTTCATCTAAAATAGTTTTGGGTACAAAACCAAAAACTATTCCATTTCTAAATTTTCGATAAAACTTTCAATGGATTGAGATTTAGAAACTTCAAAATCTCCAATTTTTGTCCTTCTTAACGCAGATAAATGTGCTCCAGAACCTAAGGCAATACCAAAATCATTTGCCAAAGATCGAATGTAGGTACCCTTACTACAAACCACTCTAAACGATACATTCGGCATCTCAATTTTTGTGATTTCAAATGCGGTGATAGAAACTTCTCTAGATTTTATTTCTGTCGACTCTCCTTTTCGGGCAAGTTCATATAGGCGCTTGCCATCTTTCTTTATGGCAGAAAAGATTGGCGGTTTTTGTTGAATGGCACCCATGAACTGGGCTGTGGTTTTATGGATCAATTCATCCGTAATATGAGTTACAGGATATGTGGTGTCTATTTCTGTTTCCAAGTCAAAACTAGGCGTAGTTCCACCTAAAGTAATAATGCCTGTATACTCTTTGGCTTGACCCTGATATTCATTAATATTTTTAGTTTGCTTACCTGTACAAATAATTAATAAACCAGTGGCTAATGGATCTAATGTCCCGGCATGCCCAACTTTAATCTTCTTAATATTAAAACGTCTTTTAATATGCCATCGCAATTTGTTAACTGCCTGAAAAGAAGTCCAATGCAAAGGTTTGTCAATTAACAGAACCTGACCGTTTTTATAATCTTCACCAGTCATAAATTAGATGGTCAATTTGTAAATAAAGAAATGGATGATTAACAAAGCAGTTCCAAAAATGATACGGTAGTATCCAAAGATTTTGAATCCTTTTTTGCTTAAATAATCAATAAAGGATTTGATTGCAATTAAGGCAACCACAAAAGCAATAATGTTACCTATAATTAAATAGTTCACTTGTTCACTAGTTATTTCAAAGCCTGCCTTATAGTAGTCATATCCTTTTTTTAAGGTAGCTCCTAACATCGTAGGGACAGCTAAAAAGAAGGAAAACTCAGCGGCTGTTTTTCTGTTGATTTTTTGCGTCATACCTCCAACAATACTCGCTCCACTTCTAGAAGTTCCAGGGATCATTGCCAAACATTGAAAGAAACCAATTTTTAAAGCGGTCATGTAGTTAATCTCTGTATGTGCGGTTGGATTTGCTTTATCGAATTCTTCATTTGCCTTAAACCAATCATCGACTTTTAATAAGATGAATCCACCTATTATTAGCGATACTGCAACAGTTACTGGGCTTTCTAAAAGATTATCTATGACATCATTTAGTAATAATCCGAGCACAACGGCAGGAATAAACGCAACTAATAACTTTAGATAAAAATCAAAACTTTGAAAAAAACGTTTCCAGTATAAAACAACCACAGATAAAATAGCGCCTAGCTGAATGACTATGGTAAATAGTTTTGTAAAATCATCACTAGCGATTCTCATAAAAGAAGAAGCAATGATCATATGACCTGTTGAGGAAACTGGCAGATACTCTGTGATTCCTTCTATAATGGCTAAGATAATAGCCCCAATAATGTCCATTTATTTTTTGGGATTTAGCATGATGGCATAAATTTCAATACCCAAACCAATAATTACCAATGTTGGCGCTAAACGAATGCGTCTCCAACTATAAATAGCTTCATTGAAAACTTCTGGATTGTCGCTACCTCCACCAGCCATTAAGATAAAGCCAATAGCAATTACAATGATTCCAATGAACATAAAACGGTAATTCTTTTTACCGAAAAGGAACTTAGGTTTATTATTTTCTGTACTCATATGTTAGTAATATAATTCGTCTGTTTGTAAGTTTAAAAAGCGTTGTGTTGCAAAAAAAGTACTCAGCCAAGTAATTAAAAATGAGGCAATAATAACACCACCGCCCAGATAACTTAGGCTAATATAATCTTTTAATAATGCAAGATCTGGAATCTGTTTGTTCAAATAATAAATAACTACAGATAGCCCCATTAAAGCAATAATAGCGCCTAGGATTCCTAATCGCAAACTCTGCCAAATGAATGGCTTTCTTATAAATCGTTTCGTAGCTCCCACCATTTGCATAGTTTTAATATTAAAACGTTTAGAGTAGATGGAAAGTCGGATAGAACTATTAATGAGAATAATGGCGATCAAACCAAAAAAACTACTCAATGCTAACAACCAAAAACTGATCTTTTGAATGTTTTGTGTGAGTAATTGAATCAAGGGTTTATCATACGAGACTTCGGAAACAAACACATTTTCTTGAAACTTTTTCTCTAACGCTTCCATTTTTTCTGGAGTGACATGTGATGCTTTAAGATAAATGTCTATTCCATTCTTTAAAGGGTTTGTGCCTAGGAAATTTAAAAAATCTTCTCCAATTTCTTTGCTATAGAATTTGGCCGCCTCTTCTTTTGTAATGTATACGATTTCTCTTGTAAAATCTTCTGCTACTAATGATTCTCTTAATTTTTCGATATTATCTTTAGTTAAATCATCCTTTAAAAAAAGAGTCATTGCCACCTGCTCTTTAAATAAATTTGCCACGCGAGTAGATTTTAGTAAAACCAAGCCCAATATACCAACCATGAACAGTACTAAAGCAATACTGATAACCACAGAAATATAAGAAGATCTTAATCTGCGTTTTTGATAAGAATCAAATTTGGAAGACATAGTTTAGACTAGATTAGTGCTCGCAAGATACAAAAAATACAACGTCACTTTCTGAATTTAATTGGAAGTGTAATTGTTAAATTTTACGCAATTTCTTGACATAATTCAATGAGGACACCATTGGTCGTTTTGGGATGTAAGAAGGCGACTAATTTATTGTCCGCACCTTTCTTTGGCGTCTCATTAAGCACTGTAAAACCTTCTTCCTTTAACCTCGCTATTTCCGAAACAATATCATCTACAGCAAAAGCAATATGATGAATACCTTCTCCTTTCTTTTCAATAAACTTTGCTATGGGACTATTAGGATTGGTTGCTTCCAATAACTCTATTTTATTTGGGCCAGACTTAAAGAATGAGGTCTTGACACCTTCAGAAGCCACTTCTTCGATTTTATAGTGTGATTGATTGAATAGTGAAGCAAATAATTGATTTGAGTGTTCAAGGTCTTTAACCGCGATACCAATGTGCTCTATTTTGTTCATAGGATTGTTTCTTAATAGCAAAAATAACTAAATCTTTTAGTAAATATGAGTAAATTTGCGGCATGGAAGAAACAAATAGACAAAGAAAGATCGCAGGTGTACTGCAAAAAGATCTAGTAGATGTACTACAGAAAGCAGCACAGGATGGGATGCAGGGAGTTATTATTTCGGTATCGAAAGTTTCTGTTACTTCAGATTTGGGTGTTGCCAAGGTTTATTTAAGTGTTTTTCCTTCTGAAAAGAGAGCGGTTATTATTGAAGGAGTACAATCCAATACCCCTTTAATTCGTCATGAGATGGCCAAAAGAACAAGGAATCAATTACGACGGATGCCCGAGTTGTTGTTTTTTGGAGACGACTCTCTAGACTATATCGAAAATATAGATAAATCTTTACGTGGCGAAGATGAAAACCCTATTGCAAATCCAGACATTTTACCACGTCGTAAAAAGCAATAATATTTTGCCTCTGAACAAAGCAGAAAAACAATTTTAAATGGTATATTCCTGCTTTATCTTTATAGAAAATTGAATTTTTCATATTACATAGCAAAGCGATACCTGTTTACTAAGAATAGCAATAATGCAATTAATATTATTACGCTTATTGCTTCATTTGGTGTCATTGTTGGGGCTTTGGCATTATTCATCATTCTTTCGGGCTTTTCTGGGTTGAGAACGTTTAGTTATTCTTTACTAGATATTTCTGATCCTGATATCAAAATTTCAGCAACCAAAGGAAAAACGTTTTATATAACTGATAGTTTACAAGATATTTTAAAAGATAATGAGGAAGTTATCGCATACTCCAAAATTTTAGAACAGCGTGTTTTTCTGACCTATAAGGATAAACCTCATATCGCTTATGTAAAAGGAGTAGATAAAAACTACACAAATGTCACCCAAATAGATTCAGCTATTGTAGTTGGCGATTGGTTGGATCCCAGATACAAGAATACGGCAATATTGGGTAATGGAATCTCCTACAAGCTCTCTTTGGGAATCATGAATTTTACTGAACCCCTAGAAATCTATGTTCCAAAGCCGGGTACAAAAATTGCAAATCCGGCAAATGCATTTCGCAAAGTGGAAGCTCAAATCACAGGAATTTATTCTGGAACTGAAGAGTTTGAAAACAAGTATGTCTTCGTAAACCTTCCGTTAGCACAAGAATTATTAAGATACGATGCAGACCAGATTTCCAGTATAGAAGTAAAAATCAGAAATAATGAAGATGCCGATGCATTTGCTTCAGCATTTCAAAAAACTCTGGGCGCCGACTTTAAAGTAGAAACCAGAGCACAATTAAATGCCTTATTTTATAAAGTAATAAACACAGAAAATTTTGTATCCTATCTAATCTTTACATTGATTGTAATTATTGCATTGTTCAATGTAGTTGGAGCTATTATTATGATGATTATCGATAAAAAACAAAATTTGAAAACGTTATTTAATATGGGAACTTCTTTAAAAGAAATAAAGAAAATATTTGTCCTTCAAGGTTTTTTATTAACATTGATTGGTACTTTCATTGGTCTGACCCTGGGAGTTGTTTTAGTTTTTATGCAACAAAAATATGAGCTATTTATGATTACTCAGAATATTGCATACCCTGTAGAGTTTAGACTAGAGAATTTCCTCATTGTAGCGTTTACTATTATCATACTCGGATATTTAGCCGCAAAAATTGCCAGTAGTAGGATTTCACAAAATTTCGTAGATAAATAAGCGTTCTTGCAAAGGAGCAATAACTAACCAATCTGCGGAATTATCGCATTCCCAAATTTCTCTTGAACTTCATCAAAAGCTGCAAACACATCTTTAGGATCATCAGAGGTTACCATTTTTAAGCGGTACTCTTTAAAGTGTGGAATCCCTTTAAAATAATTTGTATAATGTCTTCGGGTTTCTACAACGCCTAAATGTTCTCCCTTCCAATCGATGGCCATTTCTAAATGACGTCTCGCCATTTCTGTTCGTTGCGCTATCGTTGGTTTTGCCAAATGCTCTCCAGTTTTAAAATAGTGTTTTACCTCATTAAAGAACCAAGGATACCCAATAGAAGCACGACCGATCATTGCACCATCTAAACCATACTTGTCACGCATTTCCATAGCTTTTTCAGGGGTTGTTATATCACCATTTCCAAATACTGGAATATGCATTCTAGGATTGTTCTTTACCTCAGCAATAGGAGCCCAATTGGCATCTCCTTTATACATTTGAGCTCTGGTTCTGCCATGAATGGCAATAGCTTTACAACCCACATCTTGCAAGCGCTCAGCAACTTCAACAATTCGAATAGAATCATGATCCCAGCCTAAACGTGTTTTCACAGTAATAGGAAGATTCGTGTGCTTCACCATGGCTTCTGTTAAAGAAACCATCAAATCGATATCCTTTAAAATACCAGCACCTGCTCCTTTTGAAACTACTTTTTTTACAGGACATCCAAAGTTGATATCTATAATGTCTGGATTTGTTTTCTCAACAATTTCTACAGAACGAAGCATGGAATCTAAATTAGCTCCAAAAATCTGAATCCCAACAGGTCGTTCTTTTTCGTAGATATCTAATTTCATCACACTTTTGGCAGCATCACGAATTAAACCTTCAGAGGAAATGAATTCAGTATATACCACATCTGCTCCATTCTCCTTACATAATGCTCGGAATGGAGGGTCTGAAACATCTTCCATTGGTGCCAATAGCAATGGAAAGTCAGGTAATTCTATGTGGTCTATTTTAATCAATAGGACGAAATTTTGGCAAAAATAACAAATAGCAAGCACTATCTATATATTCCTGTTTGGAATTTACTTATTTTGCAATCAATGGATGCATTTATTAATTACATTAGAACATACATTTCTTTATCCTTAGAGGCCGAAACTTCTATAAGAGAACTTGCTAAAGAGATGATATTATCAAAAGGGACAATGCTCGCGGAAGAAGGTAAAACATCTAAGCACTTATACTATTTGGAGTCTGGAACTGTAAGAACCTATTTGTATCAAAAAGGAAAAGATATTACGCATTGGATATATGCAGAAGGGGGAATGATTACTTCTTGGCATAGCTATCTTTTAAAGAAACCTTCAACAGAATATATAGAAATAACAGAAAAAGCGAAACTGATATCATTATCGTATGATGATTGGCAACAACTATACAATGATCATCCAGAGTTGGAAAGATTTGTAAGATTAATGTTGGAAGAGCAGATCGCTGGAATAGACGAGTTTTACAAAGGGTACTATTTCTTATCTGCTAAAGAGAAATATGAATTATTAATTAATGCTTTTCCGAGTGTAACCCAAAGAGCTAATCTAGGGCATATTGCCTCAATGTTAGGTATTACGCAAGAAACACTAAGTAGGATACGCGGTAAATAAAAAAAGGCACTCTGTACAGAACGCCTTTTTTATTTAATGTGTTATGATTAAAATACTCTCACAATATTAAATCCGAAAAATATATTTCCATCACTCCAATTTCCTTCAGCATTACTTAAGAAACCTGGTTCATTCGTTGACTGTGCATTTGAGAAAAGTAACTGAAATACATGCCCGCCTGTTTCGATGTCTACACCAATGGTAAGAGGGTCGTTAAAGAGCGATTTACTATCTCTATTGAAGTTGTAAGCATAATCCATATTGATACTCATTCGCTTACTAACTTTTATTCTACCTCCTAAGCCCATGGCAAACTGATTATGATTGCTTGCACCGGTTAAATTTACATTTTGAAGATTTTGACGAATGTATGATGGAGCAATTAAAAATGAGAAGTTTTTAGAAAACCTTCTTGAAATCAGTAATTGAGTAGCATAGCTCATTCGATCCCCCGATTTTAAGAAAGGATATTGCGTTTCACTTAACTGAGTGTTCCTATTTGCAGTTCCATAAGCCACAAAATTGAAAGGCATTTTATCACTCTGCTTGGCCAATCGTATTTTTACAGAAGTTGCATATGTTTGACCAAGAGACTCTCTGCTGATTCCTAGTTGAACCCCTTCCCAAAAACCATATACTAGTTGGATTTTTGTATTGGCATCATCAAAACCAAAGAAGGTTTTAAGCCCGTTCTGCAGTGTCCCAAAACGATGTGATACATATAAGTATAAATCTCCTTTGTCTGCAACTTTGGTAGATTGTAAGTTTCCAATTTTCATCGCCTTAAAAGCAGGAAGTTCGAATTGGGTCTCTTTCTTAGTTTCTTTATCTAATTCATCTAACAGGTCATCTTGAGCCTGAGCAGTTATAAAGAATAACATTGAAAAAGCGATGAATAAAAAATGTTTATTTGGCATGGTTGATTTTATTATTGAATGATACATTGATCTAATTTTAATTCTTCAAGCAAATCGTCATAGCCTATAACACGACCCTTTAAGGTAATTTCTTCTCCTTCAATTAATAAAGAGAAATCTACATCATTCCTAAATTGACAATAAATCTGATTGCTTAAGGTAATTCCTTTGTCATCTTTGCTGGTGATCTTACCGGTAAGTTGCACTACTTTATTTCCCCAAACTGAAGCATCCTGTTTCACTTTGGTCATAAAATCATCTGAACTTCCAGAAAAATCGACAGTTTTAGATTCAATTTTTGCGGGTGGTCGCATGGCATAAAGATACACTGCAAATGCGGTAAGTATACCCATAACAAGTATGAATAATATAATTTTACTTCTTTTCGATAAGGCCATAATCTAGAGAGATATTAATTTTTTCAGCTATTTTGTTACGGACAATACTAGGTATTTTAATTCCAAAATCTTTTGGTGCTACTGAAAAGGATGATTTTAATTGAATCTTATTATCTGTAACACTTATGTTGATTTTAGCTTCGATATCTTTTTTAATGCCTCTTATAGTAAGAGTTCCTGTCAATGCGTACTCTTTGTTAGGGTCTATCGATTGTCGATCAAAATCTTTAATTTTTCCTCTAAAAACAGCTTTCGGAAATTTGTCAGAATCCATATAGTTTTCATTAAAATGCTCTTGCATTAACGCAACTCTAAATTGAAATGCATTTATAAAAAGTTGGGCTGCAATATCACCTGATTCTGCTTTTAGAATTGCGGTAGTACTATTGTTTTTTGCTTCTACAGGTTCAAATGCTTCTACAGAAGCTTTGAATTCAGTCACGCCAGTTCTAGTAAAATATGTTTGTGCTAAAACAGTCTGTGCAAAAACAAGGGCGAATAAGAATAATAGTTTTTTCATAATATATTAATTTTCCAGAAAGCCATCGTCTCTCCATTTATCTATAATTGCTCTTGTTTGAGTCGGAAGAACACCAGAAGGAGGCATTGGATTTAATGCATTATTCATTCTGGCAATAAGATTTCCATTTTCTGCAGCGTTTTTTACTTGCAAATACGTAGTCAAGCTTAAACCTGCATTTGGGTTTACTGTTCCATGACACGTAACGCAATTATTGTCAATAACGAGTTTTACTTCTGCAGTATATGAAATAGTAGTAAGGATTGGGTCTGGATCTTCCTCTAATGGAATTTCAGCAGTAGTGCACGACGTCATGATGAGTCCGATAACTAAAAGTGTGTAAAGATGTTTTTTCATGTGGTGGTTTTTAAGTTTTCAAACAAATCGAGATTCTGAATTTACAAGTTTCTTAGTACCTGTGCAAGAAACGATTTGATAAGACAAACTAAATACAAAACCATATTTGAAAGCAATAAAACTTTGATAAAGCGGAAAAAAAAGCTTTAAAAAGGAAAAACATTTAGTTGTATTACGTTGGTTTTTATACCTGAACGCTCTGTGCCTTAACAAATCTAACAATTAATTTTGAATGTTAATATCGGTGATAGATGCTGTCTTGTATTCTTCCTCGCCAATGGTAATTATTTTGCTTATAGAGCTAATGTCTCCTTGACTTGGTCCGAAACTATTGTCTTTATCAGCAACAATGGTTATGTAATAAGTGCCAGGGTGCAGGTAAGAATAAAAAAATTGATTTTCTCCATTTGTTAATGCTGGGAAATGAAGTATAGTTTCATATGCGTCAGCATCTGCGGTAAAAAAACCATTCGCATCTGTCAAAGGGCTTTTAGATAGATAACAAAGCAATACATCATTTGTAATTTGGGGATTTCTATCAATGTTTAATAAAAACGACCCCAATTTTGGATGATCTGAAATGGTAAACGGATCTCCAGATTGAGTTGCTAATGTGTAAACATCATTATTGTTGGCCTGTGCCAGAAATGTTGCGGAAATGGGTTCAGTCTCTCCTGAAGTAATGTATAGATTGTCGGTGTTAAATCCAGTAGAGAAATCCCAAGCTGGAGTATTTTGAGGAAACCCGGTTGCAATAGCAGCATTTTGGGACAGTTCCAGATCTCTTTTTTTAGCCTTAAATGTCATGTGACGTGTGGGAAGTGTTCTTAACCCTAAATTGCTGGTATATGCATTAAAATACAAGCTGTCATTTTTAAATCTCAATTCAAAAAACATGATTCCTTTGCCTCCAATGGCATCTGTAAACCTGAAATATTTTTCATTGCTGGCTATATTACTAATACTATCCATTACAAAATAGGTGGTTCTGTAAATTCCATTTAGCAATCCTCCATTTCTAGCCATAATAGTTCTAGTGTTTTTGTAATCGGTTACAAAAAAAGAGGTTAATAAATTTCCCGCTGTGCCGTTTTCATGAATCCCGTGAATATGAGATGAAGAAATCGCTCTGTAATCAAATGCGAACCACGGGTAATCATCGGCAATAACTCTGTTAATACCTGTCCAATGACCTTGCATTTTTTCTAGAAAATCAAACCCATCTAATGCGATGTCTGTTGGTTTTACCTCTGTTATTCTGGTAGGATTTGAGCCATTAGTGTTTCCTCCTGTAATATCTCGTATATCCTCTTCACAGCTCATGATAGAAATTGCAAAAATGAATATAATTAGTTTTTTAGTGATGTTCATAATTCGTTCTTTTTTTAATCCAATATTCTTTTAACGGTCTATTTTTTATATAGGAGATAACTTCCAAAGTATCTTTACCTACAAGCTTCATCGTGGTTTCTTTTTTAGTAATTGTGGCCCCTGAAATTGCATCTATATAGAGGCCGCTTTTCTTTTCTATTTTATGAAGAAAAATATCTTTTTCTGTTCCTGTTTCTTTATAGATGTAGGTGCCGTCATTGTAATATATTATTCTCCCTATTATTTTATCATCCTTATCTTCTATGCAATATGTAGCTTTATAAAAGAGGCTTTTTACTTCCCATACCCCAATGAGCTCCTTAGGTTTTTTAGAGCAGGATATAAGTAGCAACAGTAATAGAAAGAAAATTCCTTTTTTCATAATTAGTGTAATCGATAGTGCAAAGATGCATGCTTCACTAAATATATTTTTTGACATATATCAAAAATGAAATATTACAAAATTTGATAATTTCAAAAATGATAACTTTAGAAAAATTATAGACATGAGTAACAAAATAAAATGGAGAACTATTATCGCGTTGATTCTAATTTATGCTGCCATTTTTATGAATTGGGAATGGATGTGGGGTGTGTTATTCTTATACTGGGTTATTCCCGATATTTTTACTGGAGTCACTTATTTTGTAGAACCTATTTATAAAAAGGAGAATTCCAATTTGTATTGGGTCATTATTTTAAGCTGGATATGTATGGCACTTTACTCTCTGTCAACCTTACTTATCGACTATAATTCTTTTTACTAAAGTATATGGAGTGAATGATTTTGATGTATGTCAAAAGAGAATCTAGTAAAGTTGAAGAGCTTTGCAATATAAAATAGAAAAAATGAGTAGAATTCGAATCTTAATATATAGTATAGTTATTGTTCTGGCTATCGCGTGGTTTCCGCATTGGACGAATATGAACTTTAATTTAGAAATTTTGGACTCCGAATGGGTGGCATATTTTTTTTATGTGTTTAATGATTTAAGCTTGATATATATAATTGTACCATTCTTTGTTATTGAACTTATACGGTACCTTGTTTTAAAAAGGTTGAATAAAGATCTAGTATTAGACTCAGTAGCTAACTTAATAACGTTCATTTTTTTTATAGGAATAGAATACATTTTAGGGATTTTAATTGTAATAAAACTATATACCTATGCTTCTTATTATGCCTTCCTTCCCGAGCTGCCTATTAATTGGGTAACCATTATAAGTTGCATTCTCTTGGCTGATTTTTTATACTATTGGGAGCATAGATTAATGCATAGAATTGGAGTAGGTTGGGCAACGCATACTGTACATCACAGCTCTCCTCATTTTAACATGTCTGTAGCATATAGATTTGGCCCCTTAGATTCTGTATTTCCACTATTCTTTTCTATTCCAGCGGTATTTTTGGGATTTAACCCTTTTCTACTACTGGCTAGTGAGATCTTTGTCCAGGTATTTCAAACATTATTGCACACAGAGGTTATTGGAAAACTGCCTCGTCCATTTGAGTTTATTTTTAACACACCATCACATCACAGAGTACATCATGGATCAAACAAACAATACTGGGATAAAAATTATGCTGGTATTCTAATCATTTGGGATCGAATGTTAGGAACTTTTGAGCCAGAAAAAGAGAAGGTAGTGTACGGAATCTCTGAGCCTTTGCAGAGTGTAAATCCGTTAAAGGTTTTCTTGCATGGATTGAGTAGGTTAGGGAGAAAAATCAGGACAATAAAAGGAGTTAAAAATAAATTTTTGGTATTGATTAAACCGCCAGATTGGATGCCAGGTAAATCTAATCAACAACTTTAAGCAGGACCATGGAGCAAAATAAGTTTATATGGGCAGATTTGTCTAGTTATGATCCACAAAAAATAAGATCGTTTTACGAAACTATTTTTGATTGGAGTTATCATGACACGTACGGATATTTAACTGCATATATTGGGAATAGCGAAAGATCTGGTTTATACAAAACACCAGAGAAATTCCAGAAAATAAAGATGCCTTCTTTCTGGATGTCTTATATTCAAGTAGAAAGCGTTTCAGAGACTGTTGAAAAAGCAAGGCTTCTTGGCGGGATTATAGAGATGGTAGATCTTGAGAATTCTATTGGAGGAATTGCATTGATACGAGATGCTCAAGGTGCTGGTTTTACTGTGTATGAAGGAACATATTTAGACGCCAGAACGAACTCAGAAGAAAATACATTAATTTTTAATGAACTACATGTTTCAAATGCCAAAAAGGCAATAGACTTTTATCAAGATCTCTTTAACTGGGAATGCCAGTGGATTAATAGTACTTCAGTAGATGTATACTGTAAAGCATCGAAAAAAAAATTGGCATCCATATATCAGATTGATAACTTCTTTAAGGGAAAATATCAGTATTGGATCTGCACATTTGGAGTTTCCAACATTCAAAAAACCTTAGTAAAAGTTAAACAATATGGAGGCACTGTTATCTTTGAAGAAGAGAATCGAGCTATGTGTTCTGATGGCTCTGAAGCCTTTTTTTATATCCAAGAAGTTTAAGGCTAAAATTGAATCTGAGCCTTTACCAATTTGCCTTTTCTAGACACTACAGCTTTGGTTTTATCTCCTTTATCAAAAATAGAAAGTGCGCGCATATAACTCATCATATCTACCACAGTACTATCTCCTAACTTAATGACAATGTCTCCTTTTTGCAAACCGGCTTTCTGAGCAGGCTTCCCTTCTGAAACACCATCGATACGCATTCCTTTTCCATCAAACAGATAATCTGGAATGACTCCTAATCCCACTTTGAATCTTGGTGTACTGTCGCTTTCATTTTTTGTTTTTCTAAATGCTAACTTTCCGTTATCATCTAAATCACTAATGACTTTAAAAATGTAATCAGAAATTAATTCCATTCCTGGATAGTTCAATTTCTCTGAGTCATCACTTGGTTTATGATAATCTTCATGTTGACCTGTAAAGAAATGTAAGACAGGTATGTCTGCTAAATAAAAACTAGTATGATCACTAGGGCCCACTCCAGACTCTTTTTGAATTAATTTAAAGCTGTCGTTGTGTGCTTTTAATACTTGTTTAAATATAGGAGAGGTTCCTGTACCATATACGGCCAATGTGCTATCCTTTTTTAATTTCCCCACCATATCCATGTTAATCATATAGCTCACTTTCTTAGTGTCAATAGTCGGATTTTTAACAAAATAATTAGATCCTAAGAGTCCCATTTCTTCACCTGAAAAAGCCATGAATAAATAGTTATTGTTTGTATTTGTTTCTTTCAGTTTTCCAGCAAGATTTAACATAATGGCAACTCCGCTGGCGTTATCATCTGCTCCATTGTGCACTGCTTTAATAGAATCTCTATACAACGACCCATCTCCTCCATATCCTAAATGATCATAATGCGCGCCTATGATAATTGTATTGGTGGCCTTATTATCTATATACCCTATAACATTGTTACCTGTTACTGTTCCATCCGTATTCTCCGTAAACTTTACTTTCTCATGTGGATTGGTTTTAGGGGTAAAAGAAAATGGTTGTAGGTAGTCCTTAGTTCCTTTTGGTTTTAACCCTAGTGCTTTAAATCTTTCAGAGATATACTTTGAAGCTTCAAGCTCGCCTTTTGTTCCTGTTTGTCTTCCTTCCAATTTGTCATCAGCTAAAAACTGAACGTCTTCTTTAATCGTGGTATTTCTTATTTCTGTTTGACAGGAGATCAAGCTCAGTAAAAAGATGCTAAATAGAATGTGTCTCATGGGATTAAATGTTATTTTTGCTCAAAATTAATCATTAAATATTATTTATCACTCATATGAAAATCAGAATTTTAAGCCTTTTGGTAATTGCCATTTTTTGTTTTTCCTGTAAAAATGATGCTCCTAAAAAAGCAAAGAAAGAAGTAGAATTAGTCTCTGGGAAAGATTCATTGATCTATCCTGAAGAAGTACATTTTAAGAGCATTAAACAGATAACATTTGGAGGAGATAATGCAGAAGCTTACTGGAGTTTTGACGACAAACAATTAATTTTTCAATCTAATAATAAGAATTGGAATGTGGGGTGTGATCAAATGTTTTTAATGAATGCTAATGAAACGTTTAAAGAGAATGTTCCGCTAATGATTAGTACGGGTAAAGGCAGAACTACATGTGCCTATTTTTTACCCGATAATAAACACATTATCTATGCCTCTACTCATCTTAAGCAAGATGAGTGCCCAGACGCTCCGTTGCGAAAGAACGGAAAATATGTATGGCCAATTTATGATAGCTATGACATTTTTGTTGCTGATTTAGAAGGGAATATTGTAAAACAACTAACGAATGAAGTAGGATACGACGCTGAACCAACAGTATCTCCAAAAGGAGATAAAATTGTGTTTACATCGACAAGATCAGGAGATTTAGAATTGTATACGATGAACATAGATGGAACAGATGCAAAACAGATTACGAATCAATTAGGGTATGATGGAGGTGCGTTCTTTTCACCAGACGGTAGTCAATTAATATTCCGTTCATCTAGGCCGAAAACGGATGCAGAAATAAAAGCATACAAAGATTTGTTAGCGCAAGGATTAGTAGAGCCTACAGACATGGAATTGTATATCTGTAATGCAGATGGGTCCGATTTACGTCAGTTAACAGATTTAGGAAACGCGAATTGGAGTCCGTTTTTTCACCCATCAGGAAAGAAAGTATTGTTCTCTTCAAACTTTGAAGCAGAAAGAGGATTTCCTTTTAATTTATATATGATTGATGTGGATGGTAAAAATTTAAAAAGGATCACCCATGGTGAAACTTTTGATGCGTTCCCTGTGTTTTCAAATGATGGTAAAAAGCTGGTATTCTCATCTAATAGAAATAATGGAGGAGGAAGAGATACAAATCTTTTTATAGCAGAGTGGCAAGAGTAACTGCCAAGGTTATTTTTATTTGCGCAAGCTCTTAATTAGCGTATCTTTGCGGACTATTTTAGAATATCAAATGTAACGAATGAAGAATATTAGAAACTTTTGCATCATCGCTCATATCGATCACGGTAAAAGTACGTTGGCAGATAGATTGTTAGATTATACCGGTTCTGTAACTGATAGAGAAAAACAAAATCAGTTGTTGGATAACATGGATTTGGAGCGTGAACGTGGAATTACCATTAAATCTCACGCTATCCAAATGGAATATACTTTTGAAGACCAAGAATATATTCTAAATTTAATTGATACTCCAGGACACGTAGATTTCTCATATGAAGTTTCTCGTTCTATTGCTGCTTGTGAGGGAGCATTACTTATTGTAGATGCTGCACAAAGTATTCAAGCACAAACGATTTCAAATTTATATTTAGCATTAGAGAATGATTTAGAAATCATTCCAATTTTAAATAAAGTGGATTTGCCTTCTGCAAATCCAGAAGAAGTAACAGATGATATTGTAGATTTATTAGGTTGCGATCCAGAAGAGGTGATTCATGCAAGTGGAAAAACAGGTTTTGGGGTAGATAATATATTAAAAGCTATTATAGAAAGAGTGCCTGCGCCAAAAGGAGATCCTGAAGCACCATTGCAAGCATTGATTTTTGATTCAGTGTATAATTCTTATAGAGGTATTGAAACCTATTTTAGAATTATGAATGGAGAAATTAAAAAAGGACAGCGCATTAAGTTTATGGCAACCAATAACGAGTATTTTGCTGATGAGGTTGGTACGCTAAAGTTAAATCAAGTTGTACGGCAATCAGTAAAGACAGGAGATGTTGGATATTTAATTACAGGAATTAAAACAGCAAAAGAAGTTAAAGTAGGAGATACAATTACGGATGCAGCAAATCCAACTACTGAAATTATTGACGGGTTTGAAGATGTAAAGCCTATGGTATTTGCTGGAATTTATCCAGTTGATACCGAAGACTATGAGGAGTTGCGCTATTCTATGGAGAAATTGCAGTTAAATGATGCTTCTTTGGTATTTGTTCCAGAAAGTTCTGCAGCTTTAGGATTTGGTTTCCGTTGTGGATTCTTAGGGATGCTACATATGGAGATTATTCAGGAACGTTTAGAGCGTGAGTTTAATATGACTGTGATTACTACGGTTCCTAACGTATCTTATCATGCCTACACTAAGAAGAATCCAGAAGAAGTAGTGTTGTTAAACAACCCTTCAGATTTACCAGATCCTTCTAAATTAGAAAGAGTAGAAGAGCCTTATATCAAGGCATCGATTATTACCAAATCAGATTTTGTCGGTCAAGTAATGAGCCTGTGTATTGAAAAGCGTGGAGAAATTACAAATCAAACATACTTAACTACCGAGCGAGTTGAGCTAAATTTTGATATGCCACTCGCAGAAATTGTATTCGACTTTTACGATCGATTAAAAACAGTTTCTAAAGGATATGCGTCTTTTGATTATAGTCCGATTGGAATGAGACCATCTAGACTAGTACGTGTAGATATTTTATTAAATGGACAACCTGTGGATGCCCTTTCTGCATTACTACATGCGGATAATGCGTATCATATTGGGAAGAAAATTGTTGAGAAATTAAAAGAATTAATCCCAAGACAACAGTTTGATATACCGATTCAGGCGGCTATTGGAGCTAAAATTATCGCTAGAGAAACCACGAAAGCATTACGTAAAGATGTTACGGCAAAATGTTATGGTGGAGATATTTCTAGAAAACGTAAGCTGTTAGAGAAACAGAAAAAAGGAAAGAAGCGAATGCGTCAAGTTGGAAATGTGGAGATTCCACAAGAAGCATTTATGGCAGTGTTAAAATTGAACGATTAGTACTGTTTTTTTAATTCTTTCTTTTTAAGAGTTTCCTTTTTCTTTTCGCTTCCCGGGAATACCAAAGTTGTACTGGAGAAGCTGGTGCCAAAAGTTACATGAGCACTATATACCTGACTTACCGCATCTTTTACTTGTGCCTCAGAAAGTTCTTTTAAGGGGTGAATAAACACCGACCATAAAACATCTTCGGCAATGGCATATTTAACATCCAAAGCAGAATGAAAATTAGCAACCAACGCAGCACTTTTCAGTTTTTCATCTAAACGATTAGCTTCTGTAATGGGCGAAATGATACGCATTCTATTATGTTTTGTATCTGTAATACATATAAAAAGCACTTCTTTAATCTTAAACTGCCACCTTCCATTATCACCTTGAATAGAATCACTAAGACTAGTTAATATGGTTCCCAATTTCTTGGCAGTCATTTGTTGAGAAAAAGAAGCTTGAAAGCTGAATAGAAAAACGAAAAGTAATAATGCTTTTTTCATACGATCGAATAAGATGTTTATTTCTTAGACGAAAGAAACTAGTTAGAATAACAAAATAAATAGGTTACTGCTCTAGCCATTTTCTGAAATCAGAAGTAGTAGCAGAACTAGTCATTAGTTTTTCCTTGTTTCCAGTCATGCTGATCAGTAATCTATTTTTAAAGTGATTTTCGATATTTTCGATAAAATCGATATTTACAATTTCACTTCTATTAATTCGAAAGAATTTCTGAGGATTTAGCTGCGCATAAATAGCGCCTAAATTCTGAGAAATAGTATGTCTTTTTCCTTTTTGATCTGTGACAATACAAAAATCGCCCGAGGCAATAATACTACTAATATCACTAGTATTTAGCAATTGAATTCCTTTTGCCTTTTTTATTACAAAACGGTTCTTGTAATTTTGGTGTTCTTCTTTTAAAGCTGATCTTAAAACTTCAATTGTATTGGTGTTTAAGGCAGCATAATTTCCCTGTTTAAATAATGATTGATACTTTTCTATAGCCTTATCAAAATCACTTTGAGAGTATGGTTTTAAAATATAGGCAATACCATTTGTGTTGAATGCTTGAAAGAGATATTCATCATGTGCAGAGCAAAAAATGATGGGAGTATCTGTAGCAATAGTATCGAAAAGATCAAAAGAAATGCCATCTAATAATTGAATGTCAGATAAAATGAAATCGTATGTGGTTTCTTGTAAGAATTTCTCTCCGTCTAAATTAGATCTAGCCCAATCGTGACTATAGTTTTCATCAAAAGATTGCGTAATGCAATTGATCAATTTTTGATATGCTGGAATTTCGTCTTCTAAAATTAAAATATGCATGATTTTAGTTATCGCTGATTAATTTAATAATAGGAATGGAAATGGTAAATGCCGTTTCAGAGTTTTTAATCTCAATTTCTTTGTCAGAAAGTAATTGACATCGAATCTTTAAATTCTCTAATCCTGTCCCAAATGACTCTTCGTTAGATGCAAGCTTGGATAAAGTATTACTAACAGTTAATGTATTTTCATCTATCGTAATACGCGTGTTAATAGTGTTGTTATTTTGAGTTTTATTGTGTTTTACAACATTTTCCAGTAATGTTTGAATAGCCCCTGTTGGAATAAATTTTCCAGCAACGGAAGTATTTTTGATGACCTCAAAATCATAGTCATTTTGAAATCTTGTTTTAATCAAAAAGATATAATTCTCAGCAAAGCTTATTTCTTGGGAGAGTTCCATGACTTCGGCGTCTTTGGTTTGAATAAGATATCTATAAATTAATGATAATCTATTGATATATTCTTTTGCTTTTGTGGAGTCACTGTCAATAAGGGCATCTAATGTATTCAAATTATTAAATAAGAAATGCGGATCCAATTGTGAACGTAATAACTTAAGTTCATTCTCTTTTTGTTGCTCTCTTGTTTTGGAAAGCAATGCTTGTCCTTCATAGAATTTTTTGGTTAATAATAAACCCAAAGGGAATGCAATCAGCTCTGATCCATGATCAATAGAGGTTAATACTAAACGTATCTCTTTGGAGAACATATTCCAATCATTACCTCCTGTCCAATACCCTGCAGTATAATCAATAGCTCCTATAAAAATAAGTGCTGCTACCCCATACACAAAGAAAAGAAAATACTTTTTTTGATTTACAATATACTTTGGAATCAACCAAAAAGTAAAAGAATAGACAAGCGTCAAAGAGAGAATAACCTCTAAGGGAATATCAACTAAAAACTCTAATAGCACATTCCCACGAGCATAGTAATCATAGATATTTAAGCTTACAGATACTGCATAAAAAACAGCCAGTAAAAAAATATCAGATTTGTTGAGTTTACTATTCATTATTCAATTCTAAATATATAACTAATTGTTATCATTGATTCTGTTTTCTTCATCTCTTGATAAATTTCTTTTACTCTTTTTCTTACCGAATCGTGAGCCAAAGCTATAAACCAATCTTAATTGGATGTTTTGTCTAGAACCATTACTATGCACATTGGCGTTTCCATTTCCATAGTCTATAGTTCCTACAAATCCTCTATTCAACATTTTATTAAAACCAAGATTAGCTTTCAACTTGTCATCCAGAAACTTCTTGCTAAATGAAAAATCTAGTTGTGCAAGCCAGTCTACATCTATCTGACCTTCTAAAGCTCCAGTTCCATAGTTTCCGCTGAATTCAAAATCAATACCCAAAGGAAGCTCATAACTTGCTTGGATAAACCAAAGTAAGTTCCACTTGTCAAGATTAACATTAAAAGTAGATGATTGAAAATCCGTATGTGTAACAATAAATCCAGTGTATCCATCCACTCCTTTTATAAAGCTCAATGGACCAAACAATCTAAAGTTCCAATTCGTGTTGTCTTCTACATTTACTTCTCGTTGTCTTATTTGAGCGGTGGTGTTGTCTTGTTGGATCAAATCAAAAATAGCGTCGTCGGTTTTACTATAGCCTACTGTAAAAAACGGCTGACCTTCATAGGTTAAGTTGAATTGAAAGTTGTTTGTAAATGAAGGTTTTAAATTAGGGTTCCCTTCACCAGCAGAAAAAGGATCTAAAAAGGTAGCAAATGAGTTTAAACTATTGTAAGAAGGCCTTTGAATACGGTAGCTATATGACATGCTTGCACCAAGACTTTCTGTAAGTTTGCGACTAATGGAAGCGCTAGGAAATATTTTTTGGATAGGCCTCTTTTGCACTTCTGTAACTAAAGAACCATTTCTGATAAAAGTAGAGGTTCCGTTGGTGTTAGAATCTTCGTAACGGAGCCCTCCAGAAAAAGACCATTTTCCATAGGTTGCGTTTACTTTAGAATAAATGGCGAAAATAGTTTCATCAATTACAAATCGGCTACTCTCATCAACATCAAGATCAAATCCACCTGTATTGTTTTCAAGTAAGGATTGAAGATCATTGTCAGTATCTACATCAGCATATCTGGTTCCAAAACTCAATTTCAGGTTTTCCGAAAAGGTCTTTGAGTAATCTGCTCTGTACGTTTTGATATTATACTTTCCATCCTGAATGTATCTTCTATCCGTAAAAGGAACTGTGCTTCCGGGAAGGTCATATAAAGTATTGGTGTTGTCATTGGTAAAATCTACATAGTTAAAATCGACGACTAATTTATCAGTATCTGTTTTGAATTCGTAGTATGGATTGATATTAAAGTTAGCTCGGTCCCTGTCAAAACTATTCTCAGAAATTAACACATCAGAATTGGTAGCATCTGAAATAACGGTGCGACTACTGGCAATTCTATCAGATTTTCTTGAATTCCACCTTCCTCCAAGACCAATAGAATGTTTATCATTGAGATAATAATCTAAGTTACCTCGCAATGTAAAGTTGCTTGGGTCATAGGGCTCCCTAGTTACCTGATCATATGTTTCGCTTCCTACTGAACGTACTAAAAAGAGATCATCTCTCCATGTTGGTCTTGAGTGATTAACGCTTGTTTGCCAATTTAATTTGTTCTTATAACTAGCAATCGAGAAACCAGTACCGTATTCAAAACCCTCATCTTCACCTACCCAAACGTTGGCGCTTCCATGAGTTCCTAAACGCACATTTTTCTTTAGAATAATATTAATAATTGCTCCAGACCCTGACGCTTCATATTCTGCACCAGGTTGTTCTACTACCTCTATTTTAGAAATGTTATCAGCAGGAAAATCACGTAATAAGGTTTGTATATCCATATACTCTGTCGTTTTTCCATTGATCAGAATTCTCACACCTCCTTTTCCAGCGATAGAAATACCATTATTAGTAACCAAAATCCCAGGTACTTTTCGCATTACATCCTGCAAACTAGTGTTGACCATTTCTGATTTCTCAAGATCTACCACTAATTTTTCAGCGGTTTGTTTAATTACCGGTCGTTTACTTTTTACAACAACCTCGTTCAGTGTTTGACTTTCCTCCTTTAGTGTAACATTGAACGTCTTATTTGAGTTTAATTGAAATTCTTCAACCTTTTTAGTTTCGAAACCTAGCATGGATATTTCGAGTTTATAGTTTCCTTTTTCAAGATTTTCAAAACGATAATTTCCTTGGTCGTCGGAAACAACTCCTTTAGGGTTTCCGTTATCACCTATCTTGTAAAGAACGATATTGGCATATGATAATGCATTGTTTTCTGTATCTACGATCTTTCCTGAAATGGTGTGTTGTGATTTCATTGAGAATATACCTAGGAATACTAGCAATATAATGGTCAGGTTGGTTTTCATGGTATTTTGTTTTATGGTGTAAAAGTTTCTATTTATAATTCGGAATACAATCAAATTCTGACGAACTGGGTTAAAATCTGGTTGAATAGATATTCTATTTCCATAAAAAAAGACGCTTTCAAAACTGAAAGCGTCTCCTGAGGTGTATTTTTTTTTTATTAATCTCGGCCACCGAGCACTTGCAAGCCCCAATATAGGAGCATTGCTAAAGAGCCTAAAGCGGAGACCAAATACGTTCTAGCGGCCCATTTTAAGGCATCTTTAGAGCCAGCATATTCTTGTTGTGATACCATATTTTTGTTTTGTAACCATGCCAAAGCTCTATTGCTTGCATCATACTCGACAGGGAGTGTAATAAAACTAAATAAAGTTGCCAATGCCATCATTCCTAAACCGACGATAGCAATGATGAACCCAATTCCTGTATTGCTAGATGCAGCCCCTAAAACCAAACCTCCAATGACAAGCCATTGCGATAACCCTGAAGAAACACTCACTACAGGAACCAATTTAGAACGCATGGTTAACCATTGATACGCCTGTGCATGTTGTACTGCATGACCAACTTCGTGCGCAGCTACAGCTGCCGCTGCCGCATTACGCTGGTTGTACACAGCTTCACTAAGGTTTACGGTTTTATTTTTTGGATTATAATGATCCGTTAATCTACCTGCCGTAGAAATTACTTTAACATCATTAATACCATGATCCGCTAACATTTTTTCTGCTATCTCGGCCCCAGTCATTCCATTTCTAAGATGGACCTGTGAATATTTTTTAAACTTACTCTTTAAAGTATTACTTACTAACCAGCTTACTAAAGCAATAGCTCCAATAAGTATATAAAATTGCATCATTATTATCTATATTTTTAAAATTGTCATTCTATTTTTGTTTGATACATTTACAACATAAATTATTCCAATTTAGTATTTACCTTTAAAAGTATGTCAAAATGACAAATAAACCTAAAATATTATTGATCTATACGGGAGGAACGATTGGTATGATCAAGGATTATGAATCTCAGGCATTAAAAGCGTTTAACTTCGATCAGATCATAGAAAAGATACCAGAGTTGAAACAGTTAAATTGTGAGATCGAAACTGTTTCTTTCGATGAACCTATCGATTCATCGAATATGAATATTTCATACTACATAAGGATTGCGAATATTTTAGAGCATAATTATGCACGGTTTGATGGTTTTGTAGTATTAACAGGATCGGATACAATGTCGTATGCCTCTTCTGCTATCAGTTTTATGTTGGAGAATTTAAGAAAGCCAGTAATTTTTACAGGATCTCAATTGCCAATTGGAGATCTTAGGACGGATGCAAAAGAAAATCTGATTACCTCGATAGAGGTTGCCTCTTCCAGAAAGAATGGAGAACCCATAGTTAAAGAAGTCGGGTTGTATTTTGAATACAAATTATATAGAGCAAATAGAACCTCTAAAATTAATGCCGAACAGTTTGAGGCCTTTGACTCTCCGAACTATCCTGCTTTGGCTAAAAGCGGTGTGCATCTTACCTTTAATAATAAACGCTTATTAGATACTAAGGACGATACTAGTGATTTTATTGTTAGAAAGAAGTTAGATACTAATGTTGCTATTTTGAAGATCTTCCCAGGAATTACGGAACAAGTGGTTGAAAGTATCTTGAGTGTGCAAGGGTTAAAAGGGGTTGTGCTAGAATCGTATGGGTCAGGGAATGCACCAACATATCCTTGGTTTATCCATAAACTCGAGAAGGCAATTGCCAGTGGTATTCATGTTGTAAACGTTACACAATGCTATGGAGGAAGTGTTCTTATGGGGCATTATGAAACCAGTACGGAATTAAAACGAATTGGAGTTGTAGATGGAAAAGATATCACGACAGAGTCCGCTATTGCTAAATTAATGTACTTATTAGGAGAGAGATTAAAAGCTGAAGATTTTCACAAATATTTTTGTAAGTCCTTGAGAGGCGAAATATCTGAAAATTAAATTATTAGATTTTTAATGTTTCTTATTATACAAGAATAATTTAGCATTGAATCCGCTCATTTTTAATGATTTTCGTCAAAATACCTTATTTTTTGTTTTAAAGGCTCAACATTTTTTTGTTACTTGCTGTCCTCAATTAGATGATTTAGGTAGATGCTGTTAAATTTTTATGTGGCTTGTCCCTTTTTTCTTTAATTGATATCAATATATTATATTTAACCCGTTAACTATTAAAAATTAATTATAACAAAGATGAAAAAAGTAGTAAATATCCTAACGGTAACAGGATTTATGTTTTTTGGAGCTATTCAATCAACTTTTGCACAGAATGCTGAAGAAGCAAAGACTTTTCACCAAATATTAAAACAACGTTTTATTGAGGGAGGTCCGTTTTTTATGGGGATTGTATTAGTAGCCCTTATTTTAGGTTTAGCAATTGCTATAGAACGAATTATTTATTTGAACATGGCAACTACAAACACAAATAAGTTAGTCGCTAGTGTAGACGATGCTTTAAGTTCTGGTGGTGTAGAAGCTGCAAAAGAAGTGTGTAGAAATACAAAAGGACCAGTTGCATCAATCTTTTATCAAGGTTTAGATAGAGTTGATGAAGGAATTGAAGCAGCAGAAAAAGCTGTAGTAGGTTATGGAGGAGTACAAATGGGATTATTAGAGAAAAATATTTCTTGGTTATCATTATTTATTGCTTTAGCACCGATGCTTGGGTTCATGGGAACTGTAATTGGTATGATTGGAGCATTTGATGCGATCGCAGTTGCGAACGATATCTCTCCGGGAGTAGTAGCAGTTGGTATTAAAGTAGCCTTATTAACTACCGTATTCGGTTTAATTGTTGCTATTATCCTACAAATTTTCTATAACTATATCGTATCTAAAGTAGATAGCATTGTGAATAATATGGAAGATGCTTCTATCAGACTAGTAGACTTGTTGGTTAAATACAAAAAATAAGAATTATTATGGACAATAAATTTTCTAAAATATTAACCATTCTAATTGCTGTATTATCGGTTATAGGTATAGTGTTATTTGCTATAGTTTCGTCTACTGACGAAGCTGACGTAGAAGCTGTAAACTCTACTGTATCACCTTTAATAGCGTTTTCTACGTACTTATTTTATGCTGCAGTAGCAATTACTGTTGTGTTATCAGTAGTCGGTATGGTTAAAAACCCAGAAAACTTAAAGAAAACACTTTTAGGACTTGCCGTTTTAGGTGTACTATTAGTGGTTTCTTATATCATGGGAGATAGCACTGCTGTTTTGGATGCACAAGGAGCAGTAATTGAAGGAGGAGAAGCTGGAGCTTCTTCTAACCAATGGGTAGGGACGTTAATTTGGTATAGTACAATATTAGTACTTATCGGAGGCGTATTTTTTATATATGACTTACTAAAAGGATTGGTTAAATCATAAGAGTATGGCAAGAAGAGAAAATCCAGAAATTAATGCGGGGTCAATGGCAGACATTGCCTTTCTATTATTGATTTTCTTCTTAGTAACAACCACCATGAATGTAGATTCTGGTATTTCTAAGAAGTTGTCAGAGAAACCGCCGCCAGATTATGTACCGCCAATTATCAAGGAGAAAAATATTTTTGAAGTGAATATTAACTTTAGAAATGAGCTTCAGGTAGAGGGCGAACGAATGGAAGTGAAGGATATCAAGGAAGCTGCTATTAAGTTTATAGATAATGGTGGTGGAGTTGGAAAACCAGGAGAAGATGGTACCCCAGGGAAACCATGTGATTACTGTAAAGGCGAAGGAAGTGAATCTTCTTCGGATCATCCAAATAAAGCAATTATTTCTGTTCAGAGCGATAGAGGTACCGATTATGGCACATATATTGCAGTACAAAATGAGTTGCTTAAGGCATATGCTGTTTTAAGAGATAGACTTTGTACAGAACGTTATGGAATGACTTATAAAGAGTTAGACAAGCGTTATAAGGATGATAGAAATAATGAAGAGTTGAAGAAAAAAGTAGACGATATAAAAGCGAGTTACCCTCAAATTATATCTGATGCTGAACCAACTTCAGCCAATTAATTTTAAATTGAAACAATATGTCTAAATTTAGAAAGAAGAAAAAAGGAATGCCAGCTGTAAATACAGCGGCTTTACCAGATATTGTATTCATGCTGTTATTCTTTTTTATGGTGACTACCACCATGAGAGAAACAAGCCTAAAAATTGATGCACCAAGGTTACCTAGTGCTACAGAAATAAAAAAGCTAGAACATAAAAGTTTAGTGAGTACTATTTATGTTGGAAAGGCTAAGGAAACAGAGAAGTATGGTACAGGCTATAACAGAATTCAATTGAATGATAAAATAGCAACACCAGAAGATGTTCCTGCTTTTATATTAAATGCAAGATTGAGTGTTTCTGAAGGAGAAATTCCTTTTATGACAACTTCCATCAAAGCTGATAAACAATCAAGTGTTGGTACAATTACCGATATTCGTTTGAAATTAAGAGATGTAAATGCATTAAAAGTTAGTTATTCTACTAATTCAGGTACCGATAACTAATTTTTGGTTATAATTTATCAAGGGTAATTCATTTTTTGAATTACCCTTTTTTTTTGAAATTTATATTTTAAATATATTAGTCCAATGAAAAAATTAATTACCCTTTTATTTTTATCAACTACAGTAATTTGTCTTGGTCAAAAAGATTCTTTGGAATTAGGCGAGAAATATAGAGATGATCAGTTGTATATTGGTTTTACGTACAACCAATTATTTAGCCAACCATCGCAGGCAGGAGGCTCGGGTTTTTCATATGGGTTTTCGGGAGGGTTTATAAAAGATATCCCATTTACTAAACAAGGAGATCTTTCTTTAGGAATTGGTATAGGTTATGGATTCGATTCGTTTAATCACGGACTAAAAGTTACAGAACTCAATAATATATACAGCTTTTCTGTTGATAATACTATAAGTTCAAATAAGTTCTCCACACATACCTTAGAGTTTCCTCTTGAATTTAGATGGAGGACTTCTACGGCAAAAAAGTATAAGTTCTGGAGAATCTATACCGGAATAAAGTTTGGCTACAACCTTTCCAATAGATTCAATTATGTTGAAAATTTGACCGCAATTGATCTTAAGAACATTCCAAATTTTAAAAAACTACAATATGGGTTAACCATATCAGCAGGATATGATGCTTTTAATGCCCATATATACTATGGTTTGACTCCAATATTGGAGAATGCTAACATAGGAACTTCTAGTATCAATACAAAGATCTTAAAAATTGGATTGCTATTTTACGTTTTATAGGAGCGCAAAAACTAAAAACTGACTGATCATTCCTAAAAAAAAGCCAGCATAAACTTCTTTAGGAGTATGTGCTTTTAAATGCAATCTGGAACTCGCTAATAGTCCGGATAACAAAATGATGATCATAATGATAGGTGTCAAACCTATACTGTATTTACTAGAAAGAATCAAAAAAAAACCTAAAGCACTTCCCATAGATAATAAATGGATACTTGTTTTAAACTTTGCCATAAAAAGAAAATACAGTACAAAAAGACTTAGTGAAGTTCCGTAAAAGAGTATCGCAAGATCCCTAATCAAAGAAATATCAAACAGCGACTTACCGAGAAAGTAAAACACAACAATCATTAAGAAAAGAGGAATTTTTCTTTCCTTAATAGAATGCAACTGAAAATTATCGATCAAATTCAACCCTTTTAAGATTAATAAAATAATTACAGGAAGTACGTAAGTGAAACCGAAAACCAACCCAAGCATCACCAATTGTTGTTCTCTTACTAAGGAATGCGGAATTAAAATAAAGTAGAGAATAACACCTATTGTAGGGACAACAATAGGATGTAATACAGTTGATATAAACTTATGAAATCGCATTAGATTTCTTTTCTTAACCTAGCTACTGGAATATCTAATTGCTCTCTGTATTTCGCTACAGTTCTTCGAGCAATAGGGTAGCCTTTTTCTTTTAATATAGAAGAAAGCTTATCATCAGTTAGCGGCTTTCTTTTGTTTTCTTCATTAATAACAGTTTCCAAAATTTTCTTGATCTCTTTTGTGGAAACATCTTCACCTTGATCATTTTTCATTGATTCAGAAAAGAATTCTTTAATCAACTTTGTTCCATATGGAGTAGAAACGTATTTGCTATTAGCCACACGAGAAACGGTAGATACGTCCATGCTAATTTGATCAGCAATATCCTTTAAAATCATAGGTTTTAACTTTCGCTCATCTCCTGTTAAAAAATACTCATACTGATAATGCATAATGCAGTTCATGGTTACCAATAAGGTTTGTTGTCGTTGTTTTATAGCGTCTATAAACCACTTAGCAGCATCTAGTTTTTGCTTAATAAAAAAGACGGCATCTTTCTGAGATTTACTTTTGGTAGTAGATTCCTGATATCCTTTAAGCATATTGTTATACTCTTTTGATACATGAAGTTCTGGAGCATTTCTAGCGTTTAGTGTAAGATCTAATTCACTATCTAATATTCTAATAGTAAAATCAGGAACAATCTGTTCCGCAATTTTATTGTTTCCTGCATAAGAACTTCCGGGCTTCGGATTCAATTTGGAAATTTCCTGATTGACAAGTTTTAACTGTTCTTCAGGAATATTGAATTTCTCTATCAGCTTCTTGTAATGCTTTTTAACAAAATGATCAAAAGCTTGTTCAAGGATTTGAATAGACAATACTCTTATTTCGGTTTCCTCTTTGGTTTTTAACTGAATGATCAGACACTCTTTAAGGTCTCTGGCGCCAACACCAATAGGATCTAAATTGTGTACTACATTCGTTAAAACGGAGGTTACTTTTTCTTCGGTTGTGAAAACATTTTGGGTAAAAGCAAGGTCATCTACCAGATCTAAAATACTTCTTCTTATATAACCACTATCGTCAATACTGCCAACTAAGAATTCTGCGATTGCCTTTTCATCATCGTCAATTCTAAACGTATTCAATTGGTTTTTTAAAGACTGATGGAATGTAGTTCCCGCTGCATAAGGAGTGTGTTTTTCCTCATCATCAGACGAATAGTTATTCGCTTGAGTTTTATAACTAGGAATTTCATCATCACTCAGATATTCATCGATATTAATATCTTCAGTATCGATCTTATCTGTGCCATCGTCATCATATTCATTTGAAAGATCATCATCAAAATTTTCACTTTCTTTACCTGTATCTAAAGCAGGATTTTCCTCTATTTCTTGTTTAAGACGTTCTTCAAAAGCTTGCGTAGGCAATTGAATCAGCTTCATCAACTGTATTTGTTGAGGAGATAATTTTTGAAGTAATTTATACTGTAAACTTTGCTTTAGCATATTTTAAAGATACAAAACTTAGGCTTAAAATTCGGCGTTTTGCGGTGTTCTAGGAAAGGGTATTACATCTCTGATATTTCCCATTCCCGTAGCAAATTGTACTAATCTCTCAAACCCTAAACCAAAACCTGAATGCACAGCTGTTCCAAACTTTCTTAAGTCTAGATACCACCAAAGTTCTTTCTCATCAATTTCCATGGTTTTAATTTTGTCTAACAACACGTCGTAACGTTCTTCTCTCTGACTTCCTCCAGCGATCTCTCCAATTCCTGGGAATAAGACATCCATAGCTCTTACGGTTTTTCCGTCATCGTTTAATCGCATGTAAAAGGCCTTAATGTTTGCTGGGTAATCAAATAAAATTACGGGGCATTTAAAATGCTTTTCTACCAAAAACCTTTCATGTTCTGATTGTAGATCGGCTCCCCATTCATTAATAGGGAATTGAAACTTCTTCTTTTTGTTTGGCTTTGAGTTCCTTAAAATATCTATAGCTTCGGTATAACTTACTCTTTTGAAGTTGTTATCCACTACAAAATGAAGCTTTTCAATCAAACTCATATCACTTCTTTCTAGTTGAGGTTTAGATTTTTCTTCTTGCGTTAATCGTTGATCTAAAAATTCTAAATCATCCTTGCAATGCTCTAAAACATATGCCAACACCGACTTAATAAAGTCTTCAGATAGGTCCATATTTCCATCAAGATCACAGAATGCAACCTCTGGTTCAATCATCCAGAATTCGGCTAAATGACGAGTTGTGTTAGAATTTTCAGCTCTAAATGTAGGTCCAAACGTATATACTTTACCCAATGCCATTGCAAAGGTCTCCGCTTCTAATTGTCCAGAGACCGTTAAGTTGGTCTCTTTCCCGAAGAAATCTTGAGAATAATCAATAGCCCCTTTTTCTGTTGTTGGTGCCTCGTTTGGCTCAAAAGTGGTTACGCGAAACATCTCTCCTGCACCCTCGGCATCGGAACCTGTAACAATAGGCGTATTCACATAGTTAAACCCATTTTCTTGGAAGTATTTATGTACAGCAAAAGATAATGTAGAACGTACACGCATCACTGCACTAAATGTATTTGTTCTTACACGTAAATGTGCATTTTCACGCAAGAATTCCATACTATGCCTTTTAGGCTGAATAGGATATTCATTAGGATTTGAATCACCCAGTATCTCCAATTCTGAAACTTGAATTTCTACTGTTTGACCTCTTCCTTGACTTTCCACCAAGATCCCTTTAATACATACAGAAGCTCCGGTAGCAATTCTTTTTAATGTGTCTTCATTAATGTTTTCGAAATCAACGACACATTGAATATTTTTAATGGTAGAACCGTCATTTAAAGCAATAAAACGATTGCTTCTAAATGTTCTTACCCATCCTTTAACTTGTACTTCTTGTAAAAATTTGTCCGATACTAATAACTCGGCAACACTACTTGTCATCATGTTCTTTGTTTATTCTGTTAAACCTTTAGAGTTTAAAAGCAACAAAGATACTTTTTTAGCTGAAAACGAACAACGAATCAACCTCTAAGAACAAAAGAATTTATTTACCCTGATTTCCTTCTTTTGGAGGTAAGATCTTAATACTAGGTTCTTTGAAAATTTTCTCGTTCGCAATTTTCTTTTCAAAGGTTAACAGTAAAGATGGAAGTAATAATAAATTGGATACCATAGCCAATAAAAGTGTTACAGAAACCAAGCCACCTAGAGCGATGGTCCCGCCAAAACTAGAAATGGTAAAGATTAAGAAACCAAAAAACAATACAATTGACGTATAGAACATACTTACACCGGTTTCGCGAAGTGCAGCATATACAGATTTGCGGATTTTCCAGTTATTAGCCATCAGTTCTTGTCTATACTTGGCTAAAAAGTGAATCGTGTCATCGACGGAAATTCCAAAGGCAATACTGAACACCAAGATAGTTGATGGTTTTATGGGAATATCAAAGAACCCCATTAATCCGGCAGTGATTAATAGCGGAAGGATATTTGGAATGATAGAGATTAGGATCATTCTAATGGACCTAAACATCCAAGCCATGAAAATTGCGATTAAAAGGATAGCCAATGAAAGCGAAAAAACAAGATTTGTAATTAAGTAGTTCGTTCCTTTTAAAAATACCAATGCTTTTCCTGTTAAACTAACGCTAAATCGCTCTTCAGGAAACTCTTTTTTAATAACCTCTTTTAATCGATTCTGGATTAAATCCATTTTCTCAGTTCCGATATCTTTCATAAAGGTGGTAATCCTTGCATATCTTCCCGTAGAATCGACAAAATTGTTTAGCATATTTGCATTACTGGCAGAATTTTTAGTGTACGCTAAAATATAACTCTGCTCTTGCGATGTAGGCAATTGGTAATATTTTGGCTTTCCTTTATAGTAAGCTTGCTTGGAATACTTTACTAAATTTACAATCGATACAGGTTTAGACAATTCGGGAAATGCTTCAATAGCTTCATTAATCTTTTCCATCTTCTTTAAGGTAGACAGTCGCATAACACCTTTTTTCTTTTTAGTATCTACTAAAATTTCTAGAGGCATGATGCCGCCAAATTCACTTTCGAAGAATTTAATATCGGTGTAAAACTGCTTGTTTTTAGGCATATCTTCGATCAAACTTCCAGAAACACGTATTTGATAGACGCCTATAATACTTAATATAATAACTATTACAGTACTAATGTATACAGTAACACGTTGTTCTTTTACCATTTTCTCCATCCAATTCACCACATTCTCAATCCATCTTTTTTCAAGGTGACTTAAATGTTTGTCCTTGGGCAGAGGCATGAAGCTATAGAGTATCGGAATGATCATCAATGCTAAAATAAATATGCTGATGATGTTAATAGAAGCTAAAATTCCGAATTCCCTAAGCAATTGACTTTTTACAAAAACAAAAGTAGCAAAACCGGATGCCGTAGTTAGATTGGTCATCAATGTGGCATTTCCGATTTTAGAAATAACCCGTTGTAAGGCTTTTGCCTGTTGTCCATGTTTTTTTATTTCTTGCTGATATTTATTAATCAGAAAAACTGCATTCGGGACACCAATAACAATAATTAATGGAGGTATAAGAGCTGTAAGGACGGTTATTTCATACCCCAGAAGCCCAATAAAACCGAAAGCCCAGGTTACACCTATCGTAACGACTAAAAGTGTAATAAATGTAGCTCTGAAAGACCTGAAGAAAAAGAAAAAGATAATAGCGGTAATCAACAGAGCCCCACCAACAAACATTCCAATCTCATCTACAATATTCTGAGAGTTTATGGTTCGGATATACGGCATTCCAGAAACTCTGACATCCAAATTATTTTCTTTCTCAAAAGCGGCAATGATCGGATCAAGTTTATTGAATACAAATGCCTTTCTAACAGGAGTATTTACAATTTCTTTGTTGATATAGATGGCAGTTTGGATAGTACCTGTTTCTTTATTGTACAACAGATTATCATAGAAAGGAAGTTTTTCAAACAACTGTTCTTTGATAGCGTTTACTTTTTCTGCAGTTTTTGGACTCTCCTTATACAATGGTTCTAGTACGAATCTTCTACGTTTTCTATCCGCTCTTAGTTTTTTGACATCTGCGATAGATAGCGTAAAATCTACCTCTGGCAGGCTATCAAAGGATTTGGCAAGTTGATTCCATGCATTAAATTTTTGAGGAGTAAAAACGGTAGAATCTTTTACACCTAGAATAATTAGGTTGCCTTCCTCTCCAAATATTTTTAGAAACTCATCGTATTGAACGTTTACTTCATGATCTTCTGGCAGCAAATTAGCCTCGGTATATGAAAAACGCATGTGTTTCATTTGACTTACCAAGAAAGCGGTCAAAATGGCTATTAAGAAAAGAACCAGATATCTGTTGCGAAGAATAATCCTAGAAACCCTTGTCCAGAAATTCATGTAAATCAAATTTTTTGCAAAGTTAGGTATTTGAACTCACTTTGGCTGTTGAGCAAATAAAAAGAGTGTTAAAAAACACTCTTTAAATATATATCTTTTTTACTGAAACTATACAGTCATTATTTCCGTTTCTTTAACGGCTAATAAGTCATCTACTTTTTTTACAAAAGAATTTGTCAATGATTGGATATCTGTTTCTGTGTTTTTCTTAAGATCGTCAGAAACATCCAACGTTTTCACTTCATTGTTCGCATCTTTTCTAGCGTTTCTAATTCCAATTTTAGCATGTTCAGCTTCAGCTTTTGCCTGCTTAACAAGATCTCTTCTTCGCTCTTCTGTTAATGGAGGTACATTAATAATAATATTTTCTCCATTATTCATTGGATTAAAGCCAATATTCGCAATCATAATAGCTTTTTCAATTTCTTGAAGCATTTGTTTTTCCCAAGGTTGAATGCTAATAGTTCTTGCATCTGGGGTGTTTATATTCGCGACCTGGCTTAATGGAGTTTGAGATCCATAATAATCTACCATCACGTTCGATAACATAGATGGAGAAGCTTTCCCAGCTCTAATAGAACGTAATTCTTTATTTAAATGGTCAATCGCATTTTGCATTTGTTCTTTTGAACTATCTACGATAAATTCTATTTCTTCATTCATACTTCAGAATGTTTTATGGTTCTAGATATTAACTACGGTTCCTATTTTCTCGCCCGATACTAACTTTAAAAGGTTTCCTTTTTTATTCATATCGAAAACGATTATAGGCAATTTATTCTCTTCACTTAAGGTAAAAGCCGTCATATCCATTACTTTTAAACCTCTATCAATTACGTCTTTAAACGTAATATTTTCAAACTTTGTTGCGTTCGCATTTTTCTCAGGGTCTTCAGTGTAAATTCCATCTACTCTGGTGCCTTTCAAAATGGCATCAGCATTAATCTCAATTGCTCTCAAAACAGCAGCAGTATCCGTTGTAAAATATGGATTACCTGTTCCTGCTCCAAAAATAACCACTCTGCCTTTTTCTAAATGTCTAATGGCTCTTCTCTTTATATAAGGCTCTGCCATTTCTTTTATTTCAATCGCAGTTTGCAGACGCGTATAAATACCAGCTTCTTCCAAAGCGCTTTGCAAGGCCAATCCATTAATACAGGTTGCAAGCATTCCCATATGATCTCCTTGTACACGATCCATACCATTACTAGCTCCTGCGACACCTCTAAAAATGTTTCCACCTCCAATAACAATAGCAACTTCTATTCCTTTGGCGATAACGCCTTTAATCTCTTTGGCATATTCCTTTAGTCTCTTAGGATCTATACCGTATTGTCGGTCACCCATTAAAGCTTCTCCGCTTAATTTTAAAAGTATTCTTTTGTATTGCATAGTTTATTAGAAAGTTGAGCAAATATAATAATAAGATTTTAGCTACTAAAGAAAGATTTCAACGCATAAAAAAAACCTCGTCATCTGACGAGGTTTTTAAATATTGAAACATGTTCAATATAAATTATCCTAAAGCTACTCTTTTAAACCCAGTAACAGAAACATCACCAATAGTTTTTACATATTGAGATACAGTTTGTTTGCTGTCTTTAATAAAGGCTTGATTTACTAACGTATTATCTTTAAAGAAACGCTTGATCTTACCTTTAGCAATATTATCTAACATTGCTTCTGGTTTCCCTTCTGCTCTTAACAGATCTTTTGCAATTTCAATTTCTTTTTCGATGATAGATGCATCAACACCTTCTTCGTTTAAAGCAATTGGGTTCATTGCAGCAGCTTGCATTGCAACATCCTTAGCAACAACATCTGCACCATCAGTACTTACTGATAATCCAACTATTGTAGCAATCTTGTTACCAGCATGAATATAAGAACCAACAAATGGAGCTTCTACCTTTTCAAAAGCATTGATGTCTAATTTCTCACCAATAACCCCAGTTTGCTCAATCAATTTATCGGCAACAGTCATTCCTTCAAAATCTTTAGCTAAAAACTCTTCTTTTGAAGCACAGTTTAAGGCTACTTCAGCTAATTCGTGTGCTAGATTTACAAAGTTTTCGTTTTTACCAACGAAATCAGTTTCACATCCTAAAACGATAGATACACCTACAGTTTTATCAGCGTTCACTTTAGCAATAGCAGCACCTTCAGTAGATTCTCTGTCTGCTCTCTTTGCAGCTACTTTTTGCCCTTTTTTTCTTAAGATTTCAATAGCTTTATCAAAATCTCCTTCCGCTTCAACTAGGGCTTTCTTGCAATCCATCATTCCAGCACCAGTTGCTTTTCTAAGCTTATTTACTTCTGCAGCGGTTATTTTTACCATTTTACTAGTATTTTAAGGTTTTAATTATTTTTCTTCTTTTACTTCCTCTTTAGCAACAACTTCAGTTTTCGCTTCAGCTTTTACCTCAGCTTTTGCTTCGGTTTTTACTTCAGTTTTCGCTGTTGGCTTAGCTTCAGCTTTTACCTCAGCCTTAGCTGCTGGTTTTTTAGCTTCAGTTTTCACCTCAGCTTTAGCTGCTGCAGCTTTATCCTTGTCAGCTTTTCTATCGGCTAAACCTACTGCAATTGCATCGGTTACAAAGCTTAATACTTTATCGATAGATTTAGAAGCATCGTCATTTGCTGGAATTACAAAATCTACAGCTCTTGGGTCTGAGTTTGTATCTACCATTGCAAAGATTGGAATGTTTAATTTTTGAGCTTCAGCAATTGCAATATGCTCTTTTTTGATGTCTACTACAAATACAGCACCAGGTAAACGAGTCATATCAGCAATAGAACCTAAATTCTTTTCTAATTTTTCTCTTTGACGATTGATTTGTAATTTTTCTCTTTTAGATAAAGCATCAAAAGATCCATCTTGTTTCATTCTATCAATAGAAGCCATTTTCTTTACAGCTTTTCTGATAGTTACAAAGTTTGTTAACATACCACCTGGCCATCTTTCTGTGATGTAAGGCATATTTACAGAACCTGCTTTTTCTGCAACAATATCTTTTGCTTGCTTTTTAGTAGCTACAAATAAAATTTTTCTACCTGAGTTTGCAATTTTTTGCAATGCTGCGGATGCTTCTCCTATTTTAGCCGCTGTTTTATACAAGTCGATGATGTGCACACCATTACGTTCTGTATAAATATAAGGAGCCATGTTTGGGTTCCACTTTCTTGTTAAGTGACCAAAGTGTACTCCGTTGTCTAATAATTCTTTAATGTCTACGTTTGCCATTTTTAAAATGTGTTTACTTTCTGTTTTTATCGCAATAGATAAGTAGTCTTTCGAGTCTTACCTATTTAGATGCTAAACTGTTATTAATAATTGATAACAGTACTCTAAATAATTAACGTTTAGAGAACTGGAATTTTTTACGAGCTTTCTTCTGACCAAATTTCTTACGCTCTACCATTCTTGGATCACGAGTTAAAAGACCTTCTGGTTTTAAGACTGCTCTGTGTTCTTCATTAATTGCTACTAAAGCTCTAGTAATTGCTAAGCGAACTGCTTCAGCTTGACCAGTAACCCCACCACCAAAAACATTTACCTTAATGTCATAAGAAGTCAAGTTCTCAGTTAACATTAATGGTTGTTTTACTTTATACTGTAAAGTTGGAGTTGTAAAGTAGTTTGTTAATTCTCTTTTATTGATGGTAATGTTTCCCTTACCTTTAGAAAGATAAATACGAGCTACTGCCGTTTTTCTTCTACCTATTTTGTGAACTGTTTCCATTATTTAAGATCGTTAAGGTTAATAGCTTTTGGATTTTGAGCCTCTTGTTTGTGCTCTGCACCTGCATATACATACAAGTTTCTAAATAAAGCGCTACCTAATTTATTTTTTGGTAACATTCCTTTTACTGCTTTCTCGATAAGTCTTGTAGGATCTTTCTCGAACATTTCTGTAGCAGTTAATGATCTTTGTCCACCTGGATAACCTGTGTGACGGATGTATGACTTATCAGTCCACTTTTTACCAGTTAAATTAATTTTTTCTGCGTTGATAACAACCACGTTATCTCCACAATCTACGTGTGGAGTAAAGTTTGGTTTGTGTTTACCTCTAATTAGCTTTGCTACTTTAGAAGCTAGACGACCCAACGTTTGCCCGTCCGCATCAACAACAACCCACTCTTTAGTAACGGTAGCTTTGTTAGCTGATACTGTTTTGTAACTTAATGTGCTCATAATTACACTCTTAGTTTTTGTTCTAATTAATAATTTGTGTTTCCCTTAAAAAAGGAGTGCAAATGTACCACTAATTATTTGATTGACAAATAGCTAAAGAGTTATTTTTAATGAAAGAAGTGTTGTCTCTAAAGTTTTTATTTCTGACGCTAATTTTGCAAGCGTTTTCTTACTTAGGAAGTCCTAGAACATAATACCCTAATGGCTTTCCATTGACCTTTTTTCCTTGTGCCATTTCCCAAACGTATTCATCGTTTTTAATGTCCTTTAAGAGCCCGTCTATATCCTTAAAAGTATACATCCGAGGCAAAGAAGCTTGCCCGTCCCAAGCATAAAAAATAGGGATGATAGGAATTAAATATGTGAAAACTAATTGCTTTAAAGTTATAGGCTTGGAAAAAGGGGTAAGGATAAGTGCCATAACAAAAACTATAGCGAGTGAAATAGGTAATAAAAGCCACCAGAGTAGCAATGGTATTTTGTTTTCTGCCATTTCGTAGATTAATATGGCTTCTTTATTTTCTTGTGCCGACTGTAAAATCATCTTAGCTTTTTGAGGAGGCATATGGTGAAAACTATTAATCATGGTTTTTAAGCCTTCTGGAATATTTTTAAAATGTGTCGCATCTAATGGAGTCGTTCTATATTTTATATGAGATTCTTCAGAAGTATTTATAAGAGCTATAATCTCATTATTAGGGTGTAAATCGGTTAATAATAAATGAACTGAGTCATCAGGATTTTCCTCGTTAAGATGTGTAATCACGTTTGGCATAATTCCTCCAGAACCCGATCCTAAATCCACAACCTGCGAGAAAGAATGCCGCTTCCTAATTTCGGATAAGATATTAACAAGAACCTCCTTGGTGCCCATCATTTTATGCACAACAATCAAAAGGTTTGTCATACAAGATCGTATCCACTTAGGAAACCAAGTAAAATCCTCAAATTCAAAAAGTTGTACTCTTTTCATAATTAATTAATTTTCCCATCATGAAACCCAGCACGCTTCCAACGATGATTTTCATAAACCCAAACGTGCGTAACTCTATATTTATTTTCTCTTAAAGCCCCTTTGAGTGTAGAGGATGTTTGAATTCTTCCTGTAACAATAGCATTAGATCCATACAGCACCATTTCTATTTGGTCCATATCATAACTGTGAACTACCAAATCTTTGGATTGCAAGTCTTTATTTCTTTTATGGAGATAGTTTAACCAATCTTTAGCAACAATAGCTTTTGAGTTCCCATTGGTGTGTTTGTACTTATTTGTTATCATAACAGTTAAGGTTTTAAGATCTCCCTTGGCAAAGGCATTGTTAAATGTATTGATTGCTTCGATCAAAGATTCTTGATTTGCGGGTGCATCTTTTTTAGTTGAACAACTAAAGAAGCTAATAAACATGGTATATATCAAAAGTTGTTTTAGTAATTTCATAGAATATGATTTCGAATTTGGGAAAAAGAAATGTTTATTTCAATAAAAGTACTTTTTTTTTCAGCAAATTAAAAAGTTAAAAATTAGTGAATTAACAAAACGTTAAGAAATATCTATAATAGATTTGGGTTGGAAAGTGAAACGTTTTTAAATATTCGCTGTCTTTCTACGGGACAATTCAAATACAACGACATTTGAAGATGAAAAAGGAAAGGGTTATATTTTTCTTTTTTGAAATCAAGAGTCGGGATAGTTTCACAACTATTAATTAACAACTATGCAAATCAACCAACTAAAACATTTGTCTCTTGTTGCTCTTTTTACAGTTTCAATACTAAGTGCTCAAGAAAACAAACCTACAATTGCTAAAAGAACATACACTACTAAAGCAGTCACTACCTCACCAACAATAGATGGGCTATTAAATGAAGAAAGCTGGAATGCTGTGAAATGGGCAACCGACTTTATAGAACAAAGGCCTGATGAAAATACACCACCTAGCCATCAAACTCAATTTAAGATCGTTTATGATGATAAATTCCTTTATATAGGAGTCAGAGCTTTCGATGCTGAACCGGAAAAGATTGAAAAGCGATTGTCGAGGCGAGATGGATTTGCGGGAGATTGGGTTGAGATAAATATAGATAGTTATAATGATGATAGAACAGGTTTTTCTTTTACACTGACTGCGGCTGGTGTTAAGGGAGATGAGTTTATTTCAGATAATGGAAATAATTGGGATGGTAGCTGGAACCCTATCTGGTATACTGCAACGAACATAGATGAAAAAGGGTGGACCGCTGAAATCAAGATCCCATTCAGTCAATTAAAATTTGGAGAAAGTCCAGAACAAACTTGGGGACTACAGGTTCAGAGAAGATTTTTTAGAAAAGAGGAACGCTCTGTATGGCAACGTATTCCACAAGATGCTCCAGGCTGGGTTAGTGAATTCGGAATTTTAAGAGGATTGGTAAACATTCAGCCTCAAAAACAACTAGAAATTCAACCTTTTTTGGCAGGGCAGTTTGATACCTACCCACAAGAAGCAGGGAATCCATTTAGAGATGGAAGCGATTTTAAGATAAACGGCGGATTAGATGCTAAGATTGGAATTACAAACGACCTTACTCTAGATTTAACGATAAACCCAGATTTTGGTCAAGTTGAGGCAGATCCTGGAGCTATCGCTTTAGATGGGTTTCAAATCTTTTTTCGAGAGCAACGTCCATTCTTCGTAGAGAATAAAAATATTTTTGATTTTCGTTTCGCTAATGGTCGAGACAATGTTTTTTATAGTAGAAGAATTGGTAGAAGTCCGCATGGAAGTCCAACATTAGCTACTGGAGAATTTGCGGATATCCCTGTGAACACGACTATTTTAGGTGCTGCTAAATTTTCAGGAAAAACTAAAAGTGGTTGGTCCATAGGAATTTTAGAGAGTGTAACTGCAAATGAATTTGCGAAAATTGATAATAACGGAACTAGAAGAAAAGAAATTGTTGAGCCGCTAACCAATTATTTTGTGGCAAGAGCTCAAAAGGATTTTAATGACAGGAACACGTATGTTGGAGGAATCTTTACCGCAACAAATAGAAATTTAGATGGCAATTTCAATTACCTACATAAAGCAGCCTACACAGGTGGATTAGACTTTAGACATAATTGGAAAAATAGGAATTATTTCGTGCAAGGAAATTTAGTAACCAGTTATGTAACAGGTAGTCCAGAAGCTATTGAGGCTACGCAAAGATCAATCACACATTTATTTCAAAGAGAAGATGCTGGACATGTTTCTGTAGACCCAACAAGAACATCATTAACAGGTTCAGGAGGTCGTTTAGAAGGCGGAAAAGCTGGAGGAGGAAATTGGCGTTACGCAGCTGGTGTAATGTGGCGTTCTCCAGAATTAGAGTTAAATGACATAGGTTTTTTAAGACAAGCAGATGAGATTCGTCAGTTTGCTAATGTGCGCTATCTATGGCAGAAGCCAACGAAAATTTATAGAAGGGCTCAATTAAGATTTTTTCAATCAACAACCTTTGATTTTGACGGAAATCACAATAGGACGAATTATGAGATCAATGGCGATATTAATTGGGAGAACAATTGGTGGACAGAAGGTGGTTTTGGTCATAAACCTAGAATATTTATTAATACATTCCTTAGAGGAGGACCTCGTTGGAGATATTCTGATGAAAACTTCCACTTCTTGTTTTTTGGATCTGATCAGCGAAAGAAGTTTAATTTCACTTTAGGATATGTTGGAAATCAAGTGCAGCAGGACAATTTTTCATTTAGCAGATATGTAGTCCGAATGAACTATCAGCCGTTAAATGCATTAAGTTTATCTCTAAGTACCGAGTTCGAGAAAAACCCGAACAAGACCCAATATGTTACACAGGCAGATTTTGGCACTGTTACACGATATATTTTGGGAAATATAGATCAACAAACATTGAGCACAACGTTGCGTTTGAATTATAGTATTAACCCAAATCTATCCATACAATATTATGGGCAACCATTTATCTCAAGAGGACGATACACTGATTTTAACTTTGTTAACAATGCAGCAGCTGAAGATTTAAATAATAGAGTCACTTTATACAGTGGTACTCAAATATCTTTTGGAAACGACACCTATTCTATAGATGAAAATTTAGATACTGTAACAGACTACAGTTTTAGTAATCCCGATTTTTCATTTGTACAATTTAGGTCGAATTTGGTGATGCGATGGGAATACATTCCAGGATCAGAAATCTTTTTTGTTTGGTCTCAAGGAGTAACTGGTTTAGGAGATCCGAAGAACACATTAGGAAGCGAATTGCGAAATCAGATTCTAAATCAAAAAAAGGAGAATACGTTTTTAATTAAGATGACGTATCGATTCGTAAAGTAGATTTTTCTTTTTCAGAAACCTCTTCCTTAGGTTTTTGAACCCGTTCTACAGGAGCTTTTTTTGAAATTACTGGGATGATGAAATATGTCTAGTTGACTTTCTTTTTTATAACAATTATAAGAATAGAGTCATGTATACTTTATGTGAATAAAGCTCTGAGTTCAGTAGCTTCGCTGGGCTTCATTTTTCCAGCAAGAACTAAGCTTAATTGCTTTCTTCTCAACGCGCCCTCATAACGTTCTTTTTCAAGGTCAGTTTCAGGATTAATCTTTGGAATTTCAACAGGTTTCCCCGTTTCATCAACCGCAACAAATGTATATATACCTTCATTAACTTTTGTCTTAGAGCCAGACTGACGATCCTCTATCCAGACATCTACATAGATCTCCATAGATGATTTGAAAGCTCTTGAAACTTTGGCTTCGATCGTTACCACGCTCCCTACAGGAACAGATTTATTAAAGGCTACGTGATTTACGGAAGCTGTAACTACAATTCTTCGAGAATGTCTTCTTGCAGCAATACTACAAGCTCGATCCATTCTTGCTAGCAATTCACCTCCAAAAAGGTTGTCTAGATAATTCGTTTCACCTGGTAAAACTAGATCTGTTAATATCGTTAATGATTCTTTGGGCGATTTTGCTCTCATCATAAAAGTTTATGCAAAGATAAGACTTACCCTGTAAAAGTGTTGTTGAAATTGCGTTAAGAATATGATTTTTATTGGAAACGTCTAATCAAAACCCAAGCGTCCTTAGAATCTGATTTACGTATTGTTGCTAAGTTTTTGAATGCTTCAAATTTATCCGTAAAACTTTCGTACGCTACTTGAGTAAGCCCCCATTTATTTTTCCCTAAAATAACAGCGTTAAACCCTTTTGCTTTTAGCTGATTTACTTTCTTTTCAGCATTTTCAACAAATTGAAAAGACCCAGCAATCACATGATATGGCTTTGCTTCTTCTTTTGTTACGTTTAAGTTGATCGTAGGTAATGGGTTACTGATAACAAAAGTGGCATTCTGGATCTTATTTTCTAATTCCTTTTGCTCTTTTGCAATTTCTTGCTGTTGCAAATTGTTTTGGTATCCATTCCAACCAACTGTTCCAAGCGTTAATACAATTGCAGCCGTAGCAGCATATTTAACCAATACCGAAACTTTTGACCTCGAGCCTGCTGGGGCTAGAGGAACTACTTTCTGTTGATAACGTTCAATAGTAGCACTATTGTAAGGTGATAAACCAAAAGCACTTGCTAGAAAATTTGTGTTTTGAGAAGGTTCAAATACAAATTGGCTTTTTTCATTTAAAATGAATTGACCAACATTATCCAATACCAAAGTATTTGATTGTATATCTTTTCTCCAGTTTAAAACAGTATTGGCTACTTTTTCAGAAGCTTTATCAAAAGAAACATTCTCTGCCTTTGCTATATAATTTACTAGCAAACCATCATTATGTTTCAAATGAGTATTAAATGAAACTTGTTTTGAAGGTGGATAAAAAGTATGCGTAGCTTCATGAATTTTTGCACCGATAGTATTGGTTATAAAACCACCAAAATTTGGCACTATTACGCAATCATGTCTATATAATAAATCGTGTATATAATTTGCTACTGTCATCAAAACAAATATAGAAATTTATAGAAAGCTTATTTGCTATGGTCTTAAAAATTATTAACAATAATTTTGTACATTGAAAATCAAAACATTGCGCATTGGAAAAAGAAAAATTATTTGCTATTCTGCGATTGCAGAAGGCAAAATCTATAGGGACAATACTTGCTAAAAAGCTTATAAGAACAGTTGGAGACGTAGAATCACTGTTTAAAGAGCGTCCGCACATTCTTCAAAAAATTCATGGCATAGGAACGCAAATAACCAAGCATTTGCTAGATGAATCTCAATTGCAAAATGTTGATAATGAGTTACAATACATATTGGATAATAATATAGAATATGCATATTTTATGAATGAAGATTATCCTGAAAAGTTGAAGCACTGTATTGATGGACCTATCTTGTTCTTTAAAGAAGGAACAATAGATTTCACGAACAAAAGAGTGTTATCTATAGTCGGAACCAGAAGTATGACGCATTATGGAAGAGATTTTTGTAATCAATTGATTAATAACCTCGCTTCATATGACCCAATCATTGTGAGTGGTTTTGCATATGGAGTAGATATATGTGCCCATAAAGTTGCAATGGAAAATAGGCTGCAAACCGTTGCGGTTTTGGCTCACGGTTTGGAACAAATTTACCCGAGGTCTCACAAAAAATATATGCATGAGATGTATGCCCGAGGGGGTTTCATTACGGAATTCTGGCATCATGAAAACCCAATGCGAGAGCATTTTTTACAACGCAATAGAATTGTAGCTGGACTGTCTGATGCAACTATTGTTATTGAATCTGCTGAAAAGGGAGGCTCTTTGGTTACTGCAGATATTGCAAATTCTTATGATAGAGAAGTGTTTGCCGTGCCAGGCAGGGTAACTGATGTGTACAGTAAAGGGTGTAATAACTTAATAAAACAACATAAAGCGCATGCAATAACCTCCTCTGAAGATGTGATTAAAATATTAGGTTGGGATAATGGATTGAAACCTAAAAGGGAAGTGCAAAAACAACTGTTTGTTGAATTGGGTATTGAGGAACAAAAAATATACGATTTTCTAAAGCATAAAGAAACGCAGCTGTTGGATGTAATCGCTTTAGAATGTAACATTCCAACCTACCAATTAGCTTCTATGTTATTGCAGTTAGAGCTAAAAGGTGTTATAAAACCTCTACCAGGAAAAATGTTTACTCTTGCATAATTTCTTTTACAATAATATCGGAGCCCGAATACTCTCCGGATAGTTCATGCCAATGTTTATACCGAGGAATGTTTATTCCCTTTAAATTGATATTTCCTTCGAATAACAAACGTTCCCCTTTTTTTAGATCATCAGGAAAAACCATTTCAAGGCCTATCATAGAAAAATCATTCTGTGAGAAGTATAGGTTCCAATGTTTAGAAAACATAGCTTTTTCTAGCACTACAGGTACTTTATAGCTTTGTAAACCATTAAAAACAACTTCGGAGACGTCACCTATACTGTCTAGTTTTTCTATATGTAAAGACATTGGAAGTCCCATCAAACTTTGATAAAAGCGACGATACCCAAAATTCCGAGAAGGATCTAATCTATACTTTTTGATAACGAGCGTGTCCGTTATGACGTTACCATCTAAGAAAGTAGAGGCATTTCCTTGGTTATCAATAATATGATTAGAAACATGATTATCCCTGTTTCGGTGTAGTGAGAAAGCCCCTGTTTTATTATTCAGTTTAACCACAGAATATCTTACGGGGTTTTGAAGTCGAGGTTCTTGTATGCGTAAATTGAGCAGCACATTTGGCCATAGATTATTTGGATCATGCTTTTGGATACTCTTGTCAATAATGGATTGTCCGGAAAGATGCTGGTCTTGTGAATTACAGCTCCATAAAAGAAGTACGGAACACAGAAGTATATATCTCATAAGTTGATTGTTTGACCACCAAATTAATAAGTTTAAATTTAAGAAAGTGTTAAAACTTCTGTCAACGCTTTTTAGATCGAATACTCTCAATAACCACAGTAGCTAATATCAACGCTCCTCCAATATATGTATTGGTATGTGGAATTTCATGTAAGAATAAGAAGGCCAGAATAATTCCGAAAATTGGTTGAATACTGCTAATAATAGTTGCGGCTGTAGCCGAAAAGAATTTTAAAGAATGCACCATTAAACTATGTCCTATAGCCGTAGTAAGCAGTGCGATCAAAATAAGATAAGGGAATTGAGACTGGAACCCAGAAAGGTCCATAAAGAAGAGTACAGGTGTCAAAACAATGGTGATGACTAATGTTTGATAAAACATCAACATAGAACCATGATAATTGGCCACGTGTTGTTTTAAAATCAGTACTCGAATAGAATAACATAAAGCTGATAGCAGTCCAAATAAAATACCTTGTACTTGGGAACTTTCCAAATTGAAATCTGGTGCTAAAATATAGACGCCTATCAATACAATGATGCCTAATACAATGTGAATAGGGTTGAGCTTAGTTTTTAAAAAAACAGGTTCTAGCAAGGCAGTAATTACAGGAAACGTAAATAAGGATAACATACCCAATGCTACATTGGACAATTTCAATGCATAGAAATAAGTAATCCAATGCCCCGCCATAAATAAGGAACTTATAATAAGTGGAGCATGATCTTTTTTAACTTTTACCTTTAAATCAATCCTTCTAATTTTACAAAAGAGATACAGAAAAACTAAAGCAAAAGATGAGCGAAACCAAACAATCACTTCAGAAGGCATCGCAATATATTTGCCAAGCACACCTGATGTACTGATAAATAAGGTTGCTAAAATAAGTCCGGAAAGCTGTTTTAGATGCGTGTTCTCCATAATTGTTTAAATACTTTTTAAAACGTCTAAAGCTTTTTGCACAGTATCAATTTTGATAAAGGTAACCAAAAGACGTAAACCGCTTTTAGTTTGTTTTTCCTTCATAACACAATTCTTGGAGTGCTGTTGGACATATTTTAAGAATCGTGTAAATTCTTCTGTTTGATAATAGGCACTCTGCTGATCGGATACAAAATATCCAATTAAGCGTTTTTGCTTTAAAACAATCTTCTCTAAACCGAGTCCTTTGGCAAACCATTTTAATCGAACACTATCTAAAAGATCTACAGCTTGAGTAGGTAATTCGCCAAAACGATCAATTAATTTTGTTTCAAAATCTTGTAAAGCAAATTCACTTTCAATAGTAGATAGGGTATTGTATAGATTGAGCCTTTCCGTTATGGCATTGATATAATCATCAGGAAAGAGAATTTCGAAGTCCGTATCTATTTGAACCTCTTTTACAAATTCTTTTGGAGCAGTATCCTCTGTGTTATAGAGCTCTTTAAATTCATTTTCCTTAAGCTCTTCTATAGCTTCGTTTAATATCTTCTGATAAGTTTCAAAACCTATGTCATTAATAAAACCACTTTGTTCACCTCCTAAAAGATCTCCTGCGCCTCGAATTTCTAGATCTTTCATAGCAATATTGATACCACTTCCAAGGTCAGAAAAAACTTCTAATGCTTGAATTCTTTTCCGTGCATCATTAGTCATCATATGATAAGGAGGCGTTATAAAATAGCAGAATGCTTTCTTATTGGAACGACCTACGCGCCCTCTCATTTGGTGCAAATCTGACAATCCAAAATTATTGGCGTTATTAATGAAAATAGTATTTGCATTGGTAACATCTAATCCACTTTCAATAATTGTGGTTGCTACTAGAACATCAAACTCATTATTCATAAAACCGAGCATGAGTTCTTCCAACTTCTTCCCATCCATTTGCCCATGCCCAATACCAATTTTAGCATTAGGAACTAAACGCTGAATTAAACCAGCTACCTCTTTAATGTTTTCAATTCTATTATGAACAAAGAAAGTTTGCCCACCGCGAGAAATTTCATAACTAATGGCATCTCGTATGGTTTCTTCACTAAAACGGATCACATTGGTTTCAATCGGGTGTCGGTTCGGTGGTGGTGTATTGATTACGGAAAGATCTCTAGCAGCCATCAAACTAAACTGCAATGTTCTTGGAATTGGAGTTGCAGTTAAGGTGAGCGTATCCACATTTTCTTTCAAGGTCTTTAGTTTATCTTTTACAGAAACACCGAACTTTTGTTCTTCATCAATTATGAGAAGTCCAAGGTCTTTGAATTTTATTTTTTGATTCGTTAATTGATGTGTGCCAATAACAATATCCAAACTACCATCATTAATTCCTTCAATAACTTGGTTACGCTGTTTGGTGGTTCTAAATCTGTTGAGGTAATCGACTTTTATAGGAAACTCTTCGAGTCTACTAGAAAAAGTTTTAAAATGCTGAAATGCTAAAATGGTAGTAGGCACTAAAATTGCAACTTGCTTTCCATTGTCTACTGCTTTAAATGCCGCTCTTATTGCAATCTCAGTCTTTCCAAAACCAACATCTCCACACACCAAACGATCCATTGGTTGCTCACGCTCCATATCAACTTTTACGTCTTGCGTTGTGCTGAATTGATCAGGAGTGTCCTCAAATAAGAAACTCGCTTCTAATTCATGTTGCATGTAGGTATCTGGGCCAAAAGCAAAACCTTTTTGCATTTTCCTTTTTGCATATAGTTGAATAAGGTCATAGGCAATTTCCTTAACCTTTTTCTTTGTTTTTTGTTTGATTTTTTTCCAAGCTCCAGATCCTAGTTTGTATATTTTAGGAGCTTTCCCATCTTTCCCATTGAACTTAGTAATCTTGTGTAAAGAATGGATACTTACATATAAAATATCTCTATCTCCATAAATCAACTTAATGGCTTCCTGCTTTTTACCATCAACATCGATTTTTTGTAACCCTCCAAATTTACCAATACCATGATCTATATGGGTAACATAATCGCCAATTTGTAAACTGTTTATTTCCTTTAAAGTAATGGCTTGTTTTTTGGCATATCCATTTTTTAAGTGAAACTTATGATAGCGTTCAAATATCTGATGATCTGTATAACATAGGATTTTTTGATCTATATCGACAAATCCTTGATGTAACGAAGAGACAATAGTTTGATAGTGGACCTCTTGAGGAACATCATTAAAAATATCTTCAAATCGTTTTGCTTGTTTTTCGTTGGTGCAAAAGATATAGTTCTGATATCCTTTTTGATGATGATCATTCAGATTTTCGATCAACAAGTCGAACTTTTTATTAAAAGATGGTTGCGGCTTGGTGTTAAAAGAGATCGAGGTTTCTAGTGTGTTCGAAGAAGCTCCCCAATGAGCAACACTAAAGTCTTTAAGCTGTTCTTCGATAAATTTTCCATTGCAAAAAAGTTCTTCTGGTTTTGAGTGATTCAATTCTTCAGATAACTTATTAAAGGCAACTTGAGCTTTTTCGAATAAAAGATCTAATTTTCCTGAAAGTAATTCTTCGTTTTTTAGAAATACTTTACTGTTCGAAGAAATATATTTTAGAAAACTTTGTCTTTTTTCTTGTAAGGTTTTGTTTTCAATATTAGGGATAATGCTGGCTTTTTTTAACTTTTCTTCAGAAAGTTGAGATTCAATATCAAAGGTTCTAATACTGTCGACTTCATCTCCAAAAAACTCTATTCTGTATGGCTTATCATTAGAAAAAGAAAAAACATCAATAATACCTCCTCTTACAGAGAATTCGCCAGGTTCTGTAACAAAATCTACTCGGTTAAAATGATATTCAAACAAAACTTCATTAACAAAGTCAAGTGAAATAGCATCTCCAATAGTAACTTTTAATGTGTTTCTCTCCAGTTCTCTTTTAGTGACTACTTTTTCGAAAAGAGCATCGGGATATGTTACAATAATAGCAGGCTTTTTCCTTGAATTAATTCGATTTAATACTTCTGATCTTAAAAGAATATTCGCATTATCTGTTTCTTCAATCTGATATGGCCGTCTATAGGATCCTGGATAAAACAGTACATTTTTATCTCCCAATAAACTTTCAAAATCATTTAAGTAATAGGCAGCTTCTTCTTTGTCATTAAAGATGAAAACGAAAGGATTTTCTGAAGATTTGAAAACTTCTGATGTAACAAAAGACAATAGTGATCCGACCAAATTCGTAATTTGAAAATGGTGATTTTTGCGATTTAGAAGCTCAGAAATCTCTGCTAGTTTTTCAGATTTCTGATATTGATTTACAATCTCTTGCTTGCTCAACGATAAAAATTTTAGCAAAAGTACTATACTAATCCATAAAAAGAGAATTTAGATTTTGTTTTCTTCCATAATACAATATATTTGCTGGAATTTAGTTAGTAGTACATATTATTATCCCCTTAAAACCCTATTACAAAGTATTATGAATAAGAACATATTTTTTTTAATAGCTATCCTTTTTCTTAGTAGTTTTAATGTAAAAGCTCAGAATGAAGACAATAAATGGGTTGTCGGGTTAAGCTCGGTGTTAACCTCTTATGGAGCAAATGGAAGTCGTGTTTTAGGCGAAAGATATAGTTCGCAAGTATTGAAGTTAAACGCTGCGAGATACTTTTTAAAAGGTTTGTCACTGGACGCAAGTGTGGTTTTGAGTCCTATAAATAAAGTAGAAGGGTTTATAAATAACAGGTTTTCATATTTTTCTCTGGATGGAACAATTAGATATGATTTTAATACATCTGATGAGAATTTGGTGCCATATATTGGACTTGGTTTAAGTATTGTTGGTGCACCAAGTAGTATTCCTGGAGCAAAAAGAACTGGGACATATAACTTTGTTGCGGGAGGAACGTTTTGGTTTTCTCCTAGACTTGGGCTAAATGCTCAAATGATGTATAAAAAAGCTCCTGAGAATATTATCAGTATGGTTACGCATACTCAGGTCTCAGCAGGATTGGTGTATAGTCTGAATCGAAGAGTATTGAATTATAGACTTTGGGATCACAAGTATTAGTTCCATAATCGCTCATATTTTTATTTTCTGCATAAACCTGTAATTCCACAAAATATTTAACGCTTCCTATGATTCATAGGAAGCGTTTTTAATTTGCCTTATAACCTATTTTAAGTGTCTGGTACTTAAAAAAACCGACTTCATTCCTTTTTTTCAAAAAACCGATTATTCTTTTCTTCTCTTTGTATAGAATTACTTAAAATTAAAAGCTAAGAAATTCTATACAATCAAAAATCACTAAATATTAACTTCAAACAATGAATTATGAACACAACAAAACTTAAAAGAAGAAAAAGAACTACTAGAGAACCCTATGTAACACCACCAGTTTCAAGTAAAGTATTAACTTTGCCAGCACCATTCAATACGGGGGAGCCACAACCGGCTCCTGGGCCAAAAGGGAAGGATTCTTTAATTTCACCTTTCGATATTTCTGCGGAATATACTAACGACGAGACCATGATTAAGATAAACGTGGCCGTAGGAATTAACTCTGACCTCACTATTTCAGAACTTGACATTTTTGGAGGAAATGTCATGCTTAAGCCATCTGAACATGTAAATATGCAAAAGTTATATGTGGTGTACGACAAGCAAGAAGGAGAAATGGTCCAGTTTACTCCATATTACCTTGAGTTTGAAATACCAGCTTCCATAGAGGGTATTTGTATAAACACACTTGAATTTTACTTGTGGAATGAAGACCCAAAAACATCTAGAGGAACTGTTACTACCGTGAAGCACAGTAAATTAATCGTAGGGGGATTGTTAGAGTAAAAAAACTATTGCTGAGCCTGCTTTGTTTAAGCATAGTTTTATGAAAGAAAAGCGGAATATGTTTTAGTTCCGCTTTTTTGTCCTTTTAATTTTTATTAACTTGCTGAAAACCCCCAGTTACATTGAACTTAAAAACCCTCCTACTTCCTGTTTTTTTTCTAGTCGGTACAATCGTTTTTTCTCAAGAGTCGAATAGTCTCAGTAATTTTGAAAAAGAGTTTAAGGCTAGAAGTAATGTTTTTTTAGGCAATACAACCTTTTCCAAGGCGCAAACTTTTTTCTTTGCGAAAGAATGGGACTCAACCCTAGTATATACCACAAAGGCATTGATTGGTCTAAAAGGAAACAAAAAACTTTCGGATTATTGTTACTATCTCAGAGCCTATAGTTTCAAGAGGAAACGACTTTACGCAGAATCTGAAAAGGAATTTGGAATGATCTCTGAAGAATTTGATTTCAATAATCGTATTAATGTTTATTTGGGAGAAATTGCTTTGGAGCAAAGGCAGTTTAAAAAGGCCATAAAATATTTTGAAAGTACAAAGGATATTAATACGTACGAAATGGCGGAAATTAAAAAAAATGATATTGAGCATAATTTAGGACTTTGCTATCTTCATCTTGAAAAGTTTGATAAAGCGGAGTACTTCTTATTGAAGACAATTAAATCGCTCGAAAAAGAAAAAGACACTATAGAATTGGTAGGGTCTTATGGAGATGTAGCAAACCTCTATTATACTCAATATAAAGACGATTTAGCAATTCCGTATTTTGAAAAAGCATATGTATTGTCCAAGCACACGAAGCGATTTGATCTAAAGCAGAACACCGCACTCAATATGTCTGTTGTAGAAGAGAATCGTAAAAAATATGTAAAGTCGTTAACGTATAGAAAAGAGTATGAGCAGTGGAAAGACTCTTTAACAGATCAGAATAAGATCTATGAGGTTGCTCAGTTGGAAAAGAAGTTCGCGATAAAAGAGAAACAAAAAGAGGTAAGCCTATTACTGGCAATAAATAAACTTAAAATTGCAGAAAGAAATGGGTTTCTGTATTCGGCAATTATATTATTATTGCTTTTAGGTACTTTGTTTTATTCATATAGAGGAAAGATAAATAGAAACAAGATTATTACGGCTCAAAAAGAAACGTTAAATGATTTAAATGATACCAAAGACAAACTATTCTCCATAGTGAGTCATGATTTACGTTCCTCAGTAAATGCTATTAGGACTAGTAATAAAAAGGTGACACATAGTTTAGAAACTAAAGACTTAGAAGAACTGAATAGGCTACTTGAGCAAAATAGTGCCGTTGTTAATGGAGCCTATGGTTTATTAGATAATTTACTGCACTGGGCACTATTACAAACGAAACAATCCTATTTTGAAATTACCTCAATGAGGTTGTCTGCTATAGTAGAACAGGTTGCCCATAATTATAGGCCTTTAATGGAGCAGAAAAATGTTGTTTTTGAGAATAGAGTTTTGAAATCCGATATTGTTGAGGTTGATCAAGAATCTTTGAAGATTGTTTTAAGAAATTTATTGGATAATGCTATAAAATTCTCAAAACAAAATGGAAGTATTCAGGTGTATACTGAACAGAATAGTCCAATGTATTGCGACTTAATTGTGGAGGATTCTGGTATAGGTATGGACGAAAACACTCGGACAGAACTAATGAAAAGCAGTAAGTTATTGTCAAAGAAGAAAAGCGAAAATGTACTAGGAACTGGTTTAGGATTGCATTTAGTCAAGTCCATGGTGGTTAAAAATCATGGGAGATTCACCATAGAAAGCCAATTGGGGAAAGGGACAAAAATGATTATATCATTGCCAAAAAAGAGCCTCAATGGATAAGATAAATGTACTAATAGTAGAAGATCGACCTGAAGAGAGCAACACTTTGGCTAAAGTGCTGAAAGAACATAATTACACCATAGTAGGGATAGCCAGGACGCATAAAGAAGCATTAGATATTTTCTATAGTAATCCAATAGATATCGCAATTATAGATGTTTTTTTAAATGGGAGTCCGGATGGTATTTCATTTGCCGAAACTATTAATTCTGTATCGGGAAAAGAAAAACCATTCGTGTTTCTTACGAGTTCGACAGATCGGAAAATATTTGAGCGAGCAAAACTGACACATCCGTTTAGTTACCTTATAAAACCATTCAATGAATTAGAAATTCTGTATGCGATAGAAACTGCTTTGGAAAAATTCTATGAACAACCTGACGCTTTTTTAGAGGAAGATAAAAGCACAGTAATTAGTTCTGAAAGCTTGTTTATAAAGAAAGGTAAATCGCTAAAGAAAGTGCATGTAGATGACATTATATATATAGAAGTAGAAGAAAAATATTGCAATATCATTACTGAAAAAGAAAAGTTTGTTATTCTCATTTCATTGGTTAAAATTCTTGAATTACTAGACCAAACCAAATTTTACAGAACACATAGAAACTACATTGTAAACGCTCAAAAGATCACAGAGATTATTCCTTCAGATAATCTGATTATTCTATCAGGAAACCACAAAGCAACCTTAAGTGATACTTATAAAAGTATTATAAAGAAGGTGCGCACCCTAAGATAGTCAGGTTTTTACCTAAAAACGGTTTTTGTCGAAAATCCTTAAGGGTGTGGATGTTCGCATCTATATAAGAAACTCTAATAATTCATTATTCCCTTTTCGTGGATAAAAAACTCAGCTTCATTCCTTTTTTTTAAAACGTATCGATATCTCGTGCTAATTTCAACTCAGAAATCAAGGCTAGCAAACAATTTCTAAAAAAGTTTTGTGATTCAAGCTCTGAATAAAACAAAGCAGTTAAATAAAGTGGAGCAGTGACCACTTTAAAAAACGGAGCGTAGTCCGAAAAGCTTTATGAGTAGGAAATATAAAAACAAAATCATGGCAACAATTAACGTTTTAGTCGCAGTAGACGGCGCAAAATTAGCACAGCAGGTAGCAGATGGGTCAATTAGTGCAGGATCATCTGGATCGCCAACACCTTTAGGATCTTATTCATCATCGGATGTTTATATATCTATGATTGCACCTAATAGTTCTATTGATAATGGAACAAATGGACAATCAGAACTTCAGATAAGTGCAAATGGTGGAGATACTGTAGAATGGGCAATGACAACTTTTGACAATAATTTTAATCAAACGGCATTTATATATTCAGGAAATTTTAACCCTTCTGGCTCTATAAATGTACCTTTATCTTATGCGTCAGGTCAGGCTTATGCATATTTAGGTACTGGGAACCCAGCATCAACAACACCTACAAAGTTTGTGAATCAAGTGAGTACTGTATCTGGGACAATTTTAAAAATTGGAATTCAAATTCAGTACACATTGTCATTTGTTCTAGCAGATAATTCTACCGGAAATGTAATAGGATACTTTACTTGGGATCCATTTATTAATGTACATTGATTGTTACTTTCTTAGATGAAGTTAACAAAGAATGGGGGTACTTGTCTTAACATAAGTTAAGGCAAGTTTTTTGTGTTACTAAGCTGTAATAGCAGCGTTAAAGTTGCTTTGCTCTCTCCAAAATAGACATCATCTTATCTTTATTAGTAAAGCCCTCTAATTGTAAAGCAATGGCAAATTTTTTATCTAAAATTGTAGTAGTAGGGTAGCTAATTCTTTTGTTTATGGTCGCCAGTTCAATGGCTAATTCATGAGTGCCAGTGCTATTCCCAGTTGGTTTAAACGCAAAAGTTTTTCCTAAAAACATAATGTCCTTTTTTTCTTCTCCATTTAGTTTCACAAAATAAAATGACTCGTTCAGGGTTTTTATAATCTTACGATTTGCAAAAGTACTTTTTTCCATCCCATAACAGATTTTACACCAATCTGTATGAATAAAAACTACAACGGGTTTTGGAGTTATTTTATGCAGTTTTTCGACTTCAGAAAATGAATGAACATTTAATGTCTCTTTTTCAGATACTGATCCCAGTATAGAAAGCGAAATAAAAAGAAAACCAATTAATTTGTTCATGTGACAAAATTAAAAAATAGAATAACGTAGTCCAAAAAATCCTCGAATACCCTGATTTGAAGCATATACATAACTAGGATCAAAAGTTAGCGCATAAGGATTGTTTGGAGTAGCAGTGGCCTGACCATTTTGATCAAAAACAACATCTTGATCGAAAGGATCAAAAGATCTGGCAATACTGTTAGCTGCTGGAGTAAAATTTAATAAGTTTTTTACACCTCCATAAATTTCCCAATTCGTACCAAACTTTTTAGAAAGCTGAATATTCTGAATGCTGTACCAAGGAGAAAACTCTGCTCTTGGATCTGTATCACTGATTAATGGAAGTCGCATCGGACCATATGCGTTTCCAGTATAGTCGATAGTAAATCTGCTCTCTTTAAACTTGTAAGAAATACTCCAAACACCACTAAAGCTTTCTGTTAATATTTGCCTTTTGCTTATACCGTTTTCAGTAATAGAAACATCCATTAAAGTAGCACCTAGGTTGATTGACAGGCCGTTATAAAAGGTAATGTCTGAGTTTAACGAAACACCTTGTGAGATAGAATGACCATTAAGATTTGAGTAAATGATTTTATTAGGATCCGTTTCATAATCAGGTAAGATCCTGTTAGAAAAATAAGTGTAAAATGCACTTGCGTCTAATGTAATAAAAGCATTTTCTGTAGTGATCTTTTTAACATAATTAAGATTTGTATTCCAAGATGTTTCCGGTTTTAACTCCCCGTCAAACTCAACTTCTCTTGCACCGGTTAACGCTGCATGATCTTCTGTGAAAACATTGGCAACTCTAAATCCATTTCCGATACTGAGTCTAAAAGTGTCAGATTTATCTCTAGAGCCCCATTTGTAATTTAATCTAGGTGAAAAAATACCTCCATGCAGGCTATTATAATCATATCTAGCGCCAAGTAATAATTTATTCCTGTCGTTTAAGCTAATTTCGTCTTGAATAAAAATTCCTGGAAGGTGTGTTACGGATGGCATATTAGTAACACCATCTTGGGCGAACGTTGCAAAAGTGTTATCGTCATAATAGGTGTATCTATATGCAATGCCTAATAAAAGGTCATGCTTTTCTTTAATTTCTTTATTAAAAATAAATTGACCAAAAGAAATAAACTGACTAGCGTCGTACTCGTCTGTACCATAAAAGGAATCTTGATAATGACCGTTTGCACTGAATTGAAAACTTATGTTCTCTGTAGTTGGTAACTGATAGGTTCCGAAAGTCTCCCATCTGTTGGTGTAAATGCTTTCGCCATACACTTGATCAGTACCCCTAAAGCTTTTATTCCAATTTGTTTGGCCTCCCCAACGATCTTCATATACATAGCGAAATGCCAGGGTAAAAGGTTTGTTGCTTTCGCGCTCAAAATTTAACTTATTAAAAATGGAGATTCTATTTTGAAGTGTTAAGTCAGTAAAGCCATCGTTATTATTATCAATGATATTTTGATAGTTAAAATAGTTTACCCCAAGTAGCCCTTGTGCGCTTTCAGACATTTTGTAACGCAACCCAATGTCTGTATTTACTTCACCCCAAGAACTAGAAAAACTATCTGCGAATAGTTGAGGTGAATTCGATGGTTTTTTAGTGATGATATTGATAATCCCCCCTACTGCTTCAGAACCATATAAGGTAGATGCAGGTCCTTTCACAACTTCTACTCTTTGTATTAAAGCTTGTGGAATTCCGGTGAGTCCATATACGGTTGAAAGACCACTTACAATGGGCATCCCATCTATTAAAACAAAAGTATAAGGTCCTTCTAGTCCATTGATGTGAATATCTCCCGTATTACAAACATTACAGTTTAACTGAGGGCGAACACCATTTACGTTTTGTAGTGATTCAAAAATGGACGGTGTCGGGTTTTTCTTAAAAAAAGTTTTGCTATATACTTCTACAGGGACCGGGCTTTCCATTTTTGTCACTGGTTTTAGCGTACCAGAAACTACAACTTCATCCAAAGAGTTATCTGAAATCAATGTGAAGTTTTTCGTAACCTTTTCATTGCCTTTAAAGGTAATGACGACCGATTTTGTCTTATAGCCTATACTGCTAACGATTACTGTGTAATTTCCGTTAGGGATGTTCTTTATTTCATAGGCGCCATTTTCATCAGTGGAGCTACCTAATTTGGTGTTCTTTAAATAAACATTTACATATGGTAGCACTTCACCATCTCCAAAAGTTTTACCGAAGAGACTATTGTTTTGCGAATAGGCGGTAATTGATATTCCAAAAAATAAAATGACTATTTTGAAAATAGATCTCATTGATGTTAATTTTTGACAAAGGTAAATAAAATTTTAGCCTTGTCTAAAAAATAATTTTATAAAAAATAAAAATGATATCTTTGCCAGGTTATTTTTATCGATATGTTCACACATTCTGAAGAGAATTATTTAAAAGCTATCTATCATTTAGGCTTGCTTTCCAGCGAAGGAATAAGCACAAATGCTATTGCGAAACGATTAGAGACTAAAGCTTCTTCCGTTACGGATATGATAAAGAAACTATCTGCGAAAAAAGTATTGGAGTATAAGAAATATCAGGGAGTTACATTGACTGATCTGGGCAAGAAAACAGCAGCCAACATTATTAGAAAGCATAGATTGTGGGAAGTGTTCTTGGTTGAAAAACTAAAATTTTCTTGGGACGAAGTACACGATGTTGCAGAGCAATTAGAACATATAAAGTCTTCAAAATTGATTGACGAGCTAGATGCATTTCTGGATTTCCCAAAGCGAGACCCGCATGGTGATCCAATACCGGATAAGGAAGGTAATTTGCATCAAATAAAGAAAAGATTACTATCTAGTATGCAACCCGGAGAAGTTGGGATATGTGTAGGAGTTCAAGATTCTTCTTCAGCATTCTTACAATTTTTGGATAAGCAGAAGATCGCCCTAGGCAAGAGAGTTGAAGTGTTATCCAAGGAAACTTTTGATGATTCATTAACCATTAAAATTGATGCTAAAGAGTTGTCCATTTCAAATAAAATTGCAAACAATTTATACATACAAACAAAATGACATTATTTGAACAATTAGTTGCTTTTAGCAAAGAGCATCCAATTTTAGCTGCGTTATATGCATCTCTTTTTACATGGGGGCTTACAGCTTTAGGAGCCGGGCTTGTGTTTTTCTTCAAAAAAATGAATCGTGCGGTGTTGGATGGTATGTTAGGTTTTACCGGAGGTGTGATGGTTGCAGCAAGTTTTTGGAGTTTGCTGTCACCAGCGATAGATAATAGCCCTGGTGAAGGCTTTGTCAAAGTATTGCCGTCAGCCGTGGGGTTTGCGCTTGGTGCATTAGCGTTATTTGGAATGGATAAGTGGTTACCACATTTACATATTAATTTTAAAGAATCGGAAGCAGAAGGAGTTAAAACAAATTGGCATAAAACAACCTTATTGGTATTGGCCATTACATTACATAATATTCCTGAAGGGCTGGCTGTAGGGGTATTGTTTGGAGCCGCTTCTACATTGGTTGGAGTTGAACAAACAGAAATGATTATCGCAGCTATTTCGCTAGCCATCGGAATCGGGATTCAAAATTTCCCAGAAGGATTTGCTGTGGCAATGCCGTTGAGACGGCAGGGAGTAAGTAGACTAAAAAGTTTTTGGTATGGTCAGCTTTCGGCGATAGTTGAACCAATTGCTGCTGTTTTTGGAGCATTGGCTGTATCTTTCTTTACGCCAATATTGCCTTATGCATTGGCCTTTGCAGCAGGAGCAATGATTTTTGTAGTAGTGGAAGAAGTAATTCCAGAAACTCAACGTGATAAATATACCGATATTGCAACTTTAGGTTTTATTGGAGGATTTATAGTAATGATGTCGCTCGATGTAGGTCTAGGTTAGCATCATTATAAATTTACAAAAAGCCAAACAGATTCTGTTTGGCTTTTTGTATTTTGCAACAAAATTTTACCGTTGCAACAATCATCTTCTTTTCAGGTATATAATGCGTCAGCAGGTAGCGGTAAAACCTTTACACTGGTAAAAGAATATTTAAAGATCTTATTAAAGACGGAGAATATATATACCTTTCAACAAATTTTAGCAATTACCTTCACGAATAAGGCAGCAGCCGAAATGAAGGAACGCGTATTAAAAAGATTGCAAGATTTTTCAGAAAAAAGAGATAGTGAACTCTTACCGATACTTTCGGAAGAATTAGCAATAGATACGTCCATATTGTCCGCTAGAAGCAAAAATATTTTACAAGCTATACTGCAAAACTATTCTGCATTTCACATTACCACAATAGATAGCTTTACCTATAAGCTTATTAAAAGCTTTTCTTTTGATCTAGGACTTACTCAGAATTTTGATGTAGAAATGAATGCTAATCAGCTTTTGAGCGAAGCTGTAGAAATGCTAATCTCCAAGATAGGTGCTGAGAAGAATCTTACAAAGCTACTTATAGAGTATTCCTTAGATAAAACGGATGAAGATAGGTCATGGGATATTTCCAGGGAATTACATGAATTTTCTAAGATTTTATTAAATGAAAACGACAGCCTTCATTTTGAGGAATTAAGCGCAAAAAAAATAGAAGATTTTTTAGAGCTTAAGAAGAAAGTTAGAGCAGACCAAAAAGTACTTTTAGAGAGGTTTATAGAAATTGGTAATGCTGGATTGGAGATCATTAACACCATGAACTTGCAGCATAATGATTTTTACTATTCATTATTGCCAAAACATTTTTTAGCATTATCTAACAATGTAGAAACGGCGAAGTTTTTTGATAATTCTAAATTAAGACTCCGAATAGAAGAGAACATGTTCTATGCGAAATCCAAACCAGACGATGTAAAAACAGCCATTGAAGGGATACTCCCAGAATTGTTAGAATTGTATTTAGAATCTGAGATTTTATATAAACAATATGCCCTTAACAAATTATCACTAAGGAGTATTGTGCCTCTCGCAGTTTTGCATGAAATTTATGCAGAATTACAAACGATAAAGGAGGAAAACAACATTCAGTTAAATGCGGAGTTCAATAAATTGATCTCTGAAAATATTAAAGAACAGCCTGCGCCTTACATTTATGAAAGAATCGGGCAAAAATTCAAGTATTACTTTATTGATGAAATGCAGGACACATCTGTATTACAATGGCAAAACTTACTTCCGTTGATTGGTAATGCATTATCTCAAGAAGATGCAGGTTTACTACTTGTAGGAGATGGGAAACAGGCCATTTATCGTTGGAGAGGGGGCAAGGCAGAACAGTTCATTAAGCTAGGGTCGGATGATATCTCTAATCCTTTTTTATTGCCTAAAGAAGTCAAGGAGCTTGAGTTTAATTATAGAAGTTACAGCGAAATAATAAACTTTAACAACCAATTCTTTAAGCATTGTGCAAATTATATGCAAAATGAGTCATATAAAATATTGTTTTTGGACAGATCATTTCAAAAGGAAAACGATAAAAAAGGAGGTTTTGTGCAAGTATCCTTTTTAGAAAAACTTGAGAATAAAGAAGAGAATGATAGTAAGTATGCAAAGAAAGTATGGGATGTTTTGGATAACCTCAATACATCATTTTCACTGAATGATGTTTGCATTCTTGTCAGAAAGAAAAAAGAAGGGGTGGCCATAGCGAATTTCCTATCAGAGAAAGGAGTAGAAATAGTTTCTTCTGAAACGCTACTTATAAAGAATAGCCCTAAGGTTAGTTTTATAATTGACTTCTTAAGATACATATCTAATCCTAAAGATGATGATTCATTATTTGAGTGGGTATATTTTTTGTCGAACCACTTTTCTATTCCAATGCAAAAGCATGCTTTTATTAAAAGGTTTATGCATTTGGAAATTGAAGACTTATTTAAAGAGTTACAAAATGAAGCGATCAATTTTGAGTTACCTTTCTTTAGTCAATTACCATTATATGAAAAGGTTGAATACATTATAAGAAGTTTTAATATATTAAATACTTCGGATGCATATATTCAGTTTTTTATTGATGAAGTGTTGGTGCAGCAAAGAAAAGATAGTACGCTCATTCAGTTTTTAGAGTTTTGGGATCGTGAAAAAGAGAATATGAGTATTGTTGCTCCGCAAAACTCGAATGCTGTTCAAATAATGACAATTCATAAATCCAAAGGATTGGAATTTCCAATTGTTATATTTCCTTGTGATTTAGATATTTATAAACAACTAAACCCTAAAGTATGGTTGGATGCTTTACCCGAGCGAGTTTTTAACGGGTTTAATGAGCTTTTAGTGTCCTATGGAAAAGATTTGAAAGTATTGTCGGAACGAGGACATGAAGTATACGAGCAAGAGCGTGAGCAACTTGAACTTGATAATTTTAATTTGTTATATGTAGCTTTAACAAGAGCAAAAGAACAATTATATATTATCACTGAAGAGGTGCCGACTAAAAGCCAGGGGAAGAATACTAAATATTCGGATTTCTTCACCAATTTTTTAATAACGCAATCACTTTATGACCCTGAAGTTAAACAATATGATTTTGGTCAGAGTGAAAGAAAAAGCCATAAGAAATCAAGGGAAAATGTATTGAGCTACCAGGAAGCATATATTAATACCCCTTGGCAAGATCACAATATTCATATGCTCGCGAATGCGTCAATTCTATGGGGAACTAAGAAGGAAGAAGCCATAAGTTATGGAAACTTAATACATAAAATGATGTCAGAAATTTATACAACTTCTGAAGTCGAGGGTGTGGTTTCGTCGTACATAACATATGGAGTTGTGGATGATAAAACCGCTATCAATATTCAAAAGTTGATTTATGAGTTGGTGCAGCATGAAAGCCTGTCCCGTTATTTTGAACCAGGTTTAGAAATATATAATGAACGTGAAATAATAGGGAAAAAAGATCAAATCATTATTCCAGATAGATTAGTTGTATATCCAAGTCGAGAAGTAGTTATTATAGATTATAAAACGGGAAAACCATCGGCAAGCTATCGTGAACAATTGTTGAAGTATACTGGAGTATTAGAATCACTAGATTATAAAGTTGTAAAAAAAATACTTATTTATATAAATGAAGAAATAAGTTTAGAGGAAATTTAAAGTAAATTTGCGAATCAAAATTAATCAAGTATGTACGGAGATATACAAAACCATTTACAAAAAGAAATTCAAGACATAAAGGAGGCAGGTCTTTATAAATCAGAAAGAATAATTACAAGCGCTCAGGATGCGGTAATAAAAATTTCTACAGGAGAGGAAGTAATTAACTTTTGTGCTAATAACTATTTAGGATTATCAAATGATTCTAGGGTTATTCAAGCCGCTAAAGATACTATGGATACCCATGGTTTTGGAATGTCTTCTGTAAGATTTATATGCGGGACACAGGATATACACAAAAAACTGGAAGCGAAAGTAGCAGAATTCTATCAGACAGAGGATACTATTTTGTACGCTGCAGCTTTTGATGCTAATGGAGGTGTTTTTGAGCCATTATTGACAAAAGAAGATGCCATTATTTCTGACAGCCTGAATCATGCTTCTATTATTGATGGAGTCCGTTTATGTAAGGCTGCACGATATAGGTATCAAAATAATGATATGGCTTCACTAGAAGAGCAACTTATTACGGCAAATGAACAAGACCATCGCTTTAAAATTATTGTTACCGATGGTGTTTTCTCTATGGACGGTATTGTTGCAGAGTTAGATAAGATCTGTGATTTGGCAGAGAAGTATGATGCATTGGTGATGATAGATGAATGTCATGCAGCTGGGTTTATCGGTAAAACAGGTAAGGGAACTTTAGAGCTGAAAAATGTTTTAGGAAGAATAGATATTATTACTGGGACATTAGGAAAAGCTCTTGGAGGTGCTATGGGAGGTTATACAACTGGAAAGAAAGAGATTATAGAGATATTAAGACAAAGATCAAGGCCTTATTTATTTTCAAATTCGCTAGCCCCGGCAATTGTTGGAGCCTCTATTAAAGTATTTGAGATTTTATCTTCTGATACTTCTTTACGCGATAAATTAGAATGGAATACTAATTATTTTAGAACAGAAATGGAAAAGGCGGGGTTTGATCTAGTCGGAGCAGATGCTGCTATTGTTCCTGTAATGTTATACAATGCCAAACTTTCTCAGACAATGGCGAATATGTTGTTGGACGAAGGGATTTATGTCATAGGATTCTTTTACCCAGTGGTTCCAAAGGAGTTAGCAAGGATACGAGTTCAATTGTCTGCGGCACATTCAAAAGAACATTTAGATAAGGCGATAAATGCCTTTAAAAAAGTGGGTAAAATATTGGGTGTTATTAATTAAATTCAGGCTTTACGCGGATTTTACGAAAGTTTTTTTACAAAAATCTTTGTAAATTAGTTGTAAGAACTTACTTTTGCCTATATAATAAAGAACTTTTAATTTAAATATTTAATAATGAAACGATTAAAATTAGCTGTGTTAGCTTTGTTTACATTAGTAATGGTTAGCAACGTAAGTGCACAGGATTCTAACAATCCATGGGTTGTTGGTTTAGGGGTAAACATTGTAGATTTCAGAACTCCAGATGGTACAGGAGAACAGTTTAAGGACTGGCTTGGTAGCGGTGATTGGAATTTTGTTCCAATGCTTACCAGATTATCTGTAGAAAAATACATTAAGAAAGGTTTTACTTTCCAAACGGCGTTGTCTTTTAATAAGATTGACCAAGTTCAAGCTGAAAATGATACACGAAATCATATTTACTGGGCTTTTGATGGAAATGTTAAGTATGACTTAAACAAAATTATAGGAGATACATCTTGGTTCGATCCTTATGTACATGTAGGGGGATCATATGTGTCTGTAAATGACGAACGCGAAGGGATGTTAGTTTATGGTCTTGGATTCAATGTTTGGATCAACGAGAATTTTGGTATTAACTTCCAAACACAAACTAAAGAAAATTTTGCAGATAGAGTAGCTTCACACTATCAATCTTCTTTAGGAGTAGTATTCAAGTTTGGTGGAAAAGATACTGACGGAGATGGAATCTATGACAAAGAAGATGCATGTCCGGAAGTTCCAGGTTTAAAAGAGTTTAACGGATGTCCAGATGCAGACGGAGATGGTATCAAAGATTCTGATGATGCTTGTCCTAATGTTGCTGGTTTAGCCTCTTTAAACGGATGTCCAGATGCAGACGGAGACGGTATCGCTGATAAAGATGATATGTGTCCAAATGCAAAAGGAACAAAAGCTAATAACGGATGTCCTGATTCTGATGGTGATGGAGTATTAGATAAAGATGATAAATGTGCTAATGTTGCTGGACCAAAAGCAAACGGAGGATGTCCTTGGCCAGATACTGACGGAGACGGAGTATTAGACAAAGATGACAACTGTGTGAATGAAGCAGGACCTGCTTCTAACAATGGATGTCCAGAGCCAGTTATTACTGAAGTTAAGGAAGCTGAAATAGGAAGTTTCGCTAAATCTATCTTATTTAACTCTGGAAGATCTTCTTTTAAAAATGGAGTATCGGAAAAGTTAGATGGTATCGTAGCAATTATGAACCAGTTTCCTAAAGCAAACTTTGGGGTAGCAGGTCATACAGATAGTACAGGTAGCAAGAAAACGAACGATAGACTATCTCAACAAAGAGCTGAGGCTGTAATGAACTATTTAACATCTAAAGGTATTGATGCTTCAAGGCTTATGGCTAAAGGATATGGTTCTGAAAACCCTATCGATTCTAATAAAACTAGAGCTGGTAGAGCTAACAATAGAAGAGTCGAAATTAAAGCTACTAACAAGTAATCTTTAATCTCAATAAAATAAAAAAAACCGCATCATTTTGATGCGGTTTTTTTATGCAATTAATTCAAAAGAATTAATTTCAAAAACTTTTCATTTTCAAGTAAATAAATTACCTTTGCAGCCGAAAAGAGGGGGTGTTTTTTCCTCTCGTAAAGAAATATAATTTAAAGTAAGAATAATGTCTACAATAACAGGTAAAGTTTCTCAAATTATTGGTCCAGTAATCGATGTTGAATTTAACACTGAATCTGCTGAACTTCCAAAAATTTACGATTCATTAGAAATTAGAAAAACTGATGGTTCAATTCTAGTATTAGAAGTGCAACAACACATTGGTGAAGATACCGTAAGAACTATTTCTATGGATGCAACAGATGGTTTGCAAAGAGGCCAAGAAGTAGTTGCTACAGGAAATCCAATTCAAATGCCAATTGGTGGTGATATTTATGGTCGTTTATTTAATGTAACAGGAGATGCAATTGATGGATTAGGTGATTTACCTAAAGAAGGAGCAGATGGATTACCAATTCACAGAGCGGCACCTAAATTTGAAGAACTATCTACTTCGACTGAGGTATTATTTACTGGAATTAAAGTAATTGACTTAATTGAGCCTTATGCTAAAGGAGGTAAGATTGGATTATTTGGTGGAGCTGGAGTAGGTAAGACAGTATTGATTCAGGAGTTAATTAACAATATTGCAAAAGGACACGGTGGATTATCTGTATTTGCAGGAGTTGGTGAGAGAACTCGTGAAGGAAACGATTTATTAAGAGAGATGTTAGAGTCAGGTATTATCAAATATGGTGACGACTTTATGCACTCTATGGAAGATGGTGGATGGGATTTATCTAAAGTGGATAAAGCAGGAATGAAAGACTCTAAGGCAACATTCGTTTTCGGACAAATGAATGAGCCTCCTGGAGCACGTGCAAGAGTTGCATTATCAGGTTTAACTATCGCAGAATATTTTCGTGATGGAGCTGGAGAAGCACAAGGAAAAGATGTACTATTCTTTGTAGATAATATTTTCCGTTTTACACAAGCTGGATCTGAAGTATCTGCACTGTTAGGACGTATGCCTTCAGCGGTAGGATATCAACCTACATTAGCGACTGAGATGGGAGCAATGCAAGAGCGTATTACTTCAACGAAGAAAGGTTCTATTACTTCTGTACAGGCAGTATATGTTCCTGCAGATGATTTAACAGACCCTGCACCGGCAACAACATTTGCTCACTTAGATGCAACTACAGTATTATCACGTAAGATTGCTGAGTTAGGTATTTACCCTGCGGTAGATCCATTAGATTCTACTTCAAGAATCTTAACTTCAGAAATCTTAGGAGCTGAACACTATGACTGTGCTCAAAGGGTAAAAGAGTTATTGCAACGTTATAAAGAATTGCAAGACATTATTGCGATCCTTGGTATGGAAGAATTATCTGAAGAAGATAAAATGGCTGTAGGTAGAGCAAGACGTGTACAACGTTTCTTATCTCAACCGTTCCACGTTGCAGAGCAATTTACTGGAATCCCAGGTGTTTTAGTTGATATTAAAGAAACAATTAAAGGATTTAATATGATTATGGATGGTGAGTTAGATCACCTACCAGAAGCAGCATTCAACTTAAAGGGGACAATTGAAGAAGCAATTGAAGCTGGAGAGAAAATGTTAGCGGAAGCATAGTTAGTAACCATTAAGAAAAAGTAATATGCATTTAGAAGTTGTATCTCCAGAAGCGATCTTATTTTCATCAGAAGTAGATTCTATTTCTGTTCCTGGTGTGAACGGAGAGTTTCAGATGCTTAACAATCACGCACCTATAGTCTCTGTTTTAAAGAAAGGGAATGTGTATATTCATGTACATACTCAAGAACATTTGGAATTGGATGATTTACATGGTAAATTAGTACCTCATGCAGATGATGATAAAATTTTGACAGTAGCTATTAATTCAGGAACCATTGAATTAAAAGATAATAAAACAATTATATTAGTAGACTAATAGATAAATTGTATACAAATTAAAAACCGAGCTCATAAAGCTCGGTTTTTTTATGCTTAACTGTTTATCAAATAAAGAAAACCACCAATGATCTGTCAAATTCCATCATACGCTTAATTGTAGTAGTGTTAAGGGAATTAACTCTCTCTTGTCTACGAAGTTTACTCAATAAGCCTAAAAGGTGCTTAATGAACGGTGTTTAGGTTTATAAGTAGAATAAGGCCTTTTTAAAATAGACGAAATAAAAAAAGCGCTTCAAGATGAAGCGCTTTTTTGAGTATAACAATTGTCTAAATTAGTTAGACTTTATCTTAATTTCGTCAAGCTCATACGTTCCGTCAAAGCCAGCATCTCCACTACCTTTATATCTGAAAGCGATGTGCATTGTTCCTGTAGCACAAGAAAGATCTACAATACCAGAACTTAACCAAGAACCAAAGAAATCCGAATCTTGCACAATATAAGCTGCTGGTAAAATACCCCATGTAGCAGAAGTAATGTTCGCTGTATTACCATCCCAGTCTGTAGAGAATAATAAGTCCATAGTACTTCCATCTGAGAAACTGTTAGATGTTTGGAAGGTCAAAGTTTCTCCATCTTGAGCATCAAAATCTATCGCTGGAGAAATTAACCAAGCAACAGAACTTGCGTCGCCAGATTGGAAAGAACCAACTCTTGCGGATGTCCCTAAAGAAGCGTTAGCTCCACCAGAAACATAAGCTTCCCATCCTTCAGTACCTTCTTGGATAAAGTTTGTCCACCCATTTCCAGTGATAGGTGAAAATGTAGTTTGCGTCTGAAAATCATCCTCAAATAAAGTATTTGGCCCTTCAGCAGCAGCAATACCACAATCTAATTCTATCGGATCGCATCTGTCTGTATTAGCAAAATTTATATCAGAAAGACCGTTAATGATAAATACATTAAAATCATCTCCAAAATCTCTACTAAAGATCCCTTGTATGTTTCCTTTGTTTTGATCTACTTGAATTGATTTGAAATCAGAGAAAGTACTAGATTGTAATAAAATAGTTGAACCATCATCACAACTTTCTAAAGTTCTAAATCCATCAAATTGATCATTTGCCTCACCAGCATAAGTAAGCGCTAATTGATCTCTAAAAAACTGCATATTATCTAATTGAATCAATGTATTGTGATCTGCAGTAGATAAATTTGCAACTGTCGAAACCTTTGGCGTTATGGTAGCTACCTCACTGCTTCTTAAAATAAAGTTCTGATATTCGAATGGCTGAATTTGATCTAAATCAGCACCTTTACCAATTACTAAAACTCCATTAGAAATACCAGCACTTAACCCATTAAGCTTGATATATACCTTTCTACCAAATTGATAGGTTTGGAATAAACCAGAGATGTTTAATTCAACCTTAATCCCTAATCTTGGATCAGCAGTTGTACTGCTATCATCGATCTTATTTTGAATGATTAATTCTTCAAAGAAGTTTCCTGCTCTATCGCTAGAAATTACATATCCCGTAATATATAGGTCATTCTCAAAAGTCACAAAAGAATCACCATTAGAAACTGCTTGATTATATGCTGCGTATACAGCATTAAATGTAGTAGCCGTTCCCGTTAAGGTTGGTTCTTGAACTTCTGTACCATTCGGCACATCAAAATCACCATCCTCTACACATGATACTGAGATGCCAATAAAGGCAATTAACATCAGTACGTTTAAAAATTTATTTGTTTTCATTATTTATTGTATTATGCTGTTTTATTAAAATCTTAAATTCACGTTTAAAAAGTAAGTAGTTCCTCTACCGTACCAGTATTTTGGTCCGAATACCGGAGTATCTAAAGACTTATCTGCCAATAATTGTCTGTAGTTAGCATTTCTCCCTTGCTCAAAACCACCAGACTTATATACGGTATCGAATAAATTATTAACACTTGCAAAAACACTCACAAAAGTATCATTTATTCTCCATGACTTTCCACCTACTAAATTGGTAACTACATAGCTATTAAATTTTTCCTGTCTTAATAACTCTTGTGCTACTACAGGGTCATATTCATTAAATGGCATGCCATCAAAATCAGTATAGAAGTTAGAACTTCTTTGTAAAGGACTTACATCTACATAAGCATTAGACATAAAGTTTACGGTAGTACTAAACCACCAGAAATCTGGATCTCTATATTCAAAACCAACAGAGAATGCTTGTTGCGGTCCGTTTGCTAATTTATAATCCTTTAATGAAGCCTTTCCTTGAGCTTGTAATCCAAAATCCCTAATCAATGGATCGGTCGATGCCGGGTTTACAAAATCTTCAGATGCTATATATAAATCAGGATTGTTAGCATAGGTATATTGTCCTATAGAAGCTACCCCTTTTAATTTTAACGTTGGAATTACTTGATATTCAATCCCGAATTCCATTCCTATATGTTGCTTGTCGATTCCCTGAAGAATCTCCTGGATAAAAGCTTGGTTATCTCCTCCAACACCATCAGCAAAGAAGAAAGAAATTTCATTTGCATCTTCAATTTTAGTATAATATCCAGTAAGCCTTGCTTGTACTTTTGGAGATCTTAATACGTAACTAGCATCAAAGGACATTACTTTTTCTTCCGTGATATTAGGAACTACAGCATGATTTTCTCTTGAGTTTGCAAAGGTGTTTCTAATAGTTGGAGCTTTCGTATAGTAGGCTGCATTTGCATCAAAAAGGTGTCTTCCTGTTAATTTATAGGTTGCTCCCGCTTTAGCTCCGATACCTGTAAAAGATTGTTTTTCTCCTTTACCTAGAGAGCTATTGGCAAAACCACCATTCTGATAGATTCCTTCTCTCTGATAACTTGTATTAGTTATATTTAAAGCAGTATAGAAATCTACTTTGTTGTATTTGAATTGCGCTTGTGCAAATCCACCAATAACATTTGAAACAATATTATAGTTATATCTAAATGTATCACCCACACCGACAACTCGATTAGGGTTTTGTAAATTATTTTGTAACGCATCAGGATTAGTAGACAAGTCATCAGCAAAACCATCAACATCCAAGAAACCAGTCCCTCCTAATAAGTCTAAAACGTTTGCAAAGTTTTGCGATTTTAAGTTCTTATAGGTAAGAGATCCATTGAATGTAATATTTTCTGTTACTACCTTATTTAAAATGCTGTTAACCGTAAACTGTTTGTCATCTACTCTATCTTCATATTGAATAAAAGTCGAATTAAATCCGTCAGAAGCGTTCTGAATGTTAGTTCGATACATATCTCTCCAGTTTAACTGTCCGTCATTCAAAAATTGTTGTTGTAAGCCATAGGCATCAGCAAAATTAGTAGGATCACGCCTTAGCACATCACTAGGTAATTTTTGATAATAGGTCGGATCTGGATTTGCCCCTCCACCTTGAGCAACGATACCATTAACTAAATCTGTTCCTCCAAAATCTATTCTACTGTTTCCAAGACTACCGAATTGGTATCCAATATTGGTAGATAACGAAGTATTTTCATCGATATCCCAGTCATGGTTTAAAATAAAGATAGGCTCAATAAGCTCCTTATATCTTGAATTTCGAATAGTACCATCTTGATATCCCCAATACGAATTGTACTGAATTCCTTTTAAATCATACACTTCTTGCGTATTTGCAGAAGATTTCCCTCTTTTATTTGGAGCGAAAATAGATGTTAGATTTAAGCTATGGCTATCATTAATTTTCTTTTCTACAGAAGCAAAAACAGAATACGCATTGTACGAAGTACCATCGTTAAACCCTTCTTCACCAGATCTTCTACTAGCAGAGATTGAATACGCCCAACCATCTTCTTGCATTCCAGAAGAATATGTTCCCATAACTCTATGCACATAACTTCTGTTCGAAGAAGCATAAGACACTCGTACCCCAGTTCTTTGCTCAGACGCTCTAGTGTTAATGTTCGTAGAACCTAATAAACCACCAAAGGTATAATTTGAAGGCGTTAGACCATTAGAGAATTCCTGGTTCCTCATAACATCATTTAGTCCACCCCAGTTACTCCATTGTGGTCTTCCATTAAAGAGTTTGTTCATTTCAATACCGTTGATCATAACAATACCGTTCTCTGAATCTAATCCTCTAACTCTAAAGAATGAGCCACTAAAATCAAAAGCAGCTGTTCTTAAATAGACATCTCTGGTTGACTGCAGTAATCCGGAAATATTGTCCGCTGCACTTGCATCGTCATTTAACTCATCATCTGTAATAGTAATGGTGCTTAGATCTAGATCTTCCGTAACATCTTGATATAACAAAATGGTACCTAGATCGATTGTGCTGCCATTAAACTCTATAGGAAAGTTCTGTGTTTCATATCCTTTGAGACGAATCTCAAGAACATAACTTCCGTTAGAAAGGTTTGTAAGTGTAAAAACCCCATTTTTATCAGTTGTTCCGTTAACACTTGTTGTAAGTATTGTAACAGAAACTCCTTCAATAGGATTTTCAGAATTGCTATCTTTCACAATTCCTTTCACAATGTTTTGAGCTTCCGCACCAAAAATTAGTGCAATGCCAAACAACATTGTCATTATTAATTTTCTCATAAATAAATAATTGAATTTTTATTATAACATTATCTCCTGCAAAATTAACAAAATTTAACAGCTAAAGGTGTTAATATTGCATTAAGTGCCGTTTAGCTAAAATTTGTTTTTTAAGTTTGTGGTTTAAATATAAACATAATGATTAGAAAAATAGTTGTTTTATTGATTGTATGTTGTTCATTATCTAATGGATACGCTCAGAAAAAGCAAAAAACCTATAAAATAAGAACTGTTGCTTTTTATAACTTAGAAAATCTTTTTGATACGATCAATGATGTAAATAAGAATGATGAGGCGAGTCCGATGATGGAATTGAAGACTAATAAGTCTAAGGTGTATTGGGACAAAATAGATAAATTAGGAAGTGTAATCGCTCAAATAGGATATGAAAAATCGAAAACTGCACCCGCATTAATTGGTGTTTCTGAAGTTGAAAATAGAGCTGTTTTAGAGGATCTGATAAATTCAAAACATCTGAAAAGTAAGAGATACGGGATTATTCATTACGAATCACCAGATAGGAGAGGTATTGATGTGGCACTATTATATCAAGAAAGATATTTTAAACCAATTCACCATGAATCTTTTAATCCAAATATATATAGAGAAAACCGAAAAGTATATACAAGAGATCAGTTGTTGGTTTCTGGATATTTAGATGACGAACTCATTCATGTCATTGTAAACCACTGGCCTTCTAGAAGCGGTGGTGAAGCTAGAAGTAGACCATTACGTGAAAAAGCAGCGTATCAAAATACGAAGATCATTAATCAGATCTTAGTTAAAGAGCCGAATGCAAAGATCCTGTCTATGGGAGATTTTAACGATGATCCAATAAATAGTAGCTTTAAAAAAGTGCTAAAAACTAAAGGAAAGAAGGAAGATGTGGGTGCAGGAGATCTGTACAACCCTTTTGAAGATATGCACCGAAGAGGGTTCAATACCTTAGGGTATAGAGACAATATCAATTTATTTGATCAGATTTTCTTTACAGCTCCATTATTGGATAAAGGAGAAAAGGATTTTTCTACCTACAAAATGTTCAAAGCAGGAATTTTTAATAAACGTTTCTTAACGGGTAAGAAAGGACGTTATAAAGGATATCCTTTTAGAAGTTTTTCTTTTGGGAATTATACAGGAGGATATAGTGATCATTACCCTGTGTACATTTACCTCATCAAGGAGAAGAAATAGGGAATTGCTGCTATACCATAAAAAAAACCGAGCTAAATGCTCGGTTTTTTTATACATTTTATTGAATGCTAAATATATCGCTGAATTACGAAAGAGAAAACAAATAAAAAGAATACGATAAGGACGTTTAGAAGCATCAATATTATTTGAAAGAAACGTGTTAAATTACTTTTTTCTTTGTCCTTTTTTGGTAGCTCTAATTTGACTATATATTTCTTAATCTTAGGAGAGACTATTAAATAAGTAATTAAAGCTATTACGATAATTAGAAGAATAATTAACCAACTATTATTTTTAAGGTTGAACATTCTTAAAGCAATGTTGAAAAAAACAGCACTTAGAATAAAAAAAAACTTCATACTTAAAAGATTAGCAATCCTTTCAGAATAATCTTTAGGTTCTTCAGGTTTTTCTATTCTAAACATTAATGCTGAATAACAAAAAGACAAATAATTTTTGATCATTATATTATATCCTTGAGTAAAAGTTGAATAGATTTTACTCCATTCCATTCATTTTCATCTAATGAAAAGGCAATATCAAAATCGTTTTCGATATGTTGTATTTTGTCACCTAACCCAAACCCGATGGCATTATAGGTCTTTCTGTCAGATCCTTGAATAAGGCTTAATTTTAAGTGACTTTTATCTGAACCCACTTGTTTTCCATAGCCATTATCTCGTACGCAAGAAGTTTTAAAAACAGGCTTCATATTCTGTGGTCCAAAGGGGGCCATCTGTTGTAGTATCCTGAAAAATTTTGGTGTGATTTCTGAAAGCTCTAGCTCAGCATCAATTAATATTTCTGGAGTCAATAACTCTTTATCGATAGTTGCTGAAACTACTTCTTCAAACTTGTTTTTAAAATGTTCATAGTTTTCTGGAAGCAACGTTAACCCGGCAGCGTATTTATGACCACCAAATTGTTCAATAAATTCAGCACATTGCTCCAACGCATTGTATACGTCAAAGCCTTTTACGGATCTAGCAGAAGCGGCTAAAACATCGCCGCTTTTGGTAAAAACTAAAGTAGGCCTATAGTACGTTTCAGTCAACCTCGAAGCTACAATTCCAATAACACCTTTATGCCAATGCTCATGAAAAACAACTGTGGTAGAACGTTCTTCTTCATGGTTGTTTTGAATTTGGAGAAGGGCTTCTTGAGTTATCCTTTTATCCGCTTCCTTTCTGTCTAAATTATATTTCTCAATGGAAGCTGCAAAATCGATTGCAGTGTCAAAGTTTTCTTCTGTAAGTAATTCAACAGCATGATTCCCATGCTTCATCCTTCCAGCAGCATTGATTCTTGGAGCGATAACGAATACTACATCGGTAATGGTAAGTTCCTTTTTTTTGAATTGATGAATAATAGCTTTGATACCATTTCTTGGATTCGAATTAATTACATGTAATCCAAAATATGCTAAAGCTCTATTTTCTCCTGTCATCGGAACAATATCAGCTGCAATAGCGGTAGCCACAAGATCTAAATATGGAATCAAATCTTCAATAGTTTGATCTCTATTAAAAGCGAACGCACTGATCAACTTAAACCCAACACCGCAGCCACATAGCTCATCATAGGGATACTCACAATCCTTTCTTTTTGGATTTAATACCGCAATAGCCTCAGGAATTTCAGCACCCGGTTTGTGATGGTCACAAATAATAAAATCAATGTTTTTTTCTGCGGCGTATGCGACTTTATCAATTGCTTTAATGCCACAATCTAAAGCAATAATTAAAGAAAATTCATTATCCGCAGCAAAATCAATTCCCTTATACGAAATACCATAACCTTCTGCATATCGATCCGGGATATAGGTAGCAACCTTATCATAAACTGTTTTTAGAAAAGAAGAAACTAGAGATACCGCGGTTGTACCATCTACATCATAATCTCCATAGATTAAAATGGATTCATCCTTTTCAATAGCTTTTTCAATTCTTTGAACAGCCTTGTTCATGTCCTTCATTAAAAAAGGATCATGCAGATCTTCAAGGCTAGGTCTGAAGAACCGCTTGGCTTCTTCAAAATTTGAGATGTTTCGATGTGCAAGTAATGTAGCTAGGATTTTATCAATAGATAACGACCTTGCTAATTCTTGTACAACTTCCGAATTAGGTTTTGGTTTTAATGTCCAACGCATAGCAACTTATATTGATTTGAACTCAATATCTTATTGCTTATGAAGATACACCTCTGTGGTTACATTTGCAAATCGACGGAACATTTCCATAACTCCACAATAGGTCTCCACGGAAAGAGCTACGGCCTTTTGTATTTTATCTTCATTTAAGTCATTTCCATAGAAATGGTATGCCACATGTACCTTATGATAATATTTTGGGTGTTCTTCTGTCAGCTCTCCAGTGACCACCATTTTAAAATCATCCGCTTCAGCACGCATTTTCTTTAATAAGGAAACGACATCCAATCCGGAACATCCTGCTAAAGAGGAAAGCATCATGGCTTTAGGTCCTAAACCTTTATTTTCTCCTCCATGTTCAGGAGATGTATCCATAGTTAAAGTATGTCCACTAGGATTGTCAGACTCGAATAACATGTTTTCTTTCCAGACCGTTGTTACTGTATTTGATGCCATATTTAAGTATATATTTGATGTTTTGTATTTGTATCTTTACAAAAATAACTACAATCCAATAATTATAAAGTGTATTCTGCGAAAATGATTCCTTTTTATAGAAATTGTATCTTCTTCCTGTTCTTTTTTATGATAGGGAGTGTTGCAGCTCAGAGTAATGCTTTGCCGGTAATTACGGCAAATGCAAGACAAGCATACTGTCCATTAGATCAGATACAGATTGCACCTAACTTTACAATTACGGATTCAGACGATACAGGAATTGATGCTTTTTTTATTCAAATATCCGCTGGTTATACAGCAAGTGCTGATAGATTAATTCTTACTGGAAATCATCCAGCGATTATCGCAATTTGGAGCATTGTTGAAGGAAAACTGTCGTTAACGCCAGCAAGTGGTACTCAAATTTTGTACACGGATCTGCAAGCCGCAGTTAGAGATGTGGTTTTTGAGGGAGCGACCTTTGACTCTGGAGAAAAGTTCTTTTCATTTAATATTGGAGCAGCTAACTTCTTACCGTCTACCAATCATTTTTATGAGTATGTTCCTGATTTAGGAATTGAATGGGAAACTGCAAGACAAGCGGCAGAGAATAGAACTTATTTTGGATTACAAGGATATTTGGCAACGATTGGATCACAAGATGAAGCACAAATAACAGGAGAACAGGCGGCTGGGGCCGGTTGGATTGGTGGTAGTGATGTTGAAGAAGAAGGTGTTTGGCGCTGGGTAACGGGGCCAGAAGCAGGAACTATTTTTTGGAATGGAGGCCCAAACGGAACAACACCGAACTTTGCATTTTGGAATAACAATCCGCCAGAGCCTAACAATTCTGGAGGAGAAGATTATGCGCATGTCACAGATCCTAATGTAGGACTTCCTGGGTCATGGAACGATTTGGATATAGATGGAAATACTTCAGGTCCCTACCAACCTAAAGGTTATGTGGTAGAATATGGAGGGATGCCCGGAGACCCTATTGTTAGTATTTCTGCAAGTACCAGTATTTATATTCCTCAGATACTTACATCAACAAATGCAGATGTTTGTCAAATGGGGAGTGTCAATCTTACCGCTACTCAAAGTGAAGGAGATGTTTTGTGGTATGACGCTATGATTGGTGGAAATTTAGTTGGAACGGGTACCGTATTTACAACACCTGTGCTTACGACCACCACTACATACTATGTAACGGTTTCTGTAAATGGATGTATGAGTTTATCTAGAACACCGGTAGTGGCGACAGTATTTCAACCTCCAATAATTACCAATGTAGAGAATGACATTATTTGTGATAATGGAATAGCCACGGTGCGAGCTTTTGCATCGGAGGGCGATGTCTATTGGTACGATTCTTTAACGAGTATTACTCCGCTTTTTATAGGAAATGAGTATATCACTCCGCCCATACATACAAATACTACTTTTTATGTTGAAGGAAACATTTCTGGCTGTGTTTCTACTGTTAGAACACCCGTTACCGTTACGATAGATAGCACCATTCCTTCTTTTGATATGTTAGAAGCATATACCCTATGCATTGATCAGGGAAGCGTGCTTGTTGAAGTAATGAACCCTTTAGGAAATTACACCTATCAATGGCATAGAAATGGAGAAGATCTTGGTGTAAATACAGCTTCAGTATCTATAGGCCTTCCAGGGAGATATAGTGTCCAAGCTATGTCTATTGCAGGATGTATTTTCGAACCAAAAGTATTCAATGTAATAGAATCCGAAATAGCGACAATTACAATCGATGATGTGATTATCAACGATAGCGCTTCGAATAATTTTATAAGAATAGGACGCGTTATTTTTGGCGCTGGTGCTTATGAGTTTGCTATAGATAACAGCAACGGGCCTTATTCAGATCAAACGCTCTACCAAAATTTAATTCCTGGGAGGCATACGCTCTATTTAAGAGATAAAAATGGATGTGGGATTACTGAATTCGAATTTATTGTATTGGATTATCCTCAGTTTTTTACCCCAAATAACGATGGAGTTAACGATGTGTGGAGCTTAAAAGGGTATGATAGAAATTTCTATACAGCCTCAGACATCTTTATCTACGACAGATACGGAAAGTTTATTGCCAGAGTAGAACCTACAAGTTCAGGTTGGAATGGAACATACAATGGAAAGCAATTACCATCTTCAGATTATTGGTTTACGACCAAACTGACTGATATGAATGGCCTAACCGTTGAAAGAAAAGGACATTTTAGCCTGTTAAGAAAATAGAAGATAAATACGTAGCTTTACGTTTTCAAAAACAAATACAACAAAATTTATACAATGCCATTAGTAACTCCTTTATCAGCAGAACACGATCAAGAAACCAAAGAACTAGCAGAATTTTTCAATGAAACTTTAGGGTTTTGCCCAAATTCTGTACTCACCATGCAGCGTAGACCGGCGATATCAAAAGCGTTCATCAATTTAAACAAAGCCGTAATGGCTAATGAAGGAAGGGTAACCTCAGCCTTGAAAAGAATGATCGCTTGGGTATCAAGTAATTCAACAGGGTGTAGATATTGTCAGGCACATGCTATAAGAGCTGCAGAACGTTATGGAGCAGAACAAGAACAATTGGATAATATTTGGGAATATAGAACCCACCCTGCTTTTTCTGAAGGGGAAAGAGCAGCGCTTGATTTTTCATTAGCGGCCAGCGTAGTTCCTAATCAGGTTAATGAAGAGATTCAAACAAGATTACATGAACATTGGGATGATGGAGAAATAGTTGAAATGTTAGGAGTAATTTCTTTATTTGGATATTTAAATAGATGGAATGATTCTATGGGAACAACCTTGGAAGGTGATGCCATAGAAAGTGGAGATCAATATCTCGGAAAGCATGGTTTTGAAGTAGGAAAACACATATAAACTAAATAACAACACAACATGAAAAAATTAATAAGCTTGCTTCTGATTCTTTCAACCTCATTCTTAGTTGCTCAAACAAAAGACGAAGTTGTAAAGAATATTATTAAAGAAGCTACTGAGAATTCTCAGTTAGAAAAATTAGGTCACGAATTGATGGATGTGGTTGGGCCAAGATTGGTGGGGACCCCTCAAATGAAAAAAGCCAATGATTGGGCTGTAGCCAAGTATAAATCTTGGGGAATTACCGCAAAGAATGAAAAGTGGGGCGAATGGAGAGGCTGGGAAAGAGGAATTACCCACATTGATATGGTATATCCTCGAGTACAATCTTTAAGAGGAATGCAGCTAGCTTGGAATCCAAGTACTACAGATGCTGGAGTAACAGCTGAGTTAATGGTCATGCCAACATTTTCGAGTAAAGCTGATTTTGAAACATGGGCGAAGACTGTTAAGGGGAAATTTGTAATGGTTTCTATGCATCAACCTACAGGAAGACCCAATTATAACTGGGAAGAGTACGCGACTAAGAAATCATTTGAGAAAATGAAGAAAGAGCGCACTGCTCAAACAAAAGCATGGAGAGAGAATATTAAGAATAGCGGCTATGGTAATAGAAGAAACTCTGGTTTAAGTAGAGATGGAATTGCAGTATTGGAGAAAGCAGGAGCAGCAGGAATTGTAGCGTCAAGGTGGTCCAATGGATTTGGTGTAAACAAAATATTTGGAGCATCTACCAAAAAAATTCCAACAGTAGATCTAGAATTAGAAGATTATGGCATGTTGTACCGTTTGGTTGAATATGGAGACAAGCCGCAAATCAAAGTGGTGGCAAAATCAAAAGAATTAGGACGTGTGCCTACTTTTAATACGATTGCAGAAATAAAAGGAACGGAAAAGCCAGATGAGTATGTAATACTTTCTGCACATTTTGATTCCTGGGATGGAGCCACAGGAGCAACGGACAATGGTACTGGAACCTTGGTAATGATGGAAGCCATGCGAATTTTAAAGAAAATGTACCCAAACCCAAAACGTACTATTTTAGTTGGGCATTGGGGAAGTGAAGAACAAGGACTAAATGGATCGAGAGCATTTGTAGAGGATCATCCAGAAATTGTAAAAAATGTACAGGCTGCTTTTAATCAAGATAATGGAACGGGTCGTGTTGTTCGTATTTCTGGTCAAGGTTTTTTGCATGCGTATGATTATATAGGAAGATGGTTGGCAGCAGTACCAAAAGAAATAACAGACGAGATTAAAACGACTTTCCCTGGAACACCAGGTGGTGGTGGATCTGATTATGCATCATTTGTAGCAGCAGGAGCCCCAGCTTTTAGTTTAAGTTCATTAAGTTGGGCATATTGGAGCTATACATGGCATACCAATCGAGACACCTATGACAAAATAGTTTTTGACGATGTGCGTAACAATGCTATTCTTACGGCGATATTAACCTATATGGCTAGCGAAGACCCAGAAAGAACTTCCAGAAAGAAAAGTGTATTACCTGTAAATTCAAGAACAGGAAAACAACGTACTTGGCCAAAGCCTAGATCTCCTCAAAGAAAAGGAGGAATGTAAAATAAAAAACCTTTCCATATAATGGAAAGGTTTTTATTAAATTAAAGACTTCCCCCAAGCCTTTTACCTAAATGTCCTTCAAATGTACTAACTTCTGAAGTGTCTGGATTTGCGAATAACGCAAAACAATTAATAAGTTTTTGCTGTAAATAATAGAATACCTATATTGAAGAACGAAAAAAGCCTTTTCTCTGCCAAGAAAAGACTTTGATCTTGCTTCCTAAATTGATGTTCCCCAACGAATCACCTTAATTTAATAAGTCTCTAAGGCAAAGAAAATGCTATTTATTAAATGAGTGATAGCGAATAATGCAAAAGGCATTTTTTCTTTTTGTGTTATTTGAAAGTAGGGTATTAATTCTATTGGGAACATATGGGTATAGAGAAAGAAAAACTATTTAGCATTATTAGACAAAAACTCCCTAATAATGTGTCTTTTATTGAAGAAATTGCAGATGTATTAGATGTTAGCTATGATGCATCGTACCGCAGACTTAATGGCAAGACTGCGCTTTCTTTTGAAGAGGCTTTGAAACTAGCAAAGAACTACAAAATATCATTGAATAACCTGTATGGTTTGGATGAAGAAGAAACCATATCAGTTTTAAAACAGAGAGGAAGTATCGGGCCAAAGGAAAAACTGGATGATTTCTTTAAACTAGTAACAAAATCAGTAGATATATTTTCGAAATTTAAGCTGCCAGAATTTCTATATGCTGCCAAGGATGTCCCAATTTATTACTTGCCACACGATACATTGTATACGAAATTTCGTTTGTATGCATTTATGAATATTCATACGAATAGAGAATTTAAGCAGAGTCAAACCACATTGCGGAAATTCAACCCCAGTTCTAATCTTGTATACGATTCTATTTGTTTTAAAAATGCATTTAGAGGATTAAAAGGAACTGAAATATGGAACGATACTACGATTGATAGTAGCTTATACCAGATTTATTATTTCTACGAGATAAAGATGATTACTAAAGATGAAGCTGTTCAGCTATGTAAAGAACTAAAAGGAGTTATTGAAAAAATCGAACAGCAAGCTGCAAATGGGATATGGAACGGCAACCATAGCTTTAGATATAAAATGTATTATAACAAGTTGATCAGTTTGAATAATACAGTCTTATTTAAATCGCAAAAAATCAAAACGTTATTAATTCCATATACTTCATTATCCTATTTAAGAATCGACGACGAAAAAACCTGCGAAGAAATTGAAGAGCATTTTGACAAGAAGTTGAAATTCTCAAAAAGGATTTCTGGAGATGCCGAGGTAGAAAGAAAATTGTTTTTCACTTCTATGTATGAGAAGATTGAGCAATTGTGTAAACAGATAGAAGTAAAAAGTGAGATTTCTTTTATGTAAGAACTCCCTGTACTTTCTGTTGTAATTGCGGAATTACATTTTGCTCGAACCAAGGATTTTTGGTTAGCCAAAAACGATTTCTGGGAGAAGGATGTGGCAATACAAAATAGCGAGGTAAATATTCAGGATAGTTGTCTACGGTTTCTGTCAACGTTCGTTTGGCTTTGTCACCTAAATAATATTTTTGAGCGTACATTCCGATTAAAATTACTAATTCAATATTTGGCATCAGATCAAAAAGAGGTTGATGCCAAAGTGGAGCGCACTCTTTTCGAGGAGGAAGATCTCCACTACTTCCTTTTCCAGGATAGCAGAATCCCATAGGTACAATAGCAAACAGCTCTTCGTTATAAAAATCCTCATTAGAAACATTTAACCATTTACGAAGCTGCTTACCGCTAGCATCATCCCACGGAATACCAGAAGCATGCACTTTGGTGCCAGGTGCCTGTCCTATAATAACAATTTTAGAATTCGGATGTCCAGAAACCACAGGCCTAGGCCCTAAAGCTAAATGCTCGGAACAAACAGTACAGTTTTTTATGTTGGTTATTAACTGATTCATAGGGTGTAAGTCTGTATAAAATAATAAAGCTTACTGAAACCAAATGTAGTGTTTATAAAAAAAATACTTTGAAAACTCCCAAAGCATTTTTTGAATTTGAAATAAGAGTCGATCAAACTTAATCAACTGAAACAAGGCCTCTATATATAGTAAGCACTAAGAGCCTCTTTAGAAATCTTTCTTGGTTATTTTATCCAAAATGGTTTGAAATGATTTCCAGGTGTAGAAACCAATTCTCTTAAGTTAGTTCCGTCCGTATTGATGATGTGTAATTTTTGAAAACCTCTCTTTTTTTGAACAAAAGCAATAGATTTTCCATCTGGTGACCAACTCGTACCATAGAGATAAGATAACTCATCTACACTTTGAGAAGTTTGAGTAAAAGAATTAGATTTTTTTTCTTCATTTTTAGTAATATTTTTAAGTCCTGTTCCATTAGGATTCATGGTATACAGATTTAAATACCCATTGCGAATAGAAAGAAAAGCAATGCGTTTTCCATCTGGAGACCATGAAGGAGAGGACTCGTGACTTTTATGTTTTGTAATGTTTGTTAAATTAGAGCCATCACTATTCATGACAAAAACTTGTAAATAACCTCCATCTCTTGCCGATAAGAAAGTGATTTTTGAGCCATCTGGTGAAAAAGAAGGGGCATAATGATGTTTTGAATTTCTAGTGAGTTGCTTTTTACCAGTTCCATCGGTTCTGATTTTAAAAATATTACGCTTCCCCATACGTCCATTTTCGTGTTCATAAAACACAATCCACTTACCATCTTTAGAAAAACTAGGTACTCCAGAATAATTTCTAGAATCGCTTACCTGCCTTATATTTGTTCCATCGATATTTGCAATAGCAGTTTTCCAGCCTCCAAAATGATAGGTATTGAAAGCAATCTGTTTTCCATCCGAAGAAATAGAAGGACTATTTTCTCCTCTAGAACTTCTTCCTTTTGGAGTAAAATTTCTTAGTTTTTTTCCATCATAATAAACGATACGAGCATTTTGTTCAGGTTTTTCTCGAAGGGAAAAATAAATCGTATAATCTGAATTATTAGATGACTGAGCTTTTGATTCGAAACTCATGTTCATAGTAAGAACTATTACGAATAGACACAAGTTGATTTTTTTTAGTGATTTCATTAGATATTGTTTTTGAGCAAATATCCTTTGGCAAAAACTAAATAATTGTTAAAATGAACAGGAGAGAAGTCTCATTGTGCCCGTTGAGACTTTATTTTGAGCCGTGTTTTTCTTGTGAAGATTGATTTTGAAACTGACCTGGAGTTTTTCCTGTATGTTTTACAAAAGCACGATAAAAAGTAGCTTTAGAGCTAAAACCAGAAAGTGTTCCAATATATTCAATAGTAAATTGCTTCTTTTCAGGGTCTCTTAAAAGTTTTTGAGCTTCTATTACTCGTTGTTTGTTAACATAATCGAAAAAGTTTATTTGAAGTACCTGATTTATAGCTAAGGATAAAGTATGCTCTCTTATATTTATTTCATTTGCTAGCATTGTAAGTGTAAGATCAGGATTAAGATATAATTTTTCGTCAATAAGAGAAATATTAGATCTGTCAATTACTTTTTGTAATTCTTCTTTATCACTCTGTAAATTTGACTTGTATTTTAGAACAAGTTGAGACGAATTTTGTTGGCTGAATGTAATAAAAGAAATGAAGTAAATATGAAGCGGTAATACCAAATAACTAAGATTATTAATAAGAACTACATCAATGTCGAAAAACCCTGAAAACCTTTGAATAGGAATGAGTAGCCAAATAATCAAGTAGCCATACAAAATAGTTTTCATCCACCTAACATTGGTTTTTTCAATATTAGAATACTCGTTGAGGATTTTTCTTTTGTAAGCAATAAAAAAGTAGAAAGCAATTATTACATAAATAATTTTATGAAAATCAAAACGCAAAAAACCAGTAAAAACGTCTATAAACCCTCTAGCTTGAAAAAAATGATTAGGATTATTTTCCAATGATGAATAGTAATAATTTAAGAAAGATAATTTTTGAGACGAGGTTTGTAAATAGCTATCTAGTTTAGATATGTTATAAAGAACGAAGGGAATAAAATGTAAAAAATGAAAATATTTTAGTTTAAAAGGTGAGCGGGTTAAGGAAAGAATATAAAAGAATATTAAAGGACCAATACAATACGAAAAGACATGACCAGTACTCAAGAAATCAGGAGCATAAAGAATCAATCTTGTTTTAACTAAAAAATCATGAATGATTTCAAATAGCAGAACAAAAATAATAAGAGATAATACCCTATAAGAAATAGACTTGTAATGCTTTAAAATAATAAAGATTAGTAAGAAAACTCCTTGACCAATAGCAACGAGACCAAATAACGAATAGAAATTAAATTGTACTTGTACGTCCATTATCTGTTTGTTATTTGCTCCTTTTTTGTAAAGGATTTGATAGTGAATTACTTCTTCCCTTCCACCACAATCACAATCTCTCCTTTCGGAGGTTTGTCCGTATAATGTGCTAAGACCTCAGTAGCCGTTCCGCGAATGGTTTCTTCAAACATTTTGGTCAATTCTCTAGAAACAGATACCTGTCTATCGGTACCAAAATACTCGATAAAATGTCCTAATGTTTTGACCAATTTATGAGGAGATTCATAAAAGATCATAGTGCGGGTTTCCTCAGCTAATAATAATAAACGAGTTTGTCTCCCTTTTTTCACTGGTAAAAAACCTTCAAACACAAATTTGTCATTAGGCAATCCAGAGTTTACCAAAGCAGGAACAAAAGCAGTAGCACCAGGTAAACAATCCACTTCAATATGGTGTTGTACACAAGCACGAGTCAATAAAAAACCAGGATCTGAAATAGCTGGTGTGCCTGCATCAGAAATCAACGCAAAAGATTCGCCACTTTGCAAGCGTTTGATAATTCCTTCCACCGTTTTATGTTCATTATGCATATGATGACTTTGCATATGCGTAGTAATTTCGAAATGTTTTAGAAGCTTTCCGCTGGTACGTGTATCCTCCGCCAAAATGGTGTCCACTTCTTTTAAAACAGTAACAGCTCTAAAAGTCATATCTTCTAAATTGCCAATAGGTGTAGGAACAATATATAGTTTAGACATCTTAAATCTCTTCGTAGGTTTCTACAGTAATATCTGCCATAACATCACCAGTATGTTTCGTGCTTAAAGGTTCAAACAAAAGTAAATGTGTTTCTTCTTTAGCGATTGGTTTATGCTCTACCCCTTTAGGAACCGTAAAGAATTCACCAGGGTTTACGACTACCGTTCGGTCTCTTAACTCTAGTGTTAATTGCCCTTTCATCACCATAAATAATTCGTCTTCGTTATCGTGCTTATGAAAAACAAACTCTCCTTTAATTTTTGCTAATAGGATTTGTTGCCCGTTTAGTTCTCCAATTTTTTTGGGAGACCATTGATCTGAAAAGAGATCAAATTTTTCTTGAATATTAATTACATCGCTCATAAGACAAATTTACAAAAGAAAGAGTTATGAAGCACTTTCAAACTCTGCGCAATCCAATCTAATGTCTTGATTTAACAAATCTTTTTGAAGTAAGTTGCAATAATCTGTTGTTCCATGGATCGTGTGAAACTTGCAAGCATAGCAAGTACGTTGAACAGTTAGAATTCCTTTTTGATTCAATTGATATATCAGAGAACTCAGTGTAGAAAATATATTTTCTTGTTCTTCACCAGAAATATCGCCCAATGCTGTTTTGATGGGATTCGCAAAAGTTTCTGTTTTTGAAACCGTTTCTTTCCCTAAATCGGATAAGAATATAGAGTAACTACGACTATCTGAAGAAGAATGGTCTTTGACGATCATTTCTTTTTTCTCTAAAACCTTAATAGCATCACTGATGGTTGGTTTGGTTACATTGAATTCTTTTGCCAAATAACTCACATTGCAGAATTCTTCTTTGTGATATGAAATAAAAATGAGAATTTGAATTTGAATCGGACTTATTCCAAACTCTTTGGCTTTTTCCCAAAGCAATACTTTAAAAGCTTCTGAGATACGTTGCAACCCAACTACTATTTTATTGGGTAAAGAATGCTCTTGATCTTGCTGTTTGAAAACGTATTTACTCATAATTGAAAAACCTGCCAACGTATTTATTGGCAGGTAAAGTTAGTAATCCTAATTAAATTAATTACAGTTTTCCATTTCTATGATGTAATAACCTTTTTTATTGATGGAATTTTCCACTTCTTTTGGAGCTGTTTCCATATGGCAAAATCTACATTCGCTTGTTGTCAACCTATAATTGGGTATGTTTTTACTGGCTAAGTATTCTTTTCCATATGTGTACACGTCATCAACAGAAGATTTTTCATCTACTAGAATGTCAAAATGCATGATGTTACCACTGTCTTTGGGAACATATGTATCGTACACTGAAACTTTCATTGTTTTCTAATTTAATAAGTTTAAAAAATTACCCTTTAACGTCTGCCATTGAGGCACCAAAGTTGATATGCAATACATTTCCAGTAGGGGTAACCAATGCAGGGACAGATTGCACCCCGTGGTTTTCTGCGGTATCTAATTGTGTTCTATCTTCACCAAGATGTACAATTTCAACATTGGAGGTTCCGATAAGGTTAATAATATCATGTTCTGCGCTAATACAAACTGGACATCCAGCGTGGTAAAAAATTGATTTTTTCATTTGTTTCTATTTTTAGAATTAATATTTACAATGCAAATATAGTTAGGAATCCTAACTAAAAAAATATTTCTGCAATTTATTTTGAAAAAATGGAATAATAGATGAGTTGTCTATTGATAAATGAAGACTCTCAATAGCTTATATTCTTAGGATTTGATTAAATTTGCACCTCAATTAAAGAAATACGATGTATAGAAGTCATTCTTGTGGCGAACTAAGAGCCTCACATATTAATACAGAAGTTACCTTAGCGGGTTGGGTGCAGAAATCGAGAGATAAAGGGTTTATGATCTGGGTAGATCTTCGCGATCGATATGGAGTTACGCAATTGATCTTTGATGAGGAAAGAACATCTGTGGATATTATTGAAAAGGCTAAAAAATTAGGACGTGAGTTTGTGATTCAAGTAACAGGTAACGTTATTGAACGTCAATCTAAGAACCCTAATATGGAAACAGGAGATGTTGAAGTACTAGTTACGAAACTAGAGGTGTTAAATGAAGCGTTGTTGCCCCCGTTCACTATTGAAGATGACACGGATGGAGGTGAAGATATCAGAATGAAATATCGTTATCTAGATATTCGAAGAAATCCAGTCAAAGAGAACTTAATGTTCCGTCATAAAGTATCTATGGAAGTTCGTAAGTACCTATCGGATCAAGGGTTTATAGATGTAGAAACACCTTATTTAATCAAATCGACACCTGAAGGAGCGCGTGATTTCTTGGTGCCAAGTAGAATGAATGCAGGGCAATTTTATGCCTTACCACAATCACCCCAAACCTTTAAGCAACTATTAATGATAGGAGGAGTGGATAAGTATTTCCAGATTGTAAAATGTTTTAGAGATGAAGACCTGCGTGCAGACCGTCAACCTGAGTTTACTCAGATAGATTGCGAAATGGCTTTTGTAGAGCAAGAAGATATCTTAAACACTTTTGAAGGCTTAACACGACATTTATTAAAAGAAATTAAGGGAGTAGATGTAGATACATTCCCAAGAATACAGTTTGATGATGCGATGCGCTTATACGGAAATGATAAACCTGATATCCGTTTTGGAATGGAGTTCGGTGAATTGAACTCAGTAGCACAACATAAAGAATTCGGTGTATTTAATAGTGCAGAATTAGTTGTTGGAATCGCAGTGCCAGGTGGAGCATCATATACCAGAAAAGAAATTGATAAACTCGTAGATTGGGTAAAACGTCCTCAAGTGGGTGCTTTAGGAATGGTCTATGTAAAGTGTAACGAAGATGGATCATTTAAATCATCTGTGGACAAGTTCTATGACCAAGAAGATCTTGCGAATTGGGCAAAAACTACGAGTGCCAATGCAGGAGATTTAATCTGCGTACTATCTGGAGACACTAATAAAGTAAGAGCACAATTAAGTGCTTTACGAATGGAAATGGCAGAGCGTTTAGGCTTACGAAAGGCGGATGAATTTGCACCATTATGGGTGGTAGATTTTCCATTATTAGAATTGGATGAAGAAACAAGGCACTATCACGCTATGCATCATCCATTTACATCACCAAAACCAGGACAGCTTACATTGCTAGATACGGACCCAGGGGCAGTGAAGGCAAATGCATATGATTTAGTATTGAACGGAAATGAGATTGGCGGAGGTTCTATCAGAATTCATGATAAGGAAACTCAAGCCATTATGTTCAAACATCTTGGATTTACAGAAGAAGAAGCAAAAGAACAATTCGGATTCTTAATGGATGCTTTCCAATATGGAGCACCACCACACGGGGGAATTGCTTTCGGACTGGATAGATTAGTATCTATTTTAGGAGGACAAGAAACGATACGAGATTTTATCGCATTCCCAAAAAACAACTCAGGAAGAGATGTAATGATTGATGCTCCTGCAAATATTGATGAGACTCAATTACAGGAGTTAAATATAAAATTAAACATACAGGAATAACCTTGAATGGATTCTTTAAGATAATAAACAAAAACTCGCTTCTGAAGGAAGCGAGTTTTTTTAGTACTTTTAATTCATGAACAAACCAATATTTTATTTATTACTATGCTTTGTTGGATCTCAAGGGATAGCTCAAAAAATTAGTGGACCAGAATTATTAGAGAAAGCCATTAAATACCATGATCCAGATGGAAAATGGGAAACTTTTAAAGGAACCTTCTTTATTACGATGGAAACCCCCAACAAACCAAAACGAGATAGTAAAATTACCATTGATATTCCCAATGAATACTTTTACGTAAAGGCTACTCAAGGAAAGAACACTACTGAGTATACTGTAGATAAAGGAAAATGTTCTATCAGTTTTAATGGAGAAAACCCTTCGGAGGACATTAAAAAAGAACATAAGTTAAACTGCGAAAGAGCCAATACATATAAGAACTACTATACCTATTTGTACGGCATGCCAATGAAATTAAAAGACCCAGGAGCTATTATTCATGAGCAAGTAAATTTAGATAAGTTTATGGGAGAGATGTATTTGACCTTAAAAGTAACGTATAAAAAAGAAGTAGGGGAAGATACTTGGTACTTCTATTTTAATCAAAAAAATTACGCATTGGAAGCCTACCAATTCTACCATGATGAGTCTAAAAATGACGGAGAATATATTGTGTTTACGGGTATGGAAATCATCAATGGAATCAAGATGCCTAAAGAACGAGCATGGTATTACAATAAAAATCAACAATACTTAGGAACGGATATTTTGAACGCTCCAAAAGAATAATGTCACCGAAAAAAAGAAATATCTATACACGCATACTTATTTGGAGGTATAAACATATTTCTGAACGTCAGTTCGTGTATCTTTTAAGCATTATTGTTGGATTTTTAGCTGGGCTGGGAACAACTGTTTTAAAATATATTACCTTATTTATTCAGTCTACTTTAGAAGGTGGAATTATTAAGAATTACCATTATTCACTGTATTTTATCTTTCCTATCATTGGTGTTTTGCTAGTATACCTCATCAAAAGATACCTTATTAAAAAGGAAATCGGACATGGTATTTCCACCACTTTGTATTCCATCTCAAAACGAAGTGGAATCATAGAGCGTTATAAAATGTTCGCATCTTTAATAACAGCACCAATCACAGCTGGTTTTGGAGGGTCTGTAGGGTTGCAAGGACCCGCTGTAAGTACCGGAGCAGCGCTAGGATCTAACGTCGCACAGTTATTTCATATGAACACCAAAACAAGGATGCTACTCATTGGTTGTGCTACAGCCGGAGCAATGTCATCCATGTTTAAAGCACCAGTAGCGGCTATTATCTTTGCCATTGAAATATTTAGTTTGGATCTAGTATTTGCTTCGCTAGTACCTTTGTTATTGGCATCTGTTGCTGCAGTGATAACCTCATATTTTTTCATTGGAACAGATGTTTTGTTTGGCTTTGAACTTCAAGACCTTTGGCGCGTAAAGGATATTGCTTTTTATCTGTTGCTAGGCGTGGGAACAGGGTTTGCATCTGTGTATTTTTCTAAGATGTATTTCTTTATCACCAGCTTCTTTAATCGATTTTCCAATGCCTATGCTAAGATCGGGATAGCGGCTGTAGCTATTGGTTTGATGCTCTATTTAATTCCGCCCTTATATGGTGAGGGGTATGGATTGATTAATAATTTGTTGAACGGGGATACAGCGGCTGCTCTAAGTGATATTCCATATAATATCAATTTTGATAATGTATGGATGGTTATTTCTATGTTGTTAATCATTGTCGTGTTTAAAGCCATAGCCATGACTACTACTTTTGCCGCAGGAGGAGTTGGGGGAATATTTATTCCTACGCTGTTCATGGGAAGTGCTTTGGGTAATGTATTTGCTAAAATTATAAATCAATTTGGGTTTGATGTGTCAGAATCCAATTTTACATTGATAGGAATGACTGGGCTCATGGCTGGAGTATTACATGCACCCTTAACTGCTATTTTTCTAATTGCTGAAATTACAGGCGGATACGATCTGTTTGTGCCTTTGATGCTAGTGGCTACCATTTCTTATGGACTGACCAAATACTTTGTGTCGAATTCTATCTATACTGCAGAATTGGCAAAAAGAGGAGAACTCATTACAAATGATAGGGATAAAAATGCCTTGATGATGATGCGCATTGATAAAATTATTGAAACAAATTTTGTGCCTTTGCAACCCGATATGAGTTTAAGAGAGATGTTGAGAGAAGGAGTGTCCAAATCTAATAGAAATTTATTTCCCGTATTAGATGAAACAGGGCAGTTTTTAGGAATCGTCTTATTAGATGATGTGCGTCCCATTATGTTCGATCAAAAATTATACGATACAACCAAAGTTTCAGAATTTATGAAATCAGCTCCTGACATTATTTTCTATAATGACTCTATGGAAACGATTATGGAGAAATTTAAAGGCAGCGGCGCTTGGAATTTACCAGTTATTAAAGAGAAAAAATACATCGGATTTATCTCTAAATCCAAACTATTAACAGCATATCGAAATAAATTGATAGAAGTTACCACTTCTTAGTTATTTTTGCATAACAATTCTGAATTTACAACATGAAGACTCTTAGTACAATACTCTTTATTATATTTATTGTTTGGATAGGTGTAGGTATTTATCTCTTAAACACTGAACATGAGAAAGCTCAAATCGTAATGGGATTAGCAGTATTCTTTTTTTCTTTCATATTTATGCCAGTGTTTATATACTATCGCTATAGAAAAGGAAAGTACAAAAAGTATGTGCTTAACGATAGAACTTTACTAGGTAAGATGAAAGAAATGGACGATCAATAAACATTGATTCGATACTTCTCTTCAATACTTTTTGAACTGATTACTTGAATAAAAAATAACCTTCACTTTGTTGAGGTTTTTTTATATGCCAGATTTAGATTTCTTTATACCTTTGCCATCTATGATAGATCAGAAAGAAGCCATATCCGAGAAAGCAGTATTAATAGGTGTAATTACGCAGCATCAGGATGAAGCACAATCTCAAGAATTTTTGGATGAGTTGGAGTTTTTGACATTAACTGCTGGAGGCGTAGCTGTAAAACGTTTTGTGCAGAAATTAGAAAAACCAAATCCAAAAACATTTTTAGGAGCTGGGAAGTTGGAAGACGTAAAGGCGTATATAGAAGCGCATAATATTGGTACCGCTATTTTTGATGATGAACTATCTCCTGCTCAATTGCGAAATATTGAAAAGATTTTGGATTGTAAGATTTTGGACAGAACGAATTTGATTTTGGATATTTTTGCGCAAAGAGCACAAACAAGTTCTGCAAAGACGCAAGTAGAATTGGCACAACACCAATATTTGTTGCCTCGTTTAACCCGTTTGTGGACACACCTTGATAAACAAAAAGGAGGTATTGGAATGCGTGGACCTGGAGAAACCGAGATTGAGACAGATAGACGTATTATCCGAGATAAAATCGCGTTACTGAAAAAGAAACTGGTCACCATTGATAAGCAAATGGCAGTGCAACGAAAGAACCGCGGTAAGATGGTACGTGTTGCCTTAGTAGGATATACCAATGTGGGTAAATCCACATTAATGAATGTGATTAGTAAAAGTGATGTATTTGCAGAAAATAAACTCTTTGCAACCTTAGATACCACGGTTAGAAAAGTAGTCATTAAGAATATTCCATTTTTAATGACCGATACCGTGGGATTTATTAGAAAGTTGCCTACTCAATTGGTAGAATCTTTTAAATCTACTTTAGATGAGGTACGTGAAGCTGATTTACTATTGCATGTAGTAGATATCTCACATCCAAATTTTGAAGACCACATAGCTTCTGTAAATAAGATTCTTGATGAAATAAAAAGTGCGGATAAGCCTGCAATGATGGTCTTTAATAAGATTGATGCCTATACACACGAGACTATTGATGCCGACGATTTGGTTACCGAAAGAACAAAAGCACATTACACGTTGGAAGATTGGAAAAAAACTTGGATGAGTGATCTTCAGAAAGAGTCCATATTTATTTCAGCGCTAAATAAAGATAATTTAGAAGCGTTTAAAGATAAGGTCTATGAAGAAGTGAAAAAGATTCATATCCAACGTTTTCCGTATAACGACTTTTTGTATTACGAGTATGAAGAATAACATTCCTGAAGTATCGCCTTTCTTTTTTGAATAAATTTTTAGTTTTTAGAATAGGGTTTTTTTCATCTCAATTGTTTAATCTATGTATTAAACATTAACTAACCCATTTTCTATGCCCAAAAAACTACACTTCCTTTTTATGGTGCTGTTTTTCAAATCTCTAGTATTAAGTGCTGGAAATGAATTGATTGCTCTAGATTTTATCAAAGAAAAAGATCAGATTAGCTATGTGTTTCCTGCATCTCATCTAAATGAGAGTGCAGTTCCGTATCAATACTTACAAAACAACAATCAACAACTACCGGCAAGCGCCGTTACACTAAGTCCTAATCCTACAAAGAATAAAAGATTTACGATTACATTGAATAATTTAAAAGGGGAAAGTCGTGTGGCGATTTACAATATTATCGGTGTGTTGGTTAAAAAAACTAAAATGACCTCTAATAAGATGACGGTGGACCTAAATGATTTCTCAACGGGTATTTATTTAGTTAATGTCTCAAATAATAGAAGAAACTTAGTCAAAAAAATAGTTGTGAAATAAGGATTTTTCCGTTTGGGAGAATTGTCTAAAAGAGAGAAACTGAATTATAATAAAAGGGTTCGCAAGAACTCTTTTATTCTTTCAGTTCGTCATCAATAATACCCAAACGTTTGGCGCGTCGTTCCCAACTTTTTCTAGCCAATAACTGTAGATCTTCAATATTGTCGCTCTCATCCATAATCTCCAACCCTAATAAGGTTTCAATCATATCTTCTTGAGTTACCAATCCACTTACAGACCCATATTCATCAACAACTAAAGCAATATGCTCTCTTTGATCAATTAATTGTTCAAATAAATTAGGAATGGGTAAACTTCTTTTAGTAACTAAAATGGTACGTTTGATATTTTTTAGTGGCTGTGCTCCATTTCCCTTAATAATAGCTTCCAATAATTGATCCTTAAGAAAATACCCAGTAATATTATCTGACTGCTCGGCATAAATAGGTATTCTAGAAAATCGAAGCATAGGGTTTTCATCAAAAAACTCCTGAATAGTTTGTTCTTCGTTAGCCGTTTTTAATACTGTTCTAGGTGTCATGATGTCTCGTACCAATACTTCTTTAAAGTTCAGTAAGTTTTTAATCACTTTACTCTCTGATTCCTGAAAAACACCCTCCTGTTCAGCAATATCAGCCATGGCTGTAAAATCTTCTCGACTTAACACGCTACCGTGACCTCCTTTTCCAAAGATCTTTGTAAAAAGTTGTAATACCCATAATATCCCTGTCCATTTAAAAATAAAGATGAGGATAGATAATACAGAAGTTGAAAAGCCAGCCAATTTTTTCCAATGAGTAGCGCCGATTGTTTTAGGAATAATCTCTGAAACAACCAATATAAGTGCGGTCATAATAGCTGAAACAACTCCAACAATATTCATTCCGAAGAGGTCAATTTTATAAGGTAGTTGTTCGGCCTGTACTCCTACCAAAATAGCACCAACGGTATGCGCAACGGTATTTAAAGTAAGTATTGCAATAAGCGGTTTATCGACATCATTCTTTAATACTTCTAATTGTGTGGCAAAGGCTTTGCCTTCCTTTTTCTTTACACTGATAAAAGTAGCCGTTACACTTAGTAATACAGCTTCTAGAATAGAACATAAAAAAGAAAAGAAAATAGAAAGTGTAGCAAATATAATTAATAGTGTCATTGACAAAATTTAGAAATGTAAAGATACCAAAAAAAGAAAACCATAAAAGATGCTTCTCTTATGGTTTTCAAATCAGTTATAATGGATTTCTAGAAGATATAGTTTACACCTAGACCGAATACTTCTTTAAACTGTGTTCTACTTGAAGCATTATCATCAATAATGGTATGAAAGCTTAAGTTCGTAGATAAATATTTGTTAACCTGCATCACAAAGTTCAATTGATAATTAATGTCAATATTTTGAGGATCTTCTAAATAATTGGCATACGCATTAAAAATATTTTCCATTGTTACATTTTCCATCAATGTGGTTTTGTAATATACTGAAGTATAAAAACCTAATTCATAACGAGAAGTCTTCCCTGGACCTGTTCCGTATTGACCGGCAAATTGGTTGCTCACAAATGTCATTTTAGATGTTACAGGCGCAAGGTTTACTTTAAAATTATCCGATTTCTTATACACCATACCAGGGCCAAATGTTACATAACCCGGAGCAAAAAATGAAGATGTTTCTGTCTTTGGTGTTGTAGAATAATCGTACCCGGCAGTAAACTGTGATCTAATATTTAAGAAAAATGAATAGGACCAAAATTCTGACTTCTTCTTTCCAACTAATGAGTTAAATTCAAAAAAATCATCCGTTTTTCTAGTTCCAGTTCCGCTAATATTGCTAATACCATATTTGGTAATGATCTTATTGTCCCAAGTCCAATTATCCTTAGCATAATTAAAATCATAATTAATACCTAAAGTTCCTGAAACAGCATTTTCTCCTCCGGCAATCCAGTTAGAAAATGAAGATTGATTAAACAAAAAAGTAAATGTTCCTGCTTTTTTCCAGTTAGAAACGGAATCTTGTTTTTGTTCTTGAGCTATTGTTGTAAAACCAACAAACAATAATACTATGAATGCTCCTTTTTTCATTTTTATAAAATTTATTTTTTTAATGTGTGCAAAAGTACACTTTTAGTTTAGACAATTAAATATCTAATAAGTCACTTTTTAATTACTTTTTTGCTTTAAATAAAGGAACAGTAGAGCAAGCTTCGCCGTACATTATTGTTTTAGCTACTGGTTGTAACCTCTTTATTAAAAACGTATATGCCGATGGAGGAATGGGTTTATTGGCACAACCTTTTATGATGATTGGTTTGTTCTTGTATTCAGAAATATCTAATCCCTGAATAATATCATGGAAAATAGTTGTTTCTAATAACTCCAAATCTCCGACAACAACTATTGTAGTATAACTACTTAGTTCAGCACTGATTAATAGGTAAGCCCAAGAAGGGATAATGGCATCTTCCGAGCAAGTAAGTGCAACATAAGTATCTTGATACTGAGACCAATCGTGTTCCTTGACAGATGCTCGAAAATCTTTTTCTTTTAAGATGATACCTTCATATAACCAATCCTTTATGTCAAAGAGAATCCTGTCACCAGAAGGGTAAAATTCTTCTAAATCAATATTGATTAGCTTACTATTGGCAATTCTATTAATTATTTCCTCAGCCATATTATAACATACCCAATTCTAGTTTTGCCTCTTCACTCATCATTTCTTGCGTCCAAGTAGGATCGAAAGTAATCTCCACTTCTGCATCATTAATCTCTTTTAAAGATTTCACTTTTTCCTCTACTTCAACTGGTAATGTTTCCGCAACTGGGCAGTTCGGTGAGGTAAGGGTCATTAATATTTTTGCATCGTTTTCTTCATTAACAAAAACATCATAGATCAATCCTAACTCATAAATATCAACTGGTATTTCAGGATCGTAAATTGTTTTCAAAACTCGAACGATCTTGTCTCCTATTTCTTGTACAACTTCTTCTGTCATGGATTCAAAAATTATGAGGTGCAAAGATACGACTAATTCGTCGTATTTGCTTGTTGCGCAATAGCGTATAGTTTAATTTGTTTAAGCATTGAAACTAACCCATTAGCTCTAGTAGGAGAAAGGTGCTCTTGTAAACCAATTTCGTCTATGAAATCATTATTTGATGCTAAAATAGCAGAAGGAGATTGATGCGTATATACTCTTAATAATAAAGCAACTATTCCTTTGGTAAGAATAGCATCACTATCTGCAGTAAAAACAAGCTTGTCATTTTCTATTTCTGAATACAACCATACCTTAGATTGACATCCCTTAATTAAATTTTCATCTAATTTGTATTGCGCATTGATTAAAGGTAAAGATTTACCAAGCTCTATAATATATTCGTATCGTTCCATCCAGTCATCGAACATCAAAAACTCATCAACAATTTCTTCCTGTATTTCTTTAATTGTCATTTTTAAAACTTATTTTTGCACCTTTAAAACGGTAATGCAATTCGTTGCAAAATTACGGTAAAAAAACAAGAAATGGGTAAATTATTAGCGGTTGGAACCGTTGCTTTTGATGCTATTGAAACTCCTTTTGGAAAGACGGATAAAATCTTAGGGGGTTCGGGAACTTTTGTGGGGCTCGCAGCATCTCAATTTGGAGTAGAAACAGGAGTAGTATCTGTGGTTGGAGGAGATTTTCCACAATCCTACTTAGATATGATGAATGATAGAGGGATTAATACAGATGGAGTTGAAATCATAAAAGAAGGTAAAACATTTTTCTGGAGTGGAAAATATCATAACGATATGAACTCTAGAGATACACTGGTTACCGAATTGAATGTTTTAGAGCATTTTCAACCTGTAGTTCCTGAAAACTTTAAAAATGCAGGAATTGTTATGTTGGGTAATTTACATCCATTAACACAAGCATCTGTATTAGATCAAATGAATGAACAACCAAAACTTGTAGTATTAGATACTATGAACTTTTGGATGGATATTGCATTAAATGATTTACATGAGGTATTAAAGCGTGTAGATGTGATTACTATTAATGATGAAGAAGCAAGACAATTGAGTGGAGAATATTCTTTAGTGAATGCCGCTAAGAAGATCCATGACATGGGACCTAAATATGTAGTAATTAAAAAAGGAGAACATGGAGCTTTGCTATTTAATGAAGGGAAGATGTTTTATGCACCAGCATTGCCATTAGCAGAAGTATTTGATCCGACAGGAGCAGGAGATACATTTGCAGGAGGTTTCTGTGGGTATTTAGCGAAAACAGAAGATGTTTCTTTTGAGAATATGAAGAATGCAATCATTTATGGTTCTAATTTAGCTTCCTTCTGTGTAGAGAAATTTGGAACACTGCGAATGGAGGCGCTGCAGAGCAGTGAGGTGCAAGAGCGCCTAAAGGCTTTTAAAGAATTAACGCAATTTGATATCGAATTATCATAAATTTAATCCGCACCTAACCGTGCGGATTTTTTATTACAAATAATAAAGAATAAAAATAGATGAGTGACGCTCTAAAACACGAATGTGGTATTGCAATGGTTAGATTAAAAAAACCATTACAATTTTATAAGGACAAATACGGAACTGCCTTTTACGGACTAAATAAAATGTATCTCCTAATGGAGAAACAACATAATAGAGGTCAGGATGGTGCAGGTTTAGCTAGTGTAAAGTTCGATGTTAAGCCAGGGAGTCGTTACATAAGTAGAGTCCGTTCAAACAAATCACAACCCATTCAACATGTATTTAAAAAGATCAATGATAGATTGAATAGCGTTTTCGAAAAGAACCCTGATAAATTAGATGATGTTGCTTGGCAAGAAGAACATATGCCTTATATAGGAAACTTATTCTTAGGACATGTTCGTTACGGAACCTTCGGTAAAAATAGTATGGAGAGCGTACACCCTTTCTTACGTCAAAGCAACTGGAAGCATCAAAATTTAATTGTCGCCGGAAACTTTAATATGACGAACTCTATGCAGTTGTTGGAAGAGTTAATCGAATTGGGTCAGCACCCTAAAGAGTTTACGGATACGGTTACAGTTATGGAAAAAATCGGACACTTTCTGGAGGAAGAAGTCGCAGATTTGTACCTACAAGCGAAAGAAAAAGGGATGTCTAAGCTAGAAGCATCTCCATATATTGAAGAGCATTTAGATTTGCAAAGAATCTTAACAAGATCTTCTAAGAATTGGGATGGCGGATATGCTATGGCTGGTTTATTGGGACATGGCGATGCATTTGTCTTGAGAGATCCATCAGGAATAAGACCTACCTATTATTATGAAGATGAGGAAGTTGTAGTAGTAGCCTCAGAAAGACCAGTTATACAAACTGTATTTAATGTTGATTTAGAAGATGTTAAAGAGTTAGATAGAGGACATGCCTTAATCATTAAGAAAAATGGCGAAAGTTCCATCCAACCTGTTTTGGAACAACGAGAGAAAAAATCATGTTCATTCGAACGTATTTATTTTTCTAGAGGAAGTGATGCGAGTATTTATGAAGAGCGTAAGAATTTAGGAAAATATGTTTTTCCTCAAGTTTTGGAATCTATAAATCATGACATCTCTAATACGGTATTTTCTTTTATACCTAACACCGCTGAAACATCTTTTTATGGAATGACGGAAGCTGCAGAAGATGTGTTGAATGAGCAGAAAACAGCAAAAATACTTGCAGGAGGAAAATCATTGTCAGCTCAGAAAGTAACTGAGATTTTATCTGAAAGACCACGTTTTGAAAAAATAGCTATTAAGGATGCGAAACTAAGAACGTTTATCGCAGATGATAATAGCAGAGATGATCTAGTGGCACATGTATATGATGTAACATATGGAGTAGTGCAACCTACGGATAACTTAGTTATTATTGACGATAGTATTGTAAGAGGAACTACGTTGAAGAAGAGCATCATAAAGATATTAGATCGTTTAAACCCAAAGAAAATTGTCGTTGTCTCCTCAGCACCACAAATTCGTTACCCAGATTGTTACGGAATTGACATGGCTAGAATTGGTGACTTTATAGCATTTAAAGCTGCATTAGAATTGTTAAAAGAAACAAATCAGTATCATATTGTTGATGGTGTTTATAAAAAAGCGATTGCTCAAAGAGGTCAACAAGATAATTCGATTGTGAATTATGTAAAAGAAATATATGCACCTTTTTCCAGAGAAGAGATCTCAGCTAAAATTGCTGAAATGCTAAAAACAAAAGATATTAAGGCAGCAGTAGAGGTTATCTATCAATCTGTAGATAACTTGCATAAAGCATGTCCAGAAAATTTGGGTGATTGGTATTTTACAGGAGATTATCCAACCGATGGAGGTCACCGAGTAGTGAACGAAGCTTTCATTAACTTCTATGAAGGAAGTGACAAAAGGGCGTACTAGTTTTAATTTGATTACCAGTAAATAATCAGTTATATTTGAGGGAATCAAAACAAAATTTGTTATGTCAACATCAACAATTATCATTATAGCAGTAGTAGTCTTAGTACTATTAATGCTAGTATCACTTTATAATAAACTTGTAAAATTGCGTAATAATCGAGAAAATGCTTTTGCAGATATCGATGTGCAATTAAAACAGCGACATGATTTGATACCCCAGTTAGTAGATACTGTAAAAGGGTATATGAATCATGAAGAGAAGGTGCTAACGAATATTACAGCAGCAAGAGCTGGAGCGTTAAATGCATCTACGATTAATGAGAAAATAGCGGCAGAGAATCAATTATCTACGGCATTAAGTGGATTGAATATCGCTGTAGAAGCATATCCAGACCTAAAAGCAAGCAGCAATTTTACGCAGTTACAAGAAGAAATCTCCGATGTAGAGAATAAACTATCGGCAGTAAGAAGATTCTTTAATTCGGCTACGAAAGAATATAATAACGCAGTTCAAACGTTTCCTTCAAATGTTATTGCTGGAATGTTTTCTTTCAAAAAAGAAACCATGTTTGATGTAGGAGCCGCTGAGAGAGCAGTGCTTGATAAAGCACCTAAGGTTAGCTTTTAATTCATGAAATACGTTGGGTTACAATCTCAAATAAGTAGTAATAATGTTAAATCTATTGCACTACTTATAGCTTTTCCATTAGTACTACTTGGATTGGTATGGCTATTCTTTTTCTTTTTTAGTTTCTCTACAGCTGAAGAAGGAGCTGAAATTAGTATGGAGGCCGTTAATCTTAATTTTTTAAGAACAGTTCCTATTGTCACCATAATTGTGGGTATATGGTTCTTGATTGCTTGGTTTTCACATTCTTCCATTATTCGACGTGCAACTGGAGCAAAACCATTAGAACGAAAGAACAATAAAAGAGTTTATAATTTAGTAGAGAACTTATGTATTTCTAGAGGTATGAAAATGCCAAAAGTATATGTAATAGAAGACGATTCGTTAAATGCATATGCTAGCGGTTTAAGTGATAAAACTTTTGCGGTAACACTGTCTAGAGGTATTATTGATAAACTGGATGATGATGAATTGGAAGGGGTAATTGCTCATGAGCTTACTCATATTATTAATAGAGATGTTCGCTTACTTATTATATCCATCATCTTTGTAGGAATTTTTGCCTTTTTAACAGAAGCGGTGTTTAGAATGTTGTTGTATGGCGGAGGAAGAAGTGATGGGAAAAAAGATGGAAGGATACTTATTATTATTTTGATACTGGCGGTTATCGGAATGGCATTGTCCTCTTTCTTCCGATTTTCTTTATCCAGAAAGCGAGAATATTTAGCAGATGCAGGTGCTGCAGAAATGACTAAAAAACCACTTGCATTAGCAAGTGCATTAAGAAAAATATCTGAAGACCCATGGATTGAGGCAGTGAAAAAAGAATCGGTAGCTCAAATGTTTATTGATCATCCGACAAAAAAGAAAGATAAAAAATCTTTTGCTACATTTTTTAGTAGTGCTTTTGCTACGCACCCACCAATAAAAAAACGGATTGAAATATTAGAACAATTCTAATAAAAAAGCCGAAGTATAATACTTCGGCTTTTTTTATCCTTATTTAGAAAATGTGTTTACTTTCCCGCAGCATATCTTCTTTCAACTTCATTCCAGTTAATTACACTAAAGAATGCCTCAATATAATCTGGACGTCTGTTTTGATAGTTTAAGTAATAAGCATGTTCCCATACATCTAAACCTAAAATTGGAGTCCCACCGCAGGTTACTCCTGGCATTAGTGGGTTATCTTGATTAGGTGTAGAACATACCTCAACTTTACCTCCAGGATGTACACACAACCAAGCCCATCCAGAACCAAACTGTGTCGCAGCCGCTTTAGAAAAAGCATCTTTAAATGCATCGAAAGAACCAAAAGCTGCATCAATAGCATCTTTTAATTCCCCAGATAATCTCCCTTTATCATTAGGGTTCATTACAGACCAAAATAATGAGTGGTTATAAAAACCTCCACCATTATTTCTAACAGCTCCATTGCTCATGTCTAAGTTTCCTAAAATAGCTTCAATAGATTTTCCTACTAGATCTGTGCCCGCTACTGCGCCGTTTAATTTTGTTGTATATCCGTTGTGATGCTTGCCATGGTGTATCTCCATAGTTCTTGCATCTATATGTGGTTCTAATGCATCGTATGCATAACCTAATGCTGGTAATTCAAAAGCCATATTTGTATATTTTAAAGTTAATCTTTCTTTTTAAAGTCTCACAAATTTAACGATAAAAAGCAGGGTGTACAAGTGGGTAAGGTTTAGATAATTTATGGTAGAATAGAATTCTATTATGATTATTCTTTTTTTTGTTAAAAATACAAAATTATGAGTAAAGCAAAAGAAAGACAAAAGTTATCATGGGATGGTCTAATATATAGTATTAGAAGAATAGACCTTCTTGTAAATTCAATATCTGGTGCAGGTATTTATATATGTTTAGAGACATTGAAATATTTAAAAGAAAATCAGATAGATTTAAATTTACTTATCAAAGTATCTGGCGGGATGTTTTTATTTATATTAGTACACTAACTGTTTTCAATGAAGATTTCTATAGGAAGTAATTTTTGGAGAGTTTTAGAACCAATTTTGTTGGGCTCTACAGCTAATATCATTATTAATATTGTTTTTAATCCAAGTAATCCAAGTGGATGGTGGTCTAAAACCGAATTTGTGGTTGCTATTTTGTTTTGTGTTCCTATAACAGAACTCAATAGAGTGGTAGAAAGAAGGTTAATGAAGAAATACAGTGGTCTTAATTCGTATAAGCTTTTTGCGTATCAATTATTAATTCTTTCTTTTTTACTCCTCCTTCTTTTAAATGGTGTTGGAAGAATTTATCATTGGTTAATCTATGATGATTTTTATGAGTGGGGAGAAATATTTATTATCAATTTAATTGTCTTTTTAGTTTCATTTTTCTTAGTCACTTTCAAATGGAGCGTCCGATTTTACAATCAATTAAAACTTACAGAAGATCATCTCGATAAATCAACACAAGAAGTTCATAAGCTGTCATCAAAACTGAATCATTCTAACCAAACGATCAACCTTAAAAAAATAGATGGAGACTATAAAGTAAATGTGAGTGATATACGTATAGCATTTATTGAGTATGGCAACGTAAAGGTTTATGACCAAGAAAATACATTTTATACATACCAAGGATCATTAACCGACTTGGCAAATTTACTTCCTGAAAACTTATTTTTTCTAGCTACTAGAAACATTATTGTACATAGAAAAACCATCAAATCGATATCTTCATTACCCTACGGTAAAATTCAATTACAGATTGAAGGTTTTGAGACTACTATCTCTGAAGCTACTGTAAGTAGACCAAAAGCATCATCGTTTAGAAAGTGGTATCATATCACTTAAGCTATAAATTTATAGCATTTCACTTATTTAGACGTTTAGCCCCCAATAATTGAGAGCCTTTTCTGTTTTCTTTGTTAACAATAAAAACTTAGTGTGATTTTATAGGCTAAGTTTCATACACAAGACCGTTAATAGGTAAGTAAAATAGAGTCAAGATAAACTATAAAGCCAATATTTATGAAAAACTTTTTTTTAATTTTAAGCGTATTATTTTTAGTTTCCTGTGGAACTAAAACTGATTTTAAAATCAAAGACGAAACTGGAAAAACGAGAATACTTGTCCAAACTGATGGAAGTGTTATTGTCGACAATGCAGTTTCTGGAAAAATAACAAAAGACGGAACTGTAACGGACAAGGGTGGAAAAATTTTAGCAAAAATTGGAAAGAATAATGTTATTACTGACTCAGAAGATGTAGCATTAATTAAAATTAACGAAAATGGAAAAATAGATAATGGTTCAGGCGTCTTTTTTGAATGGAACGAAAATGGTGAAGTAATGAAAGGAAATGAAAATATTGGAATAAAAATGTCACCTGTTAAAAAAGAGTCATTTAGAAATGCTTCAATTATTTTATTTTTATTATTACTGTCCGAATAAAGTACGATTTCCTCAAAAAGCAATTATTTTTCCCAGTAAACATATTGTTATTTTTTATGTTATCAAAAGCATAGCAGCTATTTCAGAAACAACTGTAAGTAGACCAAAAGCACCATCGTTTAGAAAGTGGTATCATATCACTTAAGCTATATTTTTATAGCATTTCATTCATTTACTACTCAATTTACATTGATAGAACTATTGCTTCTTTTTTTATTTGTAAAAAACATATACAATGATTACTAAAACAGAACGTATTCACTCATTAGATTCTCTTCGTGCTATTATGATGATGCTTGGGTTGGTATTACACTCGACAGAAATTTATTTAGTAGGAAGCAATTCACCATGGCCTAAAGATGTTAATGCAACAAGTCATTTTTTAGGATATTTAGAGAACATAATTCATATGTTCCGAATGCCAATATTCTTTGTGATGGCAGGCTTTTTCGGAGCGTTGTTATTCTATGAAAGAGGAGCCGTTAAAATGATTAAAAACCGAGTTTCTAGAATTGTTTTTCCTTTTCTAGTTTTCTTATTCATTTTAGCACCAATCATTCTTGTTTGCTTGTATTACTCGAATGGTATTTTCGCTGGAAATGCAAACGCATTAAATGATGTGCTCGCTGTTTTTTCTGTTCCAGAACACTTAATACCAGAATCTACTTACCATTTATGGTTTTTGTATTATCTAATTTTTATTACACTCTTCACCTTTTTGTTAGCGAAACTGATGCAGAAATTTCCAAAAGTTTCTACAAGGGTTAAAGCAGTTTCTTTAAATATCTTGCAAAAACCACTCAAAAGAGTTTTGTGGATAGCTCTAATAACTTTTCTATTATTGGTGCTTAATTGGGAATTAAATGGCCCAACACCGCTTTCATTTGCAATTGACTATAAAGCCTTTTTGTTTTACTTTTTCTTTTATGCATTAGGTTGGGTTTTATATAAATCGAAAGAAGTATTGGAAAGTTTTTTAAAGTATGACAAGGTTTTAGTTCTTATAGCGATTATTTTATTTACGGCTGTTTTCTTTTTCTACTATGAGATAGATGATATTATTAAAGGAATCATTAGTTCATTTATCATCTCAATGTTTGTCTTAGGTATCACAGGCTTATTTGTGAGGTATTTTAGCAACCATTCTAAAAAAATGCGATATATCTCAGATGCTTCGTATTGGGTGTATTTAGTTCATATCCCATTTACAATAATAATTCCAGCATGGATAGTTTCATGGAATTTACCAGGGATCGTTAAATTCTCAATTACTTTAGTGGTAACAACAATCATTTGTTTTGCAACCTACCATTTCTTGGTTCGTTCAACTTTTATTGGAAAGTTTTTGAATGGAAGAAGGTATTGATGTAGAAAGTTCTAAAAGGAGTTTATTAAGCTTTTTTCATAAACTCCTCAGCTTTTTTTACCATGTTTTTACTTCCGCATATAAAAGGCACACGTTGGTGAAGCTCATTAGGTTCAATATCCATGATTCTGGTATAACCATCACTAGCTTTTCCATTAGCTTGCTCTGCTAAGAATGCCATAGGATTACATTCATATAGCAGACGTAATTTACCATTTGCATTTTTAGAACTTTTAGGATACATATAGATTCCGCCCTTAATCATATTTCTGTGGAAATCAGAAACCAAAGAGCCTATATATCTACTTGTATAAGGTCTATTGCCTTCTTCTTCCTGACAGTACTTGATGTAGTTTTTTATTCCTTGTGGAAAGTGAATATAATTTCCTTCGTTTACAGAATAAATATTTCCGTCTTCTGGAAATTTCATATCAGGATGTGACAAATAATAACTTCCAATAGCAGGATTTAAGGTAAATCCATTTACACCATGACCGGTAGTATACACTAACATGGTAGAGGTTCCATATACAATGTAACCTGCTGCTACTTGCTGATTTCCTTTTTGCAAGAAATCCTCTAACTGTACAGGCGTTCCTACGGGAGTTACCCTTCTATACACTGAAAAAATAGTTCCCACCGAAACATTTACATCGATATTTGAAGAGCCATCCAAAGGATCTATTAAAACAACATATTTGTTTTGATGATTTTCATCTTGACTGTTGATCGTGATAAAATCGTCCTCTTCTTCACTTGCTATTCCGCAAACGATATTTCTATTTGTTAATGTTTGAATAAACTTGTCATTTGCATAGACATCCAGTTTTTGTTGATCTTCTCCCTGAATGTTAGTGTCTCCTGCAGCACCAATAATATCTACTAACCCCGCTTTATTTACCTCGTGATTCACTACTTTGGCAGCCAATCGTATTGAATTAATAAGTCTGGATAACTCACCAGATGTGTATTTAAACGAAGACTGATTCTCAATGATAAATTCACCTAAGGTTTGATTAGTTTTTGCCATAATGCCTACAGAAGTTTTGTGCTACAAATATCATATCTTTTTTGCGTTACGACAACGATTTCGTTAACTATTTCTTAAAAGAGTACGACAGTTTATTTTATATTTGAACTTAATTTTATAAAATGGATTATACAATTCGACTTGCTGTTAAAGAAGACATGATTAATGTACATCGACTGATTACAGAATTGGCTGTTTTTGAAAAAGAACCAAATGCGGTTGAGGTAAGCGTGGAAGATTTAAAGCAGGCGGGTTTTTCGGAACAACCAGCCTTTAAAGTCTATGTGGCCGAAGAAGATACCCAGATTATTGGAATGGCACTGTTTTATGAGCGCTACTCTACTTGGGTAGGTAAGATTATTCATTTAGAAGATCTTATAGTAACACAGAAAAGCAGAGGAACAGGTGTTGGAAAAGCCTTGTATACAACACTTTTAGAATACGCTAGTGCGCTAGGAGTAAAAAGAGTAACTTGGGAAGTGTTGGATTGGAATAAAAATGCAATTGATTTTTACGAAAGTACGGGAGCAGCCATTTTAGATGATTGGAGAGTGGTTCATATGAAAGAAGAGGGTTTGAAAAAGTTTATAAGAAACTAAATGAGAGTTTTTAAATTTGGTGGTGCATCTGTAAAAGATGCTAAAAGTATACAGAATGTAGCAAATGTGCTAAGGCATGAAGGAACGGATAATGTACTAGTCGTGATCTCAGCAATGGGTAAAATGACAAATGCTTTTGAAAAAGTGGTGCATGCTTACATTAGCAATAATCAATTGAAAGAAGCATTAGAAAATGTAGTGAACTTTCATGAAAACATTATTCATGATCTATTTGCTAAGGATCATTACATTCATGAAAAGGTAGCAATCCTTTTTGGAAAGTTATCTGGTTTTTTTGCTCAAAACAAAAACGGAGATTACGATTTTATTTATGATCAAGTAGTATGTTTCGGCGAATTGATTTCTACTAGTATTGTGAGTACTTATTTTTCTGAAATCGGAATTGCAAATAATTGGTTAGATGTAAGAAACCTCATAAAAACAGATAGTACTTTCCGAGCGGCAAAAGTAGATTGGAATCAAACCAAAGAGTGTATTAATGATCAAATAGATAGAGAAAAACTAAACATTGTTCAAGGGTTTATTAGCAGCAACAATGATAATGTCACTACTACCTTAGGAAGAGAAGGGTCTGATTTTACTGCAGGGATTTTCGCCTATTGTTTAGAAGCTGAAAGTGTAACTATCTGGAAAGATGTAGATGGCGTATTGAATGCTGACCCAAGGGTTTTTGATGAAACAACTTTGCTAGAACAAATTTCATATGAAGAAGCGATTGAAATGTCTTTTTACGGTGCGTCCGTAATACATCCAAAAACGATAAAACCTTTACAGAACTTAGAAATTCCGTTACATGTAAGATCTTTTATTGACTTTGAGAAAACTGGTACAACCGTAAGTAAAGGGAAATCTATTTATCCGGAAATCCCTTGTTTTATTGTAAAGAAAAATCAAATCTTACTGTCTATTTCTTCATTAGACTTTTCATTTATGGTAGAGAGTAATATCAGCCATATTTTTAAGAAGCTTGCCGAGTATCAATTAAAAGTAAACTTAATACAAAATTCAGCGATTAGTTTCTCAGTATGTATTGAGGATAATTTTTATAAGTTTCGTCACTTTTTGCAAGAAATGCAGTCGTTATATAAAATAGATTACACGGAAGAGCTTAGTCTATTCACGATTCGACATTTTAATGAAGAGTCTAGGAAAATAATATTAAATAAGGGTGTTTCTTTGTTAACACAGATTAATAAGGAAACCTTACAGATTACAATCAAGGAATAAATGAGAGCACGTTACTTTTTTTAAGTATGTTTGTATTTATGACAAAATCTTACGAATGAGTTTAGTTACATCTAAAGATATATCTAGAGTAATAAAGGTCGATAAATTCGGATTCCTTGGGACATTCGTAGGATGGATTTTACTAAAGATACTTCGTATCTCAACTATAAACAGAGTTTATAATAAACATAAAAACAAAAAAGATTCAGAATTTTTAAATTCATTATTAAAAGAATTTGAAATCGAATTTGAAATTCCAGAAGAAGACCTAAGGCGTATTCCTAAATCTGGATCCTTTATTACAGTTTCTAATCATCCACTTGGAGGAATTGACGGTATTTTATTATTGAAACTTTTACTGGAGCATCGTTCAGATTTTAAGATTATCGGAAATTTCTTATTGCACAAGATAGATCCATTAAAACCATACGTGATGCCAGTAAATCCTTTTGAAAGCCACAAGGATGCAAAATCAAGTATTGTAGGAATTAAAAATGCACTACAGCATTTAAATGAAGGATACCCGCTTGGAATATTTCCTGCAGGAGAAGTTTCTACTTATAAAGATGGTAAGTTGATGGTGGATAAACCTTGGGAAGAAGGAGCTGTAAAACTGATAAAGAAAGCCAAAGTACCAGTCGTGCCTATCTATTTTCATGCAAAAAATAGTCGGTTATTCTATGCGCTTTCAAGAATGAGCGATACGTTAAGAACGGCAAAATTACCATCAGAATTGCTGTCACAAAAGAACAGAGTCATTAAAGTTAGAATAGGAAAGCCAATCTCTGTAGGAGATCAGGAGCAATATGAAGACATTCCAGCTTTTTATGATTTCTTGCGTAAAAAGACCTATATGCTGGCAAATCCCTTTGAAAAATCAGCACAAAAGATCTTATCTACTCAGAATCTAAAAATTCCAAAACCACCAAAAAAGATTACCTCTCAAAAGAGCGTTGGCGCATTGATAAAAGAAGTAGAGAATCTCAGAAGTGGAAATGGTAGGTTGCTAGAAAGTAAGAATTACGAGGTATATTTTGCTCAAGCTAAAGAGATTCCTAATATTTTGCACGAAATAGGAAGGTTAAGGGAAGTTACCTTCAGAGACGTTGGAGAAGGTACTAACAATGCTATCGATTTAGATAAATTTGATAAGTACTATCACCATTTGTTTTTGTGGGATCGCGAAGCCAATAAATTGGCAGGAGCATATAGAATGGGACTTGGGAAAGATATCTATAAAAAATATGGTATTACGGGATTCTATATTCACACGTTATTTAGATTTGAACCAGAACTATACTCAATGATGGAGAGTACTATAGAAATGGGGAGGGCATTTATAATTAATGAGTATCAGCAAAAGCCTATGCCACTATTCTTGCTATGGAAAGGAATTGTACATGTAACACTGAGGTACCCTGAACATAAATATTTAATGGGCGGAGTGAGTATTAGCAATCAATTCTCTGAGTTTTCTAAATCTTTGATGATTGAGTTTATGAAGTCGCATTACTACGATCCTTATGTGGCTCAATATATTCGACCTAAAAAAGAATTTAAGGTTTCATTGAAAGATGCTGATAAGGATTTTGTATTTGACGCAGCTAAAGCCGACATGCAGAAATTTGATAAAGTAATCGATGAAATTGAACCAGGAGCATTGAGAATACCCGTACTTATAAAAAAGTACGTTAAACAGAACGCTAGATTAGTAGCCTTTAATGTAGACCCTAAGTTTAACAACGCTGTTGATGGTTTAATGTATATTAAAGTAGCTGATATTCCAGATAGTACTGTAAAACCAGTAATGGAAGAATTTCAAGCAGAATTAGAAAGAAAGGCTTCAGAAACTCCGGAAAACAACTCCCAAGATTAATTTAAGATTACTGAAATAGAACGCTTTAAACCTTTGCAGGTTTGATAAAAAGCTGTAATTTTGCAGCCAATTTTTACAGAATTAGATTTTTAAATAATGAATATTACAAAAGAAAATGTTGATGCATTAAATGCAGTTGTCAAAGTAGATATCGTTGCAGAAGATTATCAAGAAAAAGTAACGGAAGTATTAAATGACTACCGAAGAAAGGCGGACATTCCAGGATTTAGAAAAGGGCATGTGCCAATGGGGATGGTGAAGAAGCAATATGGAAAATCAGTAATGATTGATGAGGTAAATAAATTATTACAAGAATCTTTAAGTAAGTTTTTAGTAGAGGAAAAACTAGATATTCTTGGGAATCCACTACCAAAAATGCAAGACGATTTTTCTTGGGATACTGAAACTTTTTCTTTTGAATTTGAACTAGGTTTAGCTCCTGAGTTTGAAGTGAATCTAGCTTCTAAAAAGAAAGTAACACAATACAATATCGTTGCAGAAGATTCTTTAATAGATAAAGAAGTGGAGAATTTACAATCTCGTTATGGTAAAATGTCAACATTAGAGGAAATCGCAGAAGATTCTAATGTAACAGGTACTTTTACGAACGAGGAAAAAGAGATTGATAAAAAATCGACAGTTTCTTTAAAAGATATCAAAGGAAAAGTAAACTTAAAGAAGTTTGTAGGAAAGAAAGTTGGCGATGTTCTTGAATTAAAGACAAAAGGATTATTTGCAGATGACCATAAATTAATCGGAGCTTTAGGAATTGATCATGATGATGCGCATGGATTGGAGATCAATGTTTCTTTTACTATAGAAGAAATTACTTCAATTGAATTGGCAGATCTTGATCAAGAATTGTTTGATAAGTTGTTTGCTGATGGTAGTGTGAAAACAGTTACAGAGTTAAGAGATAGAATTAAGGAAGATGCGGAAAAGCAATTTTTGCAACAAGGAGATCAACAATTGTTAAACGCAATAACAGAGCATTTAATAGAGAATACAAAATTTGATCTTCCAGCCGAATTCTTGCAAAAATGGATAGCTACTGCAGGAGAAAAAGAGTTGACTGTTGAAGAAGCTTCAGAAGAGTATACTAAATCAGAGAAAGGATTGAGATATCAATTAATTCAAGAGAAGATCTTAAGAGATAATGATATTAAGTTGGACTATGCTGAATTAAAGGAATATGCAAAAGGGTTTATTAAAACTCAGATGGCTCAGTTTGGGAATATGAATCCTGAAGAGAAAGAACTAGAAGATATTGCTAATAGAATCTTATCAAATCAAGAAGAAGCAAAAAGATTACAAGATCAATTACTGTCTCAGAAACTATTGACGTTTTACAAAGAAAATATGTCTTTTAAAACGAAAGAAGTTACTTATGAAAACTTTGTAAAAGAAGTATATAAATAAGACCCAATAACTTACTATATAAAACTCCTCTATTGATAGAGGAGTTTTTTGCTTTCTATAGTTACGAGATATTAGTATCTTTACAGTTGTAAAAATTTAAAAAATATAGAATGGATCACGGAAAGGAATTCGAGAAATATGCGACCAAACATCATGGAATAAGTAGTGTTTACTACAATAAGTTAACGAGTAGTTTAACACCTTATATTATGGAAGAACGTCAAATGAATATCACACAGATGGACGTTTTCTCTAGGTTGATGATGGATAGAATTATCTTTTTAGGAACTGGTGTTAATGATCAAGTAGCAAATATCATCCAAGCACAATTATTGTTTTTAGAAAGCTTAGATGCTTCTAAAGATATCTCTATTTATATTAATTCTCCAGGTGGAGGAGTTTATGCCGGTTTGGGTATTTATGACACCATGCAGTTCATTAAACCAAATGTAGCGACAATATGTACTGGAATGGCGGCTTCTATGGGAGCTGTGTTAATGTGTGCAGGAGAAAAAGGTAAACGTTCAGCATTGCCACATTCAAGAATTATGATTCATCAACCAATGAGCGGTACGCAAGGGCAGGTGTCAGATATGGAAATTGCTGTAAAGGAGACTTTGAAAATTAAAAATGAATTGTACGATATTCTTGCAAAGCATAGTGGTAAAACATTTGACCAAATTCATGAAGATTCTGATAGAGATTATTGGATGACTGCAGCAGAGGCTAAGGATTATGGAATGATTGATGAGGTCTTAACAAGAAAATAATCAAAAACTAACGTAATGTCAAAAGAAGAAAATTTAGAATGTTCGTTTTGTGGGCGAAAAAAAGCAGAGACAGATTTACTGATCGCTGGTTTGGATGCTCACATATGCGATAAATGTATAGAGCAGGCACATGGCATTGTAGAAGAAGAAATAGCAGATGCTAAAACAGGTAGTCTTAGTAAAGAGCTAATATTAAAGAAACCACTTGAGATTAAAGAATTTCTAGATCAATATGTCATAGGGCAAGAAGAAACGAAAAGAGCAATGTCTGTTGCTGTATATAACCACTATAAAAGGTTACTTCAAACCAAAGATGATGAAAATGAAGTGGAAATTGAAAAAAGTAATATTATTCTTGTTGGCGAAACTGGAACAGGAAAGACATTAATTGCAAGAAGTATTGCTAAAATGTTGAATGTTCCTTTTTCAATTGTTGATGCCACTGTTTTGACACAGGCAGGTTATGTAGGAGAAGACGTAGAAAGCATTTTAAGCCGCTTGTTACAAGCAGCCGATTATGATCTTGAAAAAGCAGAACGAGGAATTGTCTTTATAGATGAGATTGATAAGATTGCTAGAAAAGGAGATAATCCTTCTATTACAAGAGATGTTTCTGGTGAAGGAGTGCAGCAGGCACTTTTAAAATTGTTAGAAGGAGCTGTTGTAAATGTAGCGCCCAAAGGAGGAAGAAAACATCCCGAGCAGAAATTTATTGAAGTCAATACAAAGAACATTTTATTTATTGCAGGAGGAGCATTTTCTGGAATAGATAGAATTATCAGCAAACGTTTAAACATGCAAGCTGTAGGGTATAGTGCTTCTATTGATGAAGATAAGATAGATGAAGAGAATTTATTACAATATATCATTCCGTCCGACTTAAAGTCATTTGGTTTGATTCCGGAAATTATAGGACGTCTGCCAGTATTAAGTTATATGAATCCATTAGATGCTAAAACATTAAGAGCGATCTTGACGGAACCAAAAAATTCGATTATCAAACAATATGCAAAGTTGTTTGAAATGGATGAAGTGAGTTTTACCATAGATGATGGAGCATTGCAGTATATTGTAGACAAAGCTGTCGAGTATAAACTAGGCGCTCGTGGTCTTCGTTCTTTGTGCGAAGCTATTTTTACAGATGCTATGTTCGAGTTACCAAGTTCTGATGAAAAAGAATTTGTTGTTACAAAAAAATACGCAGAGGCAAAATTGACAAAAACTACTTTGAAGAAATTAAGAGCGGCATCTTAATTTTATGATTAGCAGAACTACCATAGATCGTGTTTTTGAAACCGCTCGAGTAGAGGAGGTTATTGGTGAGTTCGTACAACTTAAAAAAGCAGGTAGCAATTTCAAGGGGCTGAGTCCTTTTACCGACGAAAAGACACCTTCTTTTATGGTGTCTCCGGTAAAGCAAATATGGAAGGATTTTAGTACGGGAAAAGGAGGAAATTCCATTTCCTTTTTAATGGAACACGAGCATTATTCGTACCCTGAAGCTATAAGATACCTAGCTAAAAAATACAATATTGAAATTGAAGAAACAGAGCAGACAGATGAGCAAAAAGAACAGCTTAATGAGCGTGAGAGTATGTTTCTGGTTTCTAAGTTCGCCAAAGATTATTTTCACGATACCCTGTTAAATTCGGATCAAGGAAAAGCAATAGGACTAAGTTATTTTAAAGAAAGAGGATTTCGTGAAGAAACCATTTCAAAATTTGAATTAGGGTATGCCATTGATGAGTGGGATGCATTTACGAAAGAAGCTTTAAAAAAGGGGTATGATCTAAAATATTTAGAAAAAACGGGTTTGACTATCGTTAAGGAAAAGAAGCAGTTCGATCGCTTTAAAGGTCGTGTTTTGTTTCCAATACATAGTATGTCTGGAAGAATTTTAGGCTTTGGAGGCCGTATTCTGACCAATGATAAAAAAGCTGCTAAATATTTAAACTCACCAGAGAGTGATATTTACCATAAAAGCAAGATTCTCTATGGGATTTATCATGCCAAAAAGGAAATCGCAAAACAGGATAACTGTTTCTTAGTTGAAGGGTATACTGATGTTATTTCGTTCCACCAGTCTAACATAGAAAATGTAGTCGCTTCTTCAGGAACCGCACTAACATCCGATCAAATTAGGCTAGTAAATAGGTTAACTAAGAATATTACTGTGCTGTTTGATGGAGATGCAGCAGGAATCCGTGCATCAATCCGAGGAATTGACCTCATTCTTGAACAAGGAATGAACGTAAAAGTAGTTACTTTTCCTGACGGTGAAGACCCGGATAGTTTTGCAAAATCACATTCTGATAGTGAGTTAAAAGAATATCTAGCTAAAAATGCCCAAGATTTCATAAACTTCAAGGTGTCTCTATTAATGAAGGGTGCTCAGAATGATCCAGTAAAAAAAGCAGGGTTGATACGAGACATCGTAACGAGTATTTCTAAAATTCCTGATAGTATTCAGAGAGAGGTGTATGTACAAGAATGTGCAAGAATTATGGAAATCTCGGAAAGAGTTTTGTTTAGCGAATTGGCGCAACTCATTTCGAAAACCAGTAAAGAGGAAGCCAAAAAACATTATGAAAAACAACAGTCCTTTCAGGTTGTAAAAAGTCAAAAAGAACAGCTTGAAGAGATAGATTCGCTATACTTATTGGAGAGAGAAATAATTAGAATTTTGTTGTTGTATGGAAATAGCGAAGCAGATTTTGTAGATTGGATAGAGGCGGAAGATGAAGAAGGGAATGTCAGTTTGGAAAAAGAAAAATATACCAACCAAATATCTAAAGAATTGTATCTGAATCTCCAAGATGATGAAATTGAATTTACAAACTCACTTTTTAAGTCGATTTATTACGAGATCATTCATCAACTCAATCAAGCGGATAAGATAGAAACAGATTATTTTATCAACCATGAGAATAAAGAAATTACTTCTATGGTCACTGAAATTTTAATGGATGACGAGAAGTACGCATTAAGCGATTGGGAGCGCAAAAATATTTTTGTTACGGAGGCAAAAGAGATTTTGCCAAAACTGGTTACAGACTCTATTTTAAACCTAAGAAGAGTTTTGATTGATAAGAAAATTAAAGACCTTATAAAAGACACCCAAGAGCAAAAAGCAGAAATAATCGATTTGGAATTGATCAATAATTATATTGGTTTAAAGAAAAAATTGTACGAAAAGTTATTGAGGGTGGTGTAATCTATAGGGTAAACTAGAAGGAAGCTGTTCTACTACTAAAGCTATATAAAGCAAAAGAACTATTATTTTAACAAGGAATGATTATAAGGCTAGGCAAACTGTGTTTGCTCAGTATTAAGCTTATATCCACATTAATTTAGTAGATTTGTATAAATTAAAACCCTTAGTGTCATGAAAAAGATCCTAACCTTGGCGAAAGCCATAGTACTTGTGGTATTTATCCCATTGGAGATATCTAAGTGCCAAAGAAAAAGAGCAAAAATTAAAGTAAAAAGGATGCTCTTGAGTGCGAGGCTATTTTAAGCCTAAACTCCCCGGAATTTTACAGATTGGAATAGGCAACATTTTATGCTGATTCATTTTATTGAGACGTATATAGATTTCATATACTTGTCTTTGACGTCCCGTAAAATCATCTACAGATTTGTTGAGGTTCTGCATGCCCATAGCCCACTCCAATTCATCATATGATGCGCCAATTTGATCTTCATCCGTACGGTCATCTCCCCATAGTCCATCTGTAGGTGCAGCCACTTGTATATCATGATTGATACCTAAGTGCTTAGCTATTTCATAAACTTCGGATTTCATTAGATCGGCAATAGGGCTAAGATCAACCCCTCCATCTCCATATTTTGTGTAAAATCCAACACCGAAATCTTCTACTTTGTTCCCAGTCCCAGCAACAAGTCGACCTTCTAGACCAGCAAAGTAATAAAGAGTGGTCATACGTAATCTGGCGCGTGTGTTTGCTAAAGCCATAAACCTGCTTTCTTCATTATCTACAGGAGGTAAAGAAATCAGTAAACTATCAAAAACTGGAGTTAGATCAACACTTAAAGAACTGGTCTTTTCATATTTCTCCTTTAACCACTCAATATGATTTAGAGCACGACTAACTTGATTGTCTTCTTGATGAATAGGCATCTCTAAGCATAAGGTTGGAAATCCAGTTTTAGCGCATAATGTAGAAGTTACGGCTGAATCAATTCCTCCCGATATGCCAATGACAAAACCTTTTACATTAGCATTTGTTGCATACTCTTTTAACCAATTTACAATATAATCTATAACCTTTTGGGTATCCATTGACAAACTAATTTAGTATTTTTGACGTTCTAAAAACTAGAGCTAAGATACAAAAGCAGATGCGAAGTTATATAGCAATTTTTTTAATGACCTTACTGTTATTCTCATGTAAAAATGAGACAGAAACTACAGTAGATGTTTCTCATATAGATGTTGAGATAGACTTGCAAAGATTCGAAGTAGATTTCTATAACACTATAGAAGAAACTTTGGCAAATACAAAAGAAAAGTACCCGTTATTTTTTCCAGAAAGCACACCGGATTCTATCTGGTTAAAAAAAATATCCGATGCTGATGAAAGAGAATTATATCAAGAAACTTTAAAAAAGTATGGAGACCTTAAATCTTTAGAGGAACAACTAAGCTCGCTATTTAAGCATGTAAAGTACTATAATAAAGATTTTGTTATCCCCAAGATAACAACCATTATTAGCAATATTGACTATGACTATAGAATTATCTATAACCAAGCATCTTTGATTATTTCATTGGATTGCTATCTAGGCACGGATCATCCCTTTTATGGAGATTATCCAAAATATATTCGGCAAAATAATACGGAAGATCACATTGTAGTTAATATTGCGGAAAATATCATTTCTAAACAAGTGTTGCCATATGTTAACGATCGTAGTTTTTTGGGTAAAATGATAGAGGCTGGAAAAAAAATGTACGTTTTAGATCGGTATTTACCTACTGTGTCTGATAGGGAAAAAATTGGATATTCTACTAATAAGTATGACTGGGCTGTGGATAATGAAGAACAAGTTTGGAAATACTTTTTAAGCAAAGACATGTTATACAATACTGATACGAAATTAAATAAACAATTCTTGGATGATGCACCTTTTTCTAAGTTCTATTTATCACAAGATAATTTGTCACCTGGGAGAATAGGAGTCTTTATAGGATGGCAGATAGTAAGATCTTATATGAAAAATAATGATGCAACCTTGCAAGAGTTGTTACGAATTAAACCACAAGATCTATTTTTAAGATCAAAGTACAAACCTAATAGATAATGACTACAAAGCATACTTCCGAAATTAACTTTACTATAGAATTAGATGAGAATAGAGTGCCAGAAGACATCTCCTGGTCGGCTAAAGATGGGGGAATAGATTCCTCGGCTTCAAAAGCGATTATGATATCTGTTTGGGATCATGTTCAGAAAGACACGTTACGTATGGACCTTTGGACAAAAGATATGCCGGTAGATGAAATGAAACAGTTTTTTCATCAAACATTAGTATCTATGGCCAACACTTTTGAGCGTGCTACAAACGACGATAAAATGAGTGCCACTATGAGAGATTTCTGCGAGTATTTTGCAGAAAAACTGGAACTTAATAAGAAGTAGAGAAGTTCATTTTTTAATTTTCCATTGTTCTTTAAAAGCTTTTTATTACATTTAGCTCGTTTTTAACCCCTAAACCCCCTATAATGAAAACGCTAAGAGTCTTTGGTGCGCTTGCACTTTTTTCAATACTTTTTATTTCCTGTACCCAAGATAACAACGCTGGTGCTGTTTACTATTCAAATAATAGCTTGTCGGAAAAGATTGTAATTTCGACTATCCAACAAAGTTCTGGAAGCAATTTTGCAAGTAAGAATGTTAATTTAAAATTGGCATCTTCGCCATTTTTTAGCGAACATCTTAGCAATCTAGAACTTATAGATGTTATAAATGTATCGTATGCAATAAATGATACATCTGCAGATTTATCTTCTGCAACTATTAAAATTGGTGATATGGTATTGCCTAATTTTGATGTTACTTCAGGAACAACCATTCAAATTAGTGATATAACGCTAATAAGTACTATAGCATTAATATTACAAGAGGAAGGGCAAATTATTTTCTCGTTTGAAAATAATTTTGCTTCACAAGTAGATTTGGAAATAGATGTCTCTATTGAAGTTAGAGGAACATTTGTAAATTAAGAATAAAAAAAGGGAGCTTAGAAGCTCCCTTTTTTTATTCTGATACAATTAATTCTTGTCCAATAATTATACTATTATCTTTTATATTATTAAGCCTTTTAAGAGCTTCTAAAGAGATTCCGTATTTCTTTGAGATAGAGAATAAGGTATCTCCTTTTTGAACAATATGCTTATCTCCATTATTGTTTTCTTTAACTTTTACAGGAGTAGGAGTTTCCGAAGTATCATTTTCAGAGATTGGATTTATTTCAACTCTTCTGTTTAATTGCCTTCCTTCTGGAGTATTATTACTATATCTAGGTTTAGACTCTCCATATCCTTTAAAAGATAAACGTTTACCATTAACTCCGTTTCTCATCAAGTACTTTCTAACCGCATCAGCTCTTTTTTGAGATAAATATAAATTATATTTTGCCTTATCTCTGTTATCTGTGTGTCCTTCTATTTTAAAATCAACTTCAGGGATTTCAATCATCAGTTTCGCAATCTTATCTAAAACTACTTTTGAGTCAGCTGTAATAAAGAATTTGCCAGTAGCAAAATAAATATTAGCAGAAAGGTTACTGATATCCTTAATGATATTATTTTTCTTAGGCTCTTTTTTCGGCTTTTCAGGACACCCTTTAGTTTCTTTGGGACCTGGTTCATTTGGACATAAGTCTTCATGATCAAAAATCCCATCATTATCAGAATCTTTCAATATAGGACAACCATTATTCTCTATAGGTCCAGGTTTTAAAGGACATTCATCTTTATAATCAGGCAGCCCATCAGCATCAGCATCAACAGCTTGTCCATTACCGTATACTTTAACGCCTTTTGGTGTATTTGGCTCAATATCTAATTGATCCATAACACCATCGCCATCGGTATCTACAATTTTGAATTTACTTGTAGTAGTTTTAGGAGTATCTCCCCAAATAGTGAATATTTTACTCTTACCAAGTTTTACAGTTAGTCCTACACTAGATATAAAGAACGTTTCCCAATCTTGCTTGTTAGAAATGGTAGCATCCAGATGATCTTCATAATTAAAGTACATCCCTGTCCTAAATTCAAGATCCACTCGTTTACTTATACGTCGTTTAATCCCTAACTGGGCAGATAAATAAATAGAACTTGCCTGATTTGTACTATTTCGAGCAGGATTAAAACCAAAGTCGACTAAAGGCGTATTTGTTCCATTCAATTCTTTTCTGAATAATTGGGAGTCATATTGATGATATCCAACACCAAAATAACCTGCTGCATGCCATTTAGAAGCATTCGTTACATACAAATTAGTAAAACTGAAAATCAAATTCAACTCTGCTCCGTATGCCGTTCCTTCAAAAAATAACCGATCATCAATAACGGTATTTGGAACGTACAGGACATCATAGATATTAGAGAAATACTGAGCTCCACCAGATATTTTAGAATAATTAACTCTAAATTCTAACCCCAATAAAGGGTTAAACATTTTGTCTACATAGGCGTAACCTCCAAAATTCCAAAAATTTCCGAGTTCTCCTGTTCCAATAGAACGTAAATCCCCGTGCATAATAAAGTTGCTGAACCCAGCACCTACAGCCCAAGTGTTGCTATTGTCTAAATTTATACTTTTTCTATAAGTGTATTCGTCGGTGGTGAATTGCCCATAGGCATCGACAGAAAGAAACGTTGTAAATAAAACGACTAAAAAAATTCTCCTCATGGTAACCATTAAAACTAAATCTAACTTATTGGGGGAATAATTATAGCACTCAAAAATACTAAAAAAATGTTAATAGTTTTCAATTTTATGAATGATGTTTTCATAATCGGACTTTTCATTAACAAAATCCAATTCAGATACATCAATAATAAGGATACTTAAGCTTTGCTCCGTCTTAATAAAACTGGTGTATCCGTCATGTATTTTTTGTAAATATTCCGCTTCAATGTTCTGTTCGTATTCCCTACCTCTTTTCTTAATATTCATTAAAAGACGATCGGTATTCTGATATAAATATACATATAAATCAGGCTTCGTGATTTCTTTATACATTAAATCAAACATCTTTCTATATAAAGAGTATTCATCTTTTGGAAGTGTTACTTGAGCAAATATGAGAGATTTAAAAATATAGTAATCAGAGACCGCAAAATTTTTGAAAAGATCGAACTGTGCTAGGTCATCCGAAAGTTGTTGATACCGATCGGCTAAAAAACTCATTTCCAAAGGGAAAGCAAAACGCTCTTTGTCCTCGTAGAATTTAGGTAAGAAGGGATTATCAGCAAACCTTTCTAATACCAATCGCGCATTAAAATCATCGGAGATTAATTTCGCTAATGATGTTTTACCTGCGCCAATATTTCCTTCTATCGCAATGTAATTGTATTTTTCTGATATCGGAACTGGCCTTGTCAAACTTTCTGAAAGAGCTGTTATTTCGGAGGAATCTGCACAATCCTTTAGGCAAGTTGTAATTTGCTTTTTAGCAATTGGATGTATAGTGTGCTTTGCAATTTCTTCTAATGGAACCAATACAAACTTCCGATCTAACATTCTTGGATGAGGAACTGTTAATAGTCTTGAGAAAATTATCTCATCATCAAAGAGCAATATATCTATATCAATGATTCGATCTGTGTATGTTGTTGTTTCTGTTCTCTTTCGACCCAGCTCTTCCTCAATATCTAACGTTGTTTGCAGCAGTGTTTCAGGATTTAAATAAGTGGACACCTTCAAGCAAACATTGAAAAAATCATTGCCCTGAAACCCTAAGGACACAGACGTATATACAGAAGATATCTTTTGAATGCCTCCAATCCTTTTATGTATTAATTCAACAGCACGTTGCAAGTTTTCTAACTTATTATTTAAGTTAGATCCTAAAGATAAATATGTAATCCGTTGAATTTTCATTGTGACTCACAAAGAAAATAAAACTAATGAAGATAGGGTGTATATAAATAAAAAAATCGCCAAAATTTTTTGGCGATTTTTAATATGATGAAAAGAAAATTTTATTCTTCCTTCTTATCTTGTTTTGGTCTTCTATCGTCTCTTCGATTATCTCGGTTACGATTGTCTCTACCGCGACTATCTCTACCACGATTATCACGACCTCTATTGTTATCTCTTGGAGGTCTTTCTACAAAACCTTCTGGTTTTGGTAAAATAGCTTTTCTAGAAACTTTCTCTTTACGAGTCCTTGGGTCTAGTCCAAAGTATTTTACGTCAAATACATCTCCCATGTTTACTACATCGGATACATTCTCTGTACGTTCCCAAGCTAACTCACTAACGTGTAATAAAACCTCGTTTCCAGGAGCTTCCATATATTCAACAACAGCACCAAAATCTAACATTTTGATTACTTTTACCTCATATACTTTTCCTTTTTCAGGCTTGAACATCATCGACTCGATACGAGCAATAACAGCTTCAATTCCTTCTGGGCTTGTTCCTAGTATTTCAACAATTCCTTCTTCAGTAACAGGGTCTTCATTGATTACAATAGTAGTCTCTGTTTCTTTCTGTAACTCTTGAATATGTTTTCCTCCAGGTCCAATAAATGCACCAATTAAATCATTAGGAATCACTCTAGTCACCATTTTAGGAGCATGAGCTTTTACATCACTATTTGGAGCTGTGATCGTGTCGGTTAACTTTCCTAAGATATGTAAACGACCATCACGAGCTTGTTTTAATGCATTTACTAAGATCTCATAACTTAATCCTTTGATCTTAATATCCATTTGACATGCGGTAATTCCATCTTCAGTACCAGTTACTTTAAAGTCCATATCTCCTAAGTGATCTTCATCACCTAAAATATCAGACAATACAGCATAACGATCTCCATCAGAAATTAACCCCATTGCAATACCAGAAACAGGTCTAGTTAATTGAACTCCAGCATCCATTAAGGCCATTGTACCAGCACAAACTGTTGCCATAGATGAAGAACCGTTAGATTCTAATACTTCTGACACAACTCTAACTGTATAAGGACAATCTTCTGGGATCATTCCTTTTAAACCACGTTGTGCTAAATTACCATGCCCAACTTCACGACGAGATGTTCCTCTTAAAGGACGCGCCTCTCCAGTACAAAAAGGAGGGAAGTTATAATGCAAATAAAATGTTTCTTCGCCTTCATACGATGGCATATCTATTTTGTTAGCTTCTCTAGATGTTCCTAAAGTAACTGTTGCTAGCGCTTGTGTTTCTCCACGAGTAAAGACTGATGAACCATGTGTAGATGGTAAATAATCTACCTCACACCAAATTGGTCTTATCTCATCTGTTTTACGTCCGTCTAAACGAATTCCTTCGCTTAATGTTAACTCACGAATAGCTTCTTTTTCAGCTTTGCTGTAATACTTAGAAACTAATCCACCAAACTCTTCTAATTCTTCTTCTGTAAAAGTAGCTTTAATCTCTTCTTTAACTTCTGCAAATGCAGCACCACGTTCAGCTTTTGATGTACCTTGTTTTGCAATTGCATAACATTTGTCATATGCTAAATCATGTATTTTTTTCGCTAACTCTTCATTTTGTTCAGCGGTGTCATATTCACGAACTTCTTTTTTTCCAAATGCTTCTGCTAAACGTACTTGAGCTTCGATTTGTACTTTAATAGATTCGTGTGCAAATTTAATTGCGTCAGCCATTTCTTCTTCAGAAATCTCATCCATTTCACCTTCAACCATCATTACTGAATCAGCTGAAGCTCCAATCATCATATCGATATCAGATTCTGCTAATTGTGCTCTACTTGGGTTGATTACGAATTCTCCATTTACTCTGGCAACACGTGCTTCAGAAATAGCGCATTCAAAAGGGAAATCGCTTAACTGAATAGCGGCTGATGCTGCTAAACCTGCCAATGAATCTGGCATTACATCCTCATCATGAGACATTAACTGAATCATTACTTGAGTTTCAGCATGATAATCTTTTGGGAATAATGGACGTAACACACGGTCTACTAAACGCATGGTTAATACTTCTCCGTCACTTGGTCTTGCTTCTCTTTTAAAGAAACCTCCAGGGTAACGACCCGCTGCAGCAAATTTTTCTCTATAATCTACTGTTAATGGTAAAAAGTCAACGTCAGATTGTCTGTAGTTAGAGACTACAGTACATAATAACATTGCTTTTCCCATTTGTACAACAACAGAACCGTGAGCTTGTTTGGCTAACTTTCCTGTTTCTAATGTGATGGTTCTTCCATCTCCAAGGTCTATAACCTCGTTAAATACTTTTGGAATCATAAATTAATTACTTCTATATTGATTACTAAAATTGTTCTGCGTTGTGTTGTTGTGTGTTGCTCCAATGGAAGTAATAATTACTTTTTAAAATAAAAAGAGGCAGCATAAAGCCGCCTCTTTTGTGTAGGGATTATTTTCTAATTCCTAATTCTTTAATTATCGCACGATATCTTGTGATATCAGTCTTTTTAAGATAATCTAGTAAGCTTCTACGCTTACCTACCAATTTAACTAATGAACGCTCAGTGTTAAAATCTTTACGATTGTTTTTTAAGTGCTCTGTTAAGTGGTTAATTCTGTGCGTAAATAACGCGATTTGACCTTCTGAAGAACCAGTATCAGTTTTTCCTTTACCGTGTTTTTCGAAGATTGATTCTTTAACATCTTTTGTTAAATACATGCCAATATTATTTAAATGATTTTTATGTACATCAATGAATTTTTCATTGAAGCTGCAAATATACAACTATTTTTAAACTAGAATAATCTTCTGAGTCTTAATTTCTTACCGGATTATTTTGAATCAAATCGATATATAAGTTTATCTGCTTCTTTAAATCTTTTCTTTCATAAATACCATCCAAGAAGCCGTGCTCTAATACAAATTCAGATCGTTGAAATCCTTCTGGTAATTCTTTACCTGTAGTATCTTTAACAACTCTAGGACCAGCAAAGGCGATTAAAGCATTCGGTTCTGCAATATTAATATCTCCTAACATGGCAAAAGATGCTGTAGTTCCTCCTGTTGTTGGGTCTGTACATAAAGAAATATATGGTATTTGAGCCTCTGCTAACTGTGCTAGTTTAGCTGATGTCTTTACCAGTTGCATTAATGATAAAGAAGCTTCCATCATTCTTGCCCCTCCAGATTTAGAGATCATTAAAAAAGGAATATTATTTTTGATCGAATAGTCAATCGCTCGCGCAATCTTTTCACCAACAACGCTTCCCATGGATCCACCAATAAAAGCAAAATCCATAGCAGCAATAACAATATTTTTACCATTGGATTTCCCAACAGCTGTTCTAACCGCATCATTCAATTTGGTTTTTTCTTGAGCCGCTTTTAATCTGTCTGGATATTTTTTCGTGTCCTCAAATTTCAAAGGATCCTTTGAAGTTAGTTTTTCATTCAATTCTTCAAATTCATTATTGTCAAATAATAACTCGAAATATTCTCTACTACCAATTCTTACGTGGTAACCATCTTCAGGGCTAACATAAAGATTAGTCTTTAACTCTTCTGTGTCTATGATTTTTCCACTTGGGGTTTTATACCATAACCCTTTAGGAGTATCTTTCTTATCCTCAGTAGCTGTTTGTATCCCTTTATCTTTTCTCTTGAACCAAGCCATACTATCTTATTTAATAATTCAAATGTATTATAAAGTATTTACATTATTTAGATCTTCGAATGCTTTTTTCAACCGATCTTTAAATGTAAGTTCCCCTTCGCGCAACCATTTTCTTGGGTCGTAATATTTTTTATTTGGTTGATCTGTACCATTAGGGTTTCCAATTTGAGTTCTTAAATACTCAATTTTAGATGTCATATAATCCCTAATTCCTTCGTTAAAAGCAAATTGAAGGTCGGTATCGATGTTCATTTTAATTACACCATACCCAATAGATTCCCTGATTTCTTCTAAGGTGGATCCTGATCCTCCATGGAATACGAAATCTATGGTATTGTGAGGGACATTGAATTTTTTTGAAACATATTCTTGAGAGTTCTTTAAAATCTTTGGTGTTAGTTTTACATTTCCAGGTTTATATACTCCATGCACATTCCCAAAAGCAGCAGCAATAGTAAATTGATCACTTACTTTCATTAACTCTTCATATGCATAAGCCACTTCTTCTGGCTGCGTGTATAATTTTGAAACATCTACATCCGAATTGTCAACTCCATCTTCTTCACCTCCAGTAATCCCTAACTCGATTTCTAAGGTCATCCCCATTTTGCTCATTCTTGCTAAATAGGTCTTACAGATCTCAATGTTTTCTTCTATTGGTTCTTCAGATAGATCTATCATATGAGAACTGTATAGAGGTTTTCCAGTTTCTTTGTAGAATTGTTCGCTAGCATCAAGTAATCCATCGATCCAAGGAAGTAATTTTTTAGCACAATGGTCTGTATGTAAAATTACAGGAATTCCATATGCTTCTGCCATTAAATGGATATGTTTTGCTCCGGCAGTTGCTCCAGCAACAGCTGCCTTTTGGTCTTCATTTGAAAGACCTTTTCCAGCATTAAAATGGGCACCTCCATTGGAAAATTGAATGATTACTGGGGCGTTTAACTCTTTCGCAGTTTCTAGTACTGCATTTATGGTATTTGAGCCTACTACGTTTACAGCAGGTAAGGCAAAGTTCTTTTGTTTAGCTAGTTCGAAAATAGCTTGTACTTCTTTACCAGTTGCAACTCCTGGTTTTATACTATGACCCATTTTTAAATTTTTTAAGTTCGGATTAAGGCTTCAAAAGTAATCAAATTTTATATAAAAAAAGGCGATTTTGAGAATTCAAAGTGCAGATAATATACGAAAACGTTATAGGAAAATATTGAAAGAAATTGCTTAAAAAGGGTAGTTAATTCCAATATTGTAAACGGCATTCGAGAAATTATAATTCCTAAACCATCTGTTTCCATTTAAATAGGGCTCATGCATTTTAAATCCAAGATCTAAACGGAGTACTAAAAAACTAAAATCATATCGTACTCCAAAACCAGAACCAATAGCAATATCTTTTATTGAATTAAGGCTAGAAAACTTTGCATCATCATTGGCAAAAATAGAGTTTGTAATGTCCCAGATATTACCGGCATCCACAAAAAAGGCACCTTTTAAACTACCTAATAGATCAAAGCGATATTCAGCACTGGTTAAGAATTTTAAACTTCCAATGTTATATTCCAATCCTGAAGCTCTGCTACCTGGGCCTAAATCATATGTTTGCCAAGCTCTGATATCGTTTGAACCTCCCGCAAAGTAACTTTTTGTAAAAGGAATTTCGGAATTGTCATACGGAAAGATCGCCCCTAAAAAGGCTCTGATACCAAAAACGGAGTTGTTATTTGTGTCCCAAAACTTTTTATATTCGATATCTGTTTTAAAATACTGTGCTAATGGAATTTTAAAAACTGTCTTTTTGTTATTTGAGTTTGTATTGCCACTGAATAATCCCATAATATTCCCTGAATTGGCTAATCGAACTTTAAAAAAGGAAAAGTCATTGTCTCTAAAATTTGTTTGATTATTATAGGTGTAAGAATACGCAATTGTAGGAATTAAGAAATCTGAGGTAATAATATTATATCGGTCTAACGCATTCAAATTATCTTGATACAAAAGAGGGCTTGTACCTTGGAAGTTGGTATCCGAAAAAACTGTTCCCATAAAACTTACGGGTTCATCCGGTCTGACAAGTTCATAGGTTGGATCATTATAGTACACCTTCGCTACCTCATTTAATTTATTATACTCAGAATTGTAAACATCGAAGTAATTACTCACATTCAGATTGCGAATGTACTGTGTATTAAAGATTTCTAATTGTATGGTTTTTGTAGGTGTATATTGCCATCGATAATCGATAAAAGCAGTTACTGTTTGTCTATCTAGTCCAATATTCTTCTGGAGACTTGTACCTAAAGAAAACATTGTTCTCGGATTCATTCTTTTTGGTACCAATTTGTTAAGACCAAATGGAGCTAAGAATCTTGGCACTTCTAAAGACATATCGGCTCCAATCTCCCATGAATTGAAGAAGTTATTACTTTTATTGGCATCCTGAGAAGCATTAAAAAAGGAACCCAAAAAGGAGAGTTTGAAGATCTCTGCTCCTTTAAAAGTATTCCTGTTAATGATAGAAAATTTCCCTGAGACTCCTAAGTCCCTAATGTTTGAGTGTGTTAGTTCTGTCTCTAATCCTAACGTATACTTTTCTATAGGTGTTAGAAAGATATTTACATCCAATTCATCGTCAGAATTGGTGACGGTATCGTATCGTATTGTAATGGATTTAAAGTTCCGTAAAGATCTTAAATGCCTTCGAGTCAGATTTCGCAGCGTGTCTTTATAAATGTCTCCTGGCTGTATAAATAGAGATTGCGCTAAATATTTAGGGTTGTATTTTACTTTATCATGCCCTATAAACTTATATCCTTCATAATCCACAATATCCAGATAAGGATCTGATCGCTTGGCAAAACTATAATCCGTAAAGATATTTACATTCCGAAGTTTTTGAATCTTAAAAGGTTTTAGGACTTGCGCGCCATTTTCTCGAACAATTCTTTGACCATTGATTACAAGATCTACATTTGTTTTGTAATTAATATTCGTAGAATCCAAATCGTAGAAACCTAAATAGTTTTCCGAAAAATGATAAATACCATTATTTCTAAACAATTTAATGATTCTGCCAGCCTCTTTAATAAAACTTTCATTGTTGTATTGATCTCCAGATCGCAAAAAAGTTTTGTCTTTTGCCTTTTGATAAATAGAGTCTAAGATTTTTGATTCGATCTTATAGTTGATTGTGTCTAAAAAAGTAGCATTTCCTGTATTGATAAAATAGTCAATGCTTCCTTTTTTATTTCCGAACGTATCAATTTTGGAAGTAACGGAAGCTTTAAAAAACCCTTGTGTCTTATAATATCCTTTTAAATTAGTTGCGGTTTTTTTAAGTTTAATCTCATCAATAATCGTTGGCGCTTGTCCGCTTTTTAGAAACCAATTATTGATGCCAATCATTGAATTTGCGTATGCGATACTTTGTTTTTCTGAAAAAACCCCTTTTATAAAATTATATGTTTTTGGTTTTTTCACTGCCCACCCAGATGGAGTCTGAGGTTTATTGGGGTCTCCAAGATTATAGAAGTATAACGATAATGGTAAACCGAACGTTTTGTTGTTAGGTTTTTGCAGGATTAAAGAATTAAGCGTTTCATCTTTTGTCTTTTTCCCATTAACAGTGACAGTGTTTTTAGTTAATAAATGCTCCTTTTCTGGAACACGTTTAACTGAATTACACGATGTCAAGTAGATCAACATCAAAAAAAAGAGAAAGAGTTTTTTCATGAAAAGCATTCGCTATACAGGTTCAAAAATACTATTTTTGAACAGTTTATCCTGATAAAATGAGTTTATCTAAAAATCATACCAAACTTATAACTAGTTTGCGACAAAAAAAGTATCGACAGAAACATAAAATGTTTGTTGTGGAAGGCATAAAAGTCGTTCAAGAGTTTTTACAATCTTCCTTTGAGCTACATCTACTGTTCTCTGTGGATACATCATACGAAGATCAAGCAAATGTCATTCCAATTTCGGATGACGAGCTAAAAAAAATTAGTCATTTAGTAACGCCTAATAAAGTATTGGCAGTTTTCAAAATTCCTGAAATACAGGAATTAAAAACTTCAGGGTTGATTTTGGCATTAGACGCTATTAATGATCCAGGGAATTTAGGAACGATTATACGATTGTGTGATTGGTTTGGGGTGACACAAATTGTTTGTTCTAATGACACGGTTGATTGCTATAACTCAAAGGTAGTGCAAGCAAGCATGGGTTCGTTAATTAGGGTACCTATTCAGTATGTTGATCTGAATCTATTCTTAAAAGAAACGGATCTGCCAGTTTTTATTGCTGATATGGAAGGAGGCAATGTTTACAAAACTACATTACCTGAAAAAGGAATTTTGGTAATGGGTAATGAGGCCAACGGTATTTCTAACGAAATACGAAATATGTCAAATCATACGTTAACCATACCAAGGTTTGGAGAGATTCAAAAGACGGAAAGTTTAAATGTAGCTACTGCAACCGCTATTTTATTAAGCGAGTTTAGACGATAAGTTACTCAAAAGCAAAATTTATAAAAACTCCTCGCGTTCCTAAAAAACTAACAGGACTGGTCCATGGACTCGGTCCATTGGAAGCATTATCTCGTACAATCTCATTATTCAGGGCAAATACACCACGTATTGAAGGTGAGAATTTAAAGAAGTATAGGTAAAAATCAACTCCTATGCCTAGCTCATACATAAAGTTGCTAGTTTTCATTCTAAATTCTCCACTAAAGTTATCATCCGCATTTTTCTGATTGCTAGAAAAATTATAATCGTAAGAAATACCTGCAAGTAAATACGGCCTCATATTGTTATACCTATTGGTACTGAATTTAAACAATAGAGGTAAGTGTAAATATGTGGATCCGATTTCTCTAATACTATCTCTAGCTCCAGTTAGGTGGTTAAATGTGATGGTTTTGGAATTACTTATTAAACCAGGTTCGAAACGAAGGTTAATGTTTTTATGTAAACGAAGATCAGCAATCAATCCCACATTAAAACCAGTAGTTGGTTGTACTCTTATATCTGGATTCAGTATGGTGCTAGGTTGTAAATCTACTTTGAAATCATTTTTATTCAGACCTAGATAAAATCCAAAATGGTATAACTTTTTATCAAAATCAGGTAAATATTGCACCTTTTCTGTTTGTGAAAAACCAGAAAAAACGAATAGCATGCAAAAACTAAAAGCTAAAAATTTCTTGTTCATTATTTTTTCGTTGCAGAATAAATTGTCGCAACTCCAAATGTCACTGGAGTGTGCTTGGTATTAATAAACCCGTTTTTTTGTAAAATATTGTCAAAATCTTTACCAAAAGGAAAAGAATTAGCCGATTCAGATAAATACGAATATGCTACCTTGTCTTTAGAAAAGAGCCTTCCTACTAAAGGTAAAATAATTGAAGTGTGAATTTTATATCCTTGCTTATATGGAAATTTAGTTGGATTGGATGTTTCTAGTATGACCAATATTCCTCCAGGCTTTAAAACCCTTTTAATTTCTGTTAACCCTTTATCTAAATTTGCAAAATTTCGTACACCAAAAGAAACAGTAATCGCATCAAATGTATTATCATCAAAAGGCATACTCTCAGAATCGCCAACTATCATCTCGATAGTTTTAGACAGGTTAGCGCTGCGTATCTTTTGCTTGCCAACTTCTAACATACCTTCAGAAATATCTAATCCAATAATCTTCTCAGGGTTTAGAGATGCCATCATAATGGCAAGATCTCCTGTGCCAGTAGCAATATCTAAAATGGTTTTTGGATTGTTTTTAGAAACTAATTTGACGACCTTTTTACGCCATTTAACATCAATTCCAAACGAAATAACACGATTTAAACCGTCGTAGTTCTCAGAAATATTGTCAAACATTTTAGCTACTTGCTCCTTTTTTCCTAGCTCCGAATCCTTATAAGGTTTAATGGTTTTAGACATGGTATTGAATTATCCGTTAATAGCAACTACCTCGCTAATCTGATTAGGCAACATTTCCTTTAACATAGTTTCAATTCCATTCTTAAGAGTAGCTGTGGAAGATGGGCAACCACTACAAGCGCCTTGCAGTATGACACTTACCACTTTGCTATCTTCATTATATGATTTGAATGCTATATTTCCTCCGTCTGATGCTACAGCGGGTTTAATGTATTCATTTAAAATATCAACGATTTTTCCAGGAGTACCCTCTAAGGCTACAGTAGGGATTTCAACTTCTTGTGAAGCTTGGTTGTCTTCTTTTGGTAATTCTTTAATAATCGTTTTATTTTCCTGAAGATAATTTCTGATAAAATTCCTTAGTTCTGGATATACATCATTCCATTCCACCATGTCATATTTAGAAATAGATACGTAGTTGTCAGAAATAAATACTTCTTTCACAAAAGGAAAATTAAATAAAGATGCGGCTAATGGTGACGACGTACTTGCTTCATCAATATTCTTATACTCCACATCTGTAGTGGTTAACGATTTATTCGTGCCAAATTTCATCACAGATGGATTTGGTGTTACCTCAGCATATACCTCAATTGGCTCTTTCTTACTGTTTGAAACTTCGTTGACTACTTTGCTTCCAGATTCTAAATAAGATGCTATTTGTTCTTTCACTTCTTCTTGAACATCATTCCATTCAACGATGTCATATCGCTGAATCGCAATAAAGTTTGCAGTGACATATACCTTTTTAACAAAAGGTAAATAAAATAATTGTTGTGCTAAAGGAGAGTTCTTCGCTTCATCAATATTGTTGAACTCATAGCTCCCTCCATTGATAAGAATTTGAGAACTAACAAATTTTATAATAGATGTATTATTAGTTTCTTCTACATGTAAGCTTATTGTGCTCATTCTTTTTTGTATATAAAATAGAATTGCAAAATTAGGGTAAAAAACTGAATGTAGTCGTATGTTTTACAGCATAAAAAAATCTTGAATTTCAGGATTTTTTTAATTACAAGCTAATGGTTAGTGTTGCGGTAATACGCTTATTATCTATTTCAATATCTGCAGGATTTACCTGATTAAATTGAGGATAAAAATTATATAACCCAGTTCTATTGTCATTGCTATACGCAAAATCCAATTTAAAATCTCCAAAAGAATATCCAGCACCCAAGGAGTATCTTTTTAAATTATCGGAGTCAATTGCATTCGCATCTGGGCTTTCTTGATACATATATCCGCCACGAAGACTAAGTTCATTGAACCTCCATTCAGCACCAACATTAAAACTATTTGTATTTCTCAATTGGTTCTCGAAAAATTGATTTTCAGCAGAAAAATCCGCACCAGATAAATTCAGATTTTGATAATTTCTAGCGGTATAATCAAAGCTTAACAATCCAACTTTTCCAAAAACAATAGCTGCACTGGCAGTAAATTTACTAGGCGTTCTTAGCTTATATACGAATCCTTGTGTAGGAAGAAAACCTCCTGCCGTATTATCATAGATTACATTATCATTACTTACCTCAATTTGAGTATCTCCAAAATAACCGTCATTATTTACAATATTGGTTTCTTCAATAATCTCTGTATACCAAGTCGGACTTTGATAGGATGCTCCAAATCTAAAATAATCGTTGGCTCTATATAAGAAACCAGCACTTAGAGAGAAGCCTGTTGCTGTAGTAAAAGCTTCTTGATAGAAATCTGCATATAGTGTATTTCCATTTCCGTCATTGTTCGTTTCTTGCAAAGTAGAACGTTGATTAAATCTAAGATTATAAGTGTTAACCGAAGCACCAATGTTCAAATTATCCTTGTGCTGTGCGGCAATGGCAAAATTATACTCGGAAATATCCCCGGTATAGTTGTTATTATACGTTTGATTTTCTGCTGTATCATATACGAGAGTGGGGTTGTTAATATCTAATGGATATGAATCAAATGATGCAAAACCGCTATTTCCAGATGCAAGGAAGGTGTTTTCGAAATCCGTTTTGATCCTGTAATTGAATCCCATGGCGAACTTTGTCCAATCGGAATTGTTGAAATCTTCATACACCAATACGGCCCCGGCATTTGCCAATGTAAAATAGTCTTGATTCGTGGTATTGCTATTTCCATAATAATTAGTTCTGTAATCTGTATTTCTCGTGCCTAAAGAAGCAGATAAACTACTATGGCTAAAAATAGTTAACCCAGCTGGATTAATGTTAATAGCCGAAACGTCTCCTCCTAACGCTCCAAAAGCTCCTCCCATAGCTACGAACCTCGCAGTTCCGTTTCGCTCATCTTGAGAAAATAAAATGGATAGATCTTCATAGCCCAATGATTGAGCACTCAGCCCTAGATTTGTTGCAAGTAAGGCTAAGATGAATGTAATTTTTTTCATCTGTAAAATGTTTAATGTTATTGTAGGTTGTTAAGCCTTTATTTTAAATAAAGGCTTAACCTAATTTTATGTAAAGTGTTATTTAACCTCTTTTCCCTTTACTTCTGCTACTTCTTGAAGAACCTCTCGATCTACTGCTACTTCTGGTAGATGAAGATCTTGTTCTAGTCCTGGAAGGAGAAGATGCTTTGGTTCGTGTACGCGTTCTTGTTCTGGGTTTTGTATAGTTATTTCTAGTACGCGTTCTCGGTTTAGTAGAAGAACTTCTTGTACGTGTTCTTGGTTTTGTATATAAGTTTCGTGTTCTAGGTCTGGTGTTAGATCGTATAGAGCTCGTTCTAGTTCTAGTGCCATTACTTCTTCTAATGGTGGAAACTCCTCTTCTAGTAGTCGTACTAAAGTTTCTTCTAGATGTACCATATCTTCTGGTATTGCTTGCTAGGTTATTTCCTCTTCTACCATACCTAAAATACCCATTATTGAAATATCCAGATCCTCTATAAGGTGAATAATATCTGTAGTATGGAGGGCAATAGAAAGGATTAGCAAATCCACCAAAACCAAACGAATTCCATCCCCATGGATTCATTGCCCAATGGTGATTCCATCCCCAACGGTTCCATCTATTCCAACGATTCCACCTCCATCTATTCCATAAGTAATCACCAAAATATGGGCTATTATTAATATAAATAACTGTGGTACTACCCCCAGAATCCCAAGAACCACCTTCGTTTTCTGTGTAATCTAAAGTGTCATTCTCAATGATGAGATCATCTTCATCTTGTAAAGAAGTATAGCTATCTATATCTGTTAGTATGTCCGTTCCGTTAACTTTGTCCAATCTCTCTACCTCTGAAGTAAAGTAGTTTTCTTCATGTTCTTTATGCTCTTTTGATCCTGCAACTACCACTTTGGTTTCAGTCTCTTTTTCTTTTGAAGCGTAGATTCCATCATCATAAGCAGATTTATAGGTGCCACATGATACTAAGAAACTAGTCAATAAAGTATAGAGTGCAAGCTTTGTGCTTTTGAGTGGAGTAATGTTGAGTCGCATAACTAAATGATTTTGAGTGATTACTATTAGCTAGTGAAACAAATTTAACATAAATTTCACTATTCAATACTACACAATAGTTGTGCCAAAGTTCAATATTGAGTTGTAAGTTTAGCATTTACAGGACAATAAAATTTTAAATCTTTGTTACTGCACTCATCTTTTTATGCTAATTTTGCTGGGATTTATAAGTTCCCATTTAAATATGGAAAGAATAAAGATTTTAGTCAATTCATATGAGTAAGAAATTAACAAAGAGAGCAGAAGATTATTCAAAATGGTATAACGAGCTGATTGTTAGAGCAGATCTAGCAGAGAATTCAGCCGTGAGAGGTTGTATGGTTATTAAACCGTACGGTTTTGCTATTTGGGAGAATATGCAAAAAGAACTGGATAGGATGTTTAAAGAAACGGGGCATGTAAATGCGTATTTTCCTTTGTTCGTTCCTAAAAGTTTATTCGAGGCTGAAGAGAAAAATGCAGAAGGATTTGCGAAAGAATGTGCTGTAGTTACGCATTATAGATTGCAAAACGATCCAGATAATGATGGAAAACTACGTGTAGATCCTGAAGCTAAGTTAGAAGAGGAGTTAATTGTAAGACCAACCTCAGAAGCCATCATTTGGAGTACATATAAAGGATGGATTCAATCTTATAGAGACCTTCCATTGTTAATTAACCAATGGGCAAATGTAGTACGCTGGGAAATGCGTACACGTTTATTCCTACGAACGGCAGAGTTTTTATGGCAAGAAGGTCACACTGCTCATGCTACTGAAGTAGAGGCTATTGAAGAATCAAAGCAAATGCAAGAGGTATATGCTGAATTTGCAGAACAATTTATGGCAATGCCAGTAATCAAAGGGGCTAAATCTGAGAGCGAACGTTTTGCAGGGGCTTTAGAAACATATACTATTGAAGCTTTGATGCAAGATGGAAAGGCGTTACAAGCAGGAACTTCTCACTTTTTAGGTCAGAACTTTGCAAAAGCATTTGATGTAAAATACACGTCTAAAGAAGGAAAACAAGAGTATGTATGGGCAACTTCTTGGGGAGTTTCTACAAGACTTATTGGAGGGTTAATAATGACTCATTCTGATGATCTTGGATTAGTACTGCCTCCAAAATTAGCCCCTATTCAGGTTGCCATTGTCCCTATATATAAAGGAGAAGAACAACTGAATATGATCTCTGAAAAAGTAGATGTACTTGTAAAAGAATTACGGAGTAAAGGAGTCTCAGTGAAATTTGATCATAGAGATACATTAAGGCCAGGTGCGAAGTTTGCAGAATATGAACTGAAAGGAGTACCAGTACGGGTAGCTGTTGGAAATAGAGATCTTGAAAACAATACCGTTGAGGTGGCTAGGAGAGATACACTAGAAAAACAAACAGTATCTCAAGATGGTCTGTCTGACTATATTTTAAATTTATTAGAAGAAATTCAAACAAATTTATTTGAGAGATCTGTTGCTTATAGAGATGATCATATTACTGAAGTAGATACTTTTGAAGAATTTAAAGAAGTAATCGAAAACAAGGGTGGATTTGTGTCGGCGCATTGGGACGGAACGATAGAAACGGAAGATAAGATCAAAGAATTGACTAAAGCGACGATAAGATGTATTCCAAATGACGCCAAAGAGGAAGAAGGAAAGTGCGTTTTAACAGGCAACAAATCTGGGAAAAGGGTCTTATTTGCTAAAGCATATTAATTTTTTTAAAAAACTATTGCAGAATTTTAAAAACGTTGTATATTTGCATCCGCAATCGAGGGATTATTTTATTCCGAAATTGTTAATGGTCCGTTCGTCTAGGGGTTAGGACGCCAGGTTTTCATCCTGGTAACACGGGTTCGATTCCCGTACGGACTACAAAGTTTTAATAAACAAATAAAAAAGACATGGCAAATCATAAGTCTGCGTTAAAAAGAATTAGAAGTAACGAATCGAAGAGATTACGTAACAAGTATCAGCATAAAACGACTCGTAATGCTGTTAGAGACTTGCGCGCTGCTCAAGATAAGAAGGAAGCTGAAGGGATGTTAGGAAAGGTTGTTTCTATGTTAGATAAATTAGCTAAGAACAATGTTATTCATAAGAATAAAGCTGCAAACTTAAAATCTAAATTAACAAAGCACGTTGCTGCATTGTAAGATTTTAAAAGTTAAATATATTTAAAAAGCGCTCTGATTTTTCAGAGCGCTTTTTTTTATGTTTACATACATAAATACGATTGTTACCAATCATAATTTTTATGAGCGTCTAGTTTAATGAATATGAAGAGTAACAAGGTGAAACCCCATAAAGAAGAACCTCCATAACTGAAAAAAGGAAGCGGTATTCCTACGGTAGGCAATAAACCTATAACCATCCCTACATTAACAATAACATGGAAAAAGAGAATGGATGCTAGTCCATATCCATAAATTCTTCCGAATTTATTGTTATGAGTTTCTGCAAGGTAGATAATTCGATACAAAAGGATCATAAAAAGAAGGATGACAAAAGTGCTTCCTAAGAAACCCCATTCTTCACCCACAACACTAAAAATGTAATCGGTGTGCTGTTCTGGAACGAAATCACCTTGAGTCTTATCACCTTTTAAAAAACCTTTCCCAGCTAGGCCTCCTGAACTAATTGTTTGAATAGATTGATTGGTATTATATCCAATTCTCTGTGTGTCGGATGTCTTGCCTAATAAAATATCGAATCGATCTCTATGGTGTTGTTCAAATACATCATTATAAATAACACTTGAGCTAAAAATAAATGCACCTATAATTGCGTATAGTCCTACTACCTTTATCCAATTAAAACGCAAAAAGCGTCTGTTTTTATAAAGCGCGTATAACACAAAAAGCGTGATGATAAAGAAAAGAATTAAAGTAAGTAACCATGGAGCGATAACCAATGTTAAAATAAAAAGCACGATTGCAGAAATGCCCACGACAAGATATGCCAGTGTTAATCCCTCTCGGTTTAAAACAAAAAAGAAGGACAAATAGATAAGTGCCGATCCTGCATCTGGTTGCAAAACAATTAAAAAAGCAGGTAGAAAAATAATGATAAAAGCTTTAATCTGATTTTTAAGTAACCCTAAATTGTATTTTCTGTCACTCATTAATTTGGCTACTGCTAATGCTGTAAAAGCTTTTGCGAACTCTGATGGTTGTAAACTAGCCCCTCCAAAATGATACCATGACGTTGCTCCGTTGATGTTTTTCCCGAAAAGAAATAGGCCCACTAGACTTACTATTGACACCATATAGAATATACTCGCAAACTTTTCGTAGAACTTTGAATTAAAGAATAATGTAATAACGATAAGAGGAATGCTTAGGAGTATCCACAATAATTGTTTTCCATATTTAGTAGAAAAATCAAAAAGTTGGGAATCATTATCAGAAGAAGCGGCATAAATATTCATCCAGCCAAATACCACTAGTAGCATATAGACAATTACCAATGTCCAATCTATACCATGAAATATGTTATTGCGTTCCGCTCTCAACGATTTGCTCTTTAGTAAGTTGTCTATTATATATTGGATATAGATCTTTTTTTAAGATATAATCTTCGATCCATTTTCTCTTTACTTTTTTAAACAAGTATTTTTCTATCATGAGACTTGTAATGGGAGCTGCAATTTGAGATCCAAACCCTCCATTTTCTATAAAGACAGCAATCGCAATTTTCGGATTCTCTTTTGGGGCAAATGCAACTAAAATAGAATGATCTGGCTGCTGTTCCATTACACCGTTAACTCGTGCAGAATTTTCGGCAGTACCTGTCTTTCCACAAATTTTCACCCCTTTAATCTTTACCCATTTTGCTGTCCCTGTTTCAAAAACCTCTTCCATGCCATCTATAATAGGTTTAAAATATTTAGGAGCTATAGAGGTCATTTTTTTGACAGTATAGGCCGAATCCCTCATAACTTCATTGCCAATGTTCTTAACAATATGAGGCGTATAGAAAAAACCTCTATTTGCAATAGCGGCAGTAACATTTGCTAATTGTATCGGAGTCGTAGAAATTTCACCTTGGCCAATCGCATTAGAGATATTGGTTGAAGCGTTCCATCTGTATTTATACATTTTGTTATAATATTTTCCAGTTGGAATCAACCCTTTCTGACCAGAAGGAAGATCATAGCCCAAATAATTACCCAGACCAAAACTTTTTACATGATTGCTCCAATTTGTTAATCCATTTTCTGGATCGTTATTTTTTTCTACAATACGTTTGTACGTATTGGCAAAATAGCTGTTACAAGATTTGGATATGGCAGTGTGCAAACGAATAGGCTTTCCATAAATCTCACAATGACAACCCATGATATCATCTTTTTTTCTTCCATACCGATATCCATGATAGCAATAAAAAGGTGTTTGCTCATTAATTACACCTTCTTGTAATCCAATTAAGGCATTGACTAATTTGAAAGGAGAGCCAGGAGGATAGATGGCTTGTAGCCCTCTATCATAGGTTGGATTATTAATAGTATCGCCAAAAAGCAGTACGGAATTTCTCGAACGTTTTCTACCTACCATCATGTTCGGGTCATAACTAGGAGCAGTTACCAAGGAGAGGATTTCACCTGTAGAAGGCTCAATTGCCACAATGCCACCGCGTTTGCCCTTCATTAAAAGCTCTGCATATTGTTGCAACTCACTATCGATGGTCAACGTAACATCTTTTCCATTTTTAGGAAGGGAATCGAGTACCCCGTTTTTGAAAGGTCCAATGATCTTGTTTAGCCGGTCTCTTTGCAAGTATTTCTTGCCTTTTATGCCTCGCAGTACTTGTTCGTACTGTTTTTCCGCCCCCCAAGCACCGATAAGCTCGCCTTGTTGATAGTAATCATTCTTCTTGGCGATCTCTTCGTTAACCTCGCTTATATACCCTACAACATTTGCTGCAGATTTAATAGGATAATCTCTTATGATTCTCTTTTGAATATAAAAACCTTTAAACTTGTGAAGCTTTTCTTGCAAATAAGCAAAATCTTCTTTGGCTAACTGTTTTAAAAAAACAGAAGGAAGCCAAGGGGAATATCTCCTGGCTTTACGGTATTTTCTCTTAAAGTAGGCAGTATCTATTTTAAGTAATGAACAAAACTCTAGCGTATCTAATGGTTTTACCTCGTTGGGGACGACCATCACATCATATGATAATTGGTTGGCAACGAGTAACTTTCCATTTCTATCATAGATGTACCCGCGTTCAGGGTAATCGAAAATGATTTTTACCGAAGAATTTTGTGTGACTTGATCGGAAGAGTCTTGTACTATTTGCAACTGAAAAAGCCTTCCTATAAAAAGTAGGCCAATGCTAGTAATCAAAAAGTATAATAAAAAACTCCTTTTCATTGCGGTTTTCTGCTAAAAATAAAGGTTCCAAAAAAATATAAAATCAATGTAAAAACACTAGAGAAAAGTGTATTCAAAAGGACACCAGAAAAATTCTGAAAACTAAAATTAGCTAAAGAAAATAAGATAAAGTGATGTATAACTGTTAAAATTACCACATAGTTAAAAACTTTTCCAAAAGGTTCGGATTTAAGTTTAAAAATTGACAAATCTGTATCTGATTTTTGAAAGACGGCCTTTATAAAGAGTATTCTAATATAGGCCACAAAAAGCAAAGAAAAAGCGTGTATTCCTCCCGAGTCTGAGAATAAATCTACAAGCAAACCATACAGAAAAGCTAAAAACAATAAGGGAAACCTATTTTTATTAACTGGAAAAACGAACACGAACAGAACGTATAGGTAGGGATTTATATATCCTAAAAAATTAATATTGTTGAGAACAAACACTTGAAAAAACAAGAGTAGAATCAACCCAATAATTAAGTAAATTCTATTCATTACTTTGATTTTCTATGGTTCTTATTTCATCTTTTTCAAGGTTTGAGATCACATAAACATATCTAATATTCTTCATGTCATTGAACAACGTAACATCAATAGTGCTCGCGGCTGTTGAATTAGCAGAGTTAATGCTACTAACAGTACCGACTAAAATACCTTCTGGGAAGATGGTCGATTTTCCTCCAGTTATCACCGTGTCACCGACCTTAACTATAGCTTGCCTGGGAATATCTTCTAACTGCAAAATTTGAATATCTCTTCCGTCCCATTTTAAATTTCCAAAGTAGGTACTATCACCTTTTATACGCGCATTGATACTGCTATTTTTATTTAATATTGAACGGACTCTAACATAACTATCAGATATTTGATCCGTAACGCCAATAACTCCTTTGTCATTGGTAACGGCCATTTCAACATCAATTCCATCCCTTTTCCCTCTGTTCAATGTCAAAAAATTAAAGGAAGTACTAAACTTATTATTAATTGCCTTGGCCAGAGTGTATGTATATTTTTGATGATATTTCGAAGAATCATTCATGCTCAAAGTAACAGTTGAATCGAGAATGCTCAAGGTTATTTCGCGCTCATTTTTTAACCTGGCATTTTCTTCAGCTAAACTTTCATTGGTTTTTTTTAGATCAAGATATTCAGAAAATTGATTTGTTTTTTCGTATAAACCACCTGTAAAGGAGTTTGCCGAACTTATAAATTTACTTTTATGAAAAGAATGATTGTTTATCGTAAAAAATAGTGCAACAAGCTCTAATAGAAGGAAAAATAGAAAGTATTTATACTTCTGAATAAAATAGATAAGTTGTTGCATACGACAAAATGAGTTTTAAGGCTATTTCATTAAAACACTTTTGTACTTATTCAGCTCTTTTAATGCAATACCTGTACCTCTTACCACAGCTCTTAAAGGGTCTTCCGCCACGTAAACAGGTAAATCTGTTTTACGAGAAAGTCTTTTGTCTAGGCCTCTAAGCATAGAACCCCCACCTGCAAGATAGATTCCAGTATTATAAATATCAGCGGCTAATTCTGGTGGAGTTTTCGATAAGGTTTCCATGACAGCATCTTCAATTCTAAGGATAGACTTATCTAATGCTTTTGCAATCTCTCTAAAAGAGACCTGTACTTGTTTAGGTTTACCACTTAAAAGATCTCTTCCTTGTACCAACATATCTTCTGGAGGAGTATCAAGATCTTCAGTAGCAGCTCCAATATTTATTTTCACTTTTTCAGCTGTGGATTCACCAACATATAAGTTATGCTGTGTTCGCATATAATACATGATGTCATTGGTAAATAAGTCTCCAGCTACTTTTACAGACTGGTCGTATACAATACCGGCTAAAGCTATTACTGCAATTTCAGTGGTACCTCCTCCTATATCAATAATCATGTTTCCTTTAGGTTCCATAATATCAATACCAACTCCGATGGCTGCAGCCATAGGTTCGTAGATCAAGTAAATCTCCTTTGCATTCATATGAGTAGCAGAATCTTTAACGGCACGTTTCTCAACTTCCGTAATTCCAGAAGGGATGCATATTACCATCCTTAATGCGGGCGGAAAGAATTTTTTCTTAATCGCCGGAATTTTCTTTACAAATTCCTTGATCATTTCTTCTGACGCTTGAAAATCTGCGATTACACCATCCTTTAAAGGTCTGATGGTTTTTATATTCTCATGCGTTTTCCCTTGCATCAAACTTGCTTCCTTACCAGTCGCAATAATTTTCCCGGTCATTCGATTTCTTGCTACAATTGAAGGACTATCTATGACCACTTTTCCGTTATGTATGATTAACGTGTTTGCAGTTCCTAGATCGATCGCGATATCTTCCGTCATAAAATCGAAAAAACCCATAAAATATTCTTTGTGTATTGTGTATTCTTACAAATCTACTAAAATTCCTTGTTTAAAATACAATTAATAAATTAATGTTTAAAATGTCTTGTTCCTGTAAATACCATAGACAAACTATTTGAATTACAGTAATCTATGCTTAATTGATCTTTAATTGATCCGCCTGGCTGAATTACACTTTTTATTCCGGCATTATCTGCAATCTCTACACAGTCGGGGAATGGAAAAAAGGCATCACTCGCCATCACTGCTCCCTGCAAATCAAAACCAAAATTAGTAGCTTTCTCTATAGCTTGTCGTAATGCATCGACCCTACTAGTTTGTCCAGTTCCACTGGCACAAAGCTGTTTGTTTTTTGTCAATACAATAGTATTGGATTTGGTGTGCTTACAAATTTTAGAAGCAAAGATTAAATCTTCTAACTCCTTTTCTGTGGGTTTATTTTGTGTAGCATATGATAAATCTTCAATACTATCAGTTTTGTTATCCTTATCTTGAACCAACAAACCATTTAAAGAAGTACGCACTATTTGATTAGGCAATTCAACTTCCTTTTGGATTAAGATAATTCTGTTCTTTTTTCCTTTTAAAATTTCTAATGCATCTTCATCGAACGATGGAGCAATTACCACTTCACAAAACAAAGAATGAATCTCTTGGGCTGTTGCTTTATCAATAGTTGTGTTCCCAATAAGGACTCCTCCAAAAGCAGAAACAGGATCTCCTGCTAATGCATCTATGTATGCTTGATGAATTGTACTTCTTTGTGCAAAACCGCAGGCATTATTATGTTTTAATATAGCAAAGGTTGGTGCTTCACCAATAAACTCATTCATCAAATTCACAGCAGCATCAACATCTAGCAAGTTGTTGTAGCTTAGTTCTTTCCCGTGTAACTTATCGAACATTGCCTCTAAATCTCCAAAGAAATACCCTTTTTGATGAGGATTCTCTCCATATCGTAAGGTTTTAGACGCAGTTTCACTTGCTTTAAATACAACTTCATCCTCATTGAAATAATTAAAAATCGCCGTATCATAGTGAGAGGAAATATTGAACGCTTTTGCTGCAAACTTTTTTCTGTCTGATATTGAGGTTTCCCCGTTGTTTTCGGAGATGAGATTTAAGAAAGAATCGTATTGATCCATAGAAGAAACGATAAACGTATCTTTAAAATTTTTCGCTGCCGCTCGAATTAAAGAAATTCCTCCAATATCAATTTTTTCGACAATATCTTGTTCACCAGCTCCTGATGCTACGGTTTTCTCAAACGGATATAAATCTACAATTACTAAATCTAATTGCGGGATTTGGAATTCTGCCATTTCTGCAATATCACCTTCATGGTCTTGTCTGTTTAATATCCCTCCAAATACTTTAGGGTGCAAAGTTTTAACCCGCCCCCCTAAAATAGAAGGATACGATGTTACATCTTCGACAGGAATTACATCAATGCCAAGATCGGAAATGAATTTTTCTGTACCTCCTGTGGAGTAAATACTGACATTTAGTTCATCTAATTTTTTTACGATAGGTTCTAGTCCATCTTTATGAAAGACAGAAATTAATGCAGATTTAATGGTTTTTGTGTTGCTCATGTGTTGTGTTGTTAAGCACACAAATCTACTAAATGTGAATTGTTAAAACAATTTAAATCCAAGCTAAAATAAGGGTGTAACAATACCCTTATTCTGCCTGCATTCTAGACAAAAAATTATCCACCATCGAGGTGTAATTCTTGTAACTCTTCAAATTGTTTTTGGATTTTTTAAGCGTAAGCAGCCTGTTTAGAAACAAGCCAATAGGTTGTCTAGTTCTTTTCATTATAGGGGGTTTAAAAAGATTAAAACAAATAAAAGGATTTTTTTTTACATATCCAAAAAATGAAAATATCAGAGAGCTTTATAGTATTGTAGAAACTGCATTACAGATGTATTCAAGAAGCTCTTCATCCTTTTCTGTGAAAGGGTTAACACTGTGAGAATCAATATCTATTTGTCCAATATTTTCGCCATTTACAAAAATTGGTATTACAATTTCGGATTTTACTTTCCATCCGCAAGAAATATAATTGTCCTGAGAAGAAACATCTTGAACGACAAAGTTTTCATTACTCACGGCCACCTGACCGCAAATTCCTTTTCCAAAGGGAATGATCGTATGTTCGGTAGGTTCACCCGTAAATTGGGCCAGTTTAAGCTCTTCCTTATTTCCATTTTTAAAATAAAAGCCTACCCAATCATAATAAGAAATAGCATTCTCTAATAAGTCACAAATATTCTGAAGTTTAGTTTCAGTACTTGAATTGGCAAGTATGATTTTATTTACATCAGTTTTTAAATTATCTATGTTCATATTTTTTTATATTTGTTAAGTAAGCAGCAAAAAATAAGATTGCAAAAATAAATTAAAATTACCCACCAATGAAACAAAGAAAGGTCATTCTTTTTTTAATTAAATTTTTTGCTAGTTATTTTATACTATTCGTTTTTTATTCACTTTACTTACAAAAAACACAAAAAAAAGGAGACGTATTTGTTTGTTCTCCTATAACTACAAAAGTAGCTGAACAAACAGAAGATGTGTTAAGCTTCTTTGGATACAATGTTGCAAATATGCAACACGAAAAGGAGATGTCCGTAAAATTAATTGTGGATGGTCAGTATATTGCAAGGGTTATAGAAGGATGTAACTCTATCAGTATTATTATTTTGTTTATCGCATTTATTGTGGCTTTTCCTGGGACATTGAAGGCGACATTAGTATATGCCGTTATAGGGAGTGCACTTATATATATAATTAATATTTTAAGAATTGCGTTTTTAACCGTTATGTTGCATGAGTACCCGGATAATCAAATATTACTTCATAATGTTATTTTTCCACTAATCATATACGGATTTACGTTTTTCTTATGGGTGCTTTGGGTGCATAAATTTTCTAATTATAAAAAATGAAAAGACCGGTTAGAATAGCGTTGATTGTAGTTTTACTCACATTACTTTTTTTAATAAGAGCATGTGAGATGGAATTGTTTTATGACCCGTTGATTATTTATTTTCAAAATGATTATTTATATAAAACAATGCCAGAAATTGATACTTGGCATTTAGTGGTAGATA
>Ga0316204_10000350_pt1 | contig 182863 bp, 156 predicted proteins | sample 6monrhotite_MG_2_FD_205661 | JGI IMG/M metagenome (GOLD analysis project Ga0316204, IMG submission 205661) | Microbial mat bacterial communities from mineral coupon in-situ incubated in ocean water Damariscotta River, Maine, United States -... | ecosystem: Environmental > Aquatic > Marine >... | reverse complement strand
ATCTGGCACTCGGCGGGCTGGAACGAGGCGGGCATGCACTGTTCGACGGCCAAGTTCATCGTCGATGCCGAGATGTGCGCCATGGGCTACCGCATGGCGCAAGGCATCGACTGGAGCGATTTTGACGCAGCCGTTGCGGCCATCCCGGATGTCGGCCCCGGAGGACACTATCTGGGCCACCCGCACACGCTCGAACACTTTCAAAAGGCCTTCTTCATGCCTGAAATGTTTGACAATAATTCGATCGAGCAATGGCAGGCCGAAGGTGCCATCGAGATCACCGAACGCGCCCTGATTCGGGCCCGCGCCATGCTGGAAGACTACGAGGAACCCAAGCTGGATGCGGCCGTGAACGAGGCGCTGCTCGATTACATCGCACGGCGCGAGCGCGAGATTCCGGCCGCCGACGCGCTCAATCAGGAGTATTGAGGATGGCACATCCCGTCACACCCGCCGACGCGGCGATCGCGCCGGAACATCTGGCCGACCTGCTTTGGAACACCGATCCAAAGCTCAACGGTTTCATATTCCGCACAGGCGAGACCCTGCTTGACATACTGCGCGCCGAGTGGCCCGCAGCGCGCGGCCTGCTGTGTCACAAACAGGCCTTTACCGTGATGGACGGCGCGTCGGTTCTGGGGCTGCTCATCGGACATACCGCCGCGGAATACGGCCCGAATTTCGAAGCCGCACAGGAGGTGCAGGCGCAAAGACTGAGCGATGCCGACGCGGCCCACCTTGTCGCCGCGCTGGATTGGATGGACCGGCTGTTCCCGGCGCCGCGTGCGGGGGCCTATTACATCCTTGAGTTGTCCATTGCGGCGGCGGCCCGGGGGATGGGCATCGCGTCCCGACTGCTTGATGCGGCCGAGGCGCGCGCGCGCGCCAGTGGCTGCACCCATGTGTCGCTGGACGTGGCGGCGGACAATGCAGCGGTCGATTTCTACCGCCACAAGGGTTTCGAGGTCGATATCGAAACACGGGTGCCCTGGCTTGATCAGGCGCATGGGATCGGGCTGCATCTGCACATGTCGCGCGCGCTGACAGACCCGCGATGAGGGTGACCCGCCTGCCCCGCGACCCCGGCCCAGCGGCGTGGAACCGCCTGCTGCCCGACCCCGCTCCGGCGGTACGGCTTGAAGACACGATCACCGCCGACTGGCTGGTGATCGGCGCGGGCTTTGCCGGGCTGGCGGCGGCGCACCGGCTGTCAAAACAGGTCACGGGCGCGCGCATTGTCGTGCTGGACGCGGTGCGGGTGGGCGACGGCCCGGCGGGGCGCAATTCGGGCTTCATGATCGACCTGCCGCATGACCTGACTTCGGATGACTATGGCGGCGCGCTGGACAGCGACCTGACCCAGACCGAAGACAACCGCGCAGGCATCGCCCATGCCGCCGCCATGGCCGAGGAATACGCGCTGAGCGACGAGGCGTTCGTCAGGTCGGGCAAGATCAACGGTGCGGCCACCGACAGGGGCACGGCCCACAACCGCGACTTTGCCCGGCACCTGACGGCGATGGGCGAAGCGCACGAGATGCTGGACAGCACCGCGATGCGCCAGATCACCGGCACGGACTATTACCAAAGCGGGCTGTTCAGCCCCGGCGCTGCGATGATCCAGCCCGCCATGTTCGTGCGCGGCGTGGCGGCGGGCCTGCAATCCAATCGCGTCAGCATCTATGAAATGAGCCCCGTCATCGCGCTGGAACGGCATGGCGACTGGGTGGCGCGCACGCCCAAGGGCCGCGTGAGCGCGCCGCGCGTCATTCTGGCGGTGAACGGGCATCTCAACAGCTTTGGCTTTCTGCCCGAGCGCCTGATGCACGTGTTTACCTATGCCTCGATGACGCGCGCCCTGACGGCGGATGAAGTCGCGCGGATGGGCGGCGATCCGGTCTGGGGTCTGACCCCGGCGGACCCGATGGGCACCACGGTGCGCCGCATTTCGGGCACCGGCGGGGACAGGATCGTGATCCGCAACCGTTTTACGTATGATCCGAAAATGGAAGTGAACGCGGCGCGCATCGCCCGTGTCGGGGCGGATCACGACCGCGCCTTTGCCCGCCGCTTTCCGATGCTGTCCGGCGTCGACATGCAATACCGCTGGGGCGGGCGGCTGTGCCTCAGCCGCAACAATGTGCAGGTGATCGGGCAACTTGACGAGGGGCTCTTTTCCGCCTGCTGCCAGAACGGATTGGGTACGGCCAAGGGGACGCTGGCGGGCGGCCTTGCGGCGGATCTGGCGTTGGGGCGGCGTTCGGACGCGCTGGACCGGGCCGTGGCGGCGGCGCAGCCGACGCGCCTGCCCCCGGCCCCCATCGCCAGCATCGGTGCCAATATGCACATCCGTTTCGCGGAAATGCGGGCTGGGAACGAACGGTGATCCGCCCTATCCCGGACGCGCAAACAAGAAACAGGTGAACCCCGTGCCCATCGACGCCTCGAAGGAAGAAGACCAGAAGGACGCAGCGAACCGACGCGCCAGCGGCGAGTTCGTACGCGGTGTCAGCGGCTTTCGCCACGTGATCGGGCACAGCGCGGATTTTCCGGCCGAACCGGGGCGCTATCACCTGCACGTGGCGCTCAACTGCCCGTGGTGCCACCGCGTGACGTTGGCCCGCAACGTGCTGGGATTACAGGACAGCATCACGATGGATGTCGCCTTTCCCAACCGCACAGGAGAGGACGACCCGGCGGGCGCGAACCTGTGGCAGTTTGCCCCGGACAAGGTCGCGCCGGTGACGGGTGCGCCGTTGCCCGAATGCACCCACGAAACCGCGACGGGGCGGAACGTGCGCCGGGTCAAACAGATCTACGAGGCCGAAGGATCGGATGAAAAATCCGTGCCTGTGCTGTTTGACAGAAAAACCAAACGGATCGTGAACAACGAAAGCGCCGAGATCGTGCGGATGCTGGGCCGGCAGGCGCACGCCCTTGGCAGTACGCTGACGGGCGCCGCGTTGCCCGACCTCTACCCCGACGACGCTGCATTGCGCGCCGAAATAGATGCGCTGAACGACGCCATCTACACGGCCATCAACAACGGGTCCTACAAGGCCGGGTTTTCATCGCGGCAAGACACCTATGAGGCGGCGTTCGCCGCGTATTTCGAGATGTTGGCGCAATTGGAAACCCGTCTTTCCGACGGGCGTCCCTACCTTGTTGGCGCGACTTTTACAGAAGCGGATTTACGTCTTTTTCCAACGCTTTACCGGCATGACCCGATCTATTACATCAGGATGAAACTGAACGGCGCACGGATTCTGGATTATCCGCATTTGTGGAAATGGCTGTGCCGGGTGCACGGGTTGCCCGGCGTTGGCGCAAGTGGCGCGCTCACCCACTGCCGTCAGGGCTATTTCGGGCGCTCGTGGAACAACGTGGTGCCCGCCGGGCCGCTGAAACCGATGGCCTACCCCGAGGCCTACGCTCACCCCGAACTTGGCGCGCAAAATCACGCGTCCTGACCCAAGGTGTCTAGGGGCGGTGCTGGGCTGTCTTGTAGTCGTCGGGTATCGTCCCTGAAATCTCCAGCACCAGCTTGCGCCGCACGGTTTCGGCAAAACTGTCACGCCCCTCTGCCGTAACCATGAACGCGCCGGGGCCGCCGATGATCCGCTGTGCATATTCCTGCTCCAGGTTGGCCCCGGCCCGCCGCCCGTCTTCGGGCCGCAGGATGGGCAGCGCGTTGATGGTGATGCCCGCGGCCAGCACCTCGGCGCGCGCATCCGCGATCGCCGGGCCGGAGGAATTGCGGATGCTGTCGCCGGAAAAGTCGATGACCGCGCGCGGGGCAAAGATGTCATTCCGCTCGATCAGCCGCTTGGCGTCCAGCAGCGCCGCGCCAATGGCGTTGCTGCCATAGGCCTGACGCGGCGGGCCGACCAGCGCATCGGCAAAGGCGCGGGCCGTGTCCGGGCCATCCACGATCATCCAGGGCACCACCACAGCCGTAATGCTGGCCCACTCGACGTAAGTCACCGCAACATTGCCATAAGTCGAATTCTGGATGGCCGCGATCACCGCCGGGTCGGTCATGGCCAGCGCATAGCCCTGCCGCTGGAACAGCAATTCCTCGCCGTCGATGGACCCGGACGCATCCGCCAGCAAGACCAGTTCCAGCCCCGCTTCGCGCTGCGTTTGTGCAGCAAGCGGCGTGGCAAGACAAAGCATAAGCAGCAGGCGGGTGAGCATGGCGATCAGTGTGCGGTCGATCCCGCCGCCGTGCAAGGCTTTCGACCCATTGGTGCAATGTGATGCACCATCCCGGACACTGTTGCTGAAACGTCGGGCAGTGTCACGCACAGCCCGACCCCGCAACAGGCAGACGCGCGCCTTTGGTGAGGTCACGCGTATCGCCAATGTGAAGTGCGACAATCACCGCTGACTGCGTGTCCTGTCGCCCTGTCCGCTGAACTGGCCGGGGATTGAATTGGTTGCATACCTTGTACGCCCCACGACTCCCTGTCACTTTCGCCTTGAACGCCACGATCAGGTGCATCTGATCGCCAAGGGGGCGTGGCGGCCAAGGAGGACACGTGAATGACGCTGTTGAACGAAGATCGGCTGTTTCCGCCTGATCCCGCCACGCGCGCAATTGCGCGTGACCTTTTTGCACAGGTCAGACACCTGCCGATCATCAGCCCGCATGGCCACACCGACCCACGCTGGTTTGCCGAAAACGCGCCCTTTCCCGACCCCGCACACCTGTTTGTCACCCCCGACCACTACGTGTTCCGCATGTTGCACTCGCAAGGCATCGCGCTTGAGGATCTGGGGGTGCCAAGGGTCGATGGCGGCCCGGTCGAAACCGACCCGCGCAAGATCTGGCGGCTTTTTGCGAAACACTATCACCTGTTTCGCGCCACCCCGTCGCGCCTGTGGATCGACCACGCCTTTCAGGACGTATTCGGCGTGACCGAACGCCTGGATGAACACAATGCCGATGCTATCTATGACCGGATTGCCACGTGCCTGGCCGATGACGCCTATCGCCCCCGCGCGCTGTTCGACCGGTTCTACATCGAGGCGCTCTCGACCACGGAAAGCGCCATCGACGATTTGCGCTGGCACAGGATAATCAGGGACAGTGATTGGACGGGGCGCGTGACCACCACGTACCGACCGGACGCCGTGGTTGATCCGGAATTTGACGGCTTTGCCGGAAATGTCGCGCGGCTGGGTGAAATGACGGGCGAAGACTCCAGCACCTGGAAAGGTTACCTTGCCGCCCATCGCAATCGGCGCGCATTTTTCAAGGAACACGGCGCGACCGCAAGCGATCACGGTCATGCCACCGCCCGCACCGAAGACCTGCCCCAGGCCGAAGCGGCGGCGTTGTTCGACAAGGCGCTACAGGGAAAATGCAGCCCGCACGAGGCGGATCGCTTTCGCGGCCACATGCTGACCGAAATGGCGCGGATGAGCCTTGAGGATGGTCTGGTGCTGCAAATTCACCCCGGATCGGCGCGCAACCATTCCGCTGACGTGTTTGCACGGTTCGGCCGCGACAAGGGCCATGATATCCCGGCCCGCACGGACTATGTCACCGCGCTGCGCCCCCTGCTGAACGCGGTTGGCGGACGACGGGATCTGACCGTGATCATCTTTACGCTGGACGAAAGCGCCTATGCCCGCGAACTGGCGCCGCTGGCGGGCGTTTACCCTGCGCTGAAACTCGGCCCGCCCTGGTGGTTTCATGACAGCTATGAAGGGATGATGCGGTTTCGCGAAATGGCGACCGAGACGGCAGGGTTTTACAACACTGTCGGTTTCAACGACGACACCCGCGCGTTTTGTTCGATCCCTGCGCGTCACGATGTGGCCCGGCGCGTGGATTGCGCGTTTTTGGCCGGTCTGGTTCAGACCGGGCGGCTGGATGCGGACGAGGCTGTCGAGGTCGCCCATGATCTGGCGTATCGGCTGGCCAAAAAAGCATATAGGTTGTAACGCGAGACAATTCCATCAATACAGATAATTACGGGACAATGCTCATGTCATATCCGGACAATATCAAAACCTGTATGCCATTGCGGTGCCGTGGTGGCCGCTGACCCATCCCGCCCCGGGTCCGGTATCGTTCACTTAGGTCTTGGCGCATTCTTTCGCGCCTTCGGCTGTGTTTACGTGGCCGATGCAATCGCCGCATCGGGTGGCGACTGGGGCATCATTGGCGTCTCTCTGCGCAGCCCTGCCACACGTGATGCCCTGCGCCCGCACGGATGGTCCTATGCCTCGGTCACCCTGGCACCGGATGAGGAAAAAATACGTGACATCAAAGTTTTGAACGACGTTCTTGTCGCACCCGAAGACCCGCGCAAAGTGCTGGAGGCCTTGGCGGACCCGGCCATACGGATCGTATCGCTGACGGTGACCGAAAAAGGTTACTGCCATAACCCGGCGAGCGGCACGGTGAACTTTGACCACCCGGACATACAGGCGGATCTCGGCACCGGCCTGCCGGTCTCGGCACCCGGCTATCTGGTACGCGCATTGCAGATGCGCCGCGCCGCAGGCACGCCGCCTTTCACGGTCCTGAGTTGCGACAACCTGCCCGACAATGGCGAACTGGTGCGCGGCGTTGTGCTTGATCTGGCGCGACGGATCGACCCCGCACTGGCCGACTGGATTGACGCACATGCGCGGTTTCCCTCGTGCATGGTGGATCGCATCACACCGGCAACCACGCAGAGCGATATCGACCGCATTGCGTCACTCACCGGTCGCGCAGGCGGCGCGCCAGTGCTGCACGAACCCTTTGCGCAATGGGCCATCGAAGACGATTTCGTCGATGGGGCCCGCCCCGACTTCGAAGCTGCGGGTGTCGAAATGGTGCAAAACGTCGCAGCGCACGAAGCGATGAAGCTGCGCATGCTGAACGGCACACATTCCGCGCTGGCCTATTCAGGCTATCTGGCAGGTCACCAGACAATTGCGGCCACCGTGGCTGACCCGGTATTTGCCGCCTATGTCCGCACGCTCTGGGCTGAAATCATGCCCGCCGTGACCGCGCCCCGGGGTGTCGATCTGCCCGACTATGCCGACGCCCTGTTCGCGCGCTATGCCAACCCGGCGATCCAGCACCGGACCTGGCAGATCGCGATGGATGGCAGCCAGAAACTGCCGCAACGCCTTTTGGGTACGATCCGCGCCAATCTGGACGCGGCGCGCCCGATCGCAGGCCTGTGCCTCGCCGTGGCTGCGTGGATGCGCTATGTCGGGGCGCGGGACGAGGCTGGCAAACCCATTGACGTGCGCGACCCCATGGCCGACCGCCTCAGGCGCATTTCAGACGCCTGCGCCGGCCCCGAAGACACGGTTGCGGCGCTGTTGGCCGTGGACGAGATCTTTCCGCCCGACATGGTCGCGCGGTTGCGCCCGCCCTTGACCAAAGCCGCGCACCGCCTGTGGGCGCTTGGCGCACGCGCCGCAATCGAGGAGTTGCAACAATGATCGAAAGCTGGCGCTGGTACGGCGACCTTGACACCATCACTCTGCCCGAAGTCGCCCAGACCGGCGCGCGGGGTATTGTCACGGCGCTGCACGAAATCCCATATGGCGCGGTCTGGCCCGGTGACGCCATCGCGGCGCGCAAGGCGCGGATCACAAAGGCCGGGTTTGACTGGGTCGTCGTCGAAAGCCTGCCCGTCCACGAGCATATCAAACGCGGCAGCGGCGACCTGTCGGAGTTGTTCGCCAACTATCGCCAGTCGATGGCAAATCTGGCCGCCAACGGCGTGCATACGATATGCTACAACTTCATGCCGCTGCTCGACTGGACCCGCACGGACCTTGCCGCGCCGGTCAGTGGCGGCGCCACCTGCCTGCGCTTCGAGGCCACGCGCATGGCGGCATTCGAAATCCACATGCTGGGCCGCCGCGCAGCCGAAGACGACTATCCCGCGGATGTCCTGAACAAGGCGGCTGTCTGGTTTCAAAAGGCAGGCGATGATGACCGCGCCGCCCTGCTCGCCTCGATCATGGCGGGTATGCCGGGGGCCTTTGATCGCTATGATGTGGACGGGTTGCGGGTCGCTCTTGCGGGCTATGACGGGATCGGGCGGGACCAGTTGCGCGCCAACTACAAACGGTTCCTCGACGAGGTGGTGCCAGCGGCGGAGGATCTGGGCATGCGTCTGTGCGTCCACCCCGACGATCCGCCGCGTGACATCCTCGGCCTGGCGCGCATTGTATCGAACGGTGATGATCTGGAGTGGGTGCTGACGGCCCATGACAGCCCTGCCAACGGGATCACCCTGTGTTCCGGCTCGCTTGGAGCCAACCCGGTCAACGACGTGCCTGCCATTGCCGAACGCGTCGCGGACCGGATCCATTTCGCGCATCTGCGCAATGTCGCCAAGGACCCGGACGGATCGTTCGAAGAGGCCGCGCATCTGGACGGCGACACAGACATGATAGCGCTGATCCGTGTCCTTCTGAACGAAGAAGCCCGGCGCCGCAGCGATGGGCGCGCGGATCATGTGATCCCGTTCCGCCCCGACCATGGACATCACATGCTGTCCGACCTCGACCGCGAAATGATCCCGGGCTATCCGCTGATCGGGCGCCTGCGCGGCTTGGCCGAGTTGCGCGGCGTGATCAGCGCGCTGTCACACGGATAGGTGCCGCGCCGTGGTGCGGGGGCGGCGGGCAGCGGTTTCCGGATCGGCCGTCGACAGCCCCCTGCCGCCACGTGGTATTCCCGATCCACCAAATGCCGGGACTGAACACCTAGTTCTTGTCGGAAACCGCAGCGTCGGGATCACCCTCGGGCGTGTTCAGCGTCGACCAGGTATCGTCACGCGGCGGCGCGGGCGGGGTTTCGCATGTCCGGCGAAGGATGTTCACCTTGGCGATGAAATTTGCCGACACCGGGGCGGTCACGAACAGAAACGCCATGATCAGCAATTCATGCAACGATGACGATCCGATGGAAAAGGAATGCAGCATCGAGGCCAGCAACAGCATACCGATGCCGATGGTCCCGACCTTGGTGGGCGCATGCAGACGCGTCATCGGGTCGTTGAATTTCAACAGGCCGATCACGCCCACCACGATGAAACCCGACCCGATCAACAGGCTGAGAGCGGCCGCATAAGTGGCGATGATCTGTCCGGTCATTCGATGATGTCCCCCCGCAGCAGGAACCGCGCCAGCGCGACAGTCGAGACAAAACCCAGCATGGCGATCAGCAGCGTCACCTCAAAGTAGATTTCCACGCCCTGATGGATGCCCAGCACCACCACAAGGCCCAGCGCATTGATCACCATGGTATCAAGCGCCAGGATGCGATCACCATAGCTTGGCCCCAGCACAAGGCGCACCATTGACAGGATCTGACCAATCGCCAGTGCGGCAAAGGCGATCAGCGAGGCGATATCCAGCAGGGACGTGGCGGCACTCATGAGAAAATCTCCTTCAGGCGGGCCTCGTAGCGGGACTTGATTTCGTCGCGCACGGCATCCGGGTCATCGGTGTGCAGCACGTGGACAAGCAGGCTGTGGCCCGCGTCCGACAAATCGGCGGACACGGTGCCCGGCGTCAGTGTGATGGTGCCCGCCAGAACCGTGATCGCCTCGGGTTGTACCAGATCAAGCGGAATGACGATCCAGGCCGGTTTCAGCCTGTCGTTGGGCACCGTGAGTACGATCCACGCCACTTCGACATTCGCCACAATGATGTCCCACATCACCATCAGCGCATAGGAAAACATCTTGCCCAGCCGGAACCCCTTGGGCGTGTCAGGCCACCAGATCGAAGTGCCCCACGGGATGATGATGCCCAGGATCAGGCCGAACACGGCCATGCCGGGCGAGAACTCATTTTGCAGCAGGACCCAGACTATTGTCAGCAGCAGGGTCAGAAACGGGTGCGGCAGCAGCCAGAAAAGGGCGCGACGTGCCATATCAGTGTGCCTCCTCATTCGGGGTGCTGAGCTTGCCGGGGGTTCCCAGCACGGCCTCCATGTAGGGCGCAGGCGCAAAAAGCCCGGTCGCGATACGCGTCGTGTACCCATGGACCTGCCCGGCAAAGACAGTGTGCAGGGCCAGAAGGCCAAGCAGCCCGCCGACGGCCACATAGGACAGGGTGGCCGGGCGCGGCATGACCAGATCTTCTGCGCCCGGTGCGACGCCGTGCGCTTTCCAGAACAGCACGCTGCCGGCGCGCGCAAAGCCCAGGATGCTGATCAGGCTGGAACTGAGCACAATCACCCAGACCCACACCATCATGTCAGAGTCAAACGCCGCATTCAGCACCAGAAGCTTGCCAAGAAAGCCCGACAGCGGCGGCAGGCCCGCCATCGCGATGGCGGCGGCAAAGAACAGGGCCGCCGTCAGCGCCGCCCCGGCGGCAGGCGGTTGCGCCGTCAGGTCGACATTTCCCCGCCCGGTGCGCACCAGATCCACGATCAGGAACAGGGCCGCACCCGCCAGTGTGGAGTGCACAATGTAATAGAGGGCGGCCGCAATGCCTGCCGGAGTAAAGAGCGAGATCGACACCATCACCATCGCCATCGACCCGATGATCGAAAACGCAACCAGCCGGTCGAGCCTTTTCGCGGCCAGCACACCGGTCATGCCAATCACAAGCGAGACAAGCGCGGCAGGCAACAGCCACATGTCATAGAGGCCGGAGGTGATTTCGACATCCGGTGGAAAGATCAGGGTATAGACCCGGATGATGGCATAGGCCCCCACCTTGGTCATGATCGCAAACAGGGCCGCCACGGGGGCCGGGGCCTCGGCATAGCTGGACGGCAGCCAGAAGTGCAGCGGCACCAGGGCCGCCTTGATCGCAAACACCAGCAACAGCAAGACCGCCGCGACACGGATGCCCACCGTCTCGGCGGGATCGACAAGGGCGACGCGTGCGGCAAGGTCGGCCATGTTCAGCGTTCCCGTCTCGGCATAGATCGAGCCGAGCGCAAACAGGAAAAGGGTCGAGCCGATCAGATTGAACAGCACATATTGCACCCCCGCCTGAAGGCGCGCGGTGCCGCCTGAATGGATCATCAGGCCATAGGATGCGATCAGCAGCACTTCGAAGAACACAAACAGGTTGAACAAGTCGCCCGTCAGGAACGCGCCCATGATCCCCATCAACTGGAACTGAAAGAGTGCGTGAAAATGCCAGCCTCTGGCGTCCCACTCCGATCCGATGGCGTACAAAAGCACGCAAAGTGCCAGCACGGCCGTCAGCAGTACCATCACCGTAGACAGGCTGTCTGCGACCAGAATGATACCGTAGGGCGCGGCCCAGTCCCCCAGCTGATAGATCTGAACCGAGCCATCCGAGGCATCCCAGGCCAACCCCGCGCCAATCACGATCAGCGCAAGCACACCTGCCACGGAAAAGGCCCGCTGGATGCCGATGTGGTAACGCGCCGCCAGCACGATGAACGGGGCCAGCAAAGCGGGCAGGACAATCGGGGCGATCACCCAGTGGATCATGACGCGCCCCCTGTGCCTTCGGGCTGGTCATCGACGTGATCATCGTCGGACCCAAGAAACGCACCAAGGCCGATCATGACAACCACCGCCGTCATCCCGAACGAGATGACGATGGCCGTCAGAACCAGCGCCTGCGGAAGCGGGTCGGTATACACGCTGACATCGTCGCGCAAAACCGGCGAGGCCCCGGTGGCAAGGCGGCCCGAGGCGAACAGGAACACGTTCACCGCATAGGTCAGCAACGAGATGCCCAGGATCACCGGAAAGGTGCGCAGACGCAGCACCAGATACAGCCCTGCAGCTGTCATGATCCCGATGGCAGAGGCGACAAGCAGTTCCATCCTACACGACCCCTTTCACGTCTTCGGCGTCCCGCGAGGGGTCGATATCCATCGGGTGTTCCGTTTCCGGTTCATGGGCGCGGCGGGCCAGACGCGAGAAGCTTTCGAGTGACAGCATCACGGCGCCAACCACCGCCAGGAAAACGCCGACATCGAACAGGGCCGCCGTGGCCAGTTCGAACTTTTCGAATGGCGGGATGCGCACATAGGTGAAATCCGAGGTCAGGAATGGTTTGCCCACAAACCACGACCCGATGCCCGTCAGGCCCGCCACCAGCACACCCGCCCCGATGACCCCGTGATACGGGTATTTCAAGCGCGCCGATGCCCAGGAAAAGCCGGACGCCATGTACTGCATCACCACGCCGATGGACACCACAAGGCCGGCAATGAAACCGCCGCCCGGTTCGTTGTGACCACGCAGGAAGATGTAGAATCCGACCATCATCACGACCGGCATGATGACCCGCGTCACCACCACCATCATCATCGGATGCATGTCCCCTGCCCGCGCCTGATCCGGCTTGCGGTTCAACAGGCGCGCACGCACGGGCCCGCTGAGCAAGGTTTCGGTCAGCGCATAGATCAGCAGGGCCGCGATGCCCAGCACGATGATCTCGCCATAGGTATCAAAGCCCCGGAAATCCACGAGGATCACGTTGACCACGTTGGTGCCGCCGCCGCCCTTGTAGGAATTGGCAAGATGGAATTCGGATATCGGCGTCGAAACGGCGTCGCGCAGCAGAAAGTGAAAAGACAGCACAAAGGTCGCAACCCCGCCCGCCACCGCCACGGCCCCGTCCCGCACACGGCGCAGCACCGAGCTTTCGATGGGCGTGTGCTTGGGCAGGAAGTTGAGCGCCAGCAGCAGCAGGATGATCGTCACCACCTCGACCGTGAACTGCGTCATGGCCAGATCCGGCGCGCTGAAGAACACGAACCCGATGGACACCATGAGGCCCGCAATGCCGATCAGGATCAGCGACAGAAGTCGGTTGCGATGCAGGAACACAAGGCCACAGGTCGCCGCGACCAGCATGCCCCACCCCGCGACGGCGACCGGGTCAACGGCCTGCATTTCGCGGCTGGCAGGGCCGATTGTGCCCGTGCTCCAGGCGTGAAAGCCCGCGCCGATGATGGCGATGGAACCGATCGCCGCATAGCGCGAGAATGCGCCGTTGTGCAGCGGCAGGACGGTCTTTTGGGCCAGGGTGGCGGCGGCCTCGACGATACCGTCAAAGATGACTTTGGCCTCGGGGCGCGGTGCCGCGTCCCACAGGCGCAACGCCGGATTGAACAGCGCCATCAGGATCAGGCCGCCGACAATGGCGGCAACGGACATGAACAGCGCCGGAATAAGTCCCGGCCAGATCTTGATCTGCCCCTTGTAGACCTCGCCCGCCTCGCCCAGCACCGAGGCGGTGACCAGTTTGACAAACGGTTCGGCCAGAAACGGCGCGACACCGATCGCCACCACCAGCACCACAAGGATCGCGGGCGGCAGCCACAGCCCGGAGGGCGGATCGTGCGGCTTGGACGGGTAATCATCGCGCACCGGGCCAAGGAAGGTATGCCCGATCAGACGGAAACAGTAGGCCGCGGAAAACAGCGACCCGACTGTCGCCAGCACAGGCACCAGCCACGGCGTGGCGAACAGCACGGTTTTGGTCGCTTCCTTGAGCATCATTTCCTTGGACAGATACCCGTTGAGCAACGGAATACCCGCCAGCGACAGGGCCGACAGGGTCGCAATCACAAAAGTGATCGGCATCAGCGTGCGCAGCCCGCCCAGACGGCGAATGTCACGGGTGTGGGCCTCGTGATCTATGATACCGGACGACATGAACAGTGCTGCCTTGAACGTGGCGTGGTTCAGAATGTGAAACACCGCCACCATCGCGCCATAGGCGGTGCCGGTGCCCAGCATCATGGTGATCAGCCCCAGCTGGCTGACCGTCGAAAAGGCGAGCAGCGCCTTGAGGTCATGTTTGAACAGCGAAATCACCGAACCGACGACCATGGTCACAAGCCCCGCCGTGGTGACGATCACGAACCATTCCGGCGTCCCCGAAAGCACCGGCCACATGCGCGCCATCAGGAAAATCCCGGCCTTCACCATCGTGGCCGAATGCAGATAGGCCGACACCGGCGTCGGGGCGGCCATCGCGTGCGGCAGCCAGAAATGAAACGGGAACTGTGCGGACTTGGTAAAGGCGCCCAGCAGGATCAGGATCAGCGCAGGCACATAAAGCGGATCTGCCTGGATCAGTTCGCGGTTTTGCAGGATTACGCTGAGGTCATAGCTGCCCACGATCTGACCAAGGATCAGCATCCCCCCGATCATCGCCAGACCGCCCAGGCCTGTGACCGTCAGCGCCATGCGCGCGCCTTGCCGCCCTTCGGGCAGGTGTTTCCAGTAGCCGATCAAAAGGAAGGACGACAGCGACGTCAATTCCCAGAAAATCAGCAAAAGCAGGATGTTATCGGACAGAACAATCCCGACCATCGCGCCCTGAAACAGCAGCAGATAGGTGAAAAACTGCCCCATGTTGTCGTCGCGGCTAAGGTAGTGGCGCGCATAGGCGATGATCAACAGGCCGATGCCAAGGATCAAGAGGGCAAAGAAAAAGCCAAGCCCGTCCAGCATCAGGGTAAAATTCAGACCCAGCACCGGCATCCAGTCCACCCGGGCCATCACCACTTCGCCCGCCAGAACCGATGGCAGGTTGGTCAACAGCCCGACGAAGGCAAACAGCGAGACGGTGAAGGTGACCCCGGCACAGGCGGCACGGCCCGCGGCATTCATCAGGCCGGGCAGCAAAGCGCCAAGAAAGGGGAGTGCGACGATAATGAAAAGTGACACGAGACCCCCTGCCCGGCTGTTTCAACAGCCCTTAGATGGGCCACATTTCGCGCAGATCAAACATAATCGACCGATTTTGTCGAGTACTGTTGAAGCCCTTTACCGCGGCTGATGGACCTCAGCCGCCGTTGTCATGTGACATACCGTCCCTGCACCTGTCCGCGAACAGTTGCCGATTGCCGGGGCAGCGTCAAGCACGTGTCAGGCCCGGCTTTCAACCCGCATCCGCTTTCTGGTGTTTTTTGCGTTTCGCCTGCATCCACTTGTCCAGCGACGCGATCTCTGCACTGGAGAGACGCAGGCCCAGCTTGTTGCGCCGCCAGACGACATCTTCGGCGGTGCGGGCGTATTCATGGGCCATGAGGTATTCGACTTCGCGCGCGCTCAGTGACGCTCCGAACGCTTTGCCAAGGGCGTCCGCCGATCTCGCCTGCCCCAGCACATCCCATGCGTCCGTCCCGTAGGCCCGGATGAGACGCCGTGCCCAGAAATCATCGAGAAAGGCATAATCGGCCTTCAGCCGCCTGATCAGTCCGTCCACCCCATCGACCGGGAAATCGCCACCGGGCAGGGCCACGCCCGCGCTCCAGTGCCCGGACGTGTCGGGAAAGAACGGCACGATCTTGTCCATCGCGTCTTCGGCCAGTTTGCGATAGGTGGTGATCTTGCCGCCAAAAATGTTGAGGATCGGTGCGCCGCCGTTCGTGTCGACGTTCAGCGTATAGTCGCGCGTGGCCGCCGTCGCGCTGCTGGCCCCGTCATCATAAAGAGGGCGCACGCCGGAATAGGTCCATACGATGTCGTCCGTGCTGATGGTCTGCTTGAAGTATCTGTTGGCGAAATCGACGAGATAGTCGCGTTCGGCAGGTGTACATTCGGGGCGCACGTCCGGGTCGTGGTGTTCGGCATCCGTGGTGCCGATCAGGGTAAAGTCGGTCTCGTAGGGAATCGCAAAGATGATGCGCCCGTCGGTGCCTTGGAAGAAATAGCATTTGTCGTGATCAAACAGCCGTTTGGTCACGATATGACTGCCGCGCACCAGCCGCACGCCTTCGTTGGATTTCAGGCCCAGCTTGCCGTGGATGATGTCGCCGACCCACGGACCACCGGCATTGACCAGCATCCGCGCGTTGATCACCTCGGTCCTGTCACTTTCGACATCGCGCACCGTGACGGCCCAGTGATCGCCCGCGCGCCGGGCCGCCTCGACCCGTGTGCGCACCATGATGCGCGCCCCGCGTCGTTCGGCATCGCGCGCATTCAGCACGACAAGGCGGGAATCCTCGATCCAGCAATCGGAATACTCATAGGCCGTCCGGAACGTGTCGATCAGCGGCGCACCTTCGGGCGTGCCGGCCAGTTTCAGCGTCCTGGTGCCGGGCAGGATTTTGCGCCCGCCCAGATTGTCATACATGAACAGGCCCAGCCGGATCATCCATGCAGGGCGCCGCCCCTTCATCCACGGCATCACGCGGGCAAGGATGCGCGACACCGGTGTTTCGCCCTCGAAGCGCATATCCGGGCTGTAGGGCAGCACAAAGCGCATCGGCCAGCTGATATGGGGCATCGCCCCGAGCAGGATTTCCCGTTCCCTGAGCGCGTGACGCACCAGATTGATCTCGAAATATTCCAGATAGCGCAGGCCGCCATGAAACAGCTTGGTCGAGGCCGACGAGGTGGCCGAGGCCAGATCGTTCATTTCGGCCAGTGCCACCGACATGTTGCGCCCCGCCGCATCGCGCGCGATGCCACAGCCGTTGATCCCGCCGCCGATGACGAACAGATCGTATGTTCTGGAGTCCTTGTCTGAGGCCATCGGATACCCTTTCTGTTCGCTGATGCGTGCCCGCACGGGCGAGGTCATGAGTAGGCACGGACCACGGCGGGTGCAAGTTCACATTCGCATTTTCGGCGCGTGACGGGTTTCGGTTTGCGCAACCGCCCCCCGCTGTGCGTGATCCGGCACTCGCACTTGGCAGGGTGTTGTGGCAGATGTGGGTCATGCGGTGCGCCACCGTTCAACTGCACCTCTCGAAGCGAGGATGACGCCCATGACCCTGTCCGCCTTCACCGCCCCCGGCACGTTCTGGCGTGGCAATCTGCACACCCATTCCGATCTGTCGGACGGCGCTTTGCCCCCGGACGAGGTCTGCCGCCGCTACCGCGCGGAAGGCTATGATTTCATTGCACTTACGGATCACTTCGTTGGCAGGTTCGGCTATCCCATTGCGGATACGGCGCCGTATCGGGACGCGGATTTCACCACCATCCCCGGGGCCGAACTGCATTCCGGCGCGATGGAGAATGGTGAGCTGTGGCACATCCTTGCCGTTGGCCTGCCAACCGACTTTGCGCCCTCGCACACCCCCGACTTTGTGCCGGTCCCGGATCAGGAAACCGGCCCCGAGATCGCGGCCCGTGCCCGCGCCGCCGGGGCCTTTGTCGCCATCGCGCATCCGCAATGGTCCGGCATGACGATGAATGACGCACGGTCCATCACCGCGGCCCATGCGGTCGAGATCTACAACCACGGCTGCGCGGTGGAATGCGACCGGCCCGACGGATCATACGTTGCCGATTTGCTGCTGTCGGAGGGGCGCGATGTGACCCTGATCGCGACGGACGATGCGCATTTCCAGTGCGCGGACGCGTTCGGCGGCTGGGTGATGGTCAAGGCCGAGGCGAACACGCCGGACCAGTTGCTGGCGGCGTTGAAGCGCGGCGATTTCTATGCCTCGACGGGTCCGGAATTGCGCGGTGTCGAGGTGACCGAAGACGCGGTGATCGTGACCTGTTCGGCGGCGTCGGTGGTCGTGGTGCAGGGCCATGGCTCGGTCGCCCCGGCGGTGCACGGGGCGTCGATGACGCGCGCGGTGATGGCGCGCAACCGCTTGCGCGACTCGCCCTGGATCAGGGTCACGGTGATGGATGCGGCGGGCCGGCGCGCGTGGTCAAATCCGATCCGGTTTTGAAAGGGCGCAACGCGCGCCGGGTGTTGCGCGGGTTGCGGCGCGAATCGGGGGTTAACACCTGAAAAACATGGGGTTTGGCGATGCACAGCACGTGCACAGCCTGTGCACAACCCGTGCACCGCTGGTGCACCACAGACGGGGTTAACGCAGCGTGCGGTGGGGTTTGTTAAGGAAGGGTGAAGGGCGGTTGGGCGGGACAAAGCGGACAATCATCACAGCACGTACAAAAAGCCGCTGGCGGGTTCATTCGTCACGTTACTGCGACCAAGTGAACTTGCCTGTTTGTTTGCCGTTCATGTCGTGAAAAGTACCCTTTCCACGTGGTCTAAACAAATAAACGACCCCGATGTCCTTGAAGACGACCTGCAGACCGTTCTTGGTCTTTGTCATCGGATTGTTCGCTGGCGAAGTATTGGTGTCTCGCAAGCACAAACCGCTGTTTGATTTGCAACTTACAATATTCGGACTGTATGGTCCTCCGTTCTTTGAATGCCAGTCCGACGAGATCGTAACCCGGGACCCTGCCGCGATATCCTGAGCCAACGCGGGTGTCGTAAAAGTGGAGAGGATTATTGCGAAACCGACAGAAAATTTTCTCATTAGAACAGCCCTCCTTATCAATATTTTAACCATCTTGGCGAATTGCGGTTCATTGTCAATTTGCTTGGCAAGAGAAATTTCGTCCGGCAACCTAGGACTCAACCCCGACATGCGCCCCGCCGCTCCCACTCAGCACCAAAGATCGGAGTGAAGCGTCAGCGCCGATCCATTGCCAGTCCGCCCGGCCGGACTGGCAATGGATCGGCGCCCCTAGCCCGCCAGTGACGGCAGCCACAGCACGATGCCCGGAAACGCCACCAGCATCGCGATGGTCGCCGCATCCGCGATGAAGAACGGTGTGACGCCCTTGAACACGTCCTGCACCGTCAAATCATCGCGCACGCCTGCCACCACGAAACAGTTCAGACCAATGGGCGGGGTGATCAGGCAGAACTCGGCCATCTTGACCACCAGTATCCCGAACCAGATCGCACACATCGGCCCCGACATGCCGAACGCGCTGTCAGCCGCACTGACGAATTCGCCCCCGTTCAGCGCCATGACCGCCGGATAGACCACCGGCAGGGTCAGCAGCAGCATGCCGATCGCATCCATGAACATCCCCAGCACCGCATAGCCCAGCAGGATAAAGATCAGGATCAGCATCGGGGACATCGTCAGCGACGTGATCCAGTCGGAAAAGGCGGCGGGCAATTCGGCAAAGCCAAGGAAGCGGACATAGATCAGCACGCCCCAGATGATGGTAAAGATCATCACCGTCAGCTTGGCGGTGTCCAGCAGAGCGCGTTTCAACTCACCCCAGCGCATGCCGCGATAAAGCGCCATGAGAAAGATGATGAAGGCCCCGATGGCGCCGCCTTCGGTGGGTGTGCCCCAGGCGTCTCCGAACGGATTGTAGACGAAGAAGATGATGATGATGACCACCGCAAAGATGGGCAGCGCGGGCGGCAGGCTTTCGAAGCGTTCGCGCCAGGTAAAGCCGCTGACGGGCGGGCCGACCGTTTTGAAGGTCATGGCGATGCCGATGATCAGGCCAGCATAGACAATGGCGGAAAACGCGCCCGGAATGAAGCCCGCAAGCAGCAGCTTGCCCACGTCCTGTTCCACGATGATGGCATAGATCACCAGGATGGCCGAGGGCGGGATCAGCGAGGCCAGCGTGCCGCCTGCGGCCACGACTCCGGCGGCGAACTGTTTGTTATAGCCGATCTTGAGCATCTCGGGGATGGCGATGCGTGCAAACACCGCCGCCGTGGCCACCGACGCCCCGGACACCGCCGCAAAGCCCGCCGTGGCAAAGACCGTCGACACCGCCAGCCCGCCGGGCACCCAGGCAATCCAGCGTTTGGCGGCGGTAAACAGGGCCGTCGTCAACTTGGCGTAATAGGCGAGATAGCCGATCAGGATAAACACGGGAATGAGGCTGAGGACCTGTGCGGACACTTTGGAATGCGGGGTGAGGCCCGCCACGTTGACGCTGATCTCGACCGCCTTCCAGAACCTGGCGGGGTCATAGTCGAACCCGTTCCAGCGCAGCCAGACCAGGCCGACAAAGCCCGCCAGCCCGGCGGCAAAGGCCACGCGCATGCCCAGAAGGACAAAGACCAGCAGGCCGCCGCTGACCCACAGGCCAATTTCGATGGGTTCCATCAATGCGCTCCTGATTTGAGAAGCATCGTCAGGCCCTGCCTCTTCCTTTGGTCGGACTGGCCTGCCGATATTTGATTGCTGGTGAAAATCAGAGCCACTTAGTCGTTTCCTTCCAGCGCTTCGGCCTCGATCCGGGCCTGTTCGGCGACGGACAGGTTCAGCGGTACGGCGACCGGGCTTTCAAGCCCCAGCACCAGTGCGCGCCCATATCCCCACGCCTGCAACAACAGCCGCAGGGTCAGGATGCCAAACGCAATCGGCACCACCAGTTTGCTGGGCCAGATCGGCAGGCCGATGTCGATGGAGCTGTCGCGGCTGCACAGGGGGCGCGCGCAATCGAACGAGCGGCCAAAGTGTTCCCACGCGCCCCATGTGAGGGCGGTGATCAGCACAAGGATCAGCAGGATCGAGATCAGCTCGAAAAACCACAAGACGCGGCCCCGGAGCGCGCTGACCAGCATGTCCATGCGCACATGGGTGCCGTCGCGCTGCACATAAGACACGCCCATGATGGCGATGACCGGCATCGCCGCCTCGATATAGTCGACATAACCGGCCAGCGGCGAGGCAAAGAATTTGCGCCCCGTGACCGAATAGGCCGCCAGAAACATCAGGGAAAAGATCGCAAGGCCGCTCAGCAGCGCGCCGAATCTCTCGATTGGTAAAAGTGCACGATCCAGTCGGCTCAGCAGACTGGAATCCTCAAGCACAGCAGCAGAGCCTGCCATGGCCTGTCCCCCCTGTTTCTGGAGTTGTTATTGGCAGGGGCCGCCCTTAGGTCAGGCGGCCCCGCAACAGATCAGCTTCCGCTTTTGGCGTCGGCAAGGGTTTTGACCACGAGGTCATAAAGCTCCTGGCCCGGCAGGCCCTGTGCTTCCATGTCGGCAATCCAGGCATCCTGGATCGGTTTGCCTGCAACCGCCTGGAATTCGGCGATCACTTCGGGCGACACGACAACCTTTTCAACGCCTTTTTCTTCCAGAACGGAATCCCAGCGTGTGAGCAGTTCGCCGTAGTTTTCAAGGTAATAGTCAATCGCCTCGGGGACAGAGGAATCGAGTGCTTCACGCTCGGAATCGCTGAGCGCCTCGTAGGCGTCGATGTTCACCACCACCGGGCAGTTCACCGTGCCGGGGTTGAGGTTGGACGTCCACCAGTCGGCCTGGTTGATGGTGCCAAAGGACAGGTGCGCGTGCTGGGCAAAGGCGACAGTGTCCACAACGCCGCCTTCCATGGCCTGATAGGCCTCGGTCGCGGTGACGGATGTGGGCACGGCGCCGACCGCTTCGAACGCCTTGCCAAGACCACCCGTGGCGCGCACACGCATGCCTTTGAATTCGGCCAGTTCGTCGCGCGGCTCGCCCGTGCCGACGAGGTTGTATTGCGGCATCGGCGAGGTCATCAGCAGTTTGGCGTTCCACTGCGCCATCTCTTCGGTTGCGGCGGGGTGTTCATAGACGGCGCGGGCCACGGCCACTTCCTGTTCCAGTGTCTCGACACCGAGGAAGGGCAGTTCCAGCACGGTGATCACCCGGTTCTTGTCCGGGTGGTAGCCGGCACAGAATTGCGCCATCTCGAACGCGCCGATGGAAATCCCGTCGAGGTTTTCGCGGTTCTTGGACAGGCCGCCATAGCTGACATTCATGGTGAATTCGCCATTTGTCTTTTCGGCAACCAGTTCGGCGAGCTTTTCGATATGTTCGGTAAAGGCGCGGCGTTTGCCCCAGACCGAGACGTTCCATTCGACGGCGGCGGCCTCAAGCGCGAAGGTGGACGAAATCACGCCGACAACGGCGCCAACTGCATATCTGTTCATTGATCTTCTCCCTTTTTGCGGGACGTCGCGCGCCCGCTTGATCGGGAAGCTAGCGTGAGGCGGCGGGCTTGCCAAGGCGCTTGATGGCGCACCCTGCCCCGGAGCGGCGATGCCGCGTGTGATTTGCGCGCGCCCTTCAGGCACCGGGGCCGGGCGCGGGTTTGTTCGCGCAGATGCAAAAGGCGCGTTATGCCGCATTTGGCCGGGGGCCGCGCCGCGCCGCCGATGGCGGACAGAAAAATGCGGGCCGGACAATTCGCCGGTGCGTGTGGGATGACAGACCGCCGCACGCCGACATTGACACCCAAATTGACACCCAATGCGCAGAAATAACGGCAAGATTTACTGTACAGAACAGAAAATTTACAGATTTCAGGGTCCCGCGTGAAAAACTTTCACAACAAAATCGTTTCTATCCAACCTTTTATTCCTTTCTTTTCAGCTTTGCGTATGATCGCGGCAATGGGAGGAGGCCGCGCGTCAGATTACCCCGTCACCTGGTTTGGCGGCGTGATCACAGCGCATATCCCAAAAGAACAGAATGAGACGACCGGAGGAACAGCCATGTCCGATAGCAAGACCTATGCCCCCAGTGCTGCCACAGTGGCACGCGCCCATGTGGACGCCGCAAAATATGACGAAATGTACGCCGCCTCGATCGACGACCCCGATACGTTCTGGGGCGCGCACGGCAAGCGGATTGACTGGATCAAGCCCTATTCCGAGGTCAGGGACGTGTCTTTCGACTTTGGAAATGTGAATATCAACTGGTACGCCGATGGCACGCTGAATGTGTCGGCCAACTGCATCGACCGGCATCTGGCCACGCGCGGCGATCAGACGGCGATCATCTGGGAACCCGACAGCCCCGAGGACGAAGCCCGCCACATCACCTACAATCAACTGCACGCCGAGACCTGCAAGATGGCCAACGTGCTGAAGTCACTGGGCGTCGGCAAGGGCGACCGTGTTGTCCTGTATCTGCCGATGATCCCCGAAGCGGCCTATGCCATGCTGGCCTGCACGCGCATCGGCGCGATCCATTCCATCGTGTTCGCCGGATTCTCCCCCGATGCGCTCGCGGCCCGCGTGTCGGGCTGCGACGCCAAGGTGGTGATCACCGCCGACGGTGCCCCGCGGGGGGGGCGGGTCACGAACCTCAAGGACAACGTCAATCAGGCGCTGATCAACGTGATGCACGACACCCATTGTCTGGTGGTCAAGCGCACCGGCCAGCAGATCGCATGGCGTGACGGTATGGATCACTGGCTGCACGAGGCCGCAGAGAGTGTCGCGCCCGACTGCCCGCCCGAGGAAATGGCCGCCGAAGACCCGCTGTTCATTCTTTACACCTCGGGTTCGACCGGTCAGCCAAAGGGCGTGGTGCACAGCACCGGCGGCTATATCGTCTATGCCGCGCTGACCCATGAAATCACCTTCGACTACCACGAGGGCGACGTTTTCTGGTGCACGGCGGATGTGGGCTGGGTCACGGGCCACAGCTATATTGTCTATGGGCCGCTGGCCAATGGCGGCACCACGCTGATGTTCGAGGGCGTGCCGACCTATCCGGATGCGTCGCGGTTCTGGCAGATCTGCGAAAAGCACAAGGTGGCACAGTTCTATACCGCCCCGACCGCGCTGCGCGCGTTGATGGGCCAGGGAGACAGCTTTGTTGAAAAGGCCGATCTTTCCTCGCTGCGCCTGCTTGGCACGGTGGGCGAGCCGATCAATCCCGAGGCGTGGAACTGGTATTACAACGTTGTCGGGGCTGGGCGCTGCCCGATCGTGGACACGTGGTGGCAGACCGAAACCGGCGGGCATTTGATGACCCCCCTTCCCGGCGCCCATGCGACCAAGCCCGGATCGGCGATGAAGCCGTTCTTTGGCATCAGGCCGCTGGTGCTGGACCCCACCAGCGCCGAAGTGATCGAAGGCAACGGGGTCGAGGGCGTGCTGGTCATTGCCGACAGCTGGCCGGGGCAGATGCGCACCGTATGGGAAGACCACGAACGCTTTGAAAAGACGTACTTTTCCGATTACAAAGGCTATTACTTTACCGGTGACGGGTGTCGGCGGGACGAAGATGGCGATTACTGGATCACCGGACGGGTCGATGATGTGATCAACGTCTCGGGCCACCGCATGGGCACCGCCGAGGTGGAAAGCGCGCTGGTGGCCCATGCCACCGTCGCCGAGGCGGCTGTGGTCGGATACCCGCATGACATCAAGGGGCAGGGCATCTATTGCTATGTCACCTTGATGAACGGGCAGGAACCGTCCGAAGAGTTGCGCAAGGAATTGCGCACATGGGTGCGTCAGGAAATCGGCCCCATCGCCTCGCCCGACCTGATCCAGTGGGCGCCGGGCCTGCCGAAAACCCGGTCGGGCAAGATCATGCGGCGCATCCTGCGCAAGATCGCCGAGAATGATTTCGGCGCGCTGGGGGATACCTCGACCCTGGCCGATCCTTCGGTGGTCGAGGACCTGATCGAAAACCGGATGAACAAGAAGTAATCCTGCCGGCAGCGGCGGCGGGATTGCCGCCGCTGCCCGGATATATCGCCAGAGACGTTTGAACCGGCAATTTCCGTCACTATCTGTCTGTTGATCGTAACAGCATTGCCTGTCTCATGAGTTCTGATCTGTTCACGCTGCGCCACGCATTGCAGAACGCCGCTGATGATCGGGACGCGGCGGACAAAGGTGCGGCGTTCACGGCGCGGGTCAGGCGCGAGATCACCGCCCTGTTTGAGGATCCCGAATGCCCGCGACGCCGCCATAGCTTTGCGGTGATCCGGCGGCGGCTGGGTGTGTTCGATGAAAACGATCCCGAGTTGCGGGAGATTCTGTTTTCCATGGGCGCGCAGGTCTGCAAGGGCAAGGGCGAAGCCGCCATCTGGGAATTGATACACGCCGACACCCCTGCCCCGCCCCCCCACGCGGCGCAAGCGCCCGCTGGTCCTGCGTCTTGGGCTGTTGGCGCTGTTGTTTGTCGCGGTTCTGCTGGCCGGCAATGCGATTGCGACATCGGTGACCGGCACCTCTCTGCTTGATCTGGTGCGCAACTGAGGCCAGGACGCCAGGCCATTCGGTGCGGCGAGGCCGGTGGCGCGGCGGTCAGGGGCCTGCGGTCACGTCATGCCGGTACACCCAGTCCTGGCGCGCATGGAACGCCGCCGGGGACAGACGTGCGGCGATGGCCATGGGGGCATAAAAGCCCCACCGCCCCAGCGGTGTTGCGTGATGAAACAGACGCGCATTTGCCGCTGATCCCTTTTGCACCCGCGCAGTGCGTGCGATCCGCCCCGCATAGTAGGCGGCAAAGGCGGCATCGGGCGTGCCGTGCCGGTCGAGTGCCGCGGCCAGAACCCACGCGTCTTCGAGCGCCTGCACGGCCCCTTGCGCCATCGAGGGCAGCATCGGGTGTGCCGCGTCCCCCATCAGTGCGACGCGCCCCGCGTGCCAGCGTGGCAGGGGCGCGCGGTCAAACAGGGCCCAGCGGTGCAAGACCGGGGCGCGTTCGATCAGCGTCGCGATCCGGGGTGCCCAGCCTGCAAAATCCGCGTGCGCGTCGGCCCGGCTGCCCGTGGCGCGCCAGCTTTCCGGGGCCGGTTCCGCGGTTTCGACCATGCCGACGAAGTTGGCCACCGTGCCCGCGCGCAGGCGCGTGGTCACCGCGTGGCGTTTGTGCCCGACCCAGACACAGGCGGTTTCGGGCGGCGGGTGCGCGCCAAGAGCGGCGACAGGCACCACCGCCCGCCAGGCGACATTGCCCGTGTAGCGCGGCGTGTCCGGCCCCAGCATCTGGGTGCGGATGACCGAATGCAGCCCGTCCGCGCCGATCACTATATCGCCCGTTTGTTCAGTTGCGTCCGTCATGCGCAGCGTCGCGCTGTCGGCGGTTTGCGCGAACCCTTGCACGACATGCCCCGTGCTGATCGCATCCCCTTGCAGCCCGGTCAGCCGCTGTGCGAGGGCCGCCACCAGGTCAGCGCGATGGATATGGATGTAGGGCGCGCCCCAGCGCTGCTGCGCATAGCCCCGCATCGGCAGGCGAAACACCGGCGCACCGCTGCGCCCGATCCGCATCTCGATGGCTTGGGGTTCAAACAGCGTCGATTGCAGAAGCGGGGCCACCCCGAGCGCTTCGAGCACGCGCCATCCGTTCGGGGAAATCTGCAGGCCCGCGCCGATCTCGCGCAACGCGGGGGCCTGTTCCAGAACGCACACATCCCAGCCCCGCAGGCGCAGAGCAATTGCGCTTGCAAGGCCGCCGATGCCGCCGCCCGCGATCAGCGCCTTCATGTCAGCGCCCCGCCATCGCGCAATGCGCGGATCGCCTCCGGCGCATAGCCAAGGTCCGCCAGCACCTGATCCGTTTGCGCCCCCGGAGCGGTCGGCGCCTGCACCGGGCCTGCGGGCGTTGCCGAAAAACGGGGCGCGGGGGCGGCCTGTCGCACGCCGTTCACATCCGTATAGACCGCGCGCGGTTGCAGGTGGGGATGGTGCGCGGCCTCGTCCAGGCTCAGCACCGCGGCGACACAGGCATCCGACCCGTCAAACACCCGGCTCCAGTGATCGCGCGGAGCGCGCGCAAAAACGTCGGCAAAGCATGCCGCAAGGGTCGGCCAGCCGTCGCGGTCGTTCTGGTCCGGCAAGTCGGCATCCGACAGCCCCAACCCCGCCAGAAGCAGCGCGTAAAACTGTGGTTCAAGCGCGCCCACGGCGACGTCGCGCCCGTCCGCGCAGCGGTAACAGCGATAAAACGGCGCCCCGCCATCCAGCCAGTTGGTGCCGGGCTGATTGTGCCAGATCCCTTGTGCCATCAGCGTGTGGATCAACCCCATCATCGCAGGCACGCCGTCGATCATCGCCGCGTCCACGACCTGGCCCTTGCCGGTCACGCCACGCGAGATGATCGCCGCCAGCACGCCATAGAGCAGAAACATCGCCCCGCCCCCGTAATCCGCCACCAGATTGAGGGGCGGTTTTGGCGGCGCCTGGGCACTGCCCAACAGTCCAAGCACACCGGAGGTGGCCAGGTAGGTGATGTCATGCCCGGCCACGCGGGCCAGCGGGCCGGACTGGCCCCAGCCGGTCATCCGCCCGTAGATCAGGCTGTCAGGGCACATTTCGGGGCCAAGGCCAAGCCGCTCCATCACGCCGGGACGGAAGCCTTCGATCAGGATGTCGGATTGCGCGATCACGGCATGGGCCACGGCCCGCCCGTCGGGTGATTTGAGGTTCAGCGCGACCGAGCGTTTGCCGCGACGGTTCACATCCCAGGGCTGCGCTGTGCCCGAGGCGCGGTCAATCACGGTGACCTGCGCCCCCAGATCGGCCAGCAACTGCCCGGCCAGCGGCGCAGGCCCGAGACCGGCAAATTCGACTACTTTCAGGCTTTCGAGCGGACCTGCCATTTTGCCTCCGGCACTTTAGACGCGTGGCGACAATTGGATAGAAAGCGACAACGAGGCGCAAGGGCACATGGGGGGTGACTTTTTGACAGAGTGGCGCGGATCACGGGGGCGGATCGTGTGCGCCGCATGACTTTGCAAAGTGGGGGATTGGGCCGGGATCACCCGGATTGCAGAGGTAATCCGGGTGATGTCCGACCTTGTCATGGGTCGTGTTTTTTTCAGGCCAGCGTGCGGGGTTTGAACCTATGAGACTTGTGCAGATCAGGAGCAACCTGGAACCGGAAGCTCTCATTGCTCCTTTGGAGCAACCGCCGCATTCAAGTGTTCCGATTGTTTCGGCATCTTCCTTCGGAAGAGCCATTGGTGCGGGTGAAGGGGCTGGAACCCGGAACTGGCGAGGCTCTCATCGTTCTTCCAGAACGACTGTCGCCCAGCGCACCGTTCAAAATGGAGGTCGTCGCTTTTCTGCGAAAAGCGACTGTGGTGCGGCCGGCGAGACTCGAACTCGCACGAGTGTTACCTCACAGCGACCTCAACGCTGCGCGTCTACCAATTCCGCCACGGCCGCATGCCTTGACTTGGTGAAGGGTCTTTAGCGGCGAACGCATCCCTTGCCAAGAGCACAATGCAAAGAAAAACCGGAACCCGCGAAGGCTCCGGTTTTGGGGTGGTTCCGATGGGCCCGGGATCAGTCGCTGGCCACGCCGAAGGTGGGCAGGGCCGCAGGCTGCACAAGGGGCTGCACCGGCGTTGCGCTCGAATTCGATGTGCCAAGGCTCATCGAGGCTTTGCGCAGCAGTTCGGTGCGCTCGGGCTGACCGGGTGCGAACACCGCCGGGGCGCCGTTGTCCACGGCTTTCAGGCCTTCGGCATACCACACGCGGGCCGCATCGACGCGCTTGGATGTGCCGAACCCCTGCGCCAGGTGATGCCCCATCAGCTCGCCATAGACGTAGTCGCCCATCGCAAACAGCATCAGCGCCGATCCAAGGGCGACATCCATATCATCCGTGCGATACCCGACGCCCATGCAGATCTGTGCGGTGCCTTTCAACTGCGCCGGTGACATCCCCGTGGTCAGGATAAACCCGGCGACATCCTGAACGACCTCTGGCTGCGTCTTGAGTGCAAGGGCGGCGACATAGGGCTGCATGGCCGGACCGAATTGCTGGCACTGCGCCGCAATCTGGTCAGACGTGAACCCCTGCACCTTCGAGATTAGATCTTCGCTTTTGGCGATGGCATAGGTGCGCGCGAGGCAGAACTGTTCGTTCAACGCGACATTGGGGTCGGTCATTGCCGAGACGGTGGTAAAGCCGCCATTGGTATTGGTCAGCAGGGACACCGTGTTGCAATGCGAGGCCAGTGACGGGGTGGCGCCGTTGCCAAGGAAGCTTGGCAAGCCCGTTGCGGGCGCTTGCGGTGCCGGGGCGGCCGCGACAACCGTTGTGGTTGTTGTGGTCGTTGCGGGTGCCGATGGCTGCGGTGCAACCACGATTGTGGTGCCTTGCACGGGTGCCGTCGGCTGCCCGGCCAGTTCGGCGCGGTAGGTTTTCAGCAATCCGCGCGAGCCGTCAGGGTTTTGCGCCACTTGCTGGTTGACGGCATATCCGCCCGCCTGTGCGCGGTTGTACGAGCTGATCAGGAGGTTTTGCTCGAACGGTGTCAACTGGCCTGTCGCGGGATAGCCCAGATAGGCCTGATAGGACGAAATCGCAGCGCGCGAGCGTCTGCCCAACTGGCCATCCACGCCGCCTGCGTTGAAGCCGAAATAGTTCAGCGACGCCTGAATTTCGCGCCCTTCCTGGGTGGACGGAATGCGTGGGCGGCTGTGGGCGCGTGTCGATGATTTCTTGCGCTGATTGTTTTTTGTCGCGACGCTGCCGACGATCCCGCCGATGATGGCCCCGGCGACGAAATCGCCTGGGTTTGCTGCGGTGCGGCTTGCCGGGACGATGGCGATGGACAGCATCACAACCGTCGCTGTAATTGTCTTGGTGAACATGAATAACCCTCCGAGAAATATGGCGTCAGGTTACCACTCTTGCCTGATTCCGAAAGTCATTATTTCCCTACCTGCGGCCAAAACCCCCTCAAATGCTTGAAATCCGCGCGTTTGTGCATGATTTACCACCGCAGGACAGCACCGCATGAGGACACTGCCATGACCCGGACCGACCCTGCCCCGGTGATCCAGATCGACATCGTGTCCGACGTGATGTGCCCCTGGTGCATTGTCGGGTATCGACAGCTGGAACAGGCCCTCGGCGCGACAGGCATGGGGGCGCGGGTGCGCTGGCAGCCGTTCGAACTCAATCCGGACATGGGCCCCGAAGGTCAGAACCTGACCGAGCATATCGCGCAGAAATACGGCGCCGGCCCCGAGCAATCCGCAAAAAACCGCGCGCAGTTGCAACAGGTCGGGCAGGCGCTGGGCATCGACTTTGCCTTTTCGCCGGACAGCCGCATCGTCAACAGCTTTGCCGCGCACCAACTGCTTGAATACGCGCTTGGCGTCGGGTTGCAGCACCCGCTGAAGATGGCGCTATTTCAGGCGTATTTCACCGATCAGCGCGATGTGTCGGACATCGAGATCCTGCTGGACGTTGCCGACAGTGTCGGGATCGTGCGGGCCGATGCGGCCCGGGTGCTTGAAACCGGCGCCCTTGCCGCGTCGGTGCGCGAAAAGCAGGCGTTCTGGACGTCGCAGGGCATTTCCGGTGTGCCTTCGATGATCTTTGCGCAAAAGTACCTGGTCACCGGCGCGCAGGGCATCGGGGCCTACACCCGCATCCTGCAACAGGTGGCCCAAGAGGACGAGGCCGCCTGAGGACGATGGTGGAATGGATCACCTCAGACGGGTTGACCGATTACCGTGCCGCCGAGGCCTGGATGGAGGCCCGCGCCAGCGCCATTGCCGCGGGCCAGGCAGATGAATGTATCTGGCTGCTCGAACATCCGCCGCTCTATACGGCAGGCACGTCCGCCAGGCGCGACGACCTGACCGACCCCGACCGCTTTGAGGTGTTCGAAACACGGCGTGGCGGGCAGTACACCTATCACGGCCCCGGCCAGCGCGTCGCCTACATCATGCTGGACGTGGGCAAGCGCGGACATGACGTGCGCCTCTTTGTGCAGCAGCTGGAAAAATGGGTGATCGCGACGCTTGAGACATTCAACATCAAGGGCGAAATCCGCGAGGGTCGGGTCGGTGTCTGGGTCGAACGGCCTGAAAAGCCCGCAATGCCCGGCGGATCGGTGGCCGAAGACAAGATCGCCGCCATCGGCATCCGCCTGCGCAAATGGGTCAGCTTTCACGGGCTGTCGATCAACGTCGAGCCGGACCTTTCGCATTTTGACGGGATCGTGCCCTGCGGGATCTCGGATCACGGTGTGACAAGTCTGGTGGACCTTGGCCTGCCGGTGAACATGAATGATGTCGACATAGCGCTGAAAACGACGTTTCATCAGGTGTTTACGCGACAAACCTGATGTGTTCGCCCTGCGGCGCACACACAAAAGCTCCGCAGACCGGCCGCAATTGTGCCTTTTGCCGCCGCTAGGTCTGCGTCAGGCATAAAAAGAGCAGCGGCAATGGCAGATACCCTGAACGGATTGTTCATCAGCGAAGTCCTCGCTGACAACGCGGGCAATGCGGCAATCGACACCGATGGAGACGGCAGCACCAACAAGGCCGATGAATTCATCGAACTGGGCAACGTGTCCGGCGGCACCTTTTCGCTGGATGGATACGAGGTGTGGTCGGAAAAGAACGGGCTGCTGTATTCTTTTGGTGCCAGTGACGTGATCGGTGACGGCCAGACGGCGACGATTGTCGGGAACTATACCGGCGCGCCGCCGTCAGGCTTTTACAACGCGGGGATTGCCGAAAACGGCAACTTTATCCCGGACGGCGAAGGCCAGAAATTCGACACCATCTTTCTGGTGGACACCAATACGGGCGACTACATCACCCTGTCCTATGGCCAGCCACCGCGCGCGCCGACCCTGCCCAACAACTTTCCCGGCTCTACCCAGGTGGGCAGCGGGGAAAGCATCAACAGCAACGCGCCCAACGGCACGGCATTTGCACGGGATTCCAACGGCACATTCGTGGAAACCACGCCGACACCCGGCACGCCGGATGTTGCCTGTTTCGCTGAAGACACGATGATTCTGACCAAGTTCGGCGAAAAATGTGTCAGCGCGTTGCGCCCCGGCGACATGATTCCGACCTATGATCACGGCAACCAGCCCCTGCTGGGCATCTGCACCCTGCACCTGTCGCCGGCAGAGTTGCTGCGCACGCCCGCCCATCGTCCACTGACAGTCGACCGGACGCTGTTCGGGGCACAAAGGGACATCCGCCTGTCTCCCGCACATTGCCTGCTGTACGGCTCTGCCTATGGCGAGGCGCTGTTTGCCAGCGCGCAGGTGCTGGTGCGCGCCCGCCATCTTGAGGCCGCGGGCCTGGCGCGTTCCGCCATTCCGCCCGGTGGCGTGACCTATTATCATCTGCTGTTCGAAGACCACGCGCTTGTCATGGCCAATGGTTACTGGAGCGAAAGCTTTCTGAACGTCGACGGCTGCGACACCGACGCACATGCAAATGCCGCCCTTTGGGAGTTCGGGACCGGTGTGACCCTGCAAACCGCACGTTGCCGGCACGCGGCACGCATTATCCTGCGCAAGTACGAAGCGCTGATGCTTGTCAACGCCGGGCGCGCCCGGATCGACGCGACACCTGCCCCCGGCAACGTGATTTCCCTGTCTGGCATGCAAAAGATGCAGCGCCGCGTCGGCTGGGAACACTGGCGCGCCGATGCCCCTGATGCGGACGCGCGACAATTCATCCCGGTCTGACCCGCGATCTGTCATTGAAGCGCTACACGCAAATCTCTAGAAGGTTGTGATAACGCATCGCGCGACCGGTATCCCCGTGCGTGCCGAAACCACAAACTGAGGAGGCACCGCATGGCAGACGCAGCCATTCACGGCCACGAACACGAAGACGAGCGCGGGTTCTTTACCCGTTGGTTCATGTCCACCAACCACAAAGACATCGGCATTCTTTACCTGATCACGTCGGCCATCGTCGGCTTTGTGTCGGTGGCCTTTACGGTCTACATGCGCCTCGAACTGATGGACCCCGGTGTCCAGTACATGTGCATGGAGGGCGCGCGTCTGACGGCCGCGGCCGCTGGCGAATGTACCCCCAACGGGCATCTTTGGAATGTTCTGATCACAGCGCACGGCATCCTGATGATGTTCTTTGTGGTCATCCCGGCCCTGTTCGGCGGTTTTGGCAACTATTTCATGCCCTTGCAGATCGGCGCGCCGGACATGGCGTTCCCGCGCATGAACAACCTGTCCTTCTGGCTCTATGTGGCCGGCACGACGCTGGCGATCACCTCGGTGCTGGCACCCGGTGGCAACGGCCAGATGGGGTCGGGCGTGGGCTGGGTTCTGTATCCGCCGCTGTCCACCAATGAACAGGGCATGTCGATGGATCTGGCGATCTTTGCGGTGCACGTCTCGGGCGCCTCGTCGATTCTGGGGGCGATCAACATGATCACCACCTTCCTGAACATGCGTGCCCCCGGAATGACACTGTTCAAGGTGCCGCTGTTTGCCTGGTCGATCTTCATCACAAGCTGGCTGATCCTGCTGTCGCTGCCGGTTCTGGCGGGTGCGATCACAATGCTGCTGATGGATCGCAACTTTGGCTTTACCTTCTTTGATCCTGCCGGTGGCGGTGACCCGGTGCTGTACCAGCACATCCTGTGGTTCTTTGGCCACCCGGAGGTGTACATCATCATCCTGCCCGGTTTCGGCATCATCAGCCACGTTATCGCCACCTTCAGCCGGAAGCCGATCTTTGGCTACCTGCCGATGGTCTGGGCGCTGATCGCGATCGGTGTGCTTGGCTTTGTCGTGTGGGCGCACCACATGTACACGGTCGGCATGTCGCTGAACCAGCAGGCCTATTTCATGCTGGCCACGATGGTGATTGCGGTGCCGACAGGCGTCAAGGTGTTCAGCTGGATCGCCACCATGTGGGGCGGTTCGATTGAGCTCAAGACACCCATGCTCTGGGCGTTCGGCTTCCTGTTCCTGTTCACCGTGGGCGGCGTGACCGGCATCGTGCTGAGCCAGGCCGCGGTCGACCGCTACTATCACGACACCTATTACGTGGTGGCACACTTCCACTATGTGATGAGCCTCGGTGCGGTGTTCGCGATCTTTGCGGGGATCTACTTCTACTTCCCCAAGATGACCGGGCGCATGTATCCCGAATGGGCCGGCAAGCTGCACTTCTGGGCCATGTTCATCGGTTCCAACCTGACCTTCTTCCCGCAACACTTCCTGGGCCGTCAGGGTATGCCACGCCGCTACATCGACTATCCCGAGGCATTTGCCTTCTGGAACTCGGTTTCGAGCTGGGGCGCCTTCCTGTCCTTCGCATCGTTCCTGTTCTTCTTCGGGGTGATGTTCTACGCGCTGCGCAAAGGTGCCGTGGTGACCGAGAACAACCCATGGAACGAGTACGCGGACACGCTGGAATGGACATTGCCCTGCCCACCGCCAGAGCACACGTTCGAAATCCTGCCAAAGCAGGAAGACTGGGACAAACAGCACGCGCACTAGAAACCGGTGCGATCTGAAAACGCGATGGGGCTCCGGTGAAAACCGGGGCCCTTTCCACATCTGCGGGACACACGGTCCGCACCGCCTGCACCACACCCTGATATCGCATTCAGACAAAACAGACGCATTGCCCCGGCGCAGCGCGGGCGCTTTGCCACCCCGGCCCCTCTTCTTCTGGCTGAAAATACCACGGGGGTTGTCATTTTCGCGCCATTGGTCCGAGCGACAATGGCGACGGCAGAGCCCCAATCCGACAGCACAGATCAGCGCGCGTTATGCAATATCAAGCCCCCCGATCCGGCCAAACCCCGCCCATATCGGCACGCAAACGCGCGGCCCGCCGCCCAGGCGCGCGCGCGGGGTGCAAACCACCTTCCACCACACCGCCCTTGCACCATATCCCCGTCGCATAGCTGCATGCGGACCGCGCTGCCCGAACACCGCCCTCTCCCGCCCGCAGGACACCGGACGAAAAAAGGAGCATGTCATGCTGTCCAGACCATTCATCGCCGCCGCCCTCGCGGCCTCGCTCGCCCTTGTGCCCGCCACCCGCGTCGCCGCCGATGGGGGCGACTTTCTGGCCGGGGCCGTTCTGGGGGGTGTTGCAGGTGCGCTGATCCAGAAGGAAGTGCGCAAGCAAAAACTGCAACGCCAGCAACAGGAGCGCCAGCGCGCACGGGCCCCGTCGCCGCAGACATACGCCGCTCAGCCACGCCGCGCCGCCCCCAAAAAGACCTATCGCCCCAGCATCCCGGCTACGGCCGAAGGGCGCGACATCCAGTCTTCGCTCAACTACTTCGGATTTGACGCCGGATCGGTGGACGGACGTGTCGGCCCCGTCACCCGGCGGGCCATTTCGGACTATCAGCGCTATATGGGCTATGACGCCACTGGCAAGCTGACCGGCTTTCAAGAGCGGCTGCTGACCAGTTCGTATCTGCGCGCCGAAGCGGGTGGTGACAGCACGCTTGGCATCATCGCGGGCCTGCCCGATGGCACCAAAGGGCTGTTGAAGGTCTATCGCGCGGAACTGGCCTCCGGGGCCGCACAACAGCGCGGGTTGCGCCTTGAGCCGTTGTCGGCCCCTCTCACCGGGTCCATCGACCTCTGAACGCAAGGCCGCGGACAGGCAGAGCGGCGCGGTAGGCGCGCCGCGACAACCTGACCTTAGACATGGCCGCCCCGGCGACTATATTCATGATCATGCCCTACCGGTGGACCACAGATCCCGACGACGCCACACAGGAACTGCACCTGTGGCCGCACAACGCGCTGCCCCGAAAGGGGATGGCGGCATTTGTGCTGTTCACGTTCGCGCTGATCCTGATCCCGACCGTGCCGCTGCTGGGCAGTGTCGTGCTGTGGGGCCTTTTGCCGTTCCTGTTGCTGGCGATCTGGGGGCTGTTCCATGCGCTGATGCACAACCGGCGCGCACGCCAGATTGTCGAAGTGCTGACACTGGACGACGCGCAGGCCCACCTTGTCCGCACCAACCCCAAAGGCGACACGCAGGAGTGGGATTGCAACCGGTTCTGGACCAGGGTGACCAAATACGACCGCGCAGGGCCGGTGCCCCACTATGTCACCCTCAAGGGCATGGGGCGCGAGGTCGAAATCGGCGCATTCCTGAGCGAGGAAGAGCGGGTTGCGCTGTATGACGATCTGATCCGCGCACTCAAACGCGCCCCCGCCTCACCCTGAGGATCACCGGTGCGGCCTGAGCGCCGCCGGGATCAGTTGCAGAGACGATCCTTGACCATCGGCCCGACCGCGCCGAAATCCATCTGGCCCATGTACTTGCCCTTGAGCACGCCCATGACCTTGCCCATGTCGCGGATGCTGTCCGCGCCGACTTCGGCAATGGCTGCGTCCACGGCCCGGACCGACTCGTCGTCGTTCATCTGCTGGGGCAAGAATTCCTCGATCACCTTGATCTCGCCCAGTTCCCGTTCTGCCAGGTCCAGGCGCCCGCCCTCTTCGTAGGTGCGCGCGCTTTCGACCCGTTGTTTGGACATTTTGCCAAGGATGGCAAGCACTTCGGCCTCGCCAACCCCATCGTCCTGCCCGGCGGCGCGCGCGTCGATATCCTTGTCCTTGATCGCGGCATTGATCAGCCGGAGCGTCGACAATCTGTCCGCTTCCTTGTCTTTCATGGCCTGCTTGAGCGCGGCCGAAATCCTGGTGCGCAAATCCATAATTGATGTCCATCCCCATGGCCACGTGTTAAGGACCCATTCATAGGCGAAGTGCGCATAGGTGGCAAGCAGGGCAAAATCTCGTAAGCTATTGAAATTACTTAATAGTACAAATTGCCGAACCTGCTTGACCCCACGTGGCCCTGCCATTAGTTTCCGCGCAATTTGCCGCTTTTGCGCTGATTTACCCCTCTTGCTGCCAAAGGTCCGCCCATGAAAACGACTGCTGCCGACGCGCCGACCGCCTGCCTTGCGCTGGCCGATGGGACCCTGTTTTACGGGGCTGGTTTCGGGGCCACGGGGCAGGTGGTGGCCGAGCTGTGTTTCAACACCGCAATGACCGGCTATCAGGAAATCATGACCGACCCGTCTTATGCCGGTCAGGTTGTCACCTTTACCTTTCCTCACATCGGCAACACCGGTGTGACCCCCGAAGATGACGAAACCGGCGATCCGGTCGCATCCGGCATGGTTGTGAAGTGGATGCCCACGGACCCGTCCAACTGGCGCGCCAGCGAAGGGCTGTCCTCGTGGCTGGCCGCACGCGGTCGCATCGCCATCGGTGGCGTGGACACGCGTAGGCTGACCCGCGCCATCCGGCAGGCCGGCGCGCCGCACGTGGCGCTGGCGCATGATCCCGACGGCGCATTCGACACCGACGCTTTGGTCTCCGCCGCGCGCGGCTTTGCCGGGCTCGAAGGCATGGACCTGGCCAGGGACGTCACCTGCGCCCAGTCCTATCGCTGGAACGAGATGCGGTGGGCCTGGCCCGAGGGCTACACCGCGCAGACCGATCCGAAATACAAGGTCGTGGCCATCGACTATGGCGCCAAGCGCAACATCCTGCGCTGCCTTGCCTCTGCCGGGTGCGATGTGACCGTGCTGCCCGCAACCGCAACGGCGGACGACGTGATGGCGCATGCGCCCGATGGCGTGTTCCTGTCCAACGGCCCCGGCGACCCGGCGGCCACCGGCGCATATGCCGTGCCGATGATCCGCGACGTGCTGGCCCGCGACCTGCCGGTCTTTGGCATCTGTCTCGGCCACCAGATGCTGGCGCTGGCCCTTGGGGCCAGGACGGTCAAGATGAACCACGGCCATCACGGCGCCAACCATCCGGTCAAGGATCTGGAGACCGGCAAGGTCGAGATCACCTCGATGAACCACGGCTTTGCGGTGGACGCTCAAAGCCTGCCCGAGGGCGTGGTGCAGACCCATACCTCTCTTTTTGACGGGTCGAACTGCGGCATACGGGTGACGGGCAAGCCGGTCTATTCCGTGCAATACCACCCCGAGGCAAGCCCCGGACCGCAAGACAGCTATTACCTGTTTGAACGGTTCGCCGCCGCCATGGAGGCGCAGCGCGCCTGACACATATGCGATCACTTCGCACGGGTTTTCCACAGGCTTAATACATCATTAACCAAGCGCGCGCACATTGGGTCCCATCCTGAAGGTCGGACCTGACAATGAGTGACCCCTTACTGCGTTTGTCCGCGCCGCACCCCGTTTCGCGGCGTGATTGCCCTGCCCTTCCGGTGGGGCGGCAACTGGTCAATGACGGCCTGATCAGCCAGACAACGCTGCTTGAGGCATTGTCCACGCAGCGGCGCATCGACGCCCCGCTGGGTGAAATTCTGGTCGCCGAAGGCCATGTGGCGCGCGAAAATGTCCTTGCGGCGCTGGCCGTTCAGTACAATGCCGACCGCGTGGACCTGTGCGTCGATCCGCCGGCCCCTGCCATGGCCAAGGCGCTGCCGGCACGGCTGTGTCAGCGGTTCGGGGTGGTGCCGTGGCGCTGGATCGGGGCGACGTTGCTGGTGGCCACGTCGCGCCCGGACCGGCTTGATGATCTGGCCGCGGCCCTGCCGCGCGGCGCACCCGACCTGTTGCCGGTCATCGCCGATCAGGATCAGGTGATCCAGCAGACGGGGATGCTGTATGGTGTCGAACTGGCCCGGCACGCCGTCACCAGAGTGCCAGAGGAGCACAGCTGCCGCACCTGGTCACTGGGCGCGGCAAGTGGCCGGGTTCAGGTGGCCGGGGTCGGAGTGCTTGTTCTGGGACTGGCAGTGGCGTTTCCGGTCTGGACCCTGACATTGCTGATCGGCATCGCGGTGGTGACGCTGGCCATGACCACCACCCTCAAGGCCTTTGCGCTGGCCGCGCGCATCACCCATGGCGTGGCTGCGCGGGTTGAACCGCTGGCCCGCCCGCCCGGCGCACGATTGCCGCGGATTTCGGTGATGGTGCCGCTGTTCAACGAGGAACGGATTGCCGAGGCGCTGATCCGCCGCCTGTCGAGGCTGACCTATCCCAAGGCCCTGCTGGATGTGGTGCTGGTGCTTGAAGCAAAGGACGAGGTGACCCGCACAACGCTTGAGCGCACCGCCCTGCCCAGTTGGATGCGGGTGATCGAGGTGCCGGATGACGGCAGCCTCACCACCAAGCCGCGGGCGCTGAACTATGCGCTCGACTTTTGCAGCGGTGACATCATCGGCATATGGGATGCCGAGGACGCGCCCGAACATGACCAGCTTGAAAAAGTCGCGGTACATTTTGCAAATGCGCCTGCGCATGTGGCCTGCCTGCAGGGTATTCTGGACTATTACAATCCGCGTCAGAACTGGCTGGCCCGGTGCTTTGCCATCGAATATGCAAGCTGGTGGCGTCTGGTACTGCCGGGTGTGGAACGGCTTGGCCTTGTGCTGCCGCTTGGCGGCACCACCCTGTTCTTTCGCCGCCCCATCCTGGAGGAACTGGGCGGCTGGGACGCCCACAACGTCACCGAAGATGCCGATCTGGGCCTGCGCCTGGCACGCCACGGGTACACGACCCGGCTGATCCCCACCGCCACCTTCGAAGAAGCCAATTGCAGGGCCTGGCCCTGGGTGAAGCAGCGCTCGCGCTGGATCAAGGGATACCTGATCACCTATTTCGTACACATGCGCCGCCCCGCGCGTCTGCTGCGCGATCTGGGGCTGATGCGCTTTCTTGGCGTTCAGGCGATGTTTCTGGCCACCGTCACCCAATTCGCCACCCTGCCCCTGCTGTGGAGCTTTTGGTTGCCCGCCCTTGGCCTGCCGCACCCGGTGCTTTCGACGCTGGGGCCTGCCGTGATCTGGCCGCTGGCGTTCTTCTTTCTGGCGACCGAAGCCCTGAATATCACCATCGGGATGCTGGCAGTGTCGGATCGCAACCGCCGTCACCTGCTGGCGTGGGTTCCGACGCTTGTCGTCTATTTTCCGCTGGGGTCGCTGGCCTGCTACAAGGCGCTTTACGAGTTGGTGGCCAAACCGTTCTATTGGGACAAGACCCAACACGGCCATGGCGAGGCAGACCCGTCGGACAGCCCCTATCCCTCGTCCTGACGGGCATTTGCATCCTGCTTGAGACGGGTCATGAACGCGACCGAGATATGTTCACGCAAGGCCGCTCCGGCGCCTGCCTCGTCCTTGGCCTCGATGGCAGAGACGATCTTGTCATGTTCGGACTGGGCAATCCGCGTGCGCCCCACCGCGGCCAGCGATGTCGTGGCCATCAGCGCCATCGTGCGATGCACCAGATCAAGCTGCTGCACCAGATACCGATTATGCGAGGCCAGATGGATCTGTTTGTGAAACCGCCGGTTGGCGCGCGACAGTGCCGCCGGGTCGCCGATAAGGGCGTTGTCGTCCTCGACCATCTCGCGCAGGATCCGCACCTCTTCCGACGTGGCATGGCGCGCGGCCAGCGAGGCGGCCAGCCCCTCCAGCTCGCGGCGCACCACATAAAGCTCGGACATCTGGTTGTGATCAAGGGATGCAACAATCAGGCTGCGCCCGTCCCGCGCCAGCAGTGACTGGGTTTCAAGCCGTTGCAGCGCCTCGCGCACCGGCGTGCGTGACACCCCGAACCGCTCGGCCAGTTCGCTTTCCACCAGCCTGTCTCCGGGCCGGTAGGTGCCGATGTCGATCGCCTCGAGGATCAGGGAATAGGCATCGGTGCCGGAGGGGCGTGCAGAGGGCATGAAAAGACCTGACAAGTCGTTGATTTGTCTCATGCTACATCATTTCCCGAACGACAGGAAACAGGGTTTGTGACGCACTGCGATGCGCGCGCCCGCCAGCCGCATCCGGCGACGGTGCCGCAATCCGCAGGCGACACCGCAAAGTACCACGCGCCCGATTGCAGTTGCGCGGGGTCGTGATCCCGCCTAGGTCTCGTGCCATGCCAGCTGCTGATTTCGCCCATGTGCAGGCGTGGGTCTTTGACCTCGACAACACGCTATATCACCCGTCCGTGCGGCTGTTCGACCAGATCGAGGCCCGCATGGTGGCCTATGTCATGGACACGCTGGGCGTGAGCGCGGCCGAAGCGGACAGTCTGCGCGTTCATTACTGGCGCACCCATGGCACGACGCTGGCGGGTTTGATGCGCGAACATGACCTTGATCCGGAACCCTATTTGGTGGCGGTGCATGACATCTCGTTCGATGGTCTTGCGCCTGATCCGGAACTGGCGGCGCGCATTCGCGCCCTGCCGGGCCGGCGCATCGTCTATACCAATGGTTCGGCCCCCTATGCCGAACAGGTGCTGGCCGCACGTGGCCTTTCGGGACTGTTTGATGCGGTGTACGGCGTCGAGCACGCCAGCTATCGGCCAAAGCCGGAAAAATGCGCCTTCGATCAAATCTTTGCCCTGGACGGGCTGAACCCGGAACACGGCGCCATGTTCGAGGATGACCCGCGCAACCTGAGCGCCCCGCACGCGATGGGCATGAAAACGGTGCACGTCGCGCCCGACCCCGAACCCCGGGACCACATCCACCACCACACTGACGATCTGTCTGATTTTCTGTCCCGGCTGGTCGGGTAGGACAGGATGCCGCCTTGGCACCGCGCGCCCCTGGGTTACATCTGTGTCGAGGGAGGCGATCCATGAGCGACATCACCCATTGCGACATCCTGATTTCAGGCGGCGGTATTGCGGGCCTGACGGCAGCCGCTGCTTTTGGCACGGCCGGGTTCGATGTGATTTGTGTCGATCCGGCACCCCCGGTCACCGACCGCGCGGCTGACGGCGCGGACATGCGCACCACGGCGATGCTGCAACCCGCGCGTGACCTGCTGGAGCAGGTGGGTTTGTGGGACGCGCTGGAACCGCACGCAACGGCCCTGGACGTCATGCAAATCGTGGATGCGGGCGGCGCGGATGGCACCGCGCGCCAGATCAGGGCGTTTCGGGCCAGCGATGTCTCTGACCTGCCCTTTGGCTGGAACCTGCCCAACTGGCGTCTGCGCGCCGAAATGGTGAAGCGGCTCGGCAAGATCGCGACGGTGGATTTTCGCCCCGGCGTCGGCACCCGCGATTTTCTGGGGCGCACCGCCGGTGCGCGCGTGACCCTCACGGACGGCACCCGCATATCCGCACGTCTGGTGATTGCCGCCGATGGGCGCGCCTCGCCCATGCGCACGGCGGCGGGGATCGCCGTGACCACGAAGCGCTATGGCCAGAAGGCGCTGGCCTTTGCGGTGACGCACCCAATTCCGCATGAAAATGTCTCGACCGAAGTGCACCGGACGGGCGGGCCGTTCACCCTTGTGCCGCTGCCCGATCACGACGGCATGCCGTGCTCGGCGGTGGTCTGGATGGATGACGGGGCCGCAGGCATGGCACGGATGGCCGCCGATGTGGCCGATTTCGAGGCCGAGATGACGGAGCGCAGCTGTCAGGTGCTGGGCCCGCTTTCGCTGGCCTCGCCGCGCAGCATCTGGCCGATCATCAGCCAATATGCCGAGCGCCTGTCCGCCACCCGTCTGGCGCTGATCGCCGAGGCCGCGCATGTGGTGCCGCCCATCGGCGCGCAGGGATTGAACATGAGCCTTGCGGACACTGCCACCCTTTTGGAGCTTGCGCAAAAACGCCCCGAAACGCTGGGAGATGCCGGGATGCTGGAGGCCTATCACAAGGCGCGTTTCGGCGACATCCGGATGCGGGTCAGGGGAATCGACCTGCTCAATCGCGCCAGTCAGGCGACATCACCGCTGGCGCGCGATGCACGGGCCTGGGGGCTGAAGGCGCTGCATCAGGTCACGCCGGTGCGCAAGACCCTGATGGAACTGGGCCTTGGCACGCGGCGAAAACGCTAGAGAACCTGATCGACCACGCGGGCCAGACGCGCCACGGTGCCCTCCACGTCATACAATTTGTCGAGCCCGAACAGGCCGATGCGGAAGGTGCGGAAATCGGCAGGTTCGTCGCATTGCAGCGGCACACCGGCGGCAATCTGCATCCCCTTTTCGGCAAAGCGTTTGCCGGTCTGGATGTCCGGGTCGCTGGTATAGCTGACCACGACGCCCGGCGCGCCGAACCCTTCGGCGGCAACGGATGTGATGCCCTTGTCGGCCATCATCTGGCGCACAGCACTGCCCAGTTTCCACTGCGCCTCTTTAAGGCGCTCAAAGCCGTAGTTTTGGGTTTCCAGCATCGTATCACGGAATTCGCGCAACGCATCTGTCGGCATTGTGGCGTGATAGGCATGGCCGCCGCTTTCATAGGCCTGCATGATCTGGTGCCATTTCCTGAGGTCGATAGCGAAGCTGTCCGACGTGGTTTCCTCCATCCGCGCCTCGGCACGCTCCGAAAGCATCACGAGGCCCGCACAGGGCGACGCGCTCCAGCCCTTTTGCGGGGCCGAGATCAGCACATCGACGCCGAGGCGACGCATATCGACCCAGGCACAGCCCGACGCGATGCAATCCAGCACCATCAGCGCCCCGACCTCGTGCGCCGCCGCCGCCATCGCCGCGACATAGTCGTCGGGCAGAATCACGCCCGCGCTGGTTTCCACGTGCGGCGCGAACACGACACCGGGTTTGCGGGTGCGGATGGTGTCGACCACCTCGTCAATGGGGGCCGGGGCAAAGGGCGACGGGCTGGCATTGCCGGTCTGGCGCGCTTTCAGCACTTTGGTCGAGGCCGTCAGCCCGCCAAGTTCGAATATCTGGGACCAGCGATAGGAAAACCAGCCGTTGCGCACCACCAGCACATCCGCGCCGCGCGCGAACTGGCGCGCCACCGCTTCCATCCCGAAGGTGCCGCCACCGGGCACGATCACAACCGCATCGGCGCCATAGACCTCTTTGAGCATGGACGTGATGTCGGTCATCACACCCTGAAAGGCCGCACTCATGTGATTGAGCGAGCGGTCGGTAAAGACGACCGAGAATTCTTCGAGCCCCTGGGGGTCAATGGTATCGAGCAAGGCTGGCATGATTTCTCCCTTTCACTTTGCACCCTCTATACAGCCGCGTTGTCGCGGCCACAAAGTCTACTTGGGTATACCTTCGCCGCTTTGGGCTGCGGTCTGGCGGATCGCCGCGATGCGTTCGCTGAGCCTGGGCCATTCGGGCACCATCCTGCGCAGGTTCCGGGCGCGCACCGGTTTCGATATCCTGTGCAACAGCCCCCGGCGCGCCTTTTGCGCCTTGATGCGCTGGATCAGGTCCTTTGGGTCAAAGCCTGTCCAGTTGCCGGCAGTGGCATAAAGGTTCCGGACACACACCGGATAAACGTCGTCACGCAACATACGCTCCAGTGCGCCGGGATCATACGGAGAGGCCGCGAGTTCCCGTGCCAGATAATCCAGATTTGGAGTGATATCGGTGTCCAGAAACAGCTCCGACAACAGCAGCCAGACCTGTTCCTGTGGGTTTGATGCATCCGTCATTCCAAAGGCCCCGGCCTGCGTTCTTCACTGAGCAATACGTTGGCTTCGACCTCTCCCGCACCGGGCAGGGTCATGATGCGGCGGCGCAGGACGCGCTCGAAATCGGGCAGGTCGCGGGCCACGACGCGCAAGCGGTAATCGTAGAGGCCCAGCACGTGTTCAACCGTCTGCACCTCGGGAATGGCGCTGACGGCGCGTTCGAAATCCTCAAGGCTGACACGCCCCTTGGTGGCCAGCTTGACGCCAAGGAACACGGTCACGCCGAAGCCCAGCGCCTCGGCATCCAGCACCAGCCGCTGGCCCCCCACAATCCCGGCATCGCGCAGCCGCCTGATGCGCCGCCACGCCGCGGGCTGGGACAGACCGCAGGCCCGCCCGATGGCCCCGGCCCCCTGCCCGGCATCCTGTGTCAGCAGCCGCAGAATGGCGAAATCGGTGTCATCCAGCTGGGTCACAGCGGCAGCGCCGGGTCGCTCTTGATGCGTGCGACATGCATCAGCGCCTCGATATCGGCGATATGCGGCAGGGTCAGGATGCGGCTGCGATAGAGGTGCTGATAGTGCGCCATGTCGCGGGCGATGACCGACAGGCGCACATCGACGCGGCCCAGAAAGGTCTGGATCTCGATCACTTCGGGAACCTTGCGCGCCTCGGCCAGAAAATCGTCGAATGCATTGCCTTGCGTCTTGTCAAGCGTCACCCGCAATGACACCTCGACCGCATAGCCCAGAGCCGTCCAGTCGATCACGGCGGCAACACCCTTGACGACGCCCGCCTCGCGCAGCCTGGCCTGCCTGCGCGCCAGTTGGCCGACACTGACGCGGGCGCGCTGCGCCAGTTCGGCAGGCGCAAGCGACGGGTCAGCCTGCCATTGGCGCAATATGCGCCGATCCACATCATTCAACATGATTTCACCGCATATCTCTTAATCAGCGCATGATCCATACTTCATTTTACGAAAAAAACCGAAAAACCAACGCTGCACACACGACACCCGGCCCGTATAACGCCCCTCAGAAACCAAACCGGAGACCAAGACATGCGCGTATATTACGACCGCGATTGCGATATCAACCTGATCAAGGACATGAACGTGGCCATCCTCGGCTATGGCAGCCAGGGCCACGCCCATGCGCTGAACCTGCGCGATTCCGGCGCGAAAAACGTCGTCGTGGCGCTCCGCGAAGGCTCCGCGTCGATTGCCAAGGCGACAGGCGAAGGCCTGAAGACCATGGGGATTGCCGAAGCCGCCGCATGGGCCGACCTGATCATGTTCACCATGCCCGACGAATTGCAGGCCGAAACCTACAAGAAATACGTGCACGACAACATCCGCGAGGGGGCCGCCATCGCCTTTGCCCACGGTTTGAACGTGCATTTCGGCCTGATCGAGCCCAAAGCTGGCGTTGACGTCATCATGATGGCCCCCAAGGGCCCCGGCCACACCGTGCGCGGCGAATATGTCAAGGGCGGCGGCGTGCCCTGCCTCGTGGCCGTGGACAAGGACGCATCGGGTCGCGCACTGGAAATCGGACTGTCCTATTGCTCCGCCATCGGCGGCGGCCGCTCGGGCATTATCGAGACGAATTTCCGCGAGGAATGCGAAACCGATCTGTTCGGCGAACAGGCCGTCCTGTGTGGCGGTCTGGTCGAGTTGATCCGCATGGGGTTCGAGACGCTGGTCGAAGCGGGCTATGCCCCCGAGATGGCCTATTTCGAGTGCCTGCACGAGGTAAAGCTGATCGTCGACCTGATCTATGAGGGCGGCATCGCCAACATGAACTACTCGATCTCCAACACGGCTGAGTATGGCGAATATGTCTCTGGCCCCCGCGTGTTGCCCTATGACGAGACCAAGGCGCGGATGAAAGGGATCCTGACCGACATCCAGACCGGCAAGTTCGTGCGCGACTTCATGGGGGAAAACCAGGTCGGCCAGCCGTTCTTCAAGGGTACGCGCCGCATCAACGACGCCCACCAGATCGAAGAGACGGGCGAAAAGCTGCGCGCCATGATGCCGTGGATTTCGGCAGGCAAGATGGTCGACAAGGCCAAGAACTAAGATCCGCAGGGCGCGTCGTCACGGCGCACCACCACCTGAGACCGCGAAAGGCTGCCCACAAGGGCGGCCTTTCTTTATTCAACGCCCCTCAACCCGGGTGCTGCCCCGCATCACCAAATTCCAGCCACGCCCGGTCGCGCGGCGACAGGTGCGCATCCATCATCGCATCATATGCGGCCAGTTCTGCATCGGTCAGCTTGCCCGCCTATTTCCCGCTGGTCCCGCTGTGGAAGAAATCGGAATCGGACTTCATGAACCCTTTCCCGCCGGACGGCGCAAAGCGTTCGGCGTTCGCCTTCATGTGATCAAAGGTCGCCGCCTGCACGAGGCGATCCATGAGCTCTGCACTGTGGAAAATGTCCAAAAGGACCGCCAAGCGCGCGAAGGTGCCCGGCAGATCGCGGCTCATGTCACTGTAGTGAAACAGCGATACATTGGGGCGCGCCGCAAGGGCCGCGGCGGCGGTGTAATGCTGCAGAATATGCGCAAGCGGCATCGCGTCCGCATCAAACCCTTCGGCCCCACCGTCGAGGAACCGGCGGAACGTGACCCCATCGGGATCATCCTCGGGATACCAATGGTCAAACCACGACATCGGAATGTTGCGCACATGCTTGCGGAAGGAAAAATGCGCATCGAGCGGATGGCGAAAGACGCAGATGTAATGTGCGCGGTCGTCCAGCGGTAGTCCGTCCATGGGCGTATGGCTTTTCATCGACCGGCGCTGCGTCATCGCCTCAAGCCGGGCGGCAACCTCGGTCATCTCGCGGATGCGGATATCGACCCACGGCATCTTGACCGACAATTCCGTTTCGATGTGCGGGTCGCCGGAAAACAGCAACGCCACGATGGTCTGCATCCACGTGGTCCCGCATTTGGGCGGTGTCACCACAAACACGTCATCCGCCCGAATGGTGACCATATCCCAGCGTCGGTTGTCCGTCAGCGCACCCAGATAAAGCTTGCGGTCGATCATTTCTGCACTCTCCTGCACACCCCTGCATTCATTTAGGACCGCTCGGGCACGACGCGCAACTATAACCCCGCGCACCCGCCCTGTGCGCAGGTCCCGCTTTGGCGGCATTTGTGTATGTCGGCGATGGACAATACCCCCTTGATCCGTAATGACAACGCGAACGCGCGCGCCGCGCCACAGGGAGGGTCCAAATGATCGCCGTTATCTTCGAAGTCTGGCCCCGGAACGGCCATCGCGCGGCCTATATGGAACGCGCAGCGGCGCTGAAACATCACCTTGCCGACATCCCCGGTTTCATCTCGGTCGAGCGGTTTGAAAGCCTGATGGAGCCGGGCAAGTTGCTGTCGCTGTCCTTCTGGGAGGACGAGGCGGCGCTGGAACACTGGCGCAAGCTGCCCGATCACCGTGCCGCCCAAGGGGCGGGCCGCGACATCCACTTTGAGGACTATCGCCTGCGCGTCGCCGGGGTGATCCGCGATTATGGCATGACCGCGCGGGACGAGGCGCCCGCCGACAGCAAGGCGATCCATGACCGATAAGCCGCAGATCACCTGGGTCAGCTGGCTGATGGTCGCCACGCTGGGCCTGACCTGGGGCGCCACGTTTCTGGTGACCGAAGTCGCGCTGGAAGGCATCACGCCCTTCTGGCTTGCGGCGTTGCGTATCGTGTTTGCCGTGCTGCTGATGGTGCCGGTCTGGCAGTGGCGCGGTGGCGCGCTGTTCGCCGCCCCGCCTTCACGCCGCACAAAAACTGCCCTGCTGGCCATCGGCGGTTTCAGCACCGCGATCCCGTTCATGTTGCTGGCCTGGGGACAGCAATATGTGACCGGGGGATTTGCCGGCGTGTCCATGGCCTCGGTCGCGCTGATCGTGCTGCCGCTGGCGCATTTCCTGGTGCCGGGCGAGCGGCTGACATGGCGGCGCAGCCTGGGGTTTTGCATTGGCTTTGTCGGGGTTGTCGTGCTGATCGGCGGGCAGGCGTTCGAAAGCTCGGGCGCGGCGCTTGAGACAGCGGGACGCATTGCCTGTGTCGCGGCGGCGGCGTGTTACGGGATCAGCTCGATCATGATGCGCCGCCTGCCCGCCATTGACCCCATCGGGTTGTCCACTGTGTTGCTGGTCGTCGCCGCCGCCATCACCGTGCCGCTGGCGCTGATCGTCGAAGGGCCGCCGCCCCTGCCCGACACGCAAACAATCATCGTCATCGCGATCCTCGGCCTTGTCCCCACGGCTGCGGCCAACATGCTGCGTGTGCTGGTGATCCGCAGTGCGGGGCCGGTGTTCATGTCACTGACGAATTATCAGGTGCCCTTGTGGTCCGTGATCATGGGCGCGCTTATCCTCGGTGAACCGTTGCCGCCCAGCCTGTTGCTGGCCATGACGCTGATCCTGATCGGTGTCGGCCTCAGCCAGTATGGTGCGCTGCGGCGTCTGTTCGGGCGGTCGGCGCTGTAATCTAGGTCGCAGATCCCACCGCGTCCTGCACGGCGGCAACCACCTGATCGACACTCTGGTTCAAAAGGCCTTCGTCTTCGCTTTCCGCCATGACGCGGATCAGTGGTTCGGTGCCCGATTTGCGGATGAGCAAACGGCCGTTGCCCTGCAAGCGCGCCTCGGCTGCGGCAATTGCGTCCTGCACCGAGGCGATGTCGAGCGGGGCCTGCCCGGCCGCGTAGCGCACGTTTTTCAGCAATTGCGGCACAGGATCGAACACGTGCATGACCTCGCTTGCGGATTTGCCGCTTTCGATCATTGCAGCCAGGAATTGCAGCGCAGCCATCAGCCCGTCACCGGTGGTGGCATAGTCAGTCATAACGATATGACCGGATTGTTCGCCGCCCAGGTTGAACCCGCCTGCGCGCATCCGTTCCACCACATACCGGTCACCGACAGCCGTGCGTTCAAGGGTCACGCCCTTGTCGCTGAGGTAGCGTTCCAGCCCGAGGTTGGACATGACGGTGGCAACCAGCGCACCGCCCTTCAGGCGGCCCTGCTCGGCCCAGCGGGCGGCCATCAGCCCCATGAACTGATCGCCATCGCCGACCCGGCCATGTTCGTCCAGCAGAATCACGCGGTCCGCATCGCCGTCAAGGCAGATGCCCACATCCGCCCCATGCGCCACAACCGCCTCGGCGGCGGTCCGGGGATGCATGGAGCCGCACCCGTCGTTGATGTTGTGCCCGTTGGGTGACACGCCAACCGGGATCACCGTCGCGCCCAGTTCCCACAGGGCTTCGGGCGCGACCTTGTAGGCGGCCCCGTTTGCGCAATCGACAACAACCTTCAGCCCATCCAGCCGCATCTGGCGGGGAAAGGAGGATTTCACCCGTTCCACATAACGGAACCGCCCGTCGTCGATGCGTTTGGCGCGCCCGATCTGCGCGGCCGCGACAGGGTCGACCCCCGCCGCCACCAGCGTCTCGATCTCTGCCTCGGCGGCATCGCTCAGTTTATAGCCGTCAGGGCCAAAGAACTTGATCCCGTTGTCATGGGCCGGATTGTGGCTGGCCGAGATCATCACACCCAGATCGGCGCGCATCGAGCGGGTCAGCAACCCCACCGCAGGGGTCGGCACCGGGCCCAGCAGCAGCACGTTCATGCCGGTGCTGGTCAGCCCCGCCGTCAGGGCGTTTTCGAACATGTAGCCCGACAGGCGCGTGTCCTTGCCAATCACGACCCGATGAACCGAATCCCCGTCGCGGCGAAAATAGCGCCCCACGGCCGCGCCAATGCGCAGCGCCGTCTCTGCCGTCATCGGCGATGTGTTGGCGGTGCCGCGCACGCCATCTGTACCAAAAAGCTTGCTCATGTCAGGGATGTGCCACAGCCGCGCGCCAGAGCGCAATGGCCTGCGCGTGTTCGGCCACGTCATGGGCGCGGACGATCGCCACCCCTTGCGCAATCGCCGCGAGGGCCACGGCGATGGATCCGGGCGTGCGGTCGCGCGCCTGGGGCGCGTTGCCGATGGTGCCGATAAAGCGCTTGCGCGAGACCCCCAGCAGGATCGGCACACCGAGGCCGTGAAACAGGCTGATCCGGTTGAGGATGGCCAGGTTATGGCTTTGCGTCTTGCCAAAGCCGATGCCGGGGTCTGCGGTGATGTGTCCGCGCGGAATGCCCTGCGCGACAAGGGCCTCTATACGTTCAGCCAGTGCATCAAAGACGTCGAGCAACACGTTCTCGTAGAATGGATTTTTCTGCATCACCTGCGGTGCGCCCTGTGCGTGCATCACGCAGACCGGCACACCGCGCGCCGCACATAAGGGTGCGAGATCAGCATCGAAAGTGAACCCGGAGACATCGTTGACCATGCGCGCGCCTGCGTCCAGGGCGTCTGCGGCGACCTGCGCCTTGCGGGTGTCGATGGAGATCGGGGTTTGCACCCCGGCCGCGCGCAACGCAGCAATCACGGGCGCTGTGCGCGCGCTTTCTTCCCCGGCGGGCACCAATGTCGCGCCGGGGCGCGTGGACTCTCCGCCAATGTCGAGAATGTCGGCCCCCGCCGCGACCAGCGCGCGGCCTTGCGCAACGCCGCTGTCCAGCGTGTCATAGGCGCCGCCGTCGGAAAAGCTGTCCGGTGTGGTGTTGAGAATGCCCATGATCCGGGGGCGCGCGCCCGGGCTGACAAAGCGCGCCCGTTCCGCGTCGCTCAGCTCGCTTGCCGGGATGATGTAAGAGGCCGCCGCGCGCGACAGAACCTCGACATGGGTGAACCAGCACCAGCCCATCTGCACGGCGCCGGGCGCGGGGGCCGGGCCCACCTGCATGAGCGGTCGCAGATAGCGCATCGCCTAGATGTGCGCCTGTGTGGCCGGCATGACGCGCAAGGCAACAGACGCCTCTTGCGGGGCCGCATCGCCAATCACCAGCATTTCGCGCGCCTCGAATGTCGCGGCAAACCACGACGCCAAAGCGACGGCGTCCGCGCCTTTTGCCGAAGGGCCGTCCACCGCATCCAGCACGATCTTGGACGGTGCCCAGACGCAAATCTGGCCGTTGCGCATCGCCCAGTCGAGTTCGGTGCGGGTGCCAACCACCTTGCAGCGGGCATCGCGCGCCGCCAGAACCCATGCGTTCTGTTCAATGGCCAGCAGGTCAATGCGGCGCTGTGCCAGCGGGTGACTGGCGACAGGGGCCGCCGCCCCGGACGGGCCGACGCACAGGATCAGCGGGCGGCCCATGCGCACCAGCTGGTCGATCCACGCGCCCAGATATGGCGCGCCAATCGCGGCATTGGACAGGTAGACCAGTTCGGGGTGCAACGCGTCTTCTTCGGCCTGCGTCTCGACGGGGCGCACCGTGTCGCGGCTGCGCACGATCTCGACGCCCAACGCGCCGGGTCCGCGATCCAGCTTTTCGATGCGCACAAAGACACGCATCGCCTGCGGCTCTAGCAGGATGCGGTCCGCCACGCGTTCTGCCAGCGTTTCAAGCAGGTTAAGACGCTCGTCCGACAGCTCATAGGCAATCGCCTCGGTGACCTTGTCATAGCTGAGGATGCGGTCGACATCGTCGTCGATCGGGCCCGTCAACGGGCGGACCTCGACCACGATGTTGCAGCAGATGCGCTGTGTCACACCGCGTTCCGCCTGAAAGGCCCCTATTTCCACGTCGACAATGTGGTCGCGCAGGGAAATGCGGTCATGCGGCACGCCGCTGGCCGTGGCCTCGGACCGTTCGGACGGATGAGAAAAGGCGAGGCGGATTTCAGAGGCCATGTCAGGGGTGCCTTTGCAGCAGGGGTCAGAGCCGCCCTTTTAACGCCCGCGCGCAACACGGGACAGGGGCAAACACGCCGCCCCCGCATCTGAAAGCGTCAGATCGGCCTAGTTCTGGGCCGTGCGATAATTGTGGCGATAGAACACGTGCACACCGATGGCCGCCGTCTTGCTGTAAACCCGCGACCACTTGGGCCGCACGGCGGTGGTGTGGTAGTGCGTGGCACCGCTGGTCAGGGCCGGAGCGCGCCCGTCGATCACCGCGCGCGCCACCTTGCCCACATTGGTGTAGGCACCCTTTTCGCGGATCGTGTCGGGGTTGCCGTCACAGGTGTAAGTGAACTGGCACTGGAACTTGCGCCCTGTCCCCTGATTGATCACGCCGCAGATGTTGTCGGGAAAGCGTGTACTCTTGACCCGGTTCATGATCACTTCGGCCACTGCGAACTGGCCCTTGATCGTTTCCCCGCGCGCTTCGAAATAGAGCGCCTCGGACAGACACTCCCATGACGCGCCACCGGTCGCTGTCGGCTGGGTCTCCAGCCAGTCACGCGAAAACGAGATTTCAGTGGCGCCTTCCGGCGCGGTCAACAGGCCGGTAAACCGCGATGTCGGCACAGAGCTGAGCCCGCGCGCCTCGGCTTTTCGTACGGCGCTGCCTGCATCATCGGTCTGTACTTCGGCAGACAGGCCGGATGCCAATGCAAGGACGGCCGCGGCAATCGCGGCAAATTTCAAAAACAAACGCATAGAATGACCCCCAGGATCGTAAGAACATCGGCGCGTCTAGCTAAAATTTTAACGCGCGTCCAGTTTTGCGGCACAAAATCAGCGGGATCGCGCCCCGTGCGCGCGAGCGCCCCGCGTCAAATCCGGCCGCATACTACGTCCAAGTATCTGTTTTGTCTAAGTTATTTGACTGGCAATGGCCAGTTGTGCCGCCGCCAGACGGGCAACGGGCACGCGGAATGGCGAACACGATACGTAATCAAACCCGGCCGCACGGCAGAAGGCAATTGATTCGGGGTTGCCGCCATGTTCGCCGCACATGGACAATGTGATGTCCGGGCGGGATGCCCGGCCCCTTTCGGACCCCAGCCTGAGCAATTCGCCAACCCCGTCGATGTCGAGGCTGTGGAACGGATCTTCGATGAAAACTTCCTGACGGACATAGTCGGACATGAACCGCCCCGCATCGTCGCGGCTGAGCCCATAGGTCATTTGCGTCAGATCGTTGGTTCCAAAGCTGAGAAAACTGCAATGCTGCGCGATGTCACCGGCGCGCAGGGCCGCGCGTGGCGTTTCGACCATGACACCAAGGCGATAGGTGAAATCGGCGCCTTTTTCGGCGGTGACCGCGGCGGCAATCGCATCGACGGAGGCGCGCACCAGTTCGACCTCGCGTTTGGCACTTACCAACGGGATCATGATTTCGGGCACCACCGGATCGCCATCGCGGCTGGCCTCGATCGTGGCCTCGAAAATGGCGCGGGCCTGCATTTCGTAGATCTCAGGCATCGTCACTCCCAGCCGCACCCCGCGCAGGCCCAGCATCGGGTTATATTCCATCATCGCCTCGATCCGGCGCGTCACATCCGACAGTGGCAAATCCAGCGCATCGGCAAGCACACGCTGGCCGTCGCGGTCGGTGGGCAGGAATTCGTGCAATGGCGGATCAAACAGGCGTATGCAGACCGGCTTGCCCTGCATGATATTGAAAAGCTGTATGAAATCGGCGCGTTGCATCGGCAGCAGGCGTTCAAGTACGGCGCGGCGATCATCGCTGGTTTCGGCAAAGATCATCTCGCGCATCACGGTCAGGCGTCCGGCCTCGAAAAACATGTGCTCGGTGCGGCACAGCCCGATGCCCTGGGCGGCGAAATTGGCTGCGGTCTGCGCATCTGCGGGCGTGTCCGCATTGGCGCGGATGTCGATATCGCGCACCTCGTCGGCCCAGTCCATCAGGTCCTGAAAGGCATCATCAAGGGCGGCTTCCAGCATCTCGGGCGCGCCCAGCAAAATGGTGCCGTTGGTGCCATCGACCGTGACGATTTCGCCCGCCGCAACGACACGCCCGTCCTTGGTCAGCAATTGTTCCTTGGCGGTCTGGAACCGCACGTCGCTGACCCCGACCACGCAAGGAAGACCGATACCGCGCCCGATCACGGCCGCGTGGCTGGTGATTCCGCCACGTTCGGTGACGATCGCCTTGGCCGCATGCATGCCGCGAATATCCTCGGGCGAGGTTTCGCGGCGCACGAGGATGCAATCCTCGTCCCGTGCGGCGCTGGCTTGTGCTTCGGTTGCGGAAAACACCAGCTTGCCCGTGGCCGCCCCCGGACTGGCGGCAATACCCGTGCCCAACAGATCCCGTTTTGCGTGGCGGTCGATCTGGCGGTGCAGCAGTTCATTGAGTGCGTTGGGTTCGATCCGCATCAGTGCGTCCTGTCGCGGAATGACGCCGTCGCGGGCCAGTTGCACCGCGATGCGCACCGCCGCACGGGACGAGCGCGCAACGCGCACCCCGTCCAGTATCCGCAATTGCCCATCCTCGATGGCAAATTCGACCTGCATTTCTTCGCGCAGTTCGGTGCGCATCAGCTTGGCGTGATCCACCAGCTGCGCAAAACATTCCGGCACGCATTCCTCGAGCGAGAGGCCGCGCGGATCGCGTGTGATATAGAGGCTGTCAGCACCGCGGGCCAGCGCCTCGCGGCCCTGGGACTGGCGCAGATAGCGCCCGGTGATCTGCGGCATGCCGGTCTTGGACGACACCAGTTGCAGAACACCCGATCCGCTTTCGCCCTGCCCCACACCAAAGGCCATCTGTTGCACCACAAGGCCCAGCCCCGCGTCCAGCGGCGCGCCCTTGGCCTGGCGCAGCAGGCGGGCCGAGGTGCCCTCCCAGGCGCGGGCCATGGATTTGAGAACGCCGGCCAGTTGTTTGGCGCGGGTGGCGGGAAAGGGTGTTTCCGTCTCGTTTTCGTAGGCACTGAGCACGGCGGCAAGGGCCGTGGGGCCTTCGCCGGTGATATCGTCGAACATGTCCGGGTCGAGACGGTCCACGTGGATGGCATAGCTTTGTGCAAAGCGTGTGAAAAGCGCGGCCGCCGCGTCCTTGCCCAGCGTGGAACATGCGGACTGGTAGCGGGATTCGTTCATTCCGATGTTCAGGATCGCCGAAGGCCCGCCCCAGTCCGGGTCCTCGGAAGACGGGCGCACGCAGAGCAGCGCCTCTTGGGGGAACTGCTCCAGGATGGCGTCGATGTCAGGCAGGTGGCCGCTGGCGATGCGGTGAACCGCGTCAAAGGACAGCGCCACCGTGGTCGGGACCGGCAGATCCAGCCGGGCCAGTCGCTGCAGGCACTTTGCGCGCCCCCCGTGGGTTGCCGTGGCGATCGGCGCGTCCGGGGTGACGAGGGTTGTGTTGGGGTTATTCTGCACTGCGGCGTTCCTCTCGCAGCGCAGCATAGAGTGTAAAGTTGATGTGACAAGAGCAGGTTACGCCCGCCCGGTGGTTGCGCCTGCGGCGGGCGGGGTTGGGGGCTCTGCCCCTGCGGCGCATCCGCGCCTCCCCCCGTGGTATTTTGGGTCAGAAGAAGCGTCAGCCTTCGATCTTTGTGAGGTCCGCGACCGACAAGCACAGCGTGCGGATGCGGCTGAGCAGGTTGAGGCGGTTGCGCCGCAGGGTCTGGTTGTCGGTGTTGATTTGCGTGGCCTCGAAGAAGGCGTCGATGGGCGCGCGCAGGGTGGCCATGGCGGACATGGCGGTTGTGAAGTCCTGATCCTTCACCGCCGGGGTGATTTTGGCCTCGGCCTGATCGAGGGCGGTAAACAGCGCGCGTTCGGCGTCGTTTTCGGCGAATTTTGCATCCGCACCGTAGGAGTATTCGACGCCGTCAGCCTCTTCGGCCTGGGTCAGGATGTTGTTGGCGCGTTTGAAGCCCTGGAGGAGGTTCTGGCCGTCATCGGTGGAGAGTGTTTCGGAGAGGGCGCGGGCGCGTTTGACGAGGAGGGTGAGGTCGTCGTTGTTTGGCATGGCTATGCAGGCGTCGATGATGTCGTGGCGGATGCCCTGGTCGCGGAGATAGACCTTGAGGCGGTCGTGGAAGAAGGACAGGAGGTCGTTTGTGACCGTCGACTGCCAGTCTTGTGGCAAGTCGGTTATGTCGCTCGATTTCGCGACCGCGACCAGATGCTGGACTTGCCCTGACACCAAGCGATCGCGCAAAGCCAAGTTGAACCCATTCTCCAGAACCAACCGAATAACCCCCAGCGCCGCCCGCCGCAGCGCAAACGGGTCCTTGCTCCCCGTCGGTTTTTCATCAATCACCCAGAACCCGGTCAGCGTGTCCAGCTTGTCCGCCAGCGCCACGGCGACGGACACCGGCGCGGTGGGTACGTCGTCGGAGGGACCCAGCGGCGCATAGTGTTCTTCGCAAGCCTCGGGCACGCCGTCGTCATGGCCTGCCGCCTGCGCATAATACCGCCCCATAAGCCCTTGAAGTTCCGGGAATTCATAGACCATTTCCGAGGCCAGATCGGCCTTGGCGATCCGTGCGGCCTCGGCGGCGAGGTCAGGTTTGGCGCCCACCATGGGGGCGAGTTCGCGGGCCAGTGCTTCGATGCGTTTCACGCGGTCGGCCTGACTGCCCAGTTTGTTGTGGAAGGTGACGTCGGCCAACGGTTTGGCCATGCCTTCAAGTCCCACCTCACGAACCGTGCGCAAGTCATTCTCCCAAAAGAACTTTGCGTCGGCCAGCCGCGCGCTCAGCACCTTTTCGTTGCCTGCAAGGATGGTTGCACCATCATCGGACGTGTCACGGTTCGCCACGGTGATGAACCGTTCGATCCGTCCGGTTGCGGGATTCTTTACGGAAAAGAATTTCTGGTGCTCTTTCATCGAGGTTTGCAGCACCTCGGGCGGCAGGTCGAGGAACGCCGCGCCAATCCGGCCCATCAGGACGACGGGCCACTCCACAAGGCCCGCCACTTCGGCCAGCAGGCCGGCATCCTCGACCAGTTCCAGCCCGCCGGCAAAAGCCATGTTCGTGGCGTCGTGCCAGATTGCATCCGCACGTTCGGACGGGTCCAGCACCACGAAAGCGGATTTCAGCTTTGCCGCATAATCCTCGAATGATGTGACAGATATCTGGCCCGGCGCCATGAAACGGTGGCCCCGGGTCACGTCGCCCGCGACGATCCCTTCGACCTCCATGGGTACGACTTCGTGTCCGGCCTCGTCGCTCAGAATGCACAGGATCGACTGCAACGGGCGCACCCAGCGCAGGGTGCCCGCCCCCCAGCGCATGGATTTGGGCCATGGAAAACCGCGGATCGTCGAACCGAGCACGGTGGCGATGATGTCGGCGGCGGGGTGGCCGGGCCTTTCGATCACGGCAAACAGCACCGGGCCTTTTGGGGTTTCGCGTTCCTCGAGCTGATCACGGGTCAGCCCCGCACCGCGCAGGAACCCTTCGATTGCCTTTTCGGGCGCATCGGCCCTGGGGCCCTTGCGGTCCTCGCGCGTTGTGGGCGAATGCGCCAGCACCCCTTCGACGGTCAGGGTCAGGCGACGCGGTGTCGAGAAGGCAGCCGCCGATGCATAGGTCAGCCCGGCCTCCACAAGACCGTTTGTCACCAGCTTTTGCAGGTCTTGCGCCGCACGGCGCTGCATACGCGCGGGGATTTCTTCGGAGAAGAGTTCAATCAGCAAATCAGGCATCGTGCTTTTCCCGGGACAAAGGTGCGGCTTCCTTAGACCATCGGTTTGGCAGTTGCGAGTGGGTCGCGCGGCGCGGTGATGATTTTGTGCCGCGGCGCGGCGCGGGGTTCGAAAACACCGCGTCTGTCTGGGCGCTGATCCAAAGCGTGTGCGGATTCGTGCCGGATCCAAATGACACAGCCTTTGACAGCCTTGATGTCATGGAGTCACCGATGCCTGCGCATTCCGGGATCGGGCCGGGTCTGGGTGCGGGCCTGACGGCACCTGTTGTGCACCGTCATTCGCGCTCGGGGCAGTCTTCGCCCACGATGGTCCCGTCATAGGCTTTTTCGCCGCAATTGTTCAGTTCGTGCCAGACATAGCCCCGCCCGTCTTCGGTGACCGCGACGATCCGGTCGACGCCGAATTCGACATTCTTGCGGCCCAGAAACGCCTGCGCGGTGCCTGCCTCCAGTTCGGCGCCGATGGCTGCGGCATCAAAACAGTCAAACCAGCCCGGCGCGATGCGCGGTGCTGCTTCGGCAAGTCCCACATAGGTGGCGCTCAGCGTGTCCAGCGACATGTCCGTGACAAAGCAGGCGCGATAGCGGATGGGCGAGCTGTCGGCGTCGATGCCTTCGAAGTTGTCAATACGGATCGGTTCGGGCCTGTCCGAAACGATCGAAACCAGTTCGACCTCGGCCTGCTCCACAGGTTCATAATAGGCATAGACCTGCATGTAATAGATGCCGAAACCGGCGACGGCCGCGGACAGCACAATGCTGGATATGGCGGTTTTTCCGTTCATTGCATGTCCTCGGCCAGATAGGGGGCGTGGCTGGCAGGGGCGCAGGGCCCGGCCCCGCGCATGTCGGGGGCGCTCATGGCCGCCCCGGACTGCCGTGCCGCCGCACCGGTGAAATGATCGCGTTGCGTGTCCGCGCGGCGCGGATCGGCGCGCGCGCGCCGCGACCGGGCGGTGTTTGTGCCGCTCATGCCGCGCTCTCCTCTGTCCAGCCACCGGCGCGCGTCTGCACGAAAGCATCCGCGCATTGTTTGGCCAGGTTGCGCACCCGTCCGATATAGGCCTGCCGCTCGGTGACCGAGATCACGCCGCGTGCGTCCAGCAGGTTGAACATGTGGGACGCCTTGATGCACTGGTCATAGGCCGGGTGGGCCATGACAATGCGCTTGCCGGTCTTTGGGTCGACATGATCCTGCGCAAGAATTTTTTCGCATTCGGCCTCGGCCTCTTCGAACTGCCTGAGCAGCACCTCGGTGTTGGCCACGTCGAAATTCCAGCGCGCGTATTCTTCTTCGGTCTGTTTGAAGATGTCGCCATAGGTCAGCGCGATGGGGGTTTGGGGGTCGTTGAACGGCATGTCCATCACGTGATCGACGCCAAGGATATACATCGCCAGCCGCTCCAGCCCATAGGTCAGCTCTCCGCTCACCGGGTGGCAGTCATGCCCGCCGACCTGCTGGAAATAGGTGAACTGCGACACTTCCATGCCGTCGCACCAGACTTCCCAACCCAGACCCCAGGCGCCCAGTGTCGGGCTTTCCCAGTCATCCTCGACAAAGCGGATATCGTGCAGGGCCATGTTGACGCCGATGGCCTCAAGGCTGCCAAGATACAGGTCCTGCAAATCCGGCGGGCTGGGTTTGATCAGCACCTGATACTGATAATAGTGCTGCAGGCGGTTCGGGTTTTCGCCATAGCGCCCGTCGGTGGGGCGGCGCGAGGGCTGCACATAGGCCGCCGCCCAGGCTTGCGTGCCAAGGCTGCGCAACGTGGTGGCCGGGTGAAAGGTGCCCGCCCCCACTTCCATGTCGTAAGGTTGCAGGATCGCGCATCCTTTTGACGCCCAATAGGTCTGCAATCTCAGGATGATGTCCTGAAAGGAACGCGGTTTATCGGGCTGGTCGGACATGTGCATGGCCCCTTGTTGGCTGCGCGCCTTTCCTACGGCCCGCCCCGCGAGAGGTCAATTGCGCGCGCGGTCTCTTTTTCGCGCAGGTGTTCCACCATTTTCATCGCGCGGTTTCCTGCCTAATGTGCATTTAAGGACAAAACGAAACCGGGACCTTCAAAGGGGATAGCGCGTGATGTTCAGACAGGTTGCGTTTGCCTGGGCGATGATCCTTGTGTGGAGCAGTGCAGGCGTCGCACAGGACAATGTCGTGTGGGTGCAGATCGAGGCGCAACCGAGCCTCGCCGAGGCGTCGGAGCGGGCGCGCATCTATGCGGCCGACCTGCCGGATGTGAACGGGTTCACATTGGGTGGCGGATGGTACGGGATCGCCCTTGGCCCCTACACCCGGCAAGACGCCGAACAGGTGCTGCGGGTCTATCGGGGCGAAGGGGTCATTCCCAGCGACAGTTATATCGCCCTTGGCACAGGGTTTCGCCAGCAATTCTGGCCCGTCGGTGCAAATGTTCTGGATCGGGGTGTGGTTGAGGCCCCCCTTGACCCGCCCGCCGCAGATGTCCCGGCTGACCGGATCGCGACGGGCGAGGCCGCGACAAGCCCGTCTGCCCCGCCCCCGCTCGACGAAACCCGCGCCGAGGCCCAGCGCAGTGAGCGCCTTTTGACCCGCGCCGAGCGTGAAGCGTTGCAGGTCATGTTGAAATGGGCCGGGGTCTATCCCGGTGCCATCGACGGCGCCTTTGGGCGTGGCACGCGTGGTGCGATGTCGGCATGGCAAGACCAAAAGGGTTTTGAGGTCACAGGTGTGCTGACGACCGGCCAGCGCGCGGCCCTGCGGCGCGACTATAACGCGGTGCTGAACGATCTGGGTCTGGTCACCGTGCGCGATGAAACGGCGGGCATCGCGATACTGCTGCCCATGAATGTCGTGGCCTTTGAAAAATACGAATACCCGTTCGCCCACTACAGCCAGACAGGCGACATCGAGGCGCGTGTGCTGCTGATCAGCCAAGCGGGCGATCAGGCCACGCTGTTCGGTCTTTATGACATCATGCAGACGCTCGATATCGTGCCGCTGGATGGGCAACGCGCACGCAGTGATGCCTCGTTCGTGCTGGTGGGCGAAGATGCGACGCGCATTTCGGAAACCCGCGTCACCCTTGAGGGCGGGCAGATCAAGGGGTTCACCCTGATATGGCCAGCGGGTGACGAAGAACGGCGCAGCCGTCTGATCGCCGAGATGGACAAGAGCCTTGTGCGTCTGGCCGCTGTGATCCCGCCCGGCGCAACCACCGGGGAACAGGCGATTGATCTTGTTTCGGGACTGGAGGTACGCAAGCCGCGCCTGTCGCGCTCGGGCTTTTTCGTGGATCAGCGTGGCACGGTCATCACCACGTCAGAGGTCGTTCGCTCCTGTGGGCGCATCACGCTGGACGAAGTGACCGAGGCCGACGTGGCGCTTGTCGATGACAGCCGTGGCGTTGCGGTCCTCAGACCGGCAACCGATCTGGCCCCGCTGGCCGTGGCACGGTTCAGCGACATCACCCCGCGCCTGCACGCCGAGGTCGCAATCTCCGGCTACAGTTTCGAAGGGGTTCTGGGCGCGCCGTCAATGACCTTTGGCACCCTCAGCGATGTGCGCGGCCTTGACGGCGAAGGGGGCGTGCTGCGCCTCGACATCGGCACCTTGCCCGGCGATGCGGGTGGCCCGCTGCTAGATGCAGGCGGCGGCGTTCTGGGGATGCTGCTGCCGGAGGCGCAATCGGGTCGCGCCTTGCCGCAGGGGGTGCGCTTTGCGCGTGATCGCGTGGCCTTGCAGAACGTGCTGGAACAGGCGGGCATGGCGGCGGCTGGCACCGACAGCGGCACACCGATTGACCCCGTCGATCTGACGGGCGTGGCGCGCGGCATGACGGTGCTGGTCAGCTGCTGGGATCAGTAATCGCCGGTGTGAGGTAGATCAGCGTCGGGACATCCGCGTCAAAGGCCGCGCGCACCGCCGCCTGCATTTCGCCGAGCGATCCGGGCGCGACGGCGTGGGCCCCGAACGCCTCGGCCAGCTTGCAGAAATCGGGGTTGTGCGCGATGACCGCGTTGGGTGCGATCTGGGCGCGGACCATCGAATCCTCGATCTCGCCCAGTTTGGAATTGTCCCACAGGATGATCGGCAGTGGCAGGCCCAGTTCCACGGCCACACCCAGTTCGGCCATGGTGTAGTGAAAGCCGTAATCGCCGATGATCGCCATCGTCGGCAATCCCTTGCGGGCAACGGCCGCGCCAATGGCCGCCGGTGTCGCATAGCCCAGCGTGCCAAAGCCGGTCGGATGGTGCCAGTGACCGGGACGGTCCATCTCCCAGACTTCCTTGGCGGTGTAGGCCAGTTGGGTCATGTCGGAATAGATCATCGTGCCGGGCGGAACGGCTTCGCGCAGGGCGTCGCAGACCGGGACAATGCCGGGGCGTTCGGCCTCGATTTCGGCGCGCCAGCGGGCGCGGGTGCGTGCGATGTCCCTGATGTCCCACCCGTCGCCTGGCGGGTGATGTTTCACGGCGTCCAGCACCGCCTCCATGATCTCGAAGGCATCCCCCAGAACAACGCAATCCTGCGCGCGTTGATGGCTTGCCAGCACGTCCGGGTCGATATCCACTCGGAGCACGGCTGCATCGCCCCCCAGTGCGTCACGGCCCAGATCCACCTCGGCCAGCTCGCACCCGACCACCAGCACCAGATCGGCAGTGCTCAGCACCCGTGCCGACTCCGGGCGTGCAAGGGTCGCCCCAAACGACAAGGGGTGATCCGGCGGCATGATCCCGCGACCCGCATAGCTGGTAAACACGGGCGCCCCCACTGCCTCGGCCAGTGCGGGATAAAGAGACGCCCCAACCGTTGCACCCCGCCCAAGCACCATCGCCGGTCTTTTTGCAGCTGTCAGAGCATCGGCAATGCGCGTGACGGCGCGTGGATCGCACGGAATGTCGGTGGCCAGTTCCGCATCCGCACGCCGGGGCGGACAAAGTGCCTCTGCCTCCAGCAAACGAATGGGCACCTGTATGTGTTTGGGGCGACTGCGGCGGGTTTGGTATTCCACAAGGGCACGGTCAATCAACGCATAGGCCGCGTCAGCCGTGCGCGCCTCCTCTGACCAGTCGCAAACCGTCTCCGCCGCGCCGCGCTGATCCTTCATCTGGTGCAACTGCCCGCGCCTGGCCGCCGTCTCGTCCAGACAGGACGAAATCACCAGCATGGGCACAGAATCGCTATACGCCTGCCCCAACGGCGTCATGATGTTGCACAGCCCCGGCCCGGTGATCACATAGGCCACGCCGGGCCTGCCGGTGGCACGCGCATAGCCGTCGGCCATGAACCCCGCACCCTGTTCGTGGCGCGCCAGCACATGGATGATCCCGGCCTCTTCGATGCCGCGATACATTTCCTGATTGTGCACGCCGGGAATGCCAAAGATCACATCCACCCCGCGATCCTTGAGCATATGGGATATCTGCGCGCCAAGCGGGCGGGTATTGCTCATCAGGCTCTCCAGAAACCGACGGTGAAAATGACATAGACGGCCATCAGTTCCAGCCGCCCGATCAGCATGGCCGCCGCCAGCAGCCACTTGGCCGTGTCGTTGAGCCCTGCGAAATTGCCCGCAGGCCCGATTTCGCTGCCAAAGCCGGGCCCGACATTGGCAAGGGCGGTTGCCGCACCCGACAGCGAGGTCACAAAATCGAGGCCCGTCATCGCCAGCGCGACGGACAACAGGCCCAAAGTCACCGTGAAGAACATGAAAAAGGACATGACCGAGTTCAGCACGTCATCGCCCACGGGCCGCCCGGCATAGCGCGGAGTGAAAACGCCGTGGGGGCTTCGGGTTCTTTGCAATTGCGACTTGATCGACGCAAACAGCAATTGATAGCGGAACACTTTGATGGAACAGGCCGTCGACCCCGCGCATCCCCCGATCAGACCGGCAAAGAACAACACCGCAATCGCAAAGCTGCCCCACTGGCCGTAATCGGCATTGGCATAGCCCGTGCCGGTCATCAACGACACCGAGTTGAACAACGCAAGGCGCACGGCCTCTTCGCCGCTTGCGTGGGACTGCAGAATGTTCCAGCCGGTGATCAGTGCCGCGATCACCAGCGCGATGACAAGAAAGACATGGATCTGCGTGTCCCTGAGAAACGGGCGTGCCGTGCCGGCGCTGAGCTGGACGAAACGGACAAACGGCAGCGCCGCAAGGATCATGAACACGCTCGCCACATAGGACACCGGTGCCGCGAAGGTCGCGAACGAGGCGTCATAGTTGGAAAACCCTCCGGTTGCGATGGTGGTCATGGCATGCACAACCGCATCGAAGGGGCCCATGCCGACCGATATGTAGGCCAGTGCACAGATCAGCGACAAACCGACATAGATGACCGAAATCCGGCTGGCAATCTCGGTGGCGCGGGGCAGGATTTTTCCAAAGGTATCAAAGCCTTCGGTGCGAAAGATCTGCATGCCCCCGACCCGGAGTTCCGGCAGGAACACCATGGCCACAACGATGATGCCGATGCCCCCCAGCCATTGCAGGATGCCGCGCCACAGCAACAGGCCACGGGGCAGATCCTCGAGCCCGGACAAGACGGTCGACCCGGTCGTGGTCAGGCCCGACATCGCCTCAAAGAACGCATCCACGAACCGCGCCTCGGTCGCGCCCAGCATGAACGGCAATGCCCCGAAAACCGGCAAGGCAAGCCAGACACCGGTCGTCAAAAGGAATGTCTGCTGGATTGTCAGCCCCTGGGCGACGCTGTTGGCGCAACTGAGCGCAATGACGCCGCCCACGACCAGGGTGATGATCGCACTTTCGGCAAAGACCACCCAATGCCCGTTGCCATCGGCGATATCCATGGCCATCGGCACGATCATCGCGATGCCCAGCACCGCGACAAGCAATCCGATCACATATCCGACAGGGCGCAAGTCCAACATTGCGCCAGCGTTGAAGGGCCGCGCGCGGGGTGTCAAGCCGGTGTGGGCCCTGCACCGCGCAACACTGCAAAAAGCCCGGACGCGGCCCGGGCTTTTGCAGTTGGGTCAGATGTGCATCAGGTCGCGGAAAACAAAGGCCGGGATGTCTTGCCGGCGCAGGTTCATGGCGGCCAGTTCTTCATCGGATTTCGCGTTCAGCGCGTCGACCTTGCGCAGGCGCGCCTCGGCCGAAGAGGACACAATCATGGCGCGTCCGACACCGGCAAAAAAGCGGGTGACGCTGGCCCAGATATTGGAAAATACGCTGGAGTGTGCGTGTGTTACGTAAGCCATCGGATACCTCGTAGGGTTTTGTTTTTCTGTTCCTCCCGATAGCTCCTAGTTAGGATGCGGCGGTGCAGAATACCAATGCCAATCCTGCATAGCCGGGTTGCGAACAGCGGCCCGACCGGTCCGCCTACGGCACTTTCACGGCGTCGCCGCGCGGGGCCTACCCCTTTGGTCTGAACAGCGCGTCCTGTCCCTTTTGGTCCACTTCGGTCCTGCGTTTTTCGGCATGCAGCGCACGGCCCGCCTGTACCGCCGGGCGCGCGCCCACCGTATCCAGCCAGCGCGCCAGATGCGGTTTGTCCTCAAGTGTCTGTTGCTGGCCCTCCCACAGGGACGCCCACGGCCAGATCGCCATATCGGCGATGGAATAGGCCCCGGCCATGTATTCACTGTCTGCCAACTTGCGGTCCAGCACGCCGTACAGACGCGCAACCTCGCTGCGATAGCGATCCTTGGCATAGGGAATGTCGTGCCCCATTTGCGGGGCGTATTTCAGAAAGTGATGCGCTTGCCCCGCCATCGGACCGACACCGCCCATTTGCCACATCAGCCACTGATCGACAGCGATGCGGTCGCGTTGGGTCCTGCCACAAAACCGGCCCGTCTTGCGCGCGAGGTATTGCAGGATCGCACCGGATTCAAAGATGGAGATCGGTGCACCGTCAGGCCCATCCGGGTCGATGATCGCAGGCATCCGGTTGTTGGGCGAGATTTTCAGAAAGTCGGGCTTGTGCTGGTCGCCATTGCCAATGTCCACCAGCCGGGTCGTGTAGGGCAACCCGAATTCCTCAAGCGCGATTGATACCTTCCAGCCATTTGGCGTTGGCCAGAAATAAAGGTCGATCATGCACAAGTCCTCCCGATGGCTCAGGGGATCATGATGCGGCTTTCTGCGCCGGGGGCAAGGCCAGCGGCACCGCTGCGGGCGCAAACATGCGCGACCAGCGCGGCGCGACGTTGTCTGGCAGCGCCTGTTGCATCTCGCGCAGTGCCACCTTGTCGGCATTGCGCAGAACGTGGGCGTAAAACGGCAACGCACCCGGCCGGGTATAGCCGGACCAATGGCACATGCGGCGGCGCGGCGATGCGATATGCCCGCCAAAACGGGTGAGCGCCGCGAGTGTACGCGGGCAGTCAAGCTGCACGTTGACCACATTGGGCAAGTCGACCCCACACCCCATCGCCCGGTCGCCCGGCGCTGGCGGGGCGATGGCATGCTCGTAGATGAAATCGAACACGTCGTTTTCGCGGCTGGTGATGTTGAACATCTCTGCTGTGCGCCCCGCCGGACTTTGCATCGCGCCCGCCGCGCGGCTGGCATAGGTGGCCCCGGACAGGGCGATGATGCGCTGCACGCTGTGGGCCGGTAACGCGTTCAGCGCCTCGCATATCACCTCGGACCCCATCGAGTGGCTGATGACGTGGATCGGGCGTTCCGGTGCACGGGCCGAAAGCACGGCGATGGTGCGCGCCAGATGCCGACCGGCAACGTGGGCCGACATCACGGCCCGCCGCAGATTGCCCCGCGCACACCATGCAAACGCAATCGCCAGCCCCTCGTCCTCATGGCCAAGGCCAAACCCGAGGTGACGCAGCCACGCGACATTGCCCGGGCGATGCTGGTGCGGCGCGGTTCCGAAAAGGGTGGTATGGGGCGAGCGGCCCTTTGTCTCGGGGTCGTATTTGAAACCGTGGATCAGAACCATGACCGGCCCCGCCCCCCTGCCGGCCCTGCGGATCGCGGGCAAGGCGGCGGCAGGCGACCCATGAAGCGACAGGCCGCTGGGTCCCGCATTCAGTCTCAGGATCGGCAACTCACCACCTCCCACCACATCTTGTGGTGCCGCTATGATCCAGACATATGACGCTGACATGAATTTTCGGTTACGCCACCGTGACGGTGTTGACGTGCAACCGTTCTGGCCGTAACCCGGAGATGTGGCGATTTGTTACCGGATTGCGGGCCACCCCGACACCTTGGATCAAGGTCAGGTCGGAAAACTCCGCTAAAAGGTCAGGATGAAAGGCCCCCTTTCGCTTGACTGAGCGTTTGGGGTTTTTTTGTGGCCTGACCCCGATTTCAGGCCCGCCGAAGATGGAGCAAAGCTCATGAGCGACAACTGGAACCCGCGCACCCGCGCCGTACATGGCGGCACCCGCCGCAGCCAATACGGCGAGGTAAGCGAAGCGATCTTTCTCACCCAAGGGTTCGTCTATGACAGTGCCGAGGCCGCCGCGCAGCGGTTCGAAAAGGCCGGCGAAGACGAATTCATCTATGCCCGCTATGGCAACCCGACCGTCGCGATGTTCGAAGACCGGATCGCAATGCTGGAAGGGGCCGAAGACGGATTTGCCACGGCCAGCGGCATGGCGGCGGTGTCCGGTGCGCTGAGCGCGATGCTCAGGGCGGGTGACCGGGTTGTGTCGGCGCGCGCGCTGTTCGGCTCGTGCCTTTATGTGCTTGAGGAAATCCTGACCCGCTACGGGGTCGAGGTCGTGTTCGTCGATGGCACCGATCTGGATCAATGGCGCGCAGCGATCACACCCGGAACGACAGCGGTGTTCTTTGAATCCATCTCGAACCCCACGCTGGAGGTGATCGACATTGCCGCCGTGTCCGACCTGGCCCATGCGGTGGGCGCGACGGTTCTGGTCGACAATGTCTTTGCCACCCCCGTCTTTTCCAACGCCATCCGGCAAGGCGCGGATGTGGTGATCTATTCCGCGACCAAGCACATCGACGGACAGGGGCGTGCCCTTGGCGGGATCATTCTTGGCACCCGCGACTTCATCCGCAAGACGGTCGAACCCTACATGAAGCACACGGGCGGTTCGATGTCGCCGTTCACGGCATGGGTCATGCTCAAGGGGCTGGAAACGCTGGATTTACGGGTGCGGGCGCAGGCGGCCTCTGCCCTTGCGCTTGCAGACGCCTTGCAGGGGCACGCCGCCCTGTCGCGCGTTATTTTTCCCGGACATCCCAGCCACGCCCAGCACGCGCTGGTCGGCACGCAGATGGACGGCAAGGGCGGCACGGTTCTGTCCATCGACCTGAAGGGTGGACAGGCGGCGGCGTTCAAATTCCTCAATGCACTCACCATCCCGGTGATCTCGAATAATCTGGGCGACTCCAAGTCGATCCTGACGCACCCGGCGACAACAACGCACCAACGCCTGCCACAGGATCAAAAGGACTATCTGGGAATCACACCCGGACTGGTGCGCATGTCGGTCGGGCTGGAAGATGCACAGGACCTGATCGCGGACATCCTGCAGGCGCTCGATCTGGCGCAATAAGGCACATTGGTCGCGCAAACGCGGCCAACTGCCTCAAAACGTCATCAGGTCCGACTTATTGTCATCCATGTTGCAACGCCACACGTATGCGTTAGCAATGATGGACAAGTGCCGACACATGATTATGTGTGATCGGCACAAAGACAGAAAGGGGGGCTACTTCTATGAACATTCATACGCCCGACATCACCGCAATACCCGAACGCGACGAGGCCGAAGCCGCACTGAACCTGCTGCGCCGCTGGGCCACGTCTGCCTCTACAACCGACATTCTGGAACTCGACCCGTCCGTGGCCCGACTGGTGCCCGGCTCTGACGCGGTGGATTATCCGTCTTTCGAGCGTGCCTACCCGACCGATTTTACCGTCAACGAGGGTTACAAGGACACGCTTCCCGATCTGCAAAACGGCCCCTCCAGCCTGATCCGCGGCGCCAGACAGCAAATTCAGCACGTTGGCATATCGAATTTCCGCCTTCCCCTGCGCGTGCAAACCCGCGCGGGCGATGCCCTGACACTTGAAACTTCCGTGACAGGGACGGTCAGCCTTGAGGCCGACAAAAAGGGCATCAACATGTCCCGGATCATGCGGTCATTTTACAAATACGCCGAAGAAACCTTTAGTTTTGAAGTGATCGAGGCGGCGCTGGACGATTACAAATCCGATCTTGAGTCCTTTGATGCGCGCATCCAGATGCGGTTCTCCTTTCCGATGAAGGTCGACTCGTTGCGCTCTGGTCTGCCCGGGTACCAGTATTATGACATCGCGCTGGAACTGGTGGAAAAGGCCGGCGTGCGCAAGAAAATCATACATCTGGACTATGTCTATTCCTCGACCTGCCCCTGTTCGCTCGAACTGTCCGAACATGCGCGGGCCACGCGTGGCCAGCTGGCAACGCCGCATTCGCAGCGGTCTGTCGCGCGGATTTCGGTGGTGCTGGATGAAGACGCCCGCTGCCTGTGGTTCGAGGACCTGATCGAGGCGTGCCGCCGTGCAGTGCCGACCGAGACCCAGGTGATGGTCAAACGCGAAGATGAACAGGCGTTCGCCGAATTAAACGCGGCCAACCCGATCTTTGTCGAGGATGCGGCACGCCTGTTCTGCGAGCAGTTGCTGGCGGATGTGCGGGTGGGCGATTTCCGTGTTGTCGCCAGCCATCAGGAAAGCCTGCACAGCCATGACGCTGTGTCCGTGCTGACCGAAGGTGAAACATTCGCATCCGACAGCATCGACCCGCGCATGTTTGCAAGCCTGTTCCACGTCGGCTGACCCAATCGGGCAGAGCGCCGCTCTGCCCGTTCGGTCGCCCCGCAGGCGCGCGGGCTACGGCGCCTCGGGCGGGTCGCCATCCTCGATCAGGTAGGTCTGCAATGCGTTGATCTGCCAGAACAAGAACGCGACCAGAGCGATGGGAAAGCCGAAAGTTTCGATCTTGACCCACGCATCCGTGGACATGGTGCGCCAGATCAGCTCGTTGGCGACGGCCAGACCGGCAAACATCGCGCACAGGCGGCGGGTCAGGATCATCCACCCCTCGGTTCGCATCGGCATGGCGTCGTTCAGCACGTAAGCCAGCCAGCTTTGCCCGCGCAACAGGCCAATTCCCAGCAACAGCGCAAACACACCATAGACAATCGACGTCTTCATTTTGAAGAACCGTTCATCGTTGAACCACGCCGTCAGTCCGCCAAAAAAGATCACCATGAAGGCGGTGAAAATCTGCATCCGGCTGAGTTTGCCCGTCATCGCCCAGAGCACACCCATGGCAACCAGCAGGATCGGAACGAAAATCAATGTGGCGACGATAAACCCGGAATACTCCGTTCCTCCCCACACATAGGTTTCGTCCCTTATGCGCAGATAGATCAGGAAAAAGACAATCGGCGGCCCGAGTTCGAGAACCTGCTTGAGGATCGGGTTGATGTCGCGCGCTTCACTCATGTTCTGCCTCTTTATCCGCCCAGTTCGACGATCACGGCACCCAGAGCGATCAGCGCCATCAGTGCAATCCTGCGTGGTCCTACCGTTTCTTTGAGGACCAGCCAACCGATAATGGCCGCAAAGACGGTAGATGTTTCGCGCAACACCGCCGCCTCGCCCACCTTGTCGAGCCGGGTGGCCAACATGACCGAACCAAAGCTGAAAAACGCGACCAGTCCCCCGATGATCCCGCGCAGGGCAAGGGGCGGCAGCGCGGGCCGGTTTTTCATCCGTTTCCAGCGCATATAGGCAATGGGCGGCATGAAAATCCCGTCGATCATGAAAAACCATGCCAGAAACGTGAACGGGTTCTGCGTGGCCCGGATGCCATAGGCGTCATATGTCGTGTAAAGCGCCACGAACAGACCCGTCACAACCGCCAGCCCAAGTGCCGCATGCAATGTGTCCCGCTCGGACGTCAGAAAGATCAGGTTGTAGATGGCCAGGCCAAAGATCCCCGCCAGCAAAACGGCCACGCCAAGCCATTGGGTCAGGGTGAACACTTCTGCGAACAGGTAATAGGCCCCGATCACCGTGAACAGCGGCCCGGTGCCACGCACCACCGGGTAGACAACCGTGTAGGCCCCCTTGGAATAGGCCCAGGCCTGCAACACCTTGTAGATCACGTGGATGACAAACACGGTGGCAAAGATCGGCCACATATGGGCCTCGGGCCAGGGCACGACGAACAGCGCGAACGGTGCCGCCATCAGACCATAGGAGGCATCAATGGCCCCGCGGGTCAGCCAGGGATCGTGTCGCCCTTTTTGCAAGGCCCCGAAGACGGCGTGCAGGACAGCCGCCAGCAGGGCGAGGATCAGGGCGGCCTGACGCCCTGTCGGCGTGCCTTCGATGCTGATCAGCCAGTCCGTCATGACCGTGCGGTCTGCGCCTGCGGCGGGCGGGGATGGGGGGCCAGACCCCCGGCCTCTGGCCGCCCCCCGCGGTTTATCTGGCGCAATGAAGGCGGGATCATTCCGCCTCTAGGCCTGTCAGGGCAGCGGCGAAGTCTTCGGGATCAAAGGCTTGCAGGTCGTCGATCTGTTCGCCCACCCCGATGGCGTGGATGGGCAGGCCGAACCTGTCGGCCAGTGCCACCAGCACGCCGCCCTTGGCCGTCCCGTCGAGTTTGGTCATCACAAGGCCGGAGACATCGGAGACCTCCTGAAACACCTTGACCTGATTGAGCGCGTTCTGACCGGTGGTGGCGTCCAGCACCAGCAGGGTGTTGTGGGGCGCACTTGGGTCTTTCTTGCGGATGACGCGCACGATCTTGGCCAGTTCCTCCATCAGGTCACCGCGGTTCTGCAACCGTCCGGCCGTGTCGATCATCAGCAAGTCGGCGCCTTCGTCCTGTGCGCGGCTCATCGCCTCAAAGGCGAGGCTGGCGGGGTCGGAGCCTTCGGGGGCGGTCAGGACGGGCACGCCTGCCCTTTCACCCCAGACCTGCAACTGCTCGACGGCTGCTGCGCGAAAGGTGTCGCCCGCAGCGATGACCACCGATTTCCCGGCAGCGCGGAACTGACTGGCGAGTTTGCCGATGGTTGTCGTCTTGCCTGACCCGTTCACGCCCACCACAAGCACCACCTGCGGCGTTTGGGCATAAAGCGGCAACGGCTTTGCCACAGGCTCCATGATCCGGGCGATTTCGCGGGCCATGAGTTCCTTGATTTCACGCACGGAAAGCTTCTGGCCCATCCGTCCTTCGGCCATGTTGGCCGTGACGCGCAATGCCGTGTCGACACCCATATCAGCCGCGATCAGCAACTCTTCGAGTTGTTCGAGCATGTCGTCATCAAGCGCGCGGCGCAAGGTCGGTGCGTTGTCCTTGCGCCCGAGCAAACGGCCCAGGATCCCGCGCGACTGAGGATGCGCGCTGACGGGCGTCGGATCGCTGAACGCCGTGGCGGGGGGATCGGGGTCCACCGGCGTCGGGACTTGTGTCGGCTCCGGTGTCGGCAGCGGATCGGGGGCCGGTGCGGGGATTTCGACCGGCACCGGGTCGGGGTCGGGGTCGGGGAATTCGACGGGGATCGGGTCGGGGTCCGGGACGGGTACGGGCTCGGGCGTGGGCACCTGTTCCGGTTCGGGGGCGGGGGTCGGGTCCGGGGCGGGGGTCGGGTCCGGGGCGGGGGTCGGGTCCGGAGCGGGCACCTGTTCCGGTTCGCGGACGGGCCGGGGGTCTGCCGGTATTTCCGGTGCGGGCTCCGGCACGGCAGGGATTTCGGGCGTTGGCATTGGCGCCGGGTCGTCGGGCAACGCCTGCTCCGGCATCTGCTCGGGGTGTGCGGCCTCTTCGACGCCGCCATCCTCGACAATCGCCTCAAGCCCCTCGTCCAGTTTGGAAGAGGATTTGAACAGCCGGTCCTTGAGTTTCCTGAAAAATGCCATGGTGCCTCCGCGTCCGCCTCCACCTAATGCGCTTTGGCGCGCTGGGAAAGGGCGTATCTGGCCAAGCGCGCCGCCAGCCGGACCACAATCGACATCAGGCACATGTGCGTGATATCCCGCCCGGCGTTTCCACAGAATGCGCCGGGGACAGGACGGGCCTTGAAAAACGCGCACGGACCGGGCGTTGCCGCGCGGCGGACCGTTTGACCGGGAAAAGGCGTGCTGCTGCGATGCGCGCCCTTGCGCCAAAGGGACAGGGTGGTGCGGGGCACCGGAGCGGCGCCGTCGGGGACACTGTTGCCAAAGCCTTGTTCATTTTTATTCATGTCTAAGACATTGTTATTGCGCACTATTCTTTGGATGAATGAATCGCCTAAGTGGAAAGCCACTGTCACGACCAATGCCGCAGGCAAGAAAAACCCGCTTTTTCAGCCGCCGCGCCTGCCCGTTTGGCACGGGCCGCTTGCTGGATGGGCAACCCGTGGTTAGGCTGTCGCGGGGCGTCCTCCCCCGGCTTTGATGCAAGAGACTGAAATCACATGACCCTTGAACGACGCGCCCTGTCCAACCAGATGGACGCAACGACATCAGATCTTTTTTCTGAACCGTGGGGATCGCATGCACCCGGCCTGCTGCAACGCCTGCTGATCACGGTGACGCAGAACACGGTCTTGCAGCGGGGGGCGCTGCGGGGGGCGATGACGCGGCGGATCATGGCGCTGGGGTGCCCGCTGGACATCCGTTTCCGGGACTGCTGTTACCGTATCGAGGCGCGCAACAACCTGATCGAAGTGGGCCTGTTGGCGCGCCCCAGCTACAACGCGCCCGAGATCGAATTTTTGCAACACGCTGTGCAGGACGGGGGCGTGGCAGTGGATATCGGCAGCAATGTCGGCCTTTATGCGCTGCCGCTGGCCCGCACGGCGGGGCCAAAGGGTCGTGTGCTGGCGATTGATGCCAACCCGGACATGGTGCGCCATCTTGAATTCAACGCGGATGCCTCGGGACTGGCAAATGTCACGGCCCTGCACGTAGCTGTCGGCGCGGTGGAGGCGCAGGTTGATTTGCGTATCCGGCAGGATGATGTCGCCATCGTCAATGTCGAACAAAGCGATACGGGCACCATCGCCATGCGGCCCCTGCTGCGCATTCTGAGCGACGCGGGCATCGACCGGGTGGACAGCCTCAAGATCGACATCGAAGGCCACGAAGACGAAGCCCTCGTCCCGTTCTTGCAGCAGGCCCCGGAGCCATTGTTGCCCACCCGCATCGTGATCGAACGTGCAAGCCCCGAAGGGGATTATCCCGGCTGCGTGACCGAATTTGACCGTTTGGGCTATCGTCGGGTCGGGCAGACCCGCAACAATTCGATGTATGAACGCCCCTAGATCTCGTCAGCGAAGTGTTTCATCACCAGCTTGATCGGGTTCGGCGCCGCCTGCCCCAGCCCACAGATCGAGGCGTCGGTCATGGCGGTGCACAATTCGCCCAGCAGCCCCTGATTCCATGCATCCGCCTGCATCAGTTTGACCGCCTTTTCGCACCCCACCCGGCAGGGTGTGCATTGGCCACAGCTTTCGTCCTCGAAAAACCGCAGCATGTTGAGGGCGGCGTCGCGCGCGCTGTCCCTGTCGGACAGAACAACCACCGCGGCCGACCCGATAAAGGTGCCGTGCGGTTGCAGCGTATCGAAATCAAGCGGGATGTCGTCCATCGTGGCAGGCAAAAGCCCGGATGACGGCCCCCCCGGCTGGTAGGCCTTGAACGCATGGCCCTGCGCCATGCCGCCGGCGGCGGCGATGATATCGGTGATGGTCGACCCCGCAGGCAACAGGTAGACGCCCGGTTTCGCCACACGGCCCGAAACGGAATAGCTGCGCAGGCCGGTACGCCCGTTCTTTTCCGTGCTGTTCAGCACCTCGGGGCCCTCGCGACAGACGCGCGCGATCCAGTGCAGGGTTTCGACATTGTGCACCAGCGTGGGGCGGCCAAAGACGCCTACGGACGCCACATAGGGCGGGCGGTGGCGGGGCATGCCGCGCTTGCCTTCGATGCTTTCGATCATCGCGGATTCTTCGCCGCAGATGTAAGCCCCCGCACCTCTGCGCAGGTCGATATAGCCCGCCTCAACCAGCCCTGCCGCCTCCAGTGCCCGGATTTCGCGCGCCAGAATATCCAGAACCGCCGGGTATTCGTCGCGCATATAGATGTAACACGTCTCTGCTTCGACCGCCCATGCGGCGATCAGCATACCTTCAAGAAAAAGATGAGGAACACGCTCCAAATAGTAGCGATCCTTGAATGTTCCGGGCTCGCCCTCATCCCCGTTCACGGCCAGATAGCGCGGGCCCGCATTGCCGCGCACAAAGCCCCACTTGGTGCCTGACGGAAACCCCGCCCCGCCCAGACCGCGCAAACCGCTTTCCTTGATCCTGGCCTGAACGTCCTGCCAGTCGCCCCGCGCGCGCAGGTCTTTCAGCGCAGCGTACCCACCGTCCGGCACGTAGGCGTCCAAGGTTTCATACTCCGGCACATGTGCATGTGTGTCGCCTGCCGCGATGGCCGCGTGCACCTTGTCGGGCGTGGCGTGGTCGATATGGTTGTGGCCCAGTTCCAGCGTCGGGGCAGTATCGCAGCGCCCCATGCAGGGCGCGCGCAGCACACGCACTTCGCTGGCATCCAGACCGTCCTCAAGGGCGGCTTTCAACGCCTGCGCCCCGGCCAGTTCGCAGCTCAGCGAATCGCACACCCGGATGGTCAGTGCGGGGGGCGGTGCCTCGCCCTCTTTCACCACGTCGAAATGCACGTAAAAGCTGGCGACCTCGTAGACCTCGGCCATGCTCATCCGCATCTCTTCGGCCAGCGCGCGCAGATGCGCAGCACTCAGGTGACCGTATTTGTCCTGGATAAGGTGCAGGAATTCGATCAGCAGATCGGCGCGACGGGGCTGATCGGCGAGCAAATCGCGGACGTCGTCCCAGGCCTGATCTTCCAGCGCACGGCCCTTGGGACGCACCCGGCCCTTGCCCTTGCCGGACTTCCAGACACCCTTGCCTTTTGCTGCTTGATCCAGCGCCATGCCACACTCCCCCGGCCCGATTTCCTGCCAATCGTATCAGCGCACCGCCCGCGCAATCAGCCCAAAAACGACCCGTCGCGGCGCAAATACCGCGCCGATGCACCACAGTGTGGCGCACATGGGACACGCAAGCCGCCCGGGGCCTGCCGCTCAAGGCAAGAGCAAGGGCGCCGTGATAGGATGCGCGCACGCGAATTGGAGTGATTCTGCCCGATGTTACCTCTGATGCCCTTTGTCGTCGCGACGCTGACACCTGCCGCCCTGTTACTGGTGGCAAGTGTGTCGGGCGGGCTGTGGGCGGGCGGCGCAATTGCGGCCATCACGGTTGTGGTCTTTGGTCTGGACAAGATCGCGCACACGACGCCGACAAGCGATCGGGACGGGCACGCGTTGTCCCTTGTGCTCGGGGTGTTGCACTTTGTCCTGCTTGGCATGGCGGTGTGGGCGATGAACGGGCCGCTGCCGGTGCTTGACAAGGTGCTGCTGGTGATCGGCTTTGGCCTGTATTTCGGTCAGATCTCGAATTCCAACGCCCACGAGCTGATCCACCGCGCCGAACGCCCGGCGTTTCGACTGGGGGCGGCGAACTATGCCAGCCTTCTGTTCGGGCACCACACCAGCGCGCATCGCCTTGTGCATCATGTCCACGCCGCCACACCCGACGACCCGGCCACCGCGCGGGCCGGCGAAGGGTTCTGGGCCTATGTGCCACGCACATGGGCGGGCAGTTTTCGCGCCGGTCTGCGGGCCGAGCGGCACCGCCACACGGGCGCCCTGTGGCCTGCACCATATGTGGCCTATGTGGCGGGGGCCGTTCTGACACTGCTTGCCGCGTTTGCCCTGGGCGGGTTTGCCGGTGTGATCGGGCTGATCGCCATCGCTTTCTATGCACAATTACAGCTTATGCTGTCGGACTATGTCCAGCATTACGGGCTTGAGCGGGCGATGCGCCCGGACGGGCGGCGCGCACCGATGGGGCCACAGCATTCATGGAATGCGCCGCACTGGTATTCATCGGCAATGATGCTGAACGCGCCGCGCCATTCGGCACATCACACCCGCCCCGCCCAGGCCTTTCCCCGGCTTGATCTGGATGCGCAGACCATGCCGATGCTGCCCCATTCCCTGCCCGTCATGGCCGTGATCGCACTTATTCCGCCCCTGTGGCGGCGCGTCATGGACCGCCGGGTGGCGGCCTGGCGCGGACGCATAGATCCCGGAATCAGCGAACTGGAGCCTTTGGCCCCGTGATCACGCGCTTGCGACTGGTACAGCGCCGTCTGCTCTGGCAATGTGCGCGCATGCGGTATCTGTTATCTGTCCTTGCCTTCATGTCGTTCGCGCCCTCCGCGATGGCGGCCCCAATGTCGGCGGCTGAATTCGAGGCCTATGTGACCGGCAAAACCCTGTACTATGGCCGCGCAGGTGCGCCTTACGGGGCTGAAATCTATCGCGAAAACCGGCGCGTCACCTGGTCCTTCCTCGACGGGGACTGCAAGGAAGGATACTGGTATGACCAAGGCACCAACATCTGCTTTGTGTACGAAGACCGCCCTGATCCGCAATGCTGGACGTTCGAACGCGGCGCGGGCGGGCTGATTGCCAGCTTCGAGAACAATCCCGAAAGCCAAGAGTTGTACGAAGCCCAGGACGTCGGCGAGGAAATGGTCTGCTACGGGCCCAAGATCGGCGTCTAGCGGCATCGCGCCTCAGGATCAGGACCCTAAAACAGCGACCCTTGTTCGGGCGGCTTGGCGCTGGCCTTGCGCGCGCCCGATCCGCCCCCGAGCTTCAGGCGACCATCGGTGAATTCGATCTCCAGCCCGGATGCGGATTCCGCCGCCGCCCTGGTTGTCACGATCTCTCCACCACCGCGCACCACGGCATAACCGCGCGCCAGCGTCGCCTTGTAACTCAGCGTCTCGCGCAGGCGGTCCATCCCGTCAAGGCGCTGGCGCAGCCGTTCGATCTGGCGGGTGCCGGTGGCGTGCAGGCGCGCGGTGATCGTGTCGAACCGGACCTTTGCCTGATCCACATCCTGCGCAAGAAGGCGCGGGGCAAAACGCGCCGCGCGCGCCTCCAGCCGTTCGCGTCGGCGCATGGCGATCCGGCCCAGCGCAGGCGCAAGACGGTCGGACATCGCCACCAGCCGCTGACGTTCGCCGCGCAGCTGGCGGGTCAGAACGGTCGGGCGCAAACTGCCCGCGACATCAGACAGGCGCACACGGCGCTGCTGCACGCCTGCAATCAGCGCCGGGCCAAGCCTGTCGCCCAACACGTCAAGGCGTTGGCGCGGCCCTTCCACCAAAGCATCAGGCCGGGGCATTGCACGCGCCAGATCGCGCAGGCGCTGACTGCGGCGCAGCACACCTGTGCTGAGCGAAGACGCCATGCGCCCGCCTGCCTGCTCAATCCACGCAGCCAGCTCATGGCGCACCGGCACCGCCATCTCGGCCGCCGCCGTCGGGGTCGGTGCGCGCTGGTCGGAAACGAAATCAATCAGCGTCGTGTCGGTCTCGTGACCCACCGCCGAGATCAGCGGAATGTCAGACGCCGCGGCGGCGCGGGCGACGATTTCCTCGTTGAACCCCCACAGATCCTCGACCGACCCGCCACCACGCGCCACAATGATCAGATCGGGGCGCGGCATGGGGCCGCCCGGCGTCAGCGCATTGAACCCGGCAATGGCGCGCGCCACTTCGGGTGCACAGGCCGCCCCCTGCACCGCCACCGGCCAGACCAGCACCTTGCGCGGAAACCGGTCACGCAACCGGTGCAGAATATCGCGGATCACCGCCCCCTGCATCGAGGTCACGACGCCGATGACCTCCGGCAGATAGGGCAACGGCTTTTTCCGCCCTGCATCGAACAGCCCTTCTGCGGCCAGCGCCTTCTTGCGCTTTTCCAGCAGCGCCATCAGCGCGCCCTCGCCTGCAATGGCGATGCGCTGCGCGTTCAGCGCGAATTTGGACTGAAACCCGGACGCGGTCATGCGCCCCTCGGCGACCACTTCCATCCCCTCTTCGGGCATGGTGCCCAGATCGCCCACCTGCCCTTTCCACGTCATGCAGGACAACACGTTGCGATCATCCTTGAGGTCGAAATAAAGATGCCCCGAGCGCGCCAGAACCACGCGCCCCACCTCGCCCTTGATCCGCACCCAGCCCAGTTCGCCCTCGATCAGCTTTTTGACGCGACCGGCGATCTCGGACACGGAAAACTCCGGCGTGTTCGAACCGGGAACGGGATCATCGAGAAGGTCCATGAGCCATCCTTGTGCAGGGCTGATGTGCAGCTTAGAACGCAAGGCAACAAAGGCCAAGGAGCAGTGCGCATGAACATCCTCATTTTGGGCGGCGGCGGCCGTGAACACAGCCTCGCCTGGGCCGTGCTGCAAAACCCCAAATGCGACCGGCTGGTGGTGGCGCCGGGCAATGCCGGCATTGCCGCGATTGCGGACTGTGCCGATCTGGACATCAACGATGGCGGCACCGTCGCCGGATTCGTCGAGGAAGAGGCGATTGATTTCGTGATCATCGGCCCCGAGGCCCCCCTGGCCGCCGGGGTCGCGGACCGTCTGCGCGATGCGGGCGTGCTGGTCTTTGGCCCCAGCCAGGCCGCCGCACAGCTTGAGGCCTCCAAAGCGTTCACAAAAGAGATCTGCGCCGCTGTCGGTGCCCCCACCGCCGCCTATGGCCACTTTACGGATGCAGCGGCAGCCAGGGCCCATGTCACTGACACAGGCGCGCCCATCGTGGTCAAGGCCGACGGGCTGGCCGCGGGCAAAGGGGTCATCATCGCACAAACCGCAGATCAGGCGCATGCCGCCATCGACGACATGTTCGGCGGTGCGTTTGGCGGCGCCGGGGCCGAAGTGGTGATCGAGGAATTCATGGACGGAGAAGAGGCGTCCTTCTTCGTGCTGTGCGACGGCAAGGACGTGCTGCCCATCGGTACCGCACAGGATCACAAGCGGGTCGGCGAGGGCGACACCGGCCCCAACACGGGCGGCATGGGGGCCTATTCCCCGGCACCTGTCCTCGACGAGGCGATTGCCGAACGGGCACTCGCCGAAATCATCCGCCCCACCATGGCCGAAATGGCACGGCGCGGAATGCCCTATCAGGGCGTGCTTTATGCCGGGCTGATGATCAAGGACGGGGCCCCCCGGCTGGTCGAATACAACGTGCGCTTTGGCGACCCCGAATGTCAGGTGCTGATGATGCGGCTGGGCGCGCAGGCCTTCGATCTGATGCATGCCGCCGCCGAAGGGCGGCTGGCAGAATCACAGGTGAACTGGGCGGACGACCACGCGATGACAGTGGTGATGGCGGCCAATGGTTACCCCGGCGACTATGAAAAAGGGGCGGCCATCGGCGGGCTTGATACACTGCCCGAAACCAGCAGCCAGATGGTGTTTCACGCAGGCACCAGCGCGCAGGGCGGAACCATCACCGCGTCTGGTGGGCGGGTCCTGAACGTGACAGCACGTGGCGCAACCCTGCAGGACGCAGCCGCAAAAGCCTATGAAATGGTGGACGCCATCGACTTTCCGGACGGGTTTTGCCGCCGCGACATCGGCTGGCGCGCGCTGCCCCGCTGAGGCAGAACCCACAGCGTCATTTCGCCAGGTAAACCACCGCGCGAACCCGAGAGTGCCCTATTCAGCGCAGCGCATGGCACGGGCAAAGGCGCCGCGGGACGTGTCCGGGCCCAGATCGCTCCGGGCGAATTCACTCCCGTCCCACCCAAGCGCCACCAGAGTTGACCAGTCGCCCGTCGCGACGATCATTTCCGGCGTCCCGGCACATGTCCGAATGCCCCCGGCGATATCCACTTCACCGATCCGGTGATTGGACAGACCCCCAAGGGCGGCAACCTCGCTCACCACCCCGTCCTGATACCGCCAGACCCGCAGGATCATGGCCAGATGCGGGCGATCGACATAGGCGATCTCGACCGCGCCATCGCCGTCCAGATCCGCAGCCCCAACAGGCGCCAGCCAGCGGTTGCGCATGCCTATGTGCGGGGTCTCGGTGATCTTGCCGTCCGGGCCATAGACGGCCAGCGCGCCTCCGGCCTGCATGTCGGTTTCCACAACGATCACTTTGGGTGCGCCGGTCCCATCCAGATCGGCAAGGCGCGGCGCTACATCCTCGAACACGTGATCCTCGGGCAAGGTAAACGTCGACACCCGCCCATCGGCAAAAGTGAGTTCCAAAGCGCCCCATTCGATGGCGTCCCCCAGAACGCCATGGGCATACCTGTCCGTCGGTTCGGTATAGCGGGCCGCGGCAATGGTCTGTGCCGTCGCGCCCGATGCCGCCAGCCACAGGCACAGCGCCGGCAATGCGCCGCGGGCGCAACCGGCCCGCAGGCGTATCGGCAGACGCGGCGCCCGGGCGAGGTTCATCAGATCTGCTTTTCGGGCATCTGCACCACAAGACCGTCCAGCGCATCCGTCACCTTCAGCTGGCACGTCAGGCGCGACCGGCTCTCGTCCGGCTCATAGGCGAAATCGAGCATGTCGGTTTCCATGTCGTCCTTGGCGGGCAGTTTTTCGACCCAGTCCGGGGCGACATAGACATGGCAGGTCGAACAGGCACAGGCCCCGCCACAGTCCGCCTCGATGCCGGGAATGTTGTTGTCCCGCGCGCCTTCCATGACCGTCAGGCCATTGGCCACTTCCACCACATGTTCCGTGCCGCCGTGTTCGATATAGGTGATCCTGGCCATTCATGTCCCCTTGGGTTCTTTGCGTTCGCGCCTTCCTACCCGCGTCAAATTGGGCCCGCCAGCCCCTTTTACAACCCCACATTTCATGACTTGCGACATTCGCAATATGTTCTATCTTTGTTCCGTGCACATGACGCAAAGCCCCCCCTCGCGCGCGCCCGGCGCATCGCCCCGGTCGTGGCCGCGCCCCCCCTCCTGCCTGCGGGCCTGTGACCTGGACGCCCCCCCCGTCAATGCGCGCATCGCAGTGGCCGGGCTGGTGATCCTGCGCCAGCGCCCCGGCACGGCCAAGGGGGTGATCTTTGTCACGCTCGAGGACGAGACAGGCGTCGTCAACATCATCGTATGGCGCCACATCTACGAACGCTTCCGCCGCGCGGTGGTCGCCGGGCGGATGCTGCGGGTGACCGGACGGATGCAGCGCGCCCACAATGTCACCCACGTCCTTGCCGAAAAGATCGAGGACATCTCGCCGCTGCTCGACCAGCTTCTGGCCGAGGACACAGGCCGCCGGATGGCGGCCGAGGCGCGCACCGAAACGTGGGACAGCCGCAAGTAACATACCCGCAACGCCACGGGGCTAGGCAGAACGCACCCGGCGCGCTATGCTGCCGAAAAAGCCCAGTCAGAGGCCCGAGCATGCGACCCACACTCATCGTTCCCGCCCTCGCGGCAGCCCTGTCTGTCTCCGCCTGTGCACAAAACGCAGTCGTGACATCCTCCAACATCGACCCTGTTTCACTGGCCACCGCGCCGCCGGGGGCCGCGCCCGGCACGTGCTGGGGCAAAACCGTCAGCCCCGCCGTTGTCGAAACCGTGACCCGCAAGGTGTTGCTGCAACCGGCCCAGATCAGCAGTGACGGGCGCATACAGGCGGCACCGATCTACAAGGATGAAACCCGCCAGGAGGTCGTCAGGCCCCGCCGAGATACATGGTACGAAGTGCCCTGTGCCGCCGACCTGACCCCGGAATTCACCGCGTCACTCCAGCGCGCGCTGGCAGCGCGGGGGTATTATCGCGGGCAGGTAACAGGCGACATGGACCCCGCGACACAGAACGCCGTGTTGCGCTATCAGCGCGACGAGGGGCTGAACAGCAAGACCCTGTCCGTGGCAGCCGCTCGCAAGCTGGGGCTGATCACCGTGCCACAACCCGTCGCAGGTTGACGCCCGTTCAGCAGACCCCCGGAAACAAAAAAAGCGCCCGGCCGGGCGCTTTTTTCAGTCTTGCACCGGCCGCCTTTATTCGGCGAGGCTCAGCGCGACAAAGCGCGGATCGCCGCCGCGACGCACCAGCAGCAACAAAGACTTGCGCCCCGCTTCCTTCACCTCTTCGAGACGCGTCTCGAAACCGGAAATGGACGTCACCTTTTGCTGACCCGCTTCAGTGATCACGTCACCCGCGCGCAGACCCTTTTCATAGGCTTCGGTGGTTTCATCCACCGCCATGACGGCCAGGCCGTCCTGATCATCGCCCAGACCCAGTTCCTGACGCATCTCGTCTGTGAGCGCGGACAAGGTCAGCCCCAGCACCTCGCGGGTTGCCGGTTCGTCCGATGAATCGTCGGGGCCGGTGGCCACTGCGGGTACGGCACTTTCGGCCTCTTCACGGCGGCCAAGCGTCACACGCAGCGTCACCGTTTCTCCATCGCGGAAAACAACGACACGGACAGTTTCACCAACCGGGCTGTTGCCGACCTGACGGACCAGACCACGGGTGTCTTCGACATCGACACCGGCAAAGCTGAGAATGACGTCACCGTCCTTCATGCCCGCCTCCATCGCCGGACCTTCCGGCACGGATGTCACCAATGCCCCTGCCGCCGGCTCAAGGCCAATGGCTTCGGCGATGTCGTCGGTGACGTCCTGAATGCGCACACCCAGCCAGCCACGACGGGTTTCCCCGAACTCCTGCAACTGGTCGACCACACGTTTCACCACGTTGGAGGCCATGGAAAAGCCGATGCCGATCGAACCGCCATTGGGTGACAGGATCGCGGTGTTCACGCCGATCACCTCGCCATCGAGGTTGAACAGCGGGCCCCCGGAGTTGCCCCTGTTGATGGCGGCATCTGTCTGGATGTAGTCATCATAGGAACCCGACAGCGCCCGGTTGCGCGCCGACACGATACCCGCAGAGACCGAAAAGCCCTGCCCCAGCGGATTGCCCATCGCGAGAACCCAGTCGCCCACGCGCGCCACGTCGCTGTCGCCAAAAGAGACGAATTTCAGCGGCTGGTCCGCTTCGACCTTAAGCAGTGCAAGGTCGGTGTTGGGATCGGTGCCCACAACTTCGGCCTTGAGCTGTTCAATCGGCTGACCGTCGCCGGGATAGAATTCGATCAGGATCTCGTCAGCCCCGTCGATGACGTGGTTGTTGGTCACGATAAATCCGTCTTCCGAGATCACAAAGCCCGAGCCAAGCGCGGACGAGCGGCGCGGGCGATTGCCTTCACCGTTGCGGTCCTGAAACTCGCGAAAGAAATCTTCGAACGGGGATCCTTCGGGCACGATGCCCTGGGGGCCGGTGCGGCCCTCGACAACCGTCGACGTGGTGATGTTCACCACCGCCGGGCTGATCTGCTCGGCCAGCGGCGCGAGGCTTTCGGGGCGTGCCTGGGCGGTCACGGCCTGCACCAGCACAAAGGCCAGCGCAAGAACGCCAAGCCAAAAGGCCCGCATCATGTTGGTGTTTGGAATCTGCTTTGATAGGGCGATTGCCTGTCTTTGCATCAGGTCTCTCCTGGAACGTCATTCGGCCGGTACGGGCCATTCTGCACATAATTCATGCGCGACTGCGCACAGGGTGCATGTAGGGTTGCACCCTTGCAACATTAAAGATGGAATTGAAGTGCTCCGTTTCAACTCCGTGTTACCACAGTGTGAAGATCGCGTGTTCAAAGGCCAAGGAAAAAGGCCAGCCAAAGCAAGATCAGGCCCGAAACCGCCACCAGCAACCCGAACTGGCGGCGCATGGGCAGGGGCATGCTGCGCAACGCCTCAAGCACCCGTTCGATAAGCGAAGGGGCCAGCGCATAGGCCAGCCCCTCGACAATCATCACCAGCCCAAGGGCCAACAGCACATACGCCATCAGTCGCCTTCGACGCTGCGCGAGCCCTGGTCGGAGCGCAGGTAGTTGAAAAACTCGCTGTCCGGCGACATCACCATGGTCGAGTTGCTGCCCTGAAGCGCGCGTTCATAGGCCGTAAGCGAGCGATAGAATTCAAAGAATTCCGGGTCCGCGCCGAACGCTTCGGCAAAGATCGCGTTGCGGCGGGCGTCGGCCTCACCACGGATGATCTCGGCCTGCCGTTCGCTGTCGGACACCAGTTCGACCACGGTCCGGTCCGCTTGCGCGCGCACCCTCTGGGCCGCCTCGTTACCACGGGCGCGCTCGTCAGTGGCTTCACGCTCCCGCTCGGCCCGCATCCTCTCGAAAGTCGCATCAAGGTTTTCCGCAGGCAGGTCGGTGCGCTTCAGTCGCACGTCGATGATCTCGACACCCAGTTCGCGCGCCTGAGGAATGGACGAGTTGCGAATGCGCAGCATCAATGCGGCCCGGTCCGAACTCAGGATATCGTTGGACGACACCGAACCCAGCACTTCGCGTGTTTCCGAGCGCAGGATCGAATCGAGCCGGTCCTCGGCAAAGGCGATCCCGCCGCCGCCAACAGCCTGACGGAACTGGTTGACGTCGATGATGCGGTAGCGCGCAAAGGCGTCCACAACCAGACGACGATCATCCAGCGGTGTCACCTCAAGCGGGTCAATGTCGCGGCTCAGGATCCGGTCGTCATATCGCACGACCTCCTGAATCAGCGGGATCTTGAACGCCAGGCCAGGGTCTTCCTTGACCGCGACGACGCGACCGAATTGCAGCACCAGCGCCTTTTCACGCTCATCCACGATGTAGACCGAGGACAGACCAAGAGCGGCCAGAATGACGACTATCGGCAAAAGATATGTTGCTTTACGCATCAGTTCGACCCTCCCGTACCACGGCGCAATTCATTCAGCGGCAGATACGGCACGATGCCCTGCCCTCCTGCACTGCCGGTGTTTTCGTCCAGAATGATCTTGTCCATCTGGCCAAGCACCCGCTCCATCGTTTCCAGATACAACCGCTTGCGCGTCACATCCGGCGCTTTTGTGTATTCATTCAGAACGGCAGAGAAGCGCGACGCCTCACCTTCGGCCTGGTTGACCTGTTGGGCCCGGTACCCTTCGGCTTCTTCCAGAAGCTGTGCGGACTGACCGCGCGCCTCGGCAAGGACTCGGTTGGCATAGGCGTCAGCCACGTTCTGCAATCGATCACGTTCCTGTTCGGCCGCCTGAACGTCGCGGAAGGCGTCGATCACCTCGATGGGCGGGTCAGCCTTGTCAAAGTTCACACGAATGACATTCACGCCACTGTCATAGCTGTCGAGCGTCGACTGGATCAGATCCTGCAAACGGTCGCCAATCACACCACGGTCCCTGTTAAGGATCGGGGCCAGTTCGGACTGGGCAATAATCTCGCGCATGGCCGATTCAGATACCGCGCGGATGGTCGGGCGCGGGTCGCGCAGGTTGAACAGGAAGGCGCTGGGATCATTGATGTTCCACTGCACCTGAAAGTCGATGTCGACGATGTTTTCGTCGCCGGTCAGCATCAGGCCCGCTTCGGACCCGGCGCGACCCACACCGATCTCTTCGGTGCGTTCCGTTGTGACCGGAATGACTTCGGCAGTGATGACTGGCCATGGGGCAAAGTTCAGCCCGGGCTCGCCAATGGCCGAAAACTCGCCAAGGAACAACTCGACCGATTTTTCTTCGGGGCGGACCGTGTAAAAGCTGGCCATCCCCCAGAGGACGATTGCCGCGAGCAGCGCGATACCGACCGTGCCGCGGGTCAGGAACGGACCTGCTCCGCCGCCGCCCCCGCCGCCACCGCCCGCACCGCCGCCACCGCGACCGCCCATCAGGACGCGCAGTTGCTCCTGGCCTTTTCTGACCAATTCGTCGATTTCGGGGATCTGCGGACCCTCCTCGCCGGGACGCCGCCCGCCATTGCCGCGATCAGGGCGGCGCGGTTCGTCACCGTTGCCGTCATCTCCGCCGCCTGATTTTCCGCCACCCCCCCAGGGGCCGCCCGTATTACCAGCCATTTAGGTCGTTCTCCTCTTGCCGTGCAGTCGCGCTGCACCTTGATCCTGATTTGTGCTTTTTTCCCGAGAATTCAAGCAGTCCGCATGGGTGTCTTCATGGTTACGATCTCTTCGGACATTGTGGGGTGAACTGCAACAGTCCGGTCGAAATCCTCTTTGGTCGCGCCCATCTTTATGGCGATGCCCGCAAGCTGGATCATTTCGCCCGCGTTTGGTGCGACGATGTGACAGCCCAGCACGGTGCGGTTCCGGGTGCTGACAATCAGTTTCATCAGCACCCGATCCGGTTTGCCCGCAAAAGCCGTGCGCATCGGGCGGAACGACGTGCAATAGACCTCGACCTCTTCGCGCTCGCGCGCGACCTCCTCGTTCAGACCCACGGTGCCCATTTCGGGCTGCGTGAACACGGCCGACGGGATCAGTTCGTGATCGACCGCGGTCGGGTTGTCCTTGAACACCGTTTCCACAAAGGCCATGCCCTCGCGGATGGCGACCGGGGTAAGGTTGACGCGGTTGGTGACGTCGCCGATGGCATAGATGCTGTCGGTGGCCGTCCTGGAATACGCATCAACCTTGATTTCACCCCACCGCCCGATTTCGACCCCGGCGTCTTCTAGACCCATGTCCTGCGTGTTGGGCGCACGACCGGTGGCAAACAGGACTGTATCGAAAACACGCTCGTGCCCGTTTGTCGCCTTGACCCAGACCGGCCCGGAGCGGCCGGGGCCTTTCGCCCCCGGAGCGTCCGAAGCCGCCACAGCCCGACCTGGCCGGGCGCTGGCGCCCATGGCGGCATCCGACGCTGTGGGCACGGTCGAAATCGAATGATCGTCGCTTTCAAGCGCCATCTCGACGATGTTGGTCCCGGTATGCAGGTCGATGCCGCGATCACGCATGGATTCCGCGATCAGGCCGCGCGCCTCGTCATCAAAGCCGCGCAGGATCTGGGCGCCGCGATAATACAGCGTCACGTCCACACCCAGCCCATGCAGAATGCAGGCGAATTCGCAGGCGATATAGCCACCCCCGATGATCAGCATGGACTTGGGCAGGGTGTCCAGATGAAAGATGTCGTCGCTGACGATGCCCAGATCGGCGTTGGGTATGTCCGGGCGCACCGGGCGCCCCCCCGTGGCCACCAGAATGGTCTTGGCCGTTTTTGTCTCGCCGGTGGACAGTTCGACGGTGTGGGCATCCTTGAGGCTGGCGCGGGCATCATAGGTGTGCACGCCGGACTTTTTCAGCAGGGTGCGATAGACCCCTTCAAGGCGGTCCAGTTCGGTTTCGAGATGGCCGCGAAAATTCTGCCAGTCAAAGGTGCCTGACGTCATGGTCCAGCCATAGCCATTGGCAATTCCGGCCGTCTCGGCAAACTCGCTGGCGAACACCATCAGTTTCTTGGGCACACAGCCCCGGATCACGCATGTGCCGCCATAGCGGTCTTTCTCGGCCAGCGCGACACGCGCCCCCGCGTCCCCGGCGGCCACACGTGCGGCACGCACGCCGCCCGACCCACCGCCGATGACAAACAGGTCGTAATCATAGTCCGCCATGGGGCTGTTCCTTATTCCGCCAGATCCCTGAACAGATTGTCCGTCTCAAGAAAATCGAGCCGATCCTGCTCTACGGTGCCTTCGTTGATGTCGCGTATCTCGACACGCCCGTCGCCATAGCCGATCACAACCGCATCACAAATATCAATGAACAGCCCGTTTTCAACCACGCCCGGCATCTGGTTCACGATCAGCGCAAGCTGGCGCGGGTTTCCGATGCGTTTCAGATGCAGGTCGATGATATAGTTGCCCTCGTCCGTGACAAAGGGGCGTGCGCCGTTCATGCGCAGGGACGACTGGCGGCCCAGCACATCCACGGAAACAAGGGTTTCCTCGACCAGCGCCTGCGTTGTCTGCCAGCCAAAGGGGATCACCTCGACAGGCAGCGGAAAGGCACCCAGATGTTCGACCTCTTTGCCGATATCGGCGATCACCACCATTTGATCGGACGCGGTCGCCACGATCTTTTCCTGCAAAAGCGCGCCACCACCGCCCTTGATCAGGTTGAGATCACCGTCAAACTCGTCCGCGCCGTCAATGGTGATGTCGAGCCACTTGGCCTCATCGAGGCTGATGACCTCGATCCCGACTTCGCGGGCGAGGTCGGCAGTCCGGGTCGACGTGGGGACGCCCTTGAAACGCAACCCGCCCTCGCGCACCTGCTCGCCCAGACAGCGCACCAGCCACGCCGCCGTCGACCCGGTGCCAAGACCCACGCGCATCCCGTCCTCGACATAGTCGGCGGCACGTTTGGCGGCGACGAATTTGGCCTTGTCGATGGGCGAAAGTTCTCCGGTCATGATATGGCGACTCCCCGAATGGTCATGGCGTTATAGAGGCAGGTCCGAACCGTTGCGACCCCTTGGGCAGACAAATGACACACCAGAGGTGACAATCGGCTTAATCTGCGCAACACAAGGCGCAGACATCCCCAACCAGAGGCATTTCGCAACGTGGCAGATCTGTTCGACAATATTTCGAAGTGGTTGCTGGATCAGGCGCTGAGTGACGATGATATCGAGCAGACAATGCGCGGCTTGTGCAACCGTCTGGTGGATGGCGGCATACCGCTGGCCCGAGTCAGCGTCGGGCGCACAATTCTGCACCCCGTTATCGGTCTCAAGGACATGCAATGGGACCGCGAAACCGGCCAGATCGAAACCAGCACGATGTCGCGTTCCGTCATCCGCGAACTTCATAACGTCAACGCGCCCTTTGCAACCATGTCACGCGGCGAGGAGGACAACATAACCGCAGACCTGAGAGACCCCGAACAGGTCGCGCGATACCCGCTGTTTGCCGACCTTGCCGCACGCGGGATCACAGGATACATGGCCGCCGGCCGCGTTTACGGCACCTATCAGGACATTTTCAAACCCCTGTCGGAAAATTTCCGGGGCGGGTCCGTGTCCTTTTCAACCAAACGGTTTTCGGGCTTTTCCCAATCGGATCTGGACGGGCTGGAACGGCTGATCACACCGCTGTGCATCTGTCTGCGCCTCGCGGATGAACGGTTTGTCGCCACCGAAATCCTCGAAACCTATCTGGGGCGCATCACCGGCAAGCAGGTTTTGAAAGGCCAGATCGAACGCGGCGACGGGCGGCAAATCGAATGCGCACTCCTCTATTCCGACCTGCGCGGGTCGGTCGCGCTGTCCCAAAGCCTGGATTCGCAGACCTATCTCGACACCGTGAACGCCTATTTCGACTGCACGGCCACGGCCATCGAGGAACATGGCGGCGAGGTGCTCAAATTCATCGGCGACGGGGTTCTGGCGATCTTCCCGTTTGACGACGCCACGCGGCCGCGCGCCAATATGTGCGCCGCCGCCCTGTCCAGCGCGCAAGAGGCGTTCGCGCGCGCCGAACACGCCAACACGATGCGCGTCAAGGCCGACCTGCCGCCGCTGCATTTCGGCATCGGTCTGCACGTGGGTACGGTGATCTATGGCAATGTGGGCACCGCGCGCCGCCTCGACTTCACCGCCACCGGCCCGGCGGTAGGACTGGCCAGCCGCTGCGAGGCGATGACGCGCGACCTCGACAAACCGCTGCTGGCAACGGGCGCATTCGCAGCGCTCTGCCCCGTTCAGGGAACCGATCTGGGTACGCACGAGATGCGCGGATTTGACGATCCGGTCGCGCTGGTCAGCTATCCGGTGGCGTAAGCACGGCATGATCGGCAAGGGCATCCCCCGCCAGCGCCATGCGCCACGGCATGAGACAGGCAAGCACAGACAGTAAAACGATAAAGATTCGCATGTGGCAGCTCCTCCGTACCTCAATCAAACGCCACGTGGTTAAACCGAGGTTAAGACGGGCACTGCTTTTTCCCGATCCGGCCTGATCAGGTCGTTTTTGGCGCGCACGCACCGAAAACGCTATGCTATCGCCGGACCAAATCCGACGGGGTGTCTGTGCTCATGTTTCTATCTGTCTTCGAAATGTTCAAGGTCGGCATCGGCCCGTCGTCGTCCCACACCATGGGGCCAATGGTGGCGGCGGCGCGGTTTCTCGACATGATGCGCGCCTCGCCGTTCCGGTTCGCGGGCCTGCGCGCCTCGCTGCATGGCAGCCTGGCCTTTACCGGGGTGGGCCACGCGAGCGACCGTGCCACCATCCTGGGCCTCGCCGGCTTTGTGCCCGACACCTATGACCACGACCGCGCCGAAGCGGTGCTGGCAGCACTTGCCCAAGGTCATACCCTGCGCCCCGACGCCCTGCCGCCCTTACGGTTCAACCCCGAAACCGACCTCGCCTTTGACTACGACACGCAACTGACCGGCCACGCCAACGGCATGATCCTGATGGCGACGGACGCGCAGGGCGACGTGATCCTGCGGCAGGTGTTCTATTCCATCGGCGGCGGTTTCGTGATGACCGAAGAGGAACTGGCCGCAGGCAAGGCCACGGACGAAGGCGCACCCGTTCCCTTCCCCTTCAAATCCGCCGCCGAAATGCTTGAGATGGCACAGACGTCCGGCAAATCCATCGCCGCGATGAAACGCGCCAACGAAGTGTCGCGCGGCACCCCCGAAAGCCTCAGATCCGGCACGCGGCGGCTCTGGCAGGTGATGAACGACTGTATCGAGCGGGGCCTGAATTCCGATGGCACCCTGTCCGGCGGGCTGAACGTGAAACGGCGCGCCAAGGACATCCACGACAAGCTGCTTGCCGAGCGCGGCATGAACCTGACCGCGCCGCACACGATCAACGACTGGATGGCGGTCTATGCCATGGCGGTGAACGAGGAAAACGCCGCAGGCGGTCAAGTGGTGACCGCCCCCACCAATGGCGCGGCGGGGGTGCTTCCGGCCACGTTGCGATATTACCTTGACCACGTGCCCGGCAGCAGCGAGGCGCATGTCGAAGACTTCCTGCTGACCGCCGCCGCCATCGGCGGTCTGGTCAAGTTCAACGCCTCGATCTCGGGGGCCGAGGCCGGGTGCCAAGCCGAAGTGGGCAGCGCCTCTGCCATGGCCGCCGCAGGTTTGTGCGCGGTCATGGGCGGTACGCCGGCGCAGATCGAAAACGCCGCCGAAATCGCATTGGAACACCACCTTGGCATGACCTGCGATCCGATCAGGGGGCTGGTGCAGGTGCCCTGCATCGAACGCAACGGACTGGGCGCCATCAAGGCCGTCAGCGCCGCAAGCCTCGCCCTGCGCGGGGACGGAACACATCTTGTGCCGCTCGATGCCTGTATCGAAACCATGCGCCAGACCGGGGCGGACATGAGTGAAAAGTACAAGGAAACGTCTTTGGGCGGTTTGGCCGTGAACGTCCCGAATTGCTGACGTTGCGTTCACGCATGTGAACGCAACGGCGCACGCAACGGGTGGCAAAGGTTGCTTTTCAAGGAAAAGCGACCAGCCACACAGTCGATCCAAAAAGTGCCAGGCCACAGCCACTCACCCTGGAATGCCGACTGATACAGGGTCGGCGGGTGGGCGCCTTTCGCGCATCGCGCGAAACAGAACACACCGCCGACATAACGCTGACGCCAAATCGCGTCACCCATGCTGCAATTGCAGCGTTGCCACTCCCAAAGCCGATGATAGGGTGCCGCGCATGACTCAAGACCGCCCCCTGCTTGGCATCCTGCTGATGCTCGGATTTTGCATTGTCGCGCCGATGGGCGATGCCGTTGCAAAACTGCTCGGCCAGTCGGTGCCTCTTGGTGAATTGCTGTTCGTCCGGTTCGCGGTTCAGGCCATCATCCTCATCCCGCTGGTCTGGCTGGGACGCAGGGCGTGGAAGATGCACGGACGGGTGCTGCGGCTGACGGCGCTGCGCACAGTTCTGCATATCTTCGGGATTGGTGCGATGTTCACGGCACTGCAATACCTGCCGCTGGCCGACGCGGTGGCCATCGCCTTCGTAATGCCGTTCCTGATGCTGCTGCTGGGCAAATACGTGCTGGGCGAAGTGGTCGGCGGCCGCCGCTTTGTGGCCTGCATCGTCGGGTTCATCGGCACGCTTCTGGTCGTACAGCCCAGCTTTGCCGAAGTCGGCTGGCCCGCGTTTCTGCCGCTGGTGGTCGCCGTCAATTTTGCCGTTTTCATGCTGGTCACACGCCAGATCGCCAAGGAGACCGACCCGATCGGGCTTCAGGCGGTCAGTGGTGTCATGGCCATGATCATCCTCGGCCCGCTGCTGTGGTTCAGCCGGAATGCAGGCATCGCCCCCCTCGAGGTGATCGACGTCAACAGCACCGAGCTTGGCCTGCTGCTCGCAATCGGTGTCCTTGGCACGCTGGCCCATTTGCTGATGACATGGTCGCTGCGCTTTGCGCCCTCGGCCACGCTGGCCCCCATGCAATACCTCGAAATTCCGGTGGCCACGATCATCGGCCTGATCGTCTTTGGTGATCTGCCAAACGGCCTGGCAACCATCGGCATCACCATTACGATTGCGTCGGGTCTGTATATCGTCCTGCGCGAGCGGGCCATCGCGCAGATGGAGTTGCGCACGCCAGCGCCCGTGTGACTGCCGCAAGCTGAATGCGTGGCAACATGACGATCATCGCCGGGGCATCCACGCGCAACTGACACGGACCCGTCGCAGCATTTGATGTTCCCGTCTGAGACAGGGGATGGAAGTGCAACCCGTCGATTTCCCATTGCAGCCCGCGCGACGTGCCCTGCACAGTTGCCAGCGGGAACAGTGAAACGACATCGCCGGGTCTTGTATCGACAGCGATCTCGGGCGGGCAAAGAAAGACGATCTCGCTCTCTCCCAGCAACACGCATGGGCGGGCGGGATAGGCCGCCAGCACATGGAGGGCGGCAAGTTGATGATCCAGCCGCGCGCCCAGAAACCCGACACCGATGACAACCGGCGCATCCGTGTGGCGCAATGCCTTGTTGAAATCGGTGCTGTCCTGCTCGGCGATGTGAAAACGGCGGTCTGGCGGCGTCAGGGCCAGTGTGTCTGGGTCGACGCTGTCGAAATCCCCGATCAGGGCGGCAAGCGTGACGCCGGCCCGGCGGGCCAGGTCCGCCCCGCTGTCCGCGGCGACGCATATCGGGGCAAGCGACACTGCGGCCTCCACATCTGTGGTTGACGCGGCCCCGCCGCCCAAAAGGGTGATAGGGTCAGAACTGTGAACAATGATGTCTTTCATCTGTTTTTAATGCAATTTCCGGAAACAGATCACAATGTCGCCACGAAATGATACCCTCCCTTGCACAGATTCGGGCCGCTTTGGTCCGCCATTGTATCCTATGACACCTCCGCAGACAGGCAGAGGACGAGCATCCTATGACAATGAATAACAAAATTCTGACGGTCTCCTACGGTACGTTCTCGTGCACGTTGGAAGGATTTGATGACAGTTTCGGCACGATGAAGGCGATTGCGGAATATTTCCGAGATCTCGCCTCGGACGACCGATATTTCGGGGCCGAACCACCCCAGCCGGACGCGGAAATGCTGACACGCATTGCAGAACGCGAGATTTCCCGCCGTGTCGAGGCCCGCCAGCATGACGGACGCATCGTGCTGAGCGCATCGCAAGCGCAGCCCGCCGATGCCCTGCCCGCAGCCGCAACCGCCGCAGCGGTTGCCACCGCGCAGCTTTCCGAAGACACCGCCGAAGACGCAGCCACTGAAAATACTGGCACCGAACACACAGCCGACGCCGAAAACGCTGTCGCGCCAGCCCAGGACATTGCGCCGGAACCGGTGCCCGTCGCGCCCGAGGTATCGGAACCCGAGGCTGACGCCGCTCCACTGGTCAGCGGTTCAGAGGAAGACGCGCCAGAGGCCGTCGCCCCGGTGGAAGACACTGTGCACGTAGCCGAAGAACCTGAAGAACCGTCCGTTGCCGACCACGACGACCACGACGACCACGACGACCACGACGACCACGACGACCACGACGACCACGACCACCACGACGACCACGACGACCACGACGATGACGTCGCGCCAGTTGACCTGGACGCAAGCGCAGACCAGGAGGCCTTCTTTGCCTCCGCCGAAGACGACATTGACCCTATCGACTCAATGGCTGACGCCAGCGAGGAAGACGCCGTTGCCGAACCGGTCGCGCCTGCCCCGCGAGACGCCCCTGCCAACAGCATCGCCGCGAAACTGCAACGTATCCGCGCCGTGGTCTCGCGCAGCCAGCAAGATGCAGCCGAGGACGAACTGTTCGAGGACGAGCATGCCGAAGACATGGCCGCCCCTGCCGCCGCTTCCGTGATGTTCGATGATACAGCGATGGTGCAATCGTCTGACGATGTCGCAGCGTCCCAGGACGTGATTGCCGACGCCGCCCGCGACATCGAAGATGCATTCCAGGCCGATGATGCCCTTGCCGACGCCGAAGAAGAGGCCGCACAGGACGATGGTGACGATGTCGCCGCCGTTCTGGCCCGATTTGATGCCGAAGCCACCGCTGACGAAGCCACCGCTGACGACGCGACCGGTGATGATGCACAACCGGCTCAAGATGACGATGACATGGGTCTTGATTCGCTGGCCGCCCTGATGGCGGCCGATGATGCAGCACCTGATGCATCCGACGACGATGACAACCTCTTTGACGCATCCGACGAGGATGAGGACGAAGAGGCCGCACAGGCGCCGCGCCGCGCCCGCGTGATCAAGGTCAAACGCGCCGACATCGACGCCGCCCTTGCCAGCGGTCAGCTTGAGCAGGTCGATGCCGGGGACGAGACCGCACAGGACGAATCCGCAACATCCCTGAGCGATCAGGAAGAAGCCGAACTGTTGGCCGAACTTGCGCAGGTCGAAGCCGAATTGCCCGCCCGCGAGGACAACGCGGCAGAGCCTGCCGAAGACGCGTCAGACGGCGACGTTGACGCGGAAATCGCTGCCGAAGCGGAAGATCAGGACGAAGACGAAACCGCCGCCATGGCGGATGAAGAAGACGAAAGTGCGATCGGGATGGCAGACGGTTCTGACATCGGAGACGCAGAACAGGACGATGCGGCCACCGACATTGCAGCGACCTCCGCCGAACCCCAGGCGCGCGACGTACAGGATGACGATGTATCGCGCCTGATGGCCGAAGCGGAAAACCAGATGGAAGAACCCGAAGGGTCCAACCGTCGCGATGCGTTTGCCCACCTCAAGGCCGCCGTCAAAGCAAAGAAAGCGGACGCCGCCATCGGCAACGATTCGATCAAGGACGAGGGTGCATTCCGCTCCGACCTCGCCGAAGTGGTGAAACCGCGCCGCCCCGAAGTGAATGCAAGCCGCTCGGACCGACCCGAAAGCGCGCGCCCTGCGCCACTCAAACTCGTCGCCGAACAGCGCGTGGATGTGGATGTGGACATGGCCGCCAAAGGCCCGGTGCGCCCGCGCCGTGTCGCGGCAGCGCAGGACGTGGGCCATGACACACAGGACGCCGAAAGCTTTGCCGAATATGTGGCCGAACTCGGGGCGCACGACCTGCCCGCCCTGCTGGAAGCCGCGGCAAGCTATCTCAGCTTTGTCGAGGGCCGCGACCAGTTCTCGCGCCCGCAGCTGATGACCAAGGTGCGTCAGGTCGAACAAGAAGAGTTCAGCCGCGAAGACGGGTTGCGTTCCTTTGGTCAGCTGCTGCGCTCGGGCAAGATCGAAAAGATCTCCGGTGGCCGCTTTGCCGTCACCAGCGACATCGGCTACCGCCCCGAACAACGCGCCGCCGGCTAAGGCAGAAACACGACAACAAGGGCGCCCGTTGTCGGGCGCCTTTATTGTTGGGCGCTCCGCAATTTACGCCCGTCATGTGTGCGGACAGCCGCAAACCGACACACACACAGACATACAAAATCTACGAAGAAGGGGCCCGGCCTGGTTCCGTTTCCGGATCATCAATCAACTGGAACGCCGGGATGTTTTGTCCGACACCCTTGAGATCGAATGGTCCGGCAGGTTTCATATGCCTCTCTACCTGCCAGGCTGTTGCATGAGATATCAGGATCTGACCATCAGCCGCATGATCGCACAGCCGCGCCGCCAGGTTAGGCGCAGGACCAATTGCAGAATAATCGAGCCGCCCCTCAAACCCGATCTGCCCCATCGTCGCCGCACCCGTCGCGATTCCGATTCCGACCCCAAGAAAGTGTCCTTCTGTACCCGCCTTGAACCGTGACAACGCCTCCGGCACCGTCGCGCACAGCTTTGTCGCAAGATCCACGGCCTGCTGGGCCGGGTCGTCCATTGGAACCGGCGCTCCGAACAGGACCATCAAACCATCCCCCAGAAACCGTTCCAGCGTGCCGCCGCTGGCTTCGATCAAGGGGCCGCACGTGCCATGAAACGCATTGAGCGCCCCAACCACCTGATCAGGCGTTGCCGCATTGGAAAACGCGGTGAATCCACGAATATCCGCGAACAGAACCGTCACCTCTGCCCGCCGGGTGCGCAGGACGTCCGCCCCTTCAGGTGCGTCAACGATCATTTCGGCAACCTGTGCCGGTAGGAACCGGCGAAGTCTGTTGGTGCGCTCGATTTCCCTGACCTGAGACTGGACCTTGTCCTCCAGCGCGGCGTTCCAGTCCGCCAATTGTGCCTTCCGGGTCTCAACTTCTTCGTAGAGTTCGCCCAATTTGGCGCTGGTATCATTTACATGAGCGGCCAACTCACCAAGTTCGTCCCGATTGGGAACCGACACCCGCGTTTCGAAAACTCCGTCTGCCAGCCGTCCCAGGGCTTGCCGCACGCGCCGGATGGGCCACAGCAAAGACTCTGAAATCGAGTAGCCCAGTAACAGCGCGATCCCGACCGCAACAAGTCCCGCCACAAAGATGTTTTGACGAGATTTCAGATACGCTTGATTGGTGAACCGCGCGCGGCCGCGCATCTCTGCCTCGATTCTTTGGACCACCGTGTAGGAATGTCCTTGTAGAATTCGCACAGCATCAAAAAGCGTCGTACGTCCGATCTGGGCTGCTTGTTGCCAGTCACCGACATCTCGCAGCCGCTGGATTTCAAAGGCCACAGGAAGCAGCTTTGCAGCCCTGTCACGATAATCTTGAATCCTTTCCGCATCGGGCATACCGGTCTGACCGAATTTTCGTACCCCGAGGTTGATCTCACGTTGCAGAGATTGTGTGAGGCTCAAAATAGTATAACCGAGATTGCCGAACCAGCCGCTATTGTCTTCACTATCGATGAATTCCTTGTCGATTGACAATGCGAGTGCAAGGCCGTTGATTTCCTGAAGAGTTCCCAAAATGTCGTTGAAATAGGCGACTCGTTCCTTGTCGTGAATCAACGCTTCGGTCCGGGCGTTTGCCTTGTGAAGTTCGCTCAGGCTGAACAAAGCCAGTCCGACCAAAAGGCATGTGATCCCCAGGAACGCGAACAGCAGTTTGGTCCGAACGGAAACGGCAATTCCCGCGACGCTGCGGGTGACGATGTTTGGGGTCCGCGACCCACTGTCGTTACCGCGCTTCATGATATCGCATCATCATGACGAACAAAGTCCCTGACGTTGCACCCAGCTTGTGGCGCAAACGGCATTTGGGCAAGCGCAATCTTGCGGCACGACCGGTCACAACACGTTCGAAACGGGGGCCAGGGCGAGTCTGGATGGGCTTATGTGATCGCCCGCATGTGCTTCGACAAAATCGGCGAACCCTCAGGCGTCCGGGTCGGGCTGCCCGATCCCCTTGAACACGAATTTCAGCGGAATCGCCCAGATCACGCCCAGGCCCACATAGATCAGCAGTTCTGCCAGAATCGAGGGGCGCTCGAACAATCCCACAAGGGTGACGGCCGCAACAATGTACAGCGGCAGGCCAATGACCAGGATCAGCCCTGCCAGCCATTTCCGCGCCCTGTAACTCACCCTCGTACCTCCTCAGTCTGCAAACGGATCGCGGACAAGGATGGTATCCTCCCGCTCGGGTGAGGTGGAAAGTAGGGCGACGGGGCAATCGATCAACTCTTCGACGCGGCGCACGTATTTGATGGCGTTGGCAGGCAGTTCCGCCCAGCTGCGCGCGCCTTCGGTGGATTCCGACCAGCCCGGCATTTCCTCGTAGATGGGGGTGCAGCGGGCCTGCTGATCGGCAGCCGTTGGCAGATAATCAAGGCGTTTGCCGTCCAGATCGTACCCCACACAGATCTTGAGCGTCTCGAATCCGTCCAGAACATCCAGCTTGGTCAGCGAGATACCGTTGACGCCGCTGGTGGCACAGGTCTGGCGCACAAGACAGGCGTCAAACCAGCCACAGCGCCGTTTGCGCCCCGTCGTGGTGCCGAATTCGTGACCACGTTCCCCCAGCCGGTCGCCATCAGAATCAAACAGCTCGCTCGGGAACGGGCCTTCGCCCACACGGGTGGTATAGGCCTTGACGATCCCGAGCACGAAATCAATGGCGCCCGGCCCCACCCCGACACCCGTGGCGGCTTGCCCCGCGATGACGTTGGACGAGGTGACAAACGGGTATGTGCCGAAATCAATGTCCAGCAAAGCGCCCTGCGCGCCCTCGAACAAAATGCGCTTGCCGGATTTGCGCGCCTCGTTCATCGCCTTCCAGACGGGTGCGGCATAGGCGAGGATCTTCGGCGCAACCTCGACCAGGCTGGCCAGCAGCGCATCGCGGTCGACAGGCTCGAGACCCAGCCCCCGGCGCAACGCGTCATGGTGCACAAGCGCGCGATCAACCCGCAACTCCAGCGTGGCGGGGTCCGCCAGATCGGCCACGCGTACCACGCGGCGTCCCACCTTGTCTTCATAACACGGGCCAATGCCACGCCCGGTGGTGCCAATCTTGGCCACAGAATTCTGCGCCTCGCGCGCGCGGTCGAGTTCTCCGTGTATGGGTAGAATCAGCGGCGTGTTTTCGGCAATCATCAGCGTCTCGGGCGTGATTTCGATGCCCTGCTCACGGATCGTTTCGATCTCCTTCAGCAGATGCCAGGGGTCCAGCACCACGCCGTTGCCGATCACCGAAACCTTGCCGCCGCGCACCACGCCGGACGGCAGCGCGTGCAGTTTATAGACCGTGCCGTCGATAACCAGCGTATGGCCCGCATTGTGCCCGCCCTGAAAGCGCGCGATGACATCCGCCCGCTCGCTGAGCCAGTCGACGATCTTGCCCTTGCCCTCGTCGCCCCACTGCGCGCCGACAACCACCACATTGGCCATGCCCGGATCCTTTCGATGAAACCCGCGCCCGTATAGCGACGGGGCGGCACAAGGCAAACCGCTAACTGCATTTCTTCTGACGAAAAATACCACCGCCGGAGGCATCCGCCCGTTGAGGTCCGCGCAGTTTCACGCCATGACTGGTATCGGATTGAACAAGGACAAACCCGATCATGGGATTTTTCTGGCGCTGGCTTTTTGCCTTTGGCCTGCTGGCTGCGACCTATAACCCGACCGAATTCAACTATGCGCGCTGGGTGGTCGAGCATGGCGGGGCGAACCTGTCCATCGCGGTACTTGTGGGTCTGCTGATGACGGTTGGCTATATCATATACCTGCGCGCCACCCTGCGTTCGATCGGTCCCTTGGGAATGATGCTGGTGCTGGCGCTGGTTGGCGCCATCCTGTGGGTGCTTTACGATCTCGGGATCGTCAATCTCGACAATCCGGGGTTCAACACCTGGATTGGCCTGCTGGCGCTGTCGGTCGTTCTTGGCATTGGCCTCAGCTGGAGCCATGTGCGCCGACACCTGTCCGGTCAGGCGGATATGGACGACGTCGATGAATAGGGCGGAATCCAAAGGCGCTGCGCACGCGACTTTTCAGGGGGCTCTGCCCCCGGCCTTCGGCCTCCCCCGGGATTTTTTTCAATCAGAGAAGTCCTGGTCGAGGTGTACAGCCTTTCCATGTGGGGTGCGCAGATAGGCGACCTCCCATTGTGTCCGCATGTCGGTCAGTGTCTGCGCATCGGACAGGCCTTGTTCGGTCAGCAGAGTTTCCAGGGTTTCGAGCCACGCGGCGAAATAGTCATCTCCGCCGTTGAGATCCTTGCCGACTCCGTGCAGCTTGAGCATGGCCCCGAACCGCGCCGCCCAGTCCGGCCATGCGAACAGGCCCGCCGCGTTCAGGTGCATAGTCAGCGCGAACAGTTGTGCGTGCCAGGGCGCTTGGAATGCCGGTTCCGGCCTCATGGGGCTTCCAGATAGCTGTCCCACAAGTCGAGGACCACCTCGTCTTGCGGGTGTTCGGGATGTGCCCAGATATCACCGGCCCTGAGACCCACGGCATAAAGTGGCTCGGGCGAGTCGCCCAGGCCATGGGCGCTGCTGTCGGGCAGGACGTGGGTTCCGTGCAGGCGCAGGATGCGCCCTGTCGCTCCGGCGGCATAGGATGGCAATCGCGTGTGACCGCCGGCAACGGTGAGGTTTTCAGCCATCCGGCGCAATCGCACCCGGTCCCCGACGCCAAAGCGCGGAGCATTCCCGCCCGGGCGATCAGCCGGCCCGCCCCGGGCCAGAACACCGGCAACGGCAGATGCCTCAAGGCGTCTGGATGCCAGCGGGCTTTTTTCCAGTGCCTGCCCCGCCTCCAGGTCGTCGCGGCTCAGTGCGCCGGTGCCCACCAGCAGGTCGGCCAGCGCCGCGATCCACTTTTCATAATAGGAAAAACGGGCGTAGTCCCCGGGCGACAGGCATTCGCGGGCATGGCGGGACACGTCGATGTTCCACAGACCGAGGCTTCCGCAGGCGAGTGTGAGCGCCAGTGCGCGGGGGTGCCAGTGGGCGTGAAACCTGACGTCTTCGGGTTCGGGCACCACCGGCCCGTCGCCAAAGCGTCCGCCCATGTCGTGCACACGGGTCATGGCGCGCCTGCCAGTCCACAGCCGATCATGCTGTCCCGGCTGACAAGGTCGCTCAGCGCCGCCTCGTCCAGCGCCTGGGTGCCAGCGGGTCGTTGCGGCAGCACAAGATAGCGCACTTCGGCCGTGGAATCCCAGACCCGCACGGCACATCCCCCGGGCAGGGTCACGCCAAATTCGGCCAGCACCTTGCGCGGTTCACGCACGGCGCGTGCACGGTAGGCATCCGACTTGTACCAGCCCGGCGGAATCCCCAGCAGCGGCCATGGATAGCAGGAACACAAAGTGCACACGACCATGTTGTGAAGCGTGTCCGTATTTTCGACCGCGACCATGTGTTCGCCCTGACGGCCATGGAACCCCATGTCGGCCAGCACCGGGTCGGCATCCTTCAGCAATGCGGCCCTGAAGTCGGGGTCGCACCATGCCCGCGCCACCACCTGCGCGCCATTGCGCGGGCCGATGCGGTTTTCGTACGTGTCGATGATGGCGTCGAGCGCGGCGGGATCCACCAGCCCCTTCCGGGTCAGGATCGTCTCCAGCGCCTTGACGCGCAGGGCGGGTTCGGAGGGCAGCAAACTGTGCGGGTGAGCATCGTCGGAATGGTCATGTGGCATTGGGCAAGTGTGGGCGAGCGGACAGCGGAAATCCAGCCCTTCGATGCACGCAAGCGACACCTGACGGCGCACCTGTCCCAAATTGCCGCGAAAGGCGGCTTGCGGGTTCAGGCGTTTCTGCATACATACCGCGCATCGCGCAGCAAAGGTCACGTCCCGTCCCATGGAAAATGTCGTACTCATCGTCCACCTGTTCCTCGCCCTCGGCCTGATCGCCGTGGTGCTGATGCAGCGCTCCGAAGGGGGCGGTCTGGGCATGGGTGGCGGCGGCGGTGGCGCGATGGCCGGACGACCTGCCGGCACGGCGCTGGGCAAGGTGACATGGTTCCTGGCCATCTTTTTCATCATCACGTCCATCACGCTGACGATCATCGCCGCCCAAAAGGCTGCGGGCACGTCCGTGATCGACCAGTTGGGCATCACACCGCCTGCACAGAACACGCCCGCCGATGATCTGGCACCACCGGGTGGCGACCTGCTGCCGCCTACGGCGAACGATGATGCACCGCTTGTTCCCAGCGCGGATTGATACGAAATCTTGAGTCTCCGCGCGCAATCGCAACATCATGTTGCGCGCGCCTTGCCCCTCATTGCCGAATCCTGTTATACTGAGGCCCCGTGGGGAAGGCATTATCGCGCCTCCCTCAGATGGCCTTTTGCCAAAGACGAACCACGGGGGACACCACCATATGGCGCGCTATATCTTCATCACCGGCGGCGTTGTGTCATCGCTTGGCAAGGGGCTTGCCTCGGCCGCTTTGGGGGCGTTGCTGCAGGCGCGCGGCTTTTCGGTGCGCCTGCGCAAACTTGACCCCTATCTGAACGTCGATCCCGGCACGATGTCGCCCTTTGAACATGGCGAGGTGTTCGTGACCGATGACGGCGCGGAAACCGACCTCGACCTTGGCCATTACGAACGCTTTACCGGCGTGGCGGCGCGCAAGACCGACTCCGTGTCCTCGGGCCGCATCTATTCCAACGTACTGGAAAAGGAACGGCGCGGCGACTACCTGGGCAAGACCATCCAGGTGATCCCCCACGTCACCAACGAAATCAAGGAGTTCATCGAGATCGGCGATGACGAGGTCGATTTCATGCTCTGCGAGATCGGCGGCACGGTCGGCGACATCGAGGGGCTGCCCTTCTTCGAGGCAATCCGCCAGTTCTCTCAGGACAAACCGCGCGGGCAGTGCATCTTCATGCACCTGACGCTGCTGCCCTTCATCAAGGCGAGCGGCGAGTTGAAAACCAAACCCACCCAGCACTCGGTCAAGGAACTGCGCTCGATCGGCATCGCGCCCGATATCCTTGTGTGCCGCTCCGAAGGGCCCATTCCGATCAAGGAGCGCGAGAAACTGGCGCTGTTCTGCAATGTGCGGCCCGAATCCGTGATCGCCGCGCAGGATCTCGGCACCATCTACGACGCGCCGCTGGCCTATCACCGCGAAGGCATGGATCAGGCCGTGCTGGATGCGTTCCAGATCAGCCCCGCGCCCAGACCCGATCTGACCAAGTGGGAGGACGTGAGCGACCGTATCCACAATGCCGAAGGACAGGTGAACATCGCCATCGTCGGCAAGTATACCCAGCTCGAAGACGCCTACAAATCCATCGCCGAGGCGCTGACTCATGGCGGCATGGCCAACCGGGTGCGGGTCAAGATCGAATGGGTCGACGCGGAACTGTTCGAAAACGAAGACCCGGCCCCCTATCTCGAAGGGTTCCACGCCATCCTCGTGCCGGGCGGTTTTGGCGAACGCGGCACCGAAGGCAAGATCAGGGCCGCCGAGTTCGCGCGCACCCGCAAGGTGCCCTATCTGGGCATCTGTCTGGGCATGCAGATGGCGGTGATCGAGGCGGCGCGCAATGTCGCGGGGCTGGCCACCGCCGGGTCCGAGGAATTCGACCACGAGGCGGGAAAAAAGCGTTTCGAACCCGTGGTCTATCACCTCAAGGAATGGGTACAGGGCAATCACAAGGTCGAACGCCGCGTGGGCGACGACAAGGGCGGCACCATGCGGCTCGGGGCCTATGACGCGGTGCTGACTGCCGGGACGCGCGTGGCCGACGCCTATGGCACGACGCAGATCGACGAACGCCACCGCCACCGCTACGAGGTCGACATCAAGTACCGCGACAAGTTGGAAAAGGCGGGGCTGAAGTTTTCAGGCATGTCGCCGGATGGCCGCCTGCCCGAAATCGTGGAATGGCCGGATCACCCGTGGTTCATCGGCGTGCAGTTCCACCCCGAACTGAAATCCAAACCCTTCGCCCCGCACCCGCTGTTCGAGAGCTTTGTCAAAGCCGCCAAAGAGGTGTCGCGGCTGGTGTGACGCCCCATAGGTTCCGCGTCGCCCTGCCCTGCCAAAGCGACGTCTCTGCCGTCTGGTCCCGTCGCGTTTTGGTTCCGGTCTCTTTCGCGCAATGTTTGCTATGACAGAGACAAGGAATGGCAACGAGATACACGGACGAGTTTCGTCGTGATGCTGTACGCATCGCAACGACCAGCGGTCCGCCATGGCGACAAGCGGCATCAGATTTTAGGGGTTGGGCTGTCAACGCTGAACAAGTGGGTCCAAAAGCATCAGCACGACGACCTGATGTCAGGCCCGCACGAGGACGTTGAGAAAGAGAACGAACGGCTTCGGAAAGAAGTCCGCTTGCTTCACGAGGACAGGGAAGTGTTAAAAAGGCGGCAATCTTCTTTGCAGGGCAAAGCCGGTGAGGTTTGCCTTCATTGACGCCTGGAAAGAAGAATGGCCTGACGAATTTCTCTGCAAGGTCATGCGGGTCACGTCGCGTGGTTTCCGCGCTTGGCGGGTCCGCCCAATGAGCCAGCGACAGCGCGACGATGTGGTGATCTTGGCTCATATCCGTACACAGCATCGCTTAAGCTTGCAAAGCTATGGGCGGCCTCGGATGGTAAATCCCCCCCCTTTTTAATGGGGTCCAACCGTAGAATTCACGCGGCTGTTTTCAGTTTCATTGCGGGTGTCATGCCGCCGTGTCATCGGCTGGCCCTTCAGCAATCGCATGAAGCGAGATCTGGCGATCCGGGCATAAGACATGGCTGTAGCGCTGCGACAGCCGCCGGAGGGCTGCATTCACCATGCGGATCGCGGATCGCAATATTGTTCAAACGAGTGTCAACGACGTCTGTCCAAACACGACTGCAAGGTCTCGATGAGCGGGAAAGGCAATTGCCATGACAAGTCAATGGTTGAGACGATCCTCACATCAATCAAGGCAGAGCTGATCTGGCGCAACCGTTGGGATACACGTCGTCAGGCAGAAGGCGCGATCTTCCAGTACATCAACGGGTTCTACAATTCGCGTCGACGCCACTCATCACCGGGTCGCAAAAGCCCCTTGGCATTTGAACGAAAGGCCGCATAAACGACTTGAGGGACCGGAACGAAAACGTGACAAGACCGGATCTAAGACGTTGTTTTTAAATACAGAATATCGCGCATCGACCCACAGCAAGCAAAACCGTCTGCTGGACAAAGCTGCAATCCCGCCGCCCTACCCTTTCAGATAGGCCTCCAAGGCGGCTTCGACGCCCAGATCCCAGATCAGGCCCAGCTGACGCACGAAACTCTCGCGAAAGGCCGCATGTTCACCAAGATCACCATACAGATCGCGCTGGTTCAGCCAGGCCTCGGGGTCGCGACGCGCGGCCTTGGCAGCCCTGTTCAGGCTGTCCCAGATCGGATCGTTCGGAGCGATCGCCGAGCCATCCTGCCGGGTGCCTTCACACATCCGCGCCCAGATCGCCTGAGACAGGGCCAGTCCCTCGACCGGATCGCCCTTGGCCAATGCATCGCGCAAGGTCGGCAGGATGAACCCGGTTTGGCGTGACGAGCCGTCAAAGGCGACGCGGCGCACCGTGTCCACGATCTCGGGGTTGGAAAAACGGCGGTCGACCAGTTCGACGTATGCCAGGGGCGTCATACCGGGCACAGGATCAACCTGAAGCGCGATTTCCGTGCCTGCCACCTTGCGGAAATAGTCACCGATCAGCGGGTGCGCCATGCACTGCGCGATGAACTCGACCGAGAGCACTTCGCCCGCATCGGCGATCAGCTGGTGGCCGCCATTCAGTATGCGAATCTTCATCGCCTCAAAGACGTGTACATCATCCGTGAACGTCGCCCCCGCGCGGTCCCAGTCGGGACGTCCCGCACAGAAATCGTCTTCGATCACCCACTGACGATAGTTTTCGTGCGTCACCGGAGCGGCATCCTCGATGCCAAAGGTCTTGACCATTTCCAGCTCTTTGGGGCCGGTGGCGGGCACGATGCAATCGACCATCGAATTGGGGAACGTACAGTGCGCGTCAATCCAGTCGGCAAGGGCCGCATCCGACAGGCGGGCCAGCGTCACGAGTGTTTGGCGCAATATGGCGCCATTGCCCTGCAGGTTGTCACAGCTGAGCCCGGTGAACGGGCCGATACCGGCAGCGCGGCGTTGTTTCAGGGCGGCGACCATCGCGCCAAAGGCCGTGCGGGGCCTGTCGGGATGGGCGGCGTCATGCACCATGTCAGGGTGCCCGGCGTCAAATGCCTTGGTCACGGGATCAATGTAATACCCGCCTTCGGTCACTGTCAGCGCGACGATACGAATGGCGGGGTCAGCCATCTGGGCGATCAGGGCGGCGTTGTCTTCTTCGACGGGGACGAAACCGATCATCGCGCCAGTCACCTCGGCCGAGCGGCCCGCCGGGTCGAGCTCGATCAGGGTGGTCAGATAGTCCTGCGCTGCAAGGCGCGCGCGCTGCGCGGCGTCGCCCGCCCGCACGCCTGCGCCGATGATGCCCCAGTCCATCACTTTGCCCTGTTGCATCAGGCGGTGCAGGTACCAGGCCTGATGCGCCCGATGGAAATTGCCCAGACCGATATGCACAATGCCCGGCGTGATGGCCGAGCGGTCATAGGTCGGCACACTGATACCGTTCGGCAGTTTTTTCAGACTGGCATTCGAGAGTTTTTGCATTTCATCCGCCATCAGCTCATCCAGTTTCCGCCATCGACGTTCAATGTCTGCGCAGTGATGTAACGGGCGGCGTCCGAGCACAGAAACACGACCGGATCGGCCACGTCGCGCGGATCGCCCATGCGCCCCAGCGGCACAGCCTCGCCCACTTCGCGCTTTTTCTGGCCCTTGGGTTTGTTTTCGTATTCAGCAAATTGCGCATCGACCACATCCCACATGGGTGTGTCCACAACACCGGGGGCGATGGCATTCACGCGGATATTGTCGCTGGCCAGTTCAAGGGCCAGCGACTGGGTCACAGAAATCACCGCCGCCTTCGTGGAACAGTAGACGGCGATGTTGGGCTCTCCGCGACGCCCGGCCTGCGAGGAAAAGTTGACGATTGATCCGCCGCCGCGCTGCTTCATATGCCCGACGACCGCCTGACAGGCAAAGAGCGTCCCGCCCACGTTAACGTCATACTGACGCCGGTAATCCTCGGGCGTGATCCGGTCGATCGAGGCCATGTTGAATATCCCGGCATTGTTGACCAGGATATCTATCCCGCCAAGGTCCCGTGCGACCGCGTCAACGGCCCCCGGCAGGGCGGCAAAGTCGGTCACGTCAAGCGCCACCGCCATGCCACCTATGGTCTGCGCTGTCTCCTGCGCATCTTCGAGACGCAGGTCGGCCACCGCGACGCGGGCACCGGCTTGCGCCAGTGCCTCGCAGATCGCGCGGCCTATGCCGCGCGCGCCGCCTGTCACAAAAGCAACTTTTCCTTCCAGTCGGCTCATGACATCCGCAAGCCGTCTGCAGAGAACGTGTGGATACGCTCTGCATTTGGGGTCAGATAGACTGTATCACCATGGCGCACTGCCACGTCACCACTTGCACGCACCGTCATCGGATCACAGCCCGGAATACCATGGATGTGGATGAAGGTATCGGAGCCAAGATGTTCCGCGACGCCGACCGTGCCCTGCCACAATCCGTCGGTGGTTGAGACATCAATGTGTTCGGGACGGATACCAATGGTGTGGGCGTCATGTTTGGCGGCCTCGGGCCCTTCGATGAGGTTCATCTTGGGGCTGCCGATAAACCCGGCCACGAACTTGTTGCGCGGTGTGTTATACAGCTCAAGCGGGCTGCCCACCTGTTCGATCACACCGGCATGCAGCACGACGATCTTGTCGGCCATGGTCATGGCTTCGACCTGATCGTGGGTCACGTAGATCATTGTTGTGTCGAGCTTCTTGTGGAGTTCGGAGATTTCCATCCGCATCCCCACACGCAACGCGGCATCAAGGTTCGACAGCGGCTCGTCAAACAGGAAGGCCGCCGGTTCGCGCACGATGGCGCGGCCAATGGCAACCCGCTGACGCTGACCGCCCGATAGCTGGCCGGGCCGACGATCAAGGTAATCCGTCAGGTTCAGCGCCTTGGCCGCATTGGCAATGCGCTTTTCCTGTTCGGCCTGATCCATGCCCGCCATCTTCATCGGAAACGCGATATTCTTGCGCACCGACATATGCGGATAAAGCGCATAGGACTGGAACACCATTGCCAGCCGACGCTTGGCCGGAGGCAGGGCAGTGGCATCCGCCCCATCAATGTCGATATTGCCGGATGTGGTGTCTTCCAACCCGGCGATCAAACGCAACAGGGTGGATTTTCCGCAGCCCGAGGGGCCGACAAAGACAACAAACTCGCCATCATTGATTTCAAGATCCAGAGGGGGGATGACCTCTACGTCACCAAATTTTTTCTGAACCTGTTTAAGCTGAATACGTCCCATAGTCGTGTTCCTTACTTCACTGCGCCGAAGGTGAGACCCCGGACAAGTTGTTTCTGGCTGAACCAGCCCATGATCAGGATCGGCGCGATGGCCATTGTCGATGCCGCGCTGAGCTTGGCGTAAAACAATCCTTCAGGACTTGAGTAGCTGGCGATGAATGCCGTCAGTGGTGCAGCCTTGGCTGCGGTCAGGTTGAGCGTCCAGAACGCTTCGTTCCATGCCAGGATGAAGTTGAGCAGCAGCGTCGATGCGATCCCGGGAACCGCCATGGGCGTCAGCACATAGAGGATCTCGGATTTCAGGCCCGCACCGTCCATCCGCGCCGCTTCCAGGATTTCACCCGGAATTTCGCGAAAGTAGGTGTAGAGCATCCAAACGATGATCGGCAGGTTGATCAGCATCAGGATAAAGGTCAGCCCATAGACGTTGTCGAGCAGCCCAAACTGGATGAACAGCAGATAGATCGGGTAAAGCACCCCAACCGCCGGCAGCATCTTGGTCGACAACATCCACAACAGGATATCCTTGGTGCGCCGCGAGGGCACAAAGGCCATCGACCACGCCGCAGGGATCGCGATGATAATGCCGAGGATCGTCGAGCCCCCGGCGATAACAATCGAGTTCCACAGGAACCGGCCATAGTTCGAGCGCTCCATCACTGTGGAATAGTTCTCGGTCGTCCAGTCAAAGAACAGGAACAGCGGTGGGTCCGCAATCGCCTGCGCCTCGGATTTGAAGCTGGTCAGGACCGTCCACAGGATGGGGAAAAAGATCAGCAGACCAATGATCCAAGCCGCGGTGGTGTTTATCGCCTTACGTTGGTTTGTAACAGCACGTGCCATAACGTCGTCCTCCCTTAATCCAGGTTCTTGCCGACGATGCGCATCAGGAAGATGGCAACGATATTGGCAAGTATGATGGCATAGACCCCGCCCGCAGACCCAAGTCCGATGTTCTGACTTTCAAGCACGCGCTGGAAGATCAGGTAGGACAAGGTTCGGGTGCCGAAGGCGCCCCCTGTGGTGACGAAAATCTCGGCAAAGATAGCAAGCAAAAAGATGGTCTGGATCAGGATCACGATTGTGATCGCCCGACCCAAGTGCGGCAGCGCGATGTAGAAAAAGCGTGACAGAACAGACGCGCCGTCTATCTCGGCCGCTTCAAGCTGTTCGCTGTCCAGCGACTGGATGGCGGTCAACAAGATGAGGGTAGCGAAGGGCAGCCACTGCCAACTGACAATCAGAATAATCGCCGGCATCGCCGCGTCCGACAGCCAACTGACCGGATCCGCGCCAAAAAACCGCCACAAATGCGCAAACAGCCCGTTGGTCGGGTCCATGAAAATGTTCTTCCACACGAGGGCGGACACAGTCGGCATGACAAAGAATGGGGCGATCACAAGGATGCGCACAACACCCTGCCCCCACATCGGCTGGTCCAGAAGGATCGCCAACAGAACACCCAGAACGATGGTGATCGCCAAAACACTGAACAGAAGAACAAGTGTGGTCAAGATCGCAGGCCAAAAAGAGCTGGACGTAACAAAACGGACATAGTTGTCAAAACCGGTCCACCCCTGATCCCCGCCGCGCAGCGGCAGGTAGGTGCGGAATGAAAACCACAAAGTCATTGTGAGAGGTACTAACATCCAGCCCAGCAGCAGGATAACGGCAGGCGCCATCATCACACGGGCAGCGGATCGGGAAGCTTTGGTAGCCATTTTGACACGTCTCCTCTTTGAGCAGCAGCCGGTCAGGGCGCTGCCATTTGGGTGTGTTTAGCTTTTGCAGGATAGACGGTTTGCGGAAGGCGACGCAACAGTCGGTCGCCCTCCGCCTGAAGGCGCAGGCTTACTTGTAGCCGGCTGCTTCCATGGTCTCGTTGGTGATCGCTTGCGCTTTCGCCAATGCTTCTTCGACGGTCTGTTGACCGGCATATGCAGCCGAGAATTCCTGGCTGACTTCCGTTGCCATGCCCGCGAACTCTGGGATGGCGACGAACTGGATACCAACATATGGCACCGGATCAACTGTTGGGTTGTTCGGGTCAGCCGCGTTGATGGAGTCCAGCGTCATTTGCGCGAAAGGCACTTTCTGGTACTCTGGGTTCGCGTACAGCGATTTACGTGCGCCCGGAGGAACATTGGCCCAGCCTTCGTTTGCTGCAACAGTTTCGATGTAGGCTTTGCCTGTGGCCCATTCGATGAACTGCTTGGCTTCAGCTTCCTGCTGAGTGCCTGCAGGAATTGCCAGGGCCCACGCCCACAGCCAGTTGGCGCGCTTTTCGACACCTTCGTTGTTGGGTGCCAACGCAAAGCCGACGCTGTCCGCGACAGTTGAATCATCGCCAGTCACGAAAGACGCCGCAACCGTGGCGTCAATCCACATGCCGCACTTGCCCTGGTTGAACAGCGACAGGTTTTCGTTGAAACCGTTGGTCGCATAGCCTTCGGGGCCATAGTCGTTCATCAGGTTGACGTAGAAGTTGATCGCTTCAGACCATTCAGGCTGATCGAACTGCGGGTTCCACTCTTCGTCAAACCAGCGTGCGCCGAACGAGTTACCTGTGACTGTGATGAATGCACCACCTTCACCCCAACCGGCTTTGCCGCGCAGGCAGACGCCGTTGATGTCTTCGGCAGGGTTGTCCATTGCAGCGGCCGCTGCGCGGATTTCCTGCCATGTGGGGGCTGTCGGCATTTCCATGCCAGCGGCTTCCATCAGGTCGGTGCGATACATCACCATCGAGCTTTCGCCGTAGAACGGTGCCGCATACAGCGTGCCGTCATTCGACAGACCATTGCGCATGGCGGGAAGGATGTCGTCCACGTCATAGTCTGCGGACAGATCGTCCAGCGGCACAAGCCAGCCGTTGGCGCCCCAGATCGGCGTTTCGTACATGCCGATTGTCATGATGTCGAACTGACCACCCTTGGTGGTAATGTCCGTGGTGACACGCGAACGCAGCGTGTTTTCTTCCAGTGTGACCCACTCGACCGCGATGCCGGTCTCGTCGGTGAACTGATCTGTATAGCCCTGCATACGAACCATGTCGCCGTTGTTCACGGTCGCGATGGTGATTGTTGCGGAATGGCTTTCGGCTGCCGCAATACCGGCAGTCAGGCCAAGCCCGACCACTGAACTCAGCAGAGTGCGTTTGATAGACATTGAATGTCCTCCCATTTTTTACACACGGAAACAATCGCGCAAAGTTAACCGCAGGTCAAGAGATTTTCTGAACGCCCAAAAACACGGCACCGGGGACGCCCTCCGCCATTCTTTTGGTCAACGCGCGAACCCTTGATATTAAACGCAGACTCCGCGCCACGGGCCGTCCACCCGCCTCACTTCCAGGCGCAATACTAGACAAAAGAAGGCGATAACGCCGACGCCAGAACCGATCCGCACAGCGAATCTGTCTGATGTCACAAAGGCGCCTGACGGCGGCGCAAGGTGTCATTCAATACGCTGTCCCACCGTATTGATTGCCCCCTCACCCGCCGCAAAGACACACGTAAATACCCGCAAATAGATGATTTGCCGCTGCGGCGAGCGCAAGCGCATGGATGACCAGACCGATGCCATCGGCACGGCGCGCAGTGACCGGAACCATCAGGTAAGCATACGGGCAATAGCGTTCAGAGAGTTCCGAAGGAGGGTTTCCGCGCGAAAAGCCCGTGTAAATGGACTAAATTCATATTGCAGGCAGGACGCAACACACGCCTCGGAAGTGTAGGGAAATCGTCGGATCGCGTCATTTGTTCACACGCGTAATAAATTGATCTCGCGATATCTGCATTCCGGCGCCGCCAAATACCATAAATGCCGGCATAGCGAGCCGCGGGAAACGGCAGGACGTTTCGCCGGCGAAGGTCGCACACAGGATTAATCAGACCCGCCCGGTCAACCACATCCAGACCACGACCGCGGAAACAATCAGCAGGATGTTGAAACCGATGGTCGCCCCGACGCCGATCCAGAACCCCTTGCGCCGATCAGAGCGATCGACGCCATCCAGCCAGGTCACGACAGCCTCTTCCGCCCGCGACAGGGCCGCGCCATCGACCTGCCGCAACAGTCGGGGATTGCTCCCGAGGCTCTGGGCATCGGCGATAAGCTGCGCCTGGGCCCGCACGCGTTTGGGCAAACGCCGCCCAGTCTTTCGCAATGCCGCTGCAAGCGTCCTGGCACGCACACCAAAGGCCCCGTCAAGGGCGCTCTGCACACGGGCGCTGCGCATGGTTATGCTGTCCTGGGTCTCCATACGCCACGCATTACCCCAGCCTGGGCCGCCAGTTCAATCCCTCTGGTCCGCACGGTGTATCCGGGCTAAGCATCCGGTCATGCTCGCCTATACCACCCACGGGGATGGCCCCGGCACACCGCTTTTGATTGCCCACGGTCTTTACGGGTCGGGGCGCAACTGGGGCGTGATCGCCAAGCGGCTGTCTGACACCCGCCGCGTGACAACCGTTGACATGCGCAACCACGGCGCAAGCTTCTGGGATGACGACAACTCCTACCCGGCGCTGGCCAAAGACCTCGCGCAGGTCATTGATGCGCTCGGCGCACCGATGGACGTGCTGGGCCACTCGATGGGTGGCAAGGCGGCGATGATGCTGGCGCTGAGCCGCCCCGACACATTGCGCCGCCTTGTCGTTGGTGATATCGCACCGGTCGGCTATAGCCATACCCAGATGCCATTCATCACTGCCATGCGTGCCGTCGACCTGTCCGTGATCGAACGGCGCTCTGACGCAAATGACCAGCTGGTCGGGCACGGGGTAGACCCGGCGCTGGCCAGTTTCCTCACTCAGTCGCTGGATGTAAGCGGGCGGCGCTGGAGGCTTAACCTGGACGCACTGGCGGCGAACATGGCGGCGATTCTGGATTTTCCAACGCCAACCAGCAGCCATACCGGCGCGACGCTGTTCCTGTCGGGGGCTACTTCCGACTATGTGGGCCACGCACATCGCCCCGCCATCAAGGCCCTGTTTCCCGAGGCGCGCTTTGCCAGGATACCGGGCGCGGGCCACTGGCTGCACGCAGACAACCCGCGCGCCTTCGAGGCCAGCCTGCGCGCCTATCTGGATGCGGGCGACGTCTGAACCCTGCGGGTCGCCAGCGGTCGGCGCGCCCAACTCTGCGCACAAAAAGCACGCATTCACCAATCTTTGACCACATATTTGCCGTTTTTCACCGCCACCTTCATTTCCGACGGACAGGTCACCCACCCGGTCCTATCCAGAACGGAGGCTGAACATTATGGAATATGGAAATCGCCAGGAACTGAAAAGCGCGGACGCCAGCGAGCGAACGACGCGTATGATGCGCTCGGTGCGCGAAATCCTCGAGGAACAGGGACAGGGCCACCTTCTGGACGCCGCGAATTTCGAAACCGCGAGCGAAGCGCCCACAATGCCACCCCGCCCGATGCCGGGGGCCGCAACCGCTGCATGTGCCGCCGAAAAAGGAGGCGTGCAACGCCCGCCGCACCTGCGCGGCGCCATGAGCGCACCCAAGCCCAAACCCGTCGAGGCCGCGCCCGCACCGGCGCGCGAACCCCTTCCGGCGGATATTCCGGTCACCGCCTCGCAGGAAAAATCGCGATCCCTTCTGGCGCGTTTGATCCGGCGCTGATCGAGAGCAGCCTGCGCACCGTACAGCAATGGAAATCGGGGGCCTGTCTGGCCCCCTTTTTGATTGTATCCCGGCCCGCATTCAGGCCCGCAGGGCGAATGCACCATCCCCCCTTGCACCTTCCCGCTCCATCCCTATAACGCAGACAATTTGCTTGCGCCCTTCGGCGTGGGCTGACGCACATACGGGGGGCCAGGGATGCCAAAGCGTACCGACATACAGTCGATCATGATCATCGGCGCGGGCCCCATTGTGATCGGTCAGGCATGCGAGTTCGACTATTCCGGCGCACAGGCCTGCAAGGCGCTGCGCGAGGAAGGTTACCGCGTCATCCTTGTGAACTCGAACCCGGCCACCATCATGACCGATCCGGGGCTGGCGGATGCCACCTATATCGAGCCGATCACCCCCGAAATCGTCGCCAAGATCATCGAGAAAGAACGCCCCGACGCATTGCTGCCTACCATGGGCGGTCAGACCGGGCTGAACACTTCGCTGGCGCTTGAGGAGATGGGTGTCCTGGAAAAATACGGTGTCGAGATGATCGGCGCCAAGCGCGAAGCCATCGAGATGGCCGAGGACCGCAAGCTGTTCCGCGAGGCGATGGACCGTCTGGGCATCGAAAACCCGCGCGCCACGATCGTGACCGCCCCCAAGGATGCCAATGGCAAGAAGGACCTCAATGCAGGCGTTGCCATAGCGTTGGAAACGCTGGAGGATATCGGCCTGCCCGCCATCATCCGCCCTGCCTATACCCTTGGCGGCACCGGCGGCGGCGTGGCCTATAACCGCGACGACTATATGGCCATTTGTCGGTCAGGGATGGACGCCAGCCCCGTGGGCCAGATCCTTGTGGACGAGTCCCTGCTGGGCTGGAAGGAATACGAGATGGAGGTCGTGCGCGACACCGCCGACAACGCCATCATCGTCTGTTCCATCGAAAACGTGGACCCGATGGGGGTGCACACGGGCGATTCCATCACCGTCGCCCCTGCCCTGACACTGACGGACAAGGAATACCAGATCATGCGCAACCACAGCATTGCCGTGCTGCGCGAGATCGGGGTGGAAACCGGCGGGTCGAACGTGCAGTGGGCGATCAACCCCGAAGACGGGCGCATGGTGGTAATCGAGATGAACCCACGCGTTTCACGCTCGTCCGCGCTGGCGTCCAAGGCGACCGGCTTTCCCATCGCCAAGATCGCGGCCAAGCTGGCGGTGGGCTATACGCTGGACGAGCTTGACAACGACATCACCAAGGTGACGCCCGCGTCTTTCGAGCCGACCATCGACTATGTGGTCACCAAAATCCCGAAATTCGCGTTTGAAAAATTCCCCGGCGCCGAGGCGACGCTGACAACGGCGATGAAATCGGTGGGCGAAGTGATGGCGGTGGGCCGCACCTTCCACGAGTCGTTGCAAAAGGCGATGGCGTCAATGGAGTCCGGCCTGACGGGTCTCGACGACATCGAGATACAAGGGTTCACGACCGACATTCCTTCGGACGCGCCCCCGAACAAGGCAGCCATAATCAAGGCCATCGCCGCGCAGACGCCCGACCGTCTGCGCCTGATCGCGCAGGCCATGCGCCACGGGCTTTCGGATGATGAAATTCACGGCGTCACCATGTTTGACCCCTGGTTCCTCGCCCGCATCCGCGAGATCGTGCAGACCGAGACCGAGGTGGCCGCGAACGGACTGCCCGATCAGGCGGAGGGTCTGCGCGCGCTCAAGATGATGGGCTTTAGCGATGCACGCCTTGCCGCGCTGTGTGGCAAATCCGAAACAGAAGTGCGGCGCCTGCGCCTGGACGCCGGTATCACCGCCGTGTTCAAACGCATCGACACCTGCGCAGCAGAGTTCGAGGCGCAGACACCTTACATGTATTCGACCTACGAAACGCCCGTCTTCGGCGCCGTCGAATGCGAGGCCCGCCCGTCGGACAAGCAAAAGGTCGTGATCCTTGGCGGCGGCCCCAACCGGATCGGGCAAGGGATCGAATTCGACTACTGCTGTTGCCACGCCTGTTTTGCGCTAACGGACGCGGGCTATGAAACCATCATGATCAACTGCAACCCCGAGACGGTCAGCACCGATTACGACACCTCTGATCGCTTGTATTTCGAGCCGCTGACATTTGAACACGTGATGGAAATCCTGGCGGTCGAGCAGGAACAGGGCACACTGCACGGCGTTATCGTCCAATTCGGCGGCCAAACCCCCCTGAAACTCGCCAACGCGTTGCAGGACGCGGGCATTCCGATCCTCGGCACCACGCCGGACGCCATTGATCTGGCCGAAGACCGCGAACGGTTCCAGAAACTGGTGCAGGATCTGGGCCTGAAACAGCCCAGAAACGGGATCGCACATTCCGACGCCAGTGCGCTTGAGATCGCGGAAGGCATCGGCTTTCCCCTCGTGATCCGCCCGTCCTATGTTCTGGGCGGACGCGCGATGGAAATTGTGCGCGATATGGGCCAGCTCAAACGCTATATCGCCGAAGCGGTCGTGGTGTCGGGCGACAGCCCGGTGCTGCTGGACAGTTATCTGGCCGGTGCGGTCGAACTGGATGTCGATGCGTTGTGCGATGGCACCGACGTGCATGTCGCAGGCATCATGCAACACATCGAAGAGGCAGGCGTGCATTCGGGCGACAGCGCTTGTTCGCTGCCCCCCTATTCGCTGTCCAAAGAGGTCATTGCCGAGGTCGAGGTCCAGACCCGCGCGCTTGCCCTTGCGCTCAACGTCGTGGGCCTCATGAACATCCAGTTCGCGGTGCAGGGTGACGACATCTTTCTGATCGAGGTCAATCCGCGCGCCTCGCGTACCGTGCCGTTTGTGGCCAAGGCAACCGACAGCGCCATCGCCTCCATCGCCGCGCGCATCATGGCCGGAGAGCCGCTGAGCAACTTCCCGCTGCGCGCGCCCTATGACGCCACCGCCAGCTATGACGCCGTGCTGCCGCTGGGCGACCCGATGACGCTGGCCGATCCGAACATGCCGTGGTTTTCGGTCAAGGAGGCGGTGCTGCCCTTTGCCCGCTTCCCCGGCGTGGACACGATCCTGGGCCCCGAAATGCGCTCGACCGGCGAAGTCATGGGCTGGGACCGCACCTTTGCCCGCGCGTTCCTCAAGGCGCAGATGGGGGCGGGCATGGTCCTGCCACAGGAAGGATGCGCCTTCATCTCGATCAAGGACGCGGACAAGACACCGGACATGCTTGAGGCCGCACAAATCCTTGTCGGCCTCGGCTTTACCCTCGTGGCGACACGCGGCACGGCGGCCTGGTACGAGGGTCAGGGTGTGACCTGCGCCACCGTCAACAAGGTCTACGAGGGGCGTCCGGACGTCACCGACATGATGAAGGACGGGCGTGTGCAACTGGTTCTGAACACAACCGAAGGCGCGCAGGCGGTCGAGGATTCCAAATCCATCCGCTCCATCGCGCTCTATGACAAGATCCCGTATTTCACCACGGCCGCGGGGTCCTATGCGGCGGCCCTTGCCATTCGCGAGCAAGCCCGCGGCGATGTCGGGGTCAAAGCACTGCAAGGCTGAAAACAGCCCACAAATGACGCTCAAACAAACAGATATGGCCCGCCTGCACTTTCCCGCGCGCCCGACGGTCTCAGGCGGTGTGCTGCTTGCACCACGCATGACCCAACCCCAGGCACGGTCCTCTCGATAACGAGGATAGGCTTTGTCACTGTCTCGGGCGCTGGGTCGGAAATCAACGCGGCTGACGTTTCGCCGGGCGCATTGGCTTTGAACCGGCCAGGCGACCGATGCCGCATCACCACGGGCGACCGCGATCCCGGCCTGTCGGCCCATGCGAGGGGCGGCCCGGATATGGGCGCGACCGCCACACGAAAGGCGCGCGGCGTGTCCTAATCCACCAACCCTTCGATCTGAAAAACGTCCAGCGCGCCTTTGCCCTTGGCAGGCAATGCGCCTTTGCTGGTGCCCTTGCACCGTTCCTGCAAGTGCGCCCACACGTCCGCGCTGGCATAGACCGTATCGGGCGCGGCCATCGAGGAGATGCGGGCGGCGGTGTTGACGGTATCGCCCCAGATATCAAACAGATGCTGGTGGCGCCCGATCACACCGGCCACAACCGGCCCGATGTGAAAGCCGATGCGCACCTGCCAGCCATCCGTCATGCTGGCGGCCACTCGGGTCATGTCAAGCGCACAGCGCGCCGTGGCAAGGGGTGCATCGGCGTGGGGCTGCAACAGATCCGCCGTAGCCATATAGGCATCCCCGATGGTCTTGATCTTTTCCAACCCATGGGAAAAGGTGATCTCTTCAAAACGGGATACAAGATTTTGCAGGTGGCGCACGGCCAGTTCGGGCGGGTTCTTGTCGCAGTAGTCGGTGAATCCCACCACATCGGCAATCATCACCACAACATCTTCGTATCGGCGCGGCTTGACTTCGTTTGTGGCCTTCAACTCGCTGACCGCGCGAGCGGGCAATGTGGCGTGCAGCAGATCGTCCGCGCGGCGGCGTTCGGTTTCGATCTGGGCGAGATAGCTCGCCTCCTGATCGCGCAACTGCTTCTGGTCAAGGCAGGCGCCGACACGGGCCGCGAACAGGACACGGTCAAAGTCCTTGGGCAAAAAATCCTGCGCGCCCAATTCGATGCCTTTGACAATGGCGGCCATGTCCTCGACGGCCGAAATAACGACAACGGGAATGTCCCGCAAACCCGGATCGTTTTTCATCGCCTCCAACACGCCGTAGCCGTCCATCACCGGCATTTCGATGTCCAGCAAGACCAGATCAAACATGCCGTCCGCCAACAGATCCATAGCTTCGCGCCCGTCCTGGGCCGCTTCGGTCATGTGGCCCAACTGCTTGACAGCCATCGACATTTTCATCCTGCTGGTCAGGTTGTCATCGACGACAAGGATGCAGGCCGCGCGGCGTGTCGGCTCCATTTATCCCGCCCCCGTCACACGCAGCCGCTGCAACGCCATCGTGACCCGGTCAAAGGCGCGCGATATCTCGTCCAGCAATTCATCACAGCCCGTCAAATCCAGATCGCGTGCCCGCGTTTCCAATTCGCGCGTCAGGCCTGCCAATACCTTGGCCCCGAAATCGGTGCTGGTGGATTTCATGGAGTGCGCCGAGCGGCGCAAGGTGTCGGTGTCATCCTCGGCAAAAGAGCTGTGCATGGCTGCGACCAGTTTGACGCCTTCGGACAGGAAACTGTCGATCAGTTCGGTCAGGGCCGCCTTGTCGCCACCGATCACATCCAGCAGGTTCTTGAGCGCGGCATCATCCAGACAGGGGCTGTTGTCGCGCGGCACGGCTGTCACTTCCACACCCGGCGACGCGGGTGGGCGCGCTGGCGCGATCGACGTCGCGACCGCCTCAAGGGCGCGCACCAGGGCGGCAACCCGGATCGGTTTCGAAATGTACTGATCCATGCCCATCGAAAGGTACTTGTCGCGATCCCCGCGCATCGCGTTTGCAGTCATCGCGACAATTTTCGGCGCGCGCGCGCCCCATTCTTCATGGATGCGCCGTGTCGTCTCCATTCCGTCCATCTCGGGCATCTCGATGTCCATGAGGATCACATCATAGACCTGCAGACGCATCGCATCCAATGCCTCGACCCCGTTGCAAGCCACATCCGCCCGATAGCCGAGCCGCGACAAAAGCATCTGAGCCAGCTTCTGGTTTGTCGGATGGTCATCCACCAGCAGAATGCGCAAGGGCAACCGCTGTGCCATTTCATGGTCCAGCGACGTGCGTGCGGCGGCGGCATCCGTCATCGGGGCGCTGGTCTGGATGCCGAACTCGGACACCAGCGCATTGAGCAGCGGCGACGGTTTGATGGGCTTTTGCAAGACGCTGGTAAATCCGATGGCATCAAATTCATCTTGCCGCCCGGCAACATTGCGCCCGATCGAACTGAGCATGATCAGCGGGACATCCTTGTGCGCCGGCAGCGCCCGGATGCGCGCGGCCAGCGTCAGACCATCCTCATCCGGCATCGACAGATCAAGGATCACAACGTCGAACCGCCCCGCTCCACGCAACAGATCCATCGCCTCGCGACCGGAACTGACCACACTGGGATTCATTCCCCAATCGCGGGTCTGAACATCCAGAATCCGCCGATTGGTGGCATTGTCATCGACGATCAGCACATGGCGGCCCGACAATCCGTCCCTGGCCTCGTTGCGCACTTGCGGTGACGGGACATCCGCGGTTTCGAAATCGACGGCGAAATGGAAAATGGTGCCCTTGCCCACGGCACTGTCGACCCAGATGCGTCCGCCCATCAACTCGACCAGCCGTTTGGAGATCGCCAGCCCCAATCCGGTACCGCCATAGCGCCGGGTTGTCGAGGCATCGACCTGACTGAACGACTGGAACAGTCTGTCCATCCGGTCCTGGGGAATACCAATGCCTGAATCGCGCACCGAGAACTGCAATCTGCGTCTGTCGGCCGTGTCGCCCTTGCCGGTCATCACGACGCTCAGGACGACATCGCCCTTCTGCGTGAACTTGATGGCATTGTTGAGCAGGTTCAAAAGGATCTGACGCAACCGCATCGGATCACCCACAAGCATCGGCGGGACATCCCGGCCCATCTCGTAGGCCAGATCCAACCCCTTTTCCGCCGCGATAACGGCCACAAGGTCCACGGCCTCTTCCATGCAGGTGCGCAAGTCAAAGGGCATCCGTTCAAGCGCCAGCTTGCCGCTGTCCACACGGCTGAAATCGAGGATGTCGTTGATGATGTTCAGCAGGTCTTCGGCGGACTTGTTGATGGTTTCTGTAAAGTCGCGCTGTTCGTCGTCCAGACCGGTGTCGAGCAGCAGGTTGGACATGCCGATAACCCCGTTCATCGGCGTCCGGATTTCATGGCTCATCGTGGCCAGGAACGTGCTTTTGGCATCATTGGCCGCCTCGGCGACGTTCTTGGCGTCTTCCAGTTCGACCGACAGGCGCTTGAGTTCGGTGAGGTCAGAGTAAATGCCAACCACCCCGCCATCCGCCGTGGCGTATTCCGTGATCTGAATCCACGTCCCGTCGCGGCGCTGTTCCAACAGGGGTTTGCCGGGGGCGCGGTGATGGGCAAGGCGCTGCGCGATCCAGCCTTCGGGGTCTTCGGCTGCCCTGCGCACCTCGCCCGAACGCGCAATCTGCTTCACCACGTCCTGAAACGCCATGCCCAGTTTCAGCGTGTCAGACGGGGCGGTATAGATCTTTTCGCGATAGGTCGTGTTGCACAGGATCAGTTTGTCCTGCGCATCATAAAGGGCAAATCCCTCGGACATGCTTTCGATGGCATCGGTCAATTGCTGGCTGGCCACTGACAGTTCATGCGTGCGCATTTCGACGCGCGCCTCCAGTTCATCGTTGGCCGTGCGCAGGCTTTGTTCGTCCGACGCCTGACGGGCCAGCATTTCGTTGTAGGCGCTGATGACCTCGCCCATCTCGTCCCCGCTGTTCCAGTCGACCGGCCTGCGCCCGTCGCCCTGCCGCAACTGGTTGATCGAGCCCAGCAGGCGATCAAGCGGGACACCGATGGTGCGCCGGTTGGCAATCAGAGCGCTGATGATGATTGCCCCCATCAGGACAGCCGCAAGCCCGGCGGCAAAGATCAGACGCGTGGTGCGTGCCTCGCGCACAACAGCAGGCGTGAGGGCGATGGCCAGCGTTCCGATCACCTGTTCGGACGCCGAATTGGCCAGAACAATATCGCGCCGACCAAAGAAACGGTTCGCCTCGGTCCCTTCGATCAGCCCCTTTTGCGCCATCAGGTTGCCGACTTCGTCATAGACGGCGACACCCAGCACGTCCTCGTCCACCTCGATGGCCGAGACAATCAGTTCGATCTGCTCTTCGGACAGGTTCCACAGCGGACGTGACAGGACCTGCACCTGCATCGTCAACAACTGGTCCAGTCGGTTCAGCAGTTGCTGGCTTGCGCGCTGGTTGGCGCTGTATTCGAACAGCCCGAACACCACCACGATGGCCCCCAGAACCAGCGGCACGATAAGCAGCAGGAATTTGGCGCGCAGCGTGCGCAGACGACCACGCGGTCTGGCTGGGTCAGTTGACGTAGCTATCGACAATCTCCTGATAACGGCCGGTGTCTATCAGCGTCTTGAGACCGGCATTAAACTTGTCGCGCAACTCTTCGGTGCGGAATGCGGGGCGATAGCCCCACGGGTCGGCAAAATTTGTGGTTCGGACCGGTTTGATGTCGATCTTGCCCTCTTCGGCGACCAGTTTCGTCAGGTACTGCACGATATTGAGATCGGCGACGATGGCGTCAGCACGCCCGCGATGCAGCATCTTGACCTGCAGGCTCTGATCCGCTGTTTCGATGTAGTTTGTGCTGCCTTCAAGGGGGGACAGCCAGTCCGAATAGTGTTTCGAAGCATTCTGAAACGCAACGATCCGCAGGCCATCCAGATCGGACGGTTCTGAAAAGCTGAGGCCACGTTCCTCAAGCGTAAATATCACGTCCTGAAACTTTACCGATACGTCGCCATAGATGCCGCCATACACGGCCAAATCCTCGCCCTGATCCTTGGATGCGGCATCGACCTTGCCTTGTATGAACTCGAAAGCGATGCGGCGGGCGGGCACGAACACCGGTTCCAGTTCAATCCCTGAAAGGGCAAGTGCTTCGCGTATGATGTCGACTTCGATCCCACGCCCGGTATCGGGAAAGGCATAAGGCGGAGTGGATGCGCCAAAGGTCATTGTCAGGACCTCGGCGGTGACATCCTGGGTCCAGCTTGCGATGGCGAGCAGACCTGCAGTCAGGGCAGTCATACTGCGTTTTGAAAACATCATAGCGTCACTCCTAACAGGTGGCGGGGCCACTGACAGGGTTTTCGGTTCAACTCATTGTCAGAACAGGGGCCGGCGAAACCCCTATTCAAGATATGCATCAACGAGTTCATCGTACCGCCCCGAGTCTTTGAGATAGGCCAGACCGGCATTGAAATCGTCCCGAATGGCGGCATCCCGAAACACCGGGCGCACACGCAACGGGGGCTTGAATTCGCTCATCATCATGGCAGGCAACAAGGCGCCACTCTCCCGCGCCCATTGCCGGGCGAAATAGGTGAAGATGCGGCGATCGGCCACCACCACATCCACCAGACCACTGACAAGCGCGCGCACCTGTTCGGACTGATCCGGTGTCTGCATATACCGTCCCGCGTCACGCACCGGTGCCAGCCTGTCAGGAAAGAACATCCATGCATTCTGAAAGGCCATCACATGCAACCCATCGAGGTCCGAGGGCAGTTTCAAGTCCAACGCGCGGTCAGTCAAGGTGATGAGCACATCGTAGTATTCAACCGAAACATCCGCATAGTGGGCATCCGGCCCTTCCAGCGTCCGGCCCGGGTCTTTCGAGGCCGCATCGACCAGCCCCTCCCTGAACTGCCGCTCGACCCGCGCGGCGGGCACGAAACTGGGCACCAGCACATGCCCGCGATGCGCCAACGCCTCGCGCACGATGTCGACCTCAAGCCCCTTGCCTGAGTCGCTGAATGCGTAAGGAGGGGTCGAATCTCCGAATGTCATAGTGATTTCAGCCGCTTGGGCCACCCCGACCACCAGCCCCAAAGCGGCCAGAAAGCCCAGCAAAGATCCAGGTGTTTTGCGCATCACGTGCCCCTGTGCAGGCCCAGGAAAAGTGATGTCATCAACGATCATGATTGGCGATACTCTCCCATTGCTGAAGGGCATACGCGCGCACGGCATCCGCCGTTGCCTGCTGCTCTGCCACGTTGATCGCACGCCCGCCGCCCGAGTTTGCTGGCATCAGACGGCCTTCGTTCGGACCATAGGCGGAGTCGACCCAGACATCGGACCGGGTATAGCCAAAAAATGTAACATCCGCGGAATTTCCGGAATTCATCAGGCCAATGGTCGTCACGACATCCCACAGCGACGCCCCCCCTTGAGGGACCACCGCCGCATAGGCATTGGCCAGAAAATCGACCACCTGATGACCCGCGCGGGCCGAGGGGTTCAGGCTGCCTCTGATCCAGTCGGCGCTGTTGGGATAGGCGTTGGTGACGTTCAGCGGAAACTGGTAAATCTCGGCCGGTTTGCAGTTGTCATAAACCTGCTGCACCGCAGGCGGATCAAAGAACACGTTCCATTCCGAATGCTGCGGCGCGCCCGGCACGATTCCGGCGTCGATATTGCCCAAGGTATCTTCGCCGAGCACACCCCCCATCCAGAACATGGATTTGACTTTGTGCCACAGGTTCAACGCGCCTGCGACCTGCGCAAACGGAGTCAGCCCGCCAAGGTTCAGAACCACCAGTTCGCCATCTGCGGCGCCGGTCATGACATTGGCCAGCAATGCGTCGCCATCCGGGATCACCTGACAGTCCAGTCCGGGGATTTCGGGCAAGGCGGGCAACGTGTTCAGGATCAGGGGAAACTGGCGATAGGCCCAGGGAAAGCCATTGATTGCCCGCGCCGCGCTCAGGCCCACCGGCACCTGGGCCTGACCGCACATGTTCAGAATGCGCTTGGTGCAATGATAGGCCGGTACGCCCAGCGTATCGCCGTTGATAACCACAACACCCCTGATGTCATAGTGCGCCTGAAAATCCGCGCCGCACAGCAGCGCGATCGAGGCGAATTCGTCCACCGACCCGTCATGGGTCACAAGCAAAGGCGTTTTGGTCATGTGCAGTCTCCAGAAATGAATTGCGGGTCAGGTACACAAGGAAAACTGGTCACGCGTGGGGTTGCAGGCCATGAACAGGCGCGGCACGGTTGCAGGGGCCGGAATGTCGGCCCAATCGGTGATCCCGGCATCCTTGCGGGCGGCCATGACAGCCGCGTGCAGGGCGTAAAAGGCCGAGTTGGCCAGAACCAGCCCGAACTCGCTGGCCCCTTTCGATGCCTTGACACCCGAATCCGCTGGCGTGGGCCCGGTCTCGTTCATTCCTGTCGCATCCGTGCCGGAGTTGTTGACGATGCTGACCCGGAAATCCTCGGGGATGGAATTGATCGTCGGCGGCTTGTAGGCCCATGTGCCATAGGTCAGCAACGCGCCGGTCTCGAAACCCGCAATCGGGGCCTGATCGGCTGTCTGCCACAGCATCTCTTCGGTCGTGAGATACCCGAGACCCTGAATGAACGCACCTTCGATCTGTCCCACATCGAGAAGTGGATTCAACGACTTGCCGATATCCCCGCGAATGTCAGCGCGGACAAAGTTCCACTCGCCCGTCAGTACATCCAGTTCCACTTCGGAAATCGCCGCCGAATAGAGGTGATAGAGAAACGGATTGCCAATCGGATGTCGTCCATCCACCGCCGTATAGTCGGGCACCGCATAGCGGGCACTGCAGGCCAGGTTGATGCGGTTCTGAAAGGCGAGGCTGACAATCATGTCCCAGCAGTCTTCCCAGCGGGTGCGCCAGTTGTTCACCACCGCCTCGACCATGTCCTTGTACCCCGCCTCGGCGGGTGTGCGGTTGTGCCGGATATCGCGGTAGCTGAACTGCTCCAGGTTGCGGCAGAACCCCTCAAGCCGCGTCCGCAGGTCCCGGCAGGCCAGTTCGACCGCCCCGCCATTGAGGTCCGAGGCCGTCGAGGCGGCGGTGGGCGAGGCATCGGCCACCACCTCGGTCGTGGTCGACCCCATCTGGATCTTGGTCAGCGAGATGCCCAGCGTGTGCGCCGCAATCTGCGCCATCTGGGTCTGCAAGCCCTGCCCCAGTTCCACGCCGCCATGGCGCACAAGGACCGATCCGTCATCCGAATAGGCCACCACATAGGCGCCGCCCTGATTGAGCGCGCCGCGCGGTCCGGTGAACGCATTGCCATACTTCAGCGGCATCGAGAATATGCCGCGCTTTTTCCAGCGGTTGGCGGTGTTAAAGGCCGCGACCGCCTCGACCCGCCTGGCATATTCGGGCGCGCGCACCAGCTCCTGATAGGTCGTGTCGATGTTGAACCTGTCGAGCGCCTGCATGTAGGGCGTGAAACCATGCGCCTGCGTACAGAAATCCAGCATCAGCATCATCTGCGCAGGTGTTGGCGTGATCACTTGCCCGACCGCCGTGCGGAACGCCGTTTCGCTGGCGCAGGGCTCGTTTTCCATGCCCGACAGCGCCTCCAGTTGCGCGGGCGTCAGGATGTCCATCGTGGTCAGTGCCTCAAGCGCCTGCGCGCTCAGCACAAATGGCCCAGAAACCGTGCGGCCCTGTCCGTACATGTTCTGCGCCCGCACCGTTTCGACGGACAGGCCGGTTTCGTGGGCCACGCGTGCGATGATCCCCTCGATGATGTTCATGCATTGGATCACCCCGAAACCACGATAGGCCGTCGATGAAATCTTGTTCGTGCGGAACACGTTGCCGGTGGTGCGCCATGTGGGGATATCATAGATGTTCTCGGCCAGAAGCTGCACGAAATCCATGACGTTGAACGAGATGTCATAGGTACAGCCGCCGTCGGATTTGAAATCAACCTCCATCCCCATGATGCGCCCATCCGGGGTGACAGCGACGCGGTAATCGGCGTGGAACGGGTGCCGGTTGCCCTGCATGATCATGTTCGTGTTGCGATCAAGGGCAAGGCGCACGGGCCGGTCGAGTGCCGCCGCTGCCACCGCCGCCGCCGTCGAGGTAAAGGCCGTGCGCATCTGCTTGCCGCCAAAACCACCGCCCACACGGGTCAGTTTCACCGCCACCTTGTTGGCCGACACGCCCAGCGCGTGGGCCGCGCCGTACTGATTGTCGGCAAGGTTCTGGGTCGAGGCAAACAGCGTCATGGCCCCATGTTCACCCGGCACCGCAAGGGTCGTCTGGGTTTCGAGGTAAAAGTGGTTTTGCGCACCCGTGCTGTGGCTGCCTGTGATCGTTCTGCAGCCGGGCATGGCCTGTTGAGGACTGTCCAGCCAGCTGCGGTCACTGCCGGGGCGCGTGATGGACTGGATATGGCTCAGCGACGGGCTTGTGGCCGGGTCATCGGGGAAAATCCTGTCGCGCGCAATCGCATCTTCAAGGCGCAGAACAGCGTCATCAGCCGGCGTTTCGGCCACATGGTTGAACCGGATATAGGCGGCCAGCTGTCGGGCGGTCTGCGCGTCTTTGGCAAAGACAAGCGCCAGTGGCGCGCCGGACGATGTGAAATAGGTCGGCTGGAATGTCGCCTGTTCCGCCGCCGCCGAAGTGATGGATGCCGGAATGTCGGCATCTGCGCGCGGCACAAAGATCGGCTCGTCAAAGCCCATGCCGGCCCAGTTGCCCGCCCTGTTGGGCACATCGTCATAGGTCACCATGCCCAAAAGCTGGTCAAAGCCCTGTGCCTGCATGTCGGCGACCACCTGCTGCGGTGTCGCCCTTGCGCCATCGGACGTTTTGAAATGAAATCGGCCCAATGCGTTGCGGGAATAGACATAGGCCCCTTCCCACGCACGGCCCGGCGCTTCGAGAGTCTGGGTATATTCTGCCTCTCCGGTTGTCTGCATGAAGGCGGACAATTTCACCAGGGGGGCTGACAGCGGCAATTCATCGGGATCGTCATTGTAGCTTTGCTGCCCCCCCGAAACCCCGCGCGCGATCGGCCCCGCAGCACTTTGGTTTGACTGTGAAACGTCAACCTGCGCCTGATCCGCGATCTCGATGAAAGCCTTGAAAAACAGGGCGCGCGCAAGGGACTTGCGGTAATCCCATGGCACCGCTTCAACCGGGGGCATATCTGCGGGCACGAGGCGGTTCAGGTCGTCCTCCAGTGCGGCAAGTGCCGCCTGCAACGTATCGTCATCCCACCGCTTGCCGATCAGCGCCTGTTCCACGGCCGCGAACCGCACCGCCTGAAAGGCCGGGTTGCCACCGAAAGACCGCACAGTGCCGCCCCTGACCATCGGCACCAGACCATTGCACACCAATGAGGCATCCTTTACCTGCCCGTCGACCAGCCGCACTGACAGGGCGTTGTTGACAATGGCATGGGCATTGTCAGGGCGCGCGCGCACCTTGTGGCTGGAAAAATACCAATCCGGCCCAATTCCGGTCGTGGGGGCAAACCGGGAAAAGACCCTGAATGTCGCGGCCTCCGGGTCCTGCTGTGGCAGATCCAGAATGTCCGACTCTTCCGGCATATCTGTTTCGCTCACCGCCTGCATCGTGACCTTGCAGCGCAAGGCGGCCAGTAAAACAATCACATCCGAGGCAAACCCGTAATTCACGGCCATCGCGATGTTGCCACCGACACTTGCGACTGCGCGCACCTGCAGGTTGGCGACGACATGCAGATGGCGCAACATGCCCTCGTAGGCGCGCACATGGCCTGCGGGGGCGGAGGCAATCTGCGTTTCCAGCATCTCGATCAGTTGGGCCAGCGTCGCCCCTGCCCCGACGTCGAGCATGTTCACGCCTTTGATTCCGGTCGCGCAGGGCACCACCCCCTGCAACGCGGCGACGCGCGAGATGTCGATGTGGTTGGCCGGACTGATGGCCGTTTCGCCATAGATCGCAACCGTCTTGTAAATCCCGATGCTGGTGTTGCCCGACACAAGGCGGCGCCCGCCCGGATAAGGCGCAGGCTGAGACAGAATGCCAATCAGTGTGTCGTGATCGGTTGCCCGGGCATAGCTTTGGCGCCCATTCTCGTACAGTGCGAAATTCGGCACCTGCATGTAACCGACGAATGCCTTGGGAGGCGGCGCCGCGGCTTCGAACAGCTTTACCGCCGGTTGCCAGCCCTCGGCCACCTTGATCTGTTGCGGCGTTGCGGGCGGCACATAGTCGGATGCAAAGGTCTTGAAGCCGTCCAGAATTGGGCGGTACCCGGTGCAGCGGCAGATGTGACCGTCAAAGGTCTGCTCGATCTCGGCCGCACTCAGCCCAGCGCGCGCATTCTGCAACAGAGTGTACATGTTCATCACGAACCCGGCGGAACAATAACCGCATTGCGACCCGTTGTGGGCGGCCAGTTGATACTGCACCTGGTCCATGCCATCGCGTGTCGATCCAATGCCCTCGGTGGTGGTGATCATCGCACCATCGAGCGAGGCCAGCGGGCGCACACAGGCATTGATCGCCCGCCGGGCAAAGCACCCCTGTTGTTCGTCCCACACAGTTTGCATGACCGTGCACGCCCCGCACCCGGCCTCTCCGCAGACCAGCTTGGGGCCCTTCAGGCCGACCTCGGGCGTGTGCAGATAATCAATCAGCAAAGCATGCGGCGAGACGTCGCTCAGCGCGACGTGGGTGCCGTTCAGGATGAACTGAACAGGCTTGTCTGCGCCAGCGTCATCTGTCGGAGTGATGGCCTGTACCATGTCTTTCCCCAAAAACAGCATACAGCCCAAAGTGGTACAGGACGGGTCAAATTTTGCAATAAATCAATTGGATCAGCATGGTGTTCGATCTCGATCATCCTGGGGCACAACCGCAGGTCTTCCTTCTGATCTGGCGACGCGCGCCGGAAAACCAGTCACACATCCACTGGCGACTTGCGGTCAGATGCTTTGCGAAACATTTACGCCGCACCGCACGCGGTGTTAGGCTTGCCCGTCACGCACATTGCCAGCACCGGAGCCGAAACCATGCCCAAAACCCCTCAGGACCTGCGCTCGGCCCGGTGGTTTGGCCCGGATGATCTGCGTTCCATGGGCCATCGCAGCCGGGCGATGCAGATGGGGTGGACGGCGGATGACTGGAACGGCAAGCCGGTGATCGCCATCATCAACACCTGGTCCGATCTGTCACCCTGCCATCACCACCTGCGCGACCGGGCCGAGTGGGTGAAACGCGGCATCCTGCAGGCCGGGGGTACGCCTGCCGAACTGCCGGTTCACGACTTTGCCGAACAGTTCCTGAAACCGACCTCGATGCTGTATCGCAACCTCGGGGCGATCGAGGTCGAAGAGACATTGCGCAGCCACCCGGTCGATGGAGTCGTGCTGATGGGCGGATGCGACAAATCCACACCGGCGCTGGTGATGGGTGCGGTGTCGATGGGGTTGCCGATGATCTTTCTGCCCGCGGGGGCGATGCTGCGCGGCAATTATGCGGGGCAAAAGCTGGGCTCGGGCACGGACGTCTGGAAATACTGGGACGAACGGCGCGCCGGGAACATCGGCGCTGATGAATGGACCGGTGTCCAGGGCGGCATTGCACGGTCTTACGGCACGTGCATGACCATGGGCACGGCCTCGACCATGATGTCTATTGCCGAAGGCTTCGGGCTGACGCTGCCGGGGGCGTCCTCCATCCCTGCGCCGGATGCAGGTCACAAGCGTATGGCAGCCGCCTGCGGGCGCCGCATCGTCGACATGGTGTGGGAGGACCTGACCCCCGACAGGATCATCACTCCCGCCGCGACGCGCAACGCCGTAACGGTCGCAATGGCCACGGGCTGTTCCACCAACGCCATCATCCACCTGATCGCCATGGCGCGGCGGGCAGGCGTGCCCCTGACGCTGGACGACATCGACGCGGTCGGGCGCACCACGCCGGTGATTGCCAATATCCGCCCCTCGGGCACCCAATACCTGATGGAAGACTTTTTTTATGCCGGTGGCTTGCCTGCCCTGATGAAAGAACTGGGGGACAAGCTTGATCTGTCTGTCACAACCGTCACCGGAGCAACGCTGGGCGACGACATCCAGAACGCAAGGAACTTTGACACGGATGTCATTCGCCCGCTGTCCAATCCGGTCTATTCCGAGGGGTCATTGGCGGTCCTGCGTGGCAATCTCGCCCCCGATGGGGCCGTGATCAAACCGGCCGCGATGGATCCGGGATTTCAGACCCATCAAGGACCGGCCATCGTCGCCGACAGCTATGACGCGCTCAAGGAAATCATCAACGACGAAAACTATCCCATGACGCCCGACAGCGTGCTTGTGCTGCGCAATGCCGGGCCGCAGGGCGGGCCGGGTATGCCGGAGTGGGGCATGATCCCGATGCCCAGGGCGCTGCTCAAGCTGGGATTGCGCGACATGGTGCGTCTGTCGGATGCGCGCATGTCGGGCACATCCTACGGTGCCTGCATCCTGCACGTGGCCCCCGAGGCGTTTGTGGGCGGGCCGCTTGCGCTGATCGAAACGGGTGACATCATCGAACTTGATGTGCCGAACCGGACGCTGAACGTGCGCCTGACGGACGCGGAACTGGATCGGCGCCGTTCTGCATGGGTGGCCCCTGCCCCGCGCTATCAGCGCGGATACGGCTGGATGTTTGCGCGCCACATCCAGCAGGCGGACAAGGGATGTGACTTTGACTATCTGGAGACCGGGTTCGGGGCACCCGTGCCGGAGCCCGACATCAACTAGGCCACCCTTAGACCACCCTATTCGGGCATCCCCGCAAGACGCAGCCCGTCAAGATAGCGATTTTCCTGATCGTGATCCGCAAACAGGTTGCGCGCCCGGATCCAGATGATCCAGCGCAAGATGCCCGCGCAATTCGCACTGGTTGGCGCTCATCTCGGGCAGGCTCAGCTTGTCCGGAATACGCCGTTCAGCGTCAAACACAGCCGCCACGGCATGCGCGACCATGGTTTTGCCGGTGCTGTCCTGCGAGTCAAAGGCACCATCCATGTCGCCATCAATCTTGGTCCCCCACAGCCCGGCGCCCTGGGGTCCGACAACGTGCTGCGCGATACCCGCCGTCTGCACGTGACAAGGCGATGCACGACCAACGGGGTCGAAGCCCATATGCTCAACAATCAGTACTTGCTGATCCCGGGCAGCAACGGGCCTGACGACGACCTGCGCTTTGCCCTGCGCATCCGGGGGCTTGGCACGCGTCGGCTGACCTTTCGCGAGGAAGCCAGGAAACTGGACGTCGACAAACGGACCAGAGCGGGGTTCTCACGCACGATCCGGCATCAGGGGTTCCTGCGCCACGCCAACAGGATCTACCACCGGGTGGGAAAAGGCCCCGACAACTGGCCCAGGGCCGTCATCGGGCATTCCCTCGGGGCCGCAGCGGCACAGATCCTGTCCAAAACATGGGCCGCGCCCGCAATCGGATTTGCCGCGCCCCGTCCGCGCAAGACCTATGGCAAAATTGCATTTGATGAACCGTCATTGTCTGTCTGCCGGGACGATGACATCGTGTGCTGCCTTCCCAGCAGCTTCCGCCGCACCGGTCAGACCCGCATCCTCAGGCGCAAGTCGCCAAAGGGCAGCCTGAACCACAACACGGATGCCGATATCGACGCGCTCAACAACCGCAAACCCAACCTCAAAATACCGCGCACCTGGTCGCCCTGACAGACAGCTCCCATTCGTTCGAACGCGTTTCATCCCCGCGCACCACCAAGGGAAAAAAGCAAAGCTTTCTCGGGCGCGCACGTCTTCGGCCCCTGCCTGTCCGCACTAAGGTCTGTGCAAAACCGAAAATTTGCATTAACCTTCGTCCTCAGGTTGAAATATTTTTGGACCTTTGCGCATTATGGCTGACGATTTTTACGACGTATTCTTGTCGCACAACTCCAAGGACAAACCGGCGGCGCGGGCGCTGTGCACGGCGCTGACGGCGCAGGGCTGTTCTGTTTTCTTCGATGATCGGGACCTGGAGAATGACCGAATTGCCGGGTCAGAGATCGACAGCGCCATCGACAAGACACTTGTGTTTGCAGGATGCTGGGGGCCGGCGGGCGTGGGGCGCTATCAGAATTTCGAACTCGACATCGGGTTCAGCTTTGCCATCGATTCCAAGTTCTCGCTGATCACGGTCATCCTGCCCGGCGCCACTCCGGCCGACCCCGGCGCGCGCTTTCGCAGCTTTCCCCCGATCATCTTCAATCACCTCGAAGATACGGCTCCCATCCAGAAAATTCTGCGCGTGGTCGACCGGGTACGCAGCGATCGCAGCCTGCCGCCGCGCGAGGCCGGCGATGGTATCGCACCCCAGGCCGCGCCCTTGCGCAGATCGCGCCAGAACCGTCACGATGCCGCCGCAACCAAAGACGACCCCTATCATGGCATCCCCGAACAATTGCGCCGCGATGTCCGCCAGTTCGGCCTGAATTTTCTTGTCGGCCCCCTGACCGGCATGGAAGCGCCCTCGGGCGAGGATTACGGGCCCGAAAAAAACCTGCGCTTTCCAGAATCCGGCGAACCCAGCCCATGGGAAATTGCCCATCTCATCAAGGAAAAGGGTGACTTTCTGCCCCAGGACGAAGACCAGGCCTCTGGCGTGTTGCCGCTGGAACTGGTGGCCAGTTGGCTGTCGATGGGAAAGGGCGATTCCCGCCTGGTCCAGTCACGGCTGAAAACCATTCTGAACACCCGGCGCAAACGCAACAGCGGCTTTTACGACCAGTTCGCGCGGGTCCTCAGGCTGCTGCTGGAAACAGCCGAGACGACGCGGCGGCGGCGCACCCCTGCCCCGATGATCTTTACGACCAATTTCGGCAACAATCTGGAATGGCACATGATGTATCACGGGGTGCCGTTCACTCGCGTGACTGTAAAACTGCCCGACTGCCTGATCATCCAGAGCGTCCGGTCACAGATCGAAGGCGACACCCTGATCCTGAGCGACATTTTCGACGAAGGCAGTCAGCCGCTGATCCTGCCGCGCGACAGTGACGATGCCGAAGAACAGGCGCTGGCCTTTCTGGCCGACGCCCTGCCCGAAACCGCCAACCGGCACGCCGCCACGGGGCGTCAGGGCTTGCGGGCAGGTGGCGAAGACCAGGCACAGCCGTCAACCGCACGGGATCTCAGCTTTGACGGGCTGGAGGGCTGCATTCTGTTCAAGTACCACGGCTCGATCGACGTGGACGACAGCTGTGTGGTCAACAACGAACAACTCTTCGAACTGACCCGGATCGACGATCTGGTGCCCTCTGCCGTCGAGGAACGTCTGAAAATCGCACCTTCCGTGGTATTTGGCACGTCGTTCCTGCTGACCGAAGTCCAGCAGGCAGCCGAAGCGGTCTGGCGCGTGCCGTTCCGGGCCACGCGCATCAACCGCTATGTCGTGCCGCGCGAGCGCGAGCATCTGTCAAAGCGGTTTCGCGATGGCTGGTTGCTGCAAATGGAGGAAGCGATGCGCGACAACCTCAAGCACCACGCCAGCACGCTGAACCTGATCGAGGTCAAACCGGGACAGGAAGCGTTCCTGCGCGCGCTGGAAAAGGAAATTGACCCGGACGGGAAAAGCCCGATGGCACGGACCGCCTGATGGAACGGCACGCACCCGATACGGACGTCACGCACCCGACGCCGGTCGGGCGTCTTGCCGGGCTTCGCACACCACCCACAGGGTACGGCGCGCGCGCCGATGACCTTGCGCTGGTTTACACCCGCGCCAGTGTCGGTGACGAACCCTACAAGGGAACCGACAGTTACCAGTTCGAGGATTCCCCCCTGTTTTTCGGACGCGTGCGTGAAGAACGTGAAATGGCCTCGTTGTTCCTCAAGGGACAACTTTGCATTCTGCATGCCCAGTCAGGCGCCGGAAAGACATCCATCCTGAACGCCCGCGTCATTCCCCGGATCGAGGAAACCGGCATACACACGGTGCGCCTGACCCCGCAAAGCGACCCGCTGGAGGCGGTGCGCGTCGCGTCGATCCTGCAACTCATCCCGCCGCCCGAATGCGAGGCCGACGCGATTGCCGCGATGCTGGACTTTGCACCCGACCTTGCCGACAAACCGCTCGAAGACGTTCTGGACCGCTTTGACAACATCGAAAGCGAGAACCCCGCCCGGCGCAACCTGCTGGCGGCGTTCGAGATCAGCAAACTGTGGTTTGATCCCTACCGGTATCGGGGTGGACGCACGACACCGTTCTTTTGCAAGCTGCTGGCAGGAAGCATGGATATCCGCAGCTACTGGCGGCATTTCCAGATGTTCTTTTCCTTTGACGACATCGGACAAAGCATCGAGGACGACCTGTGGAAAGGCGCCACTCTGACGGAAATTCACACACTCATGTCGTCGCCCCATGCGCGTGCCGCACACCGCGAATGGATTGAGGTGCTGGACCTTCCCGAATTTGGCTTTGTCCAGTTTTTCAAACACTTCTGGGAAAAGTGGGCCGATCATCAACCGGGCTATGCCCTGTGCCTTGTGATCGACCAGTTCGAACAGATATTTACCCTTTATACGGATGATGCGCAGTCCGAAATGGCGGACGAGGACAAACCGGACTGGCGCTTGCGCCCCAGCTTTTTCGATGAACTGCGCCGCCTGCTGAAACCCCACGGGCCACACGAAACCATCCTTCCGATTTCGGTCGTGTTGTCGATGCGGGACGAATATATCGGTCAGCTGGCCTCGGTGCCCGACCTTGCGGCGAAACGCCAGACCTCGCGCTATCGGCTGGATTACCTGACGATTTCCGATGCACGCGCCGCCATCCAGAAACCCGCCGAGGCGTTCGGGTACAGCTATGGCGACCAGATCTACAGCGAAGTGATCAATGCATTGAAGAAAGAGGACCGGTTTGTCGAACCCGCGCACATCCAGATTGTGTGCGACAAGATATGGGAACTGTTCGGCAGTTCCCTGACGCAGCACCCCGGCAAATCCCTGCCAAAGATTTCCTACGAAGACTACATGAAAAAGACCGGTGGCACGGTCCGGATTCAACAGGAATATTTCAAGGAAATTCTCGAAAAGTTCGAGCCATCCGATCAGTTGGAAATTCTCGACATGTTGTCGGACCTGCTGACCCAGAGCAGCAAGCGCAACGTCGTCGAATACAGCACTCTTGTCGGCGGCGCATTGCGGGACATGCAAAAACGCGCCGCCCTGATCCTGGACATGCAGGCCAGCGGGATCGTGCGTCAGGAGGCCCGAATGGGCAGCCAGTTTGTTGAAATCGCGCATGAATTTCTGATCGAACCGTTGCAATCGGAAATCGTGCAACACGTGACGCAATCCGAAAAGCTGTTCCGCTTTGCACAGCGCGCCGTCGCGGGCGCATTTGCCACGCGTGGCGCACGGGCAAGCCGGGACCTTGCCCAACGGGCCGAAAACCTGACGCGCAATGCCGTGATCGCCCTGCTGGAAAACGCGGACCGATGCCACTGGACACCGGATGTGGTCGACCTTCTGGTGCATGCCGCGATCCAGAAAGGGCTGTCGGTCAGGGGCTTTGAAGACCTGTTTGCGATCAGAAACACCACCCGGCAACCCGCACCCGATGGCAAGGACCTGCAGAAGGGGGCAGCATGAGCACCGGATTGCTCTCCATCCTTCAGCACTATGCACAGGACGATGATGCGAGTGTGCGGCGCAACCTGTGTGACGCTCTGGTGGCGGACGGATCGCCCGAAGCTGCCGATTTGTTGCTGGACCTTGCCACGCAGGACAGTGACCCGCAGGTCAATGCATCTGCCTCCGAACAGATCGCGAACCTCAGTCGGGACCAGTTGCACGCGGTGCAACCGACCCTCGCCCGGCGCTTTGCCCCCGAAAAGGGCAAGGGGCACGTGCTGAACTGGGTGCGCTGTGCGGACCGGATCGCCAAGGGCACACGCACGTCGCTGTTCGCCGGCCTCGGATCGTGGCGCAACGAGGTGCGGGCGACCCGAAAACTGAACCGGCGGATGCTGCTGTCGCGCAAGAATGAATACAGCTTTTCAGCGCGTTTGCTGAACCTTCACGTGGTGATCTCGACGGTACTGGCCATTGTGCTCTCGATGGTGATGCGCTGGTTGCTGATCAGCAACCCGGATGACGACCTGTTGTTTTCGGCCCCGTTCGTCGCAGTCCTGAGTGTCCTGTTCGGAGGCATTCCGCTGGCGGTGATGTTCGCACCGCCCACGCTGGCCTTCAGGCGCAGCGTGATTGCCTATGTGGATGCGACCATTGTCGTCAAGTATGCGGTGGTCGCGATCCTGATCATCGCGCTGCTTGGCGTTGCGGTCGGTGAATCAGTCGATGCCCAATTCTTCTGGCCCATGGTCCTGTATTTGCTGGTGCCGCTGTTTATGGTGCGTCTTGCCCTGAACGCGGCAACGCGCATCCGCCATCGGGCGGCGTATCCGCTCTTGTTGTGCCTGATCGTCATGGGTGTGCTTGTTGCGGTCTATACTTGCCTGCTTTGGGTTTTGGATTTCATCGCGCCATGGTGGTACGAATTCGGAAACATCATGAGCGTGTACCTGATGATGACGGTGCCGATCGCGCTGTTTCTCGCGCTGCATCAGGGCAGTTTCGGCAATGTGGTGATGTATACCGGCGAAACGGCAAGGGCGCTGTTTTACAACAAGCTGTGCTGGAGCGCACTTGCCGTTCTGGCCTTTGCCTTCATTGCCGTGGTCGCCATCGCGCCGGGGTCTGGTGTGTCTCCACCGGGGCGCGGCAAAGTTGTTCCGATCGCCCTGCCCGCCTCGAACGCGAATGAAGCAGACACAAGGCGGTTTCAGATGCTGCTGGTTTCGCGCGAAAGCGAGACCATCGTCCAGGACCTCACACTGTTGATGAAGGATCTGGCGCAGAAGGGCAGCAGCCGCCAGCTGATCTCGGTCATCGAACAGATGCTGCCCGAGATCGAGAAAGCAACATCCGCCAGACAATTGAGAGAGTTGACAGATGGCATGCTGGATGCGGTCTATTCGGTGAATGTCGCATCCGATCTTTTCATCCCGTTCGAGCGTCTCGCGGACCGGATGTATTCCTTGTCGGATCAACTGGACTCCGCCGGGCCTGAAGGCATCACCCAGACCATATCCTTCACGCGCACCCAACGGATCGAATTCAAGGCACCCGGCGACGGCGACCTTGAACTGTCGGTCACTGCGTGGCGCAACGACCGGATCACCGAGGTGGTCATCTGGCTGAACGGAACCAGGATCGACGAACGCAGCTGGAGCGACCCTGAACTGTTTCAGGGCGAGATCAAGAAAGGCACCTCAATCCTGATTGCCGATGTTCCCGCACGCAAGGTCGATAGCAACGGCATCGTATCGCATTTTCAGGCCAGGATCGCATATGTGATGAAAACCTACATGTTCTTCGACATGGTGGGCACCCGCGGCGGACAGAACAGCGATGGGATCGAAGTGAAATTCCAGGCCGACGTGATCTGGCGCCCCGACGCAACACCCGTCCTGATGCCGTCCGGGCCGCAATTGTGAACCCGGTCAGCGATCCAGGTCGGGCGGAATGCGCTGATAGAGCCGCGTCAGCCAGTCGCCCACGTCGCTGACCGCCCCGCCCTCGCCCACAAGGGCCGGTTCCAGCAACGACTGGGCCGCATGTGCGCCCAGTTGGCGAAACGCCTCGAACTGGTGCTCGTCAAAGAATTGATCAGCCGTCGAGACATTGGGAAAGGCCGGATGCGCATTGCGATAGGCATTGACCAGCTCGCTTTCATTCCCGGTCATCGACAGCTTGATGATCAACAACAACCCCTTGCCCGCAGGGTGCCCCGCCACCGCCGGATAGTCGATCTCGCACAAAACACCGTGCGCGCGCGACAGGCCTGTGTCCGGGTCGGGGCGCAATTCGTTCAGGTCGGTGTGGATGCGTACGCCAAAATCGACAGCCGCATGGCGCACAACCGTCAGAATGGTCGAAAATCCGCCGGTTTTTTCCGCGCTCGCGTCAACGGCCACGATGAATTTGCATCGTCTGCGCAACAGCTCGTAAATCGCCGAGTTTTCCAGATGCGCGCCGTCCGTCAGCATCATCCATGCGCGTTTTTCGTCCATGCCAATCCCCAGCATCTCGCGCAACAGCATCCACGCGCCGGGGCGCCCGCCGGTGCCCTTGGGTTCGGTCTGGTTCAGGTCCGGCCGTCGCACCCAGAACCCCAGCCGGATGTTGAGGAATGACAGCAACGCCCGCGCAGATGACATGGACAGCAGCGCCATGTGCGGTGCCACCGCAGCCCCGGACGTGGCCACCGCCGTGGCCAGATCAATCTCGGTCTCATACCAGCGCCGCCAATGGGATGTGGGCCTGTACCCGGTCACCGGCGACCCGCACCAGTTCCTGGAAAACACAAAGAAATCACCCCGCCGCTCGCGCATCTCGATCCGTTCGCTGTTGGGCAGGTTCACCACGGCATTGAGCAGCAGGTAAGGCGCTTTCTGTTCGGGATCGAGGCTGGACAGCGGAACGTCCGCCGATCCCTTGGGCTCAAGACGCACAAACGTGTTGCCCAATTGCTGACGATACAACCAATGGGGCCCGGTTGCATTGATGTTGATCACGCCAAGCGCCGTTGCCGCCAGACCGGCGGCGATCCCCAGGACCACCACCTGCCCCGGCCCCATGCTGGCGCTTTGCATCCAAATGGGCAGTTGCAGGGCGTCGCGCGTGCCCAGATAATACAGCGCATAGCCCAGCATCAGCCCAAGGGCAGGCACGGCCAGAGACGCCAGAACCATCACGATCCGGTTGCCGATCATACGCACCCAGGCCTGCCCCAGCATGGGCAGAACCCGCGACAACGCGGGCAGTGCCGCGGTCACGGTCGCAACGGACGCCCCGGTGACAGCCCAGTCATTCTGGACCATCCAGACAAAGCCCAGATAGCCGCGATGGATCACAGCCAGGCTTAACAGGAACGCCGCCGCCAGCGAAAAGAACCACATTGCCCCAAGGCGGACCCGCCCCAGCCAATAGGGCAGCCATGCATAGAGCACAAAGGCGACACCAGCCGAAATCGCGCTGAACAGCACCAGCCGGGTGTCGTCAAAACCAGACAGCAGAATGGCCAGAAACCCCGCGGCACTCAGCGAAAAGAACCAGATGCCAAAATCCCGGACCCGCCCCCAACTGTACGGAACAGACAGTTGAGTGAGTGCGGTGACACCAAGGCAGACAACCGCAAGACCCGCCAGTGCAGCATTCGACAGGCTGTACACCGCCAGCAGATGCATGACGGATACCAGAACGGCAATCAGTGCCGCAGGTGCCGTCCAGTTCAGGATCATGCCTGCCAGCAGATTGAACATCAGCCCCAGGGTGATCATCGTGTTGCCCGCCTTCAGATAATCCGCCCGCTGGCGCAGGTAGCGCACGGCCTCGGTGTCCGGCCCGTCGGGATTGGCCACGGCCCCGGGCCCTGCGGCGGCAATACGGCGCGACAGAAACGCACCGGTAAATCCACCACCGCTGACCGTCGACATCACATCAATGCTGTTGATCAACTGCGCATGTTTGGCCAGCACCTGCGCCACCCCGAGGCTGAAGCTGGCGGACCGTATCCCGCCACCCGACAGCGCAAGACCCGCAACATCGCCAAGCGGCGCACCGGCATCGCGCCCCAGCAGCGCCCGCCGTTTGGTGATGGCCGCACATTCGGAGGCGTTGATGCGGTCGACGATGTCTTGGGGGTCGCTGTCGCCCGCCTCATTGCGGATCATGCCATCCTTGGGAATACCAAAGGCCAGCGGTTCGGCTGGAAACTCCCGGGCTGGGCGGTCGGGCGGAAATGCAGGCAGATCAATGCCATAGGCCATCTTGTGCAGAACCTGCGCAAAGGTGCGGAATGTGTCCTGAATACCGCGCAGGGCGGTACGGAATTCGACGGCGCCGTCGCGCGTATCCAACTCTCCGGCCAGACGCTTGCGGTGCCATTTGGCCATGAACGACCGGAAATCGCCGTTCAGAAACGCAACCGTCCTGTCCGAAAAGGCAACGCAGCCCACATGATCCTTGATGGTGTCGCGCGCCAGACCGAACAACTCGTAAAGACTGTCCAGCGCAACCTTTTCATCGCCTTCGCTGAAATGCAGACGCTGGGTTGAAATCCGGGTCAGGATTTCTGTCAGGAACACATGGGCGGCAACAGCGTCAGGACCAGAAGGGGGCGTTGGGGGGCGATCGGCGCACATACCGGGTGTCCTTGGATATCAATGACAACAGCGCGGTTTCAAATACGGACCCCGGGACAGGCATGGCGCGCCCGGGTCAAACGAAAATTCACACACGCGATAATTGAAAAATGATAACAAGCTTTTGGCGGAACACCAAAGTTTAATTGGTTTCACCGCATCCCGGTACCACGCGCCGTCGCCCGGGTCACTGACGCGCGCCCTCGCCCGCGACGCGCGGCACCAGCGCCTTGACCAGATCCTTCATATCCAGCTGGCCCACGGCCTCGTCGCCCTCCATCACGCGAAAGGTCAGGCCCGTGTCACCGTCCGACAGCGCAATCATGTCCTCAAGATTGGCGTTTTCGGTCACATCGCCGTCGAATCTGTCCGCCTTCAGCGGTTGCATGACCGAGCGCACCCGCAACACGCGGGCCCGGTTGATGTCGCTGACAAAGTCTTCGATGTAGGGGTCGGCGGGCTTTAGCAAGATGCCCTGCGGCTCACCCTGCTGCACCACGGCCCCATCCTTGAGGATCACGAGGTGATCCGCCAGTTTCAGTGCTTCATCAAGGTCATGCGTGATAAAGATAATGGTCTTTTGCAGCTCTTTTTGCAGTTCAAGCAACAGGTTCTGCATGTCGGTACGGATCAGCGGATCAAGGGCGGAAAACGCCTCGTCCATCAGCATGATGTCGGTGTTGGCCGTCAGCGCGCGCGCGATTCCGACGCGCTGCTGCATACCGCCGGACAGTTGCGCCGGATAGCGCCCCTCGAACCCGTCAAGGCCGACACGGGCCAGCCATTTCCTGCCTTCGGCGTCCTGCGTGGCGGCATCCGCACCCTGCACGCTCAACGGCAGTTGCGCGTTTTGCAGCACGGTCTTGTGCGGCAACAAGGCAAATTTCTGGAACACCATCGACATCCGTTGCTGGCGCATCCTGCGCAACGCATCCGCATCCAGCGACATGACGTCGGTGCCATCCACCAGAATTTCGCCCGCCGTGGGGTCGATCAGGCGGTTGAGGTGACGGATCAGCGTGGATTTGCCTGACCCCGACAACCCCATGATCACCGTGATTTCACCGGCTTGCATGTCGATATTGATGTCGCGCAGCCCCAGCACATGACGGCGCTGTGCCAGCAAGGTGGCCTTGTCCATGCCGCCCTGCACCAGCGGCACCATGGCTTTGTCATCAGGACCAAAAATCTTGTAGAGCCCGCGAATGGCAACCTTGACAGTCATACCGGGCTCCTATTTCGACTTTGCGCCGGTGTCGACGCGGTTGAGGGCCGCCTTGGACACGCGATCCAGCACCACGGCCAGCAGCACGATACCAAGGCCCGCAACAATCCCCACACCCAGATCAAGCGCACGGATCCCGCGCAGCACCAGCACGCCCAGACCGGGGGCCGAGACAAGGCTCGCGATCACCACCATCGCAAGGCTCATCATGATGGTCTGGTTCACGCCTGCCATGATGTTGGGCAGCGCAAGGGGCAGTTCGACGCGGGTCAGCTTTTGCCATGCGGTCAGGCCGAACGCATTGGCCGCCTCGATCACGTCCTTGTCGACCAGACGAATCCCGAGATCCGTCAGACGGATCACCGGCACGATCGCGTAAAGGATGATCGCAATGCCGTAAAGCTTTGATTCCGTGACAGAAAAAAGGAAAATGAGCGGGATCAGATAAACAAATGTCGGCAAGGTCTGCAACAGGTCCAGAATCGGCACGATACCGCGCTGCGCGGTGTCGGATTTGCTCATCCCGATGCCGATGGGCACCCCGAACAGCACCGATATGCCGGTACAGACAAAAACGATGGCGAGCGTCTGCATCGCGACTTCGTAATGGTCGATAAAGCCAAAAAACAACAGCACGAACGTCACGAACGCCGTCACGCTGCGCGAACGGCTGACCACCCATGTCAGCAACAAAAGTGCCGGCATCATGACCCACCACGGAGCGGTCTCGAACACGAACAGCGTGCCGTCCAGCATCCAGCTCAGCGGCTGCGTGATCGGGTCGAGGACGAATTTCAATTCGGACCGGATCGCCAGAAACCCGTTTTCCAACCCTTCTGTCAGATCGCGGGTCTGCCCGATCCGGGCGCAGGCCTCGTTCAGCGTGTCCAGCGACGGAAATGGAAACCCGCCGGTTTCGACGGCCCCGTCATCGCCCTGTGCCTGCGCCAGCAATTGCGCCATGGACAAAGGGGCATCCACCTTGTCGGCATCGCACCAGTCCCGCAGGCCCAATGTGTCGAATAGTGACTCGTATGCCGCCACGCCGCGTCCCCGTTCATGTGCCCGTTGTCGGGCGATTGGTCATGCCGCCGCGCGCCATGTGCAGGCCCGCGGCGGCACAGTCTTTGTTTACTTCAGCAGGGCCGACAGTCTGGCGCGGGCATCGTCGTTCAACCACGCGCTCCAGGTGTCCTTGTAGGTCGTCAGAAAGTACACCGCCGCCTCTTCGTAAGAGGCCTGGTTGTTTTCCTGCCATGCCAGCACTTCGCCCATCTGCGCGTTGGTGAATGTCAGGTTGCCCATCAATTCCGCCGCTTCCGGCTCGCGCTCGATAAAACTTGACGTGGCGGCGGTCACAACATTGGACACCGGATAGGAAGACAGGCCCGGTGTGGCACAGTTTTCAAGCCCATTGCAGATATGGACCTCGGCGTCGTAGGCGGGCAGTTCCACCCGGACCATCGGGTATTTACCCAGAACGGATGTCGGGGCCCAGTAATACCCGAACCAGGGCTCTTTCGCCTCGTAGGCCGCGGCGATGGCCGTCGCCAGCGTCTCGCCCGAACCGTGCTGAAAGCGTTCGACGCCAGCTTCGGCAAGACCTGCGGCCTTGAAGTTGTTGTTGTTGGTGATGTCACAGCCCCATCCCGACGGACAGTCATGGAACAGCCCACCAACCAGTTCGGGATTGGCCTTGATCCCTTCCAGCGTGGTCAATTCGGGGTTCGACTCGGCAAGATAGGCGGGAATCCACCACGCCTCGACACCGCCATCCGACAGGACCTTGCTCAGCTCGACCAGCTTGCCCTCGTCGCGCAACTCTTCGTAGACCTCGGTGTAGCTGGTCCAAAGCTCGGTCAGAATGTCGGGCTCGCCGGTTTCGGCGACGGATGCCATTGCCGGTTCAGTGGTGGTCGGCACCGTGCTGACCGAACAGCCATAGCCCTGCTCCAGCAGGAACTTGGCGACATAGGTGACAACGGCGGATGACGCCCAGTCCATTTCCGTGATCGACACCTCGCCACAATCAGCGGCGGCCGAGATGGAGGCACTGGACATCCCCATCATCAAGGTGGCGGCAAATACGAGCTTTTTCATGTTTATACTCCCTGTTCTGTTCGAATATTCGCAACAAGATGGGCCAAGTGATAGACCCAAACCAACCCAAGGATACAGTCAAAATCCGCGCAAAGCCCAATTGCGCCGCCGATCGGTATGCCCGCGAGCCGCCCCGCGATCACTTTTTTGCCCCGTCGGATGGATTTGACAGATTGCGCTTGGGTCCTGTCCCCGGCCTTTGTAGGGTCCACGCCAGATCCGGACAAATGGAAGGCGCATCATGGATATTGCACAGCTCCTTGTCATGGCGATGCAAACATGGGGCATTATCGGCGCCCTTGTCGCGGCAGTGTTTCTGACCATCGGCATGGACCGCATCGACGAGGACGCGCGCGGCGCCTACATCTTTCGCCCACTTCTGATCCCCGGCGTGTTGCTGATCTGGCCGCTGGTGCTGTGGCGCTGGTGGCGGATCGAAACCGAGGCCGCCGGGTGGGCCGGACGCTACCGTGCGGTGCGGTCGTGGTACGGGACCGCCGTGATCACGATGAGCATCGCCATCATCGCCATCATCCTCACCGGCCTGTCGGTGCGCCAGACCTGGCCTGGCGATGTCGCACCGGTGCAACTGGGCACGGGGGGCGATCAATGAGCGTCAAGTACACCCCCGTTCAATGGAACCGGAACAAATGGATCTATGATGGTGTGATGCTGGCAGGCGTGGCCGCGTTCTTGTGGGTTTTCCTCTACATCACGCCCGACGCCCTGGGTTACCAACCTGCGATCAACCCCCAGATTCACAATGCCCGCGCTTTCGGCGCCCTGGCGTTCGTGATGCTGACGATCATCCTGTGCATCGGCCCGGCGGCACGTCTTGATACGCGGTTTCTGCCGTTGCTTTACAATCGGCGCCACTTTGGCGTGATGACCACATTCGTTGCGATCACCCATGCCGGATACATCCTGAACTGGTACTTTGCCTTTTCCAGCTCAAACAAGCTTGTCGGCCTTTTGTACGCCAATTCCAGCTTTGGGCAGATCGCCGGGTTTCCCTTTGAACTTTTTGGCATTTTCGCGCTGATCTGCCTTCTGATCCTCGCCACGACCAGCCATGACTTCTGGCTCAAGTTCCTGACACCACCGGTGTGGAAACGCCTGCACTACCTGATCTATGCCGCCTATTTCTCGGTTGCGGCCCATATCAGCCTTGGCATCCTGCAGGACCAGCAGAACCCCGTGTTCACCGTGATCTTCATCGGCGGGGCCAGTGCCGTGATCGTGTTGCATCTGGCCGCATGGTGGGCAGAGCGGGGCGATGTCGCCGCACGTGACGGGGCCTGGATCGAAGTGGCCGCCCCGGAGGCATTCCGCGAAGGGTTTGCCAGGATCATCCGCCTTCCAAATGGCGACCGTGTGGCCGTCTACCTGATGGACGGGCAGCTTTCGGCCATCTCGAACGCCTGCGCGCACCAGAACGGCCCCCTTGGCGAGGGGCGCGTGATCGACTGCCTTGTGACCTGTCCCTGGCACGGGTTCCAATACGACGTGCGCTCGGGCCGCGCGCCCGCGCCGTTCACCGAAAAGGTGCCGACCTACCGCCTGCGCGTCGAGAACGGCACGGTCGAGGTGCACCCGGATGCCAATCCGCCCGGCACCTATGTCGATCCGCTGCCATTGCCGGACACCCCCCAGCCACAAGGAGAACCGGCATGAGTGACAAGCCCTTCTTCGTCGGTTACCTGCCCGCACCCGGCCCCTTGCGGGTGTTCCTGTTGTCCGCCTGTGTGGCCCTAATCGGCGGGCTTACGGCCGCGGGTTATTTCCTGGGCACGGCACAGGACGATCCCGGCCCCGGCGCGTTCCGCTTTGACTATGGCCGTCAGACCGTGACGGGCGTGGTCGAAATGACGCCCTACCCGGTGATCCATGTAACTATCGGCAATGACCGGATCAAACCGGGCGACAGTTTTCTGATGACGGCGGGTGGCAAGTCGGGCGTCGACAGCCGCGCCATGCCGCTCAACGGGCAGTTGGCCGAAGTGTCCGGTGTCGTGCTGGAGCGCGGCGATGTCTACATGTTGCAACTGCGCGGCGGGCGCAACGGTATGAAGGCGGCCGAGGGCGAGGTGCCGGAAGTCATTGCCGCGCCGCAAGGACGCTGGAAGCTGACGGGCGAGATTACCGATGGCAAATGTTTGGCCGGCGCAATGCGTCCCGGTCGGGGCCTCGCACACAAGGCGTGTGCCAACCTGTGTCTGCTGGGGGATGTGCCGCCGATCTTTGTGTCGACACAACCCGTTCTGGGCGAAACCTTTCTGCTGATCACCGGCCCGGATGGGACACGCTTGCCGCGCGCCGCCTACGACTATGTGGCCCAGTTCATCACCGCCGAAGGGGACATCACCAGGCGCGGCGACCTGCTGGTCTGGGAAATCGACCCCGACACGATCGAGGTGACACAATGAAACGCCTGATCTGGATGGCCGTCGTGGTCTTTGTAGCGGCTGTGTTTTTCTACCTGTCACGGTTCTGGACGCTGTCGCTGTGGCCACGCAGCGGGCTGTTCGGGATCGAGGCGCTGCGCCCGCAAGGCAGCCTTGTGGGCCAGTGGCTGCGCGGCACGAATTTCGCCCCGTTCGAACTGCTGATCTGGGCGATTGGTGCCTTCCTCGTGCTCACGGTGCTGCAAAAGCTCTATGATCGGCTGAACCCGCCGCCGGAATAAAGAACACCTCTTTATCGTAACACCTGTGCGGGTATAGACAGGGTCAAAGACCCAGATGCAGAGCAGGCAACATGGCACGCAAATCCGCACAAAAGGCGGCCAGACCGTTTAACGTGGTCCTTGTCGGGCAATCCGGGCGATTGAGCTACGAGGCCCTGTTGTTCGTGGCCTCCCTACGCGCCAAAAGCTCGAAATTCAAAGGGCGCGTCCTGATTGCCGAACCCCAGCCCGGACCGCTCTGGCCGGGGGATCCGCGGATTGACGCCGGGGATGTGCGCGCCGCGCTTGAGGATCTGGGTGCACAAATCGTGCCGTTTCAGTCGGTGCATTTCGGAAAAAGCTATCCCCCCGGCAACAAGATCGAAATGCTGAGCGCCTTGCCAAAAGGTGAACCGTTCGTGTTCTTTGACAGCGACACGCTGATCACCGGTGAACTGGCCGACGTGCCCTTTGATTTTTCGCGCCCCAGCGCGTCCATGCGGCGCACCGATACCTGGCCAAAACTGGAACTTTACGGCCCCGGTTATACCCAGATCTGGAAATCGCTCTATGACGCCTTTGACCTCGACTTTGACAGCAGCCTCGACCTGAACGAACCGGACGAGTACTGGAAACGCTATCTCTATTTCAATGCGGGCTATTTCTTTGGCGCCTGCCCACATGCGTTCGGGGAAAAGTTTCTCGAATATGCCCTGTTCATCCGCGACACCCCCCCCGATGAACTGGTGTGCCAGTCCTTTGATCCGTGGCTGGATCAAGTGGCATTGCCACTTGTTATCCACGCCCTGGGCGGTGGACGCGAAAGTGCGGTGCACGCCCACCTCGACGGGCCGGTCAGTTGCCATTACCGGATGCTCCCCCTTCTTTACGCGCGCGAAAGCCAGACGGTGATCGACACGCTCAAAGAGGTGTCCAGCCCCAACAAGATCAAGAAAGTGCTCAAGGGCTACGATCCGATCAAGCGGATGGTGTTTCAGGGGCGGGGTGACAAGGTGCGTGCGCTTTTCGATCAGGACAACATGCCCCGCAAGGAGCAGGCGATCCGAAATCGTATCAAATCCAACGGATTCTGGATGCGCTGACCTTTGACGCTGCGTCATCGCAGATGTCCGGCGGCCTCCAAGATTGACACAAGTCAATAAATGGCTGAATGCGTTGGTTGACCAATCAGTCAATTAACTATTTTAGGGTGAATTTACCGTGTCCAGCGTTACCAGGAAATTTCTGAATAATCTCGCAACGAACTTCATAGAAACCCGGCTTGATGCCGTGGCCGAAAGCTTCGTGTTTCCGGTCCCGATCTATGCGCATGGCAACCTGCAGGTATTTGGCGCCGCCTGCACTCTGAAAGAGGTGCTTGTGCTGTACCGCGACGCCATGGAGCAGGCCGGAATTACCAGGATCGTGCCGCGCGTCCTGGCCGAGGGGTTGCCGGTCAACGGCTATTCAAATGTGTGGGTCGAATGGGACCATTTCGACGCCGCGGGCAGATGCCTGCGGACAAGTCACGTGCACTATGTCTTTTTTCAGCACGACACGGCCCTGTTTCCCAAGATCGAACTGGTGGAATACAAGACCATGGCCTTTCCCGAAGTGTGCGCAGCCTTTCCGATGACGCTGACCGCCTGAGCACATCCGGCTCATTGTCGCGCCCCTGCGGGGACCGGCGGGATATGACGCAAGATCAGCCATCGGTTGGCGAAAATTGCATCATCGCCTTGCCCAGCGCGTCACCATTGCCTAACGATGGCGCGCAAACAGCGCCTTATGGCAAAGGAACACGGACATGACCGACGGCCCAAAATACGGCTTTGACACGCTTCAGATTCACGCAGGCGCACGGCCTGACCCGGCCACTGGCGCGCGCCAGACGCCGATCTACCAAACGACAGCCTATGTGTTTCGCGACGCCGAACACGCGGCGGCCCTGTTTAACTTGCAGGAGGTCGGGTACATCTATTCGCGCCTGACAAACCCCACGGTCGCCGTGTTGCAGGAACGCATCGCCACCCTCGAAGGCGGTGTCGGCGGGGTCTGCTGTTCCTCGGGGCATGCCGCGCAGATCATGGCGCTGTTCCCGTTGATGGCGCCGGGCCTCAACGTCGTCGTGTCGACGCGTCTTTACGGCGGCTCGGTCACCCAGTTCAGCCAGACCATCAAGCGGTTCGGCTGGGAGGCGACATTTGTCGATTTCGACGATCTGGACGCGGTCAAGGCGGCCATCAACGACAACACGCGGGCGGTGTTCTGCGAATCCATCGCCAATCCGGGCGGCTATATCACCGATCTGGATGCCATCGCCGCCCTTGCGGATGCGGCCGAAATCCCGCTGATCGTCGACAACACCTCTGCCACGCCATACCTGTGCCGTCCCATCGAACACGGTGCGACGCTGGTTGTGCACTCGACCACCAAATACCTGACCGGCAATGGCACGGTCACCGGTGGCTGCGTCGTGGATTCGGGCAAGTTCGACTGGTCCGCCAATGACAAGTTCCCCTCGCTCAGCCAACCCGAACAGGCCTATCACGGGCTGAAGTTTCACGAGACGTTCGGCCCGCTGGCTTACACGTTCCATGGCATCGCCATCGGTTTGCGCGATCTGGGCATGACGATGAACCCGCAGGCCGCGCATTACACGCTGATGGGCACCGAAACCCTGTCCCTGCGGATGGAGCGGCACGTCGAAAACGCGGTCAAGATCGCCAACTGGCTCGAAAAGGATGACCGCGTCGATTACGTGACTTACGCGGGCCTCGAATCCTCGCCCTATTTCGACCGGGTGGCCAAGATCTGTCCGCGCGGCGCGGGTGGTTTGTTCACCTTTGCGGTCAAGGGCGGTTATGATGCCTGCGTCAAGCTTGTCAATGCGCTGGAAATCTTCAGCCACGTGGCAAACCTGGGCGACACACGTTCGCTGATCATCCACTCGGCATCGACCACGCACCGGCAACTGACAGCGGATCAGCAGCGCGCCGCCGGGGCCGCACCCGAGGTTGTGCGCCTCTCCATCGGAACCGAAGACGTCAATGACCTGATCGCCGACCTTGATCAGGCGCTGTCCAAAGCGGTCAGCTGACACCGGCGTGCCCATGCCCCTGACGACCCCGATGGGGCGGCGGCGCATGGCGACGACGTGATCGGCTTTTGCTTTGCATGGGCAAAGTCCTGCTTTATCCTGAGGATGACTGACTGTCGCGTTCCATCCGCGCGCCAAACTTGTTAAAGGCTGACCATGAAGCCGAATTTTGCGCTTTCCTTGTCCTTTGACGGGATCCGCCTGCTGCACCGGGCAGCCGGAGGCTGGCATCGCGTGGGCGAAGTATCGGTGAGCGACCCTGCGCTGGCAGATGCCCTGTCGGACCTGCGCCGGACCGGTGACGCACTCGGGTCCGGGCCGCTCACCTGCAAGCTGATCATCCCCGATGAACAAATCCGCTATCTGGCGATTGAAACGCCCGGACTGGATGCCGCCGCGCGCACAGACGCGGCGCGCAAGGCGCTGGATGGCGCCACGCCCTACCCGGTCGATGCGCTGGCCTTTGACATATCCGAAGACGGCGCAATGACCCATGTGGCGGCCGTCGCACGCGAAACGCTTCAGGAGGCCGAAGATTTTGCCGTGCAGCACGGGTTTGCACCGGTCAGCTTTGTGGCCGCCGGAAACGGCGCGGATTTCCTGGGCGAACCGTTCTTTGGCCCAACGGCCCATGCGGCAACGGCATTGCCACCCGGCGCGGCTGTTGAACCGGACGGCGTGCGGGTCGTCATCGTCGAAAAGCCGGTCGATGACGTGGCACCGCTCAAAGCGCCTGTTGACCAGGCGACGCCGCCGACCACCGTCCCGGAACCAGAGCCCGCCAAGGACGCGCCAGCACTTGCCAATGCCGGTCCTGAAAAGGACAGCACAACGGCGGTTGCCGACACCGCGCGCCTTGACGCGGCCAATACACAGGACGATGAGGGCGACGCGGTTACCGCCAAGGAAAAGCCGGCGACAGATCCCGAACCGGAAACGGAAATCGAGCCCGAAACCGAGGTCGAGGTCGAAACAGACTCCGAACCGACAACACCTCCCCTGCTGGGGTTTGCAAAACGGAGTCGCCAGGACCCGTCGTCAAATGCCGCCCCGGCAAGCCTTGGTGGCGTTTCACGCACCGCACCGCCCGGGCGCACCTCGCGCCCGCTGAGCGCGATCCCGCCCGCGCCGCCCGAAACCTCCGGCGACATCAACCTGACGGCCCCGCCCAAATCGGCCACTGACAGCCTGCGCCCCAGCCCCGCGCCATTTGTTGCCACGCCCCAGGACCGGGCCACGCCCATCGCCCCGCCGCCCCCCGGCGGGTTCCTGTCCCGGCGCAAATCGCCGCGAGAGGCCAGCACCGCGAAAAAGCGCGAGACACCCGTCGTGGCGCGCACGGAAACTCCGGATCCGAGGGCGGTCGAAACCGAACAGATGACAGTGTTTGGCGCACGCTCGGGCGGGGCCGTGGGCGGCAAGCCGCGCTATCTCGGCCTTATTCTGATGGCAGTGCTGCTGGTGTTTCTGGCTGCCGTGGCGGCCTGGGCCTCGATTTATCTGGACGACGGGCTTGCGCGCCTGTTTCCGGCGCGCGAACGCACACTGGCCTCGACCCTGCCGGATGACACGCGCGCATCGCTGGCCGAAGACGTCGGCGCCACAACCGATCTGGCCCCTGATCCCGAAGAAGAAGCGGATGGCGTCATTGTGGCCGCTCTGAACGACTCGCTGAGCGGTGACGGGCTGAGCGCCGAGGATGCCGCCGTACTCGATGCCTTGCGCGACCCCCTGCCCGCGCCCATCGCCCCCGAAGACCTGGACACCGCAGCGCTCGAAGCGCGCTATGCCGTGACAGGTATCTGGCCGAAAGCGCCCGACCTGTCTGACCCGGCGGATGTGATCGACATCGAAGATCTTTATGTCACAAGCATTGACCCGGTCAGCCCCGCACTGGATGCCGTGGCCCTGCCCGGCGTGGCCTCCTTTCAAACTGACAGTCAACCTGCACTGATCACGTCCCCGGCCGCCGCAGGCACGAGTTTCGCGCGCGACGCACAGGGCCGGGTCATTCCAACGGCCCAGGGGGCGCTCAGCCCGGACGGCTTTACCGTCTTTCTGGGGCGTCCACCGGTCGAACCTCCCGCAACACTGGTGCGGCTTGAACCGGGCGACGAGGCCATTCCGCGCGCAAACATTCTGACACAGGTGCGCCCGCGCACGCGGCCAACGGACCTTGTCGAACAAAACGAACGCGCCACGCTGGGCGGGCTGTCACGCTCGGAACTGGCCGGGCTGCGCCCGCGTCTGCGGCCACAGGCACCGCAAGAGATTGAAAACATCCTGCGCGACGTGATCGCACAGGAAAATGCCGAACCGGCGCCGGTCTCGGCCCTTGCGGCGGCGACATCCCTGCGCCCCGCAACACGACCGCGCAACTTTGCCAGTGTCGTGCAACGCGCAACAGCCGCATCGGCGGCCGCAGCCGCGCCAGCGCCGGCAGCGGCGCCTGCGCCGCAACGCACAGCCTCGGTTGCACCGCGCACGGTGACACCGTCGATCCCGTCCTCGGTCTCTGCGGCGCGCGCGGCAACGGTGCGACATGCAATGAACCTGCGCCGCGTCAACCTGGTGGGGGTCTATGGAACACCGTCGAACCGCCGCGCACTGGTGCGCCTGTCCAACGGACGTTACAAAAAGCTCGAAGTGGGCGACCGCTTTGACGGGGGGCGCGTGTCGGCCATTGGCGATGCGGAACTGCGTTACCAAAAGGGCGGGCGCAACATGGTATTGAAGATGCCGCAAAGCTGACGGGCACCGACGCGAACCCCGTCCCGCCTTGTCAGACGGGCGCCGTCAACCCTGCTCCGCCGCCAGTTCCCCGTTGTCGATCTGTTCCTGCTCGATGCTTTCGAACAGCGCCTTGAAATTGCCTTCGCCGAACCCGTCATCGCCCTTGCGCTGGATGAATTCGAAAAAGATCGGGCCGATCACCGTCTTGGAAAAGATCTGAAGCAGGATCTTGGTCTCGGCCCCGTCCACGACGCCTTCGCCGTCGATCAGGATGCCGTGCTTGCGCATCCGGTCCAGCGGTTCTTGATGCCCCACAACGCGGGATTTGCTGAGATCATAATAGGTATCGGGCGGGCCCGGCATGAATTTCAACCCGGCCTCGGCAATCGCATCGGTGCTGGCATAAATGTCGTCCGAGCCGACGGCAATGTGCTGAATCCCCTCGCCCTTGTACTTGTTGAGATAGGCCACGATCTGCCCCGTCTCGCCACGATCCTCGTTGATCGGGATACGGATGCGTCCGCAGGGCGAGGTCAGCGCGCGGCTGAGCAGGCCGGTGAACTTGCCCTCGATGTCGAAAAACCGGATTTCCCTGAAGTTGAAAAGATCGCCGTAAAACCGGAACCACGTGTCCATATTGCCCTTGTGGACGTTGTGGGTGAGGTGATCGAGATAAAAGAAACCGACCCCGCGCGGCTTGGACTGTGCCAGCCATTCATATGCGTCGTTATAGGGCGAAGTGTCATAGTACTGGTCCACGAAATAGATCAGGCTGCCCCCGATCCCGTAAATCGCAGGCACGTCCAGAACTTTATCGCTCCCCTCATACGGTTCGGCACCCAGCGACAGCGCCCGGTCATAGGCGGCCTGCGCATCCACGATGCGCCACCCCATCGACGGCGCGCAGGGCCCGTGCGCCTCGACAAAGCGCGCGCCAAAGCTGCCCGCTTCGGCGTTCAGCACATAGGTGATATCGCCCTGCTGCCACAGCTCGATGTTTTTCGTCTTGTGGCGCGCGACCTTCTGATAACCCATCCGCGTGAACAGCGTGCGCAACGCGTCAGGTTCGGGATGCGCAAACTCCACAAATTCGAACCCGTCGGTGCCCATCGGATTGGCATCGTTGATCTGCGATTTCGGGGCGTTGTGCGGGAAAGGTCCCATGCGGCGTCTCCTCAACGGGCTGTTTCGCGCCCGTATATGGCGTAATTGGTGCAATATTTGCGCAAGATTCCTCGTATACCTTTGCAAAAACGCGCGCCCGGCGCATACATACCCCACCTGACGCAAGGAACACGCATATGCTCGATTCCATCGACACCCGTCTTCTGGCCGCCCTCCAACAAGACGCCCACCTGTCAGCACAGGAACTGAGCGAGCGGCTGAACCTGTCAGCCAGCCAGATCGGGCGGCGCCGCCAGCGCCTTGAGATCGACGGATACATCGAAGGCTATGTCGCGCGGCTGGATGCAGCGCGGCTGGGGCTGAGCGTGCAGGGCTTTGTGCAGGTCCACCTGAGCATGCACGGTCCCGAACATTCCGCCAGCTTCGCCCGCCTGCTGGACACCCATCCCGAGATCACCAGCGCATGGGCCATGACGGGGGATGCGGATTACCTGCTTCGGGTGTATTGCGCTGATCTCGGCGCGCTGAACCGGCTGATTCACGAGGTGCTGTTGCCCCATCCGGCCGTGGCACGGGTTCACAGCCAGATCGTGATGGACCAGCTCAAACGCGACGGACCGCTGCCCACCTGAAACCGGCAGATGCACAAGAAAGGACCGGCAGGGGCGCTGGCGCTGGCGAATTTCCTGCCATCGGCCCGGTTTGCACGTCTTGCCGGTTGTACTTGCCCGCAAAGCCACACATTCTCGGGCCAACCCGAAAGGTCCGGTCCATGGAAAGTTTCCTCTATCAGGCATCCATCTATCTTGCGGCTGCCGTATTGGCGGTGCCGATTGCCGCCCGGCTCGGGCTGGGGTCGGTTCTGGGATACCTGGCGGCGGGCATTCTGATTGGTCCGGTGCTGGGCTTTGTCGGTGCCGAAACCGAAGACCTGCAGCACTTTGCCGAATTCGGCGTGGTCATGATGCTGTTCCTCATCGGCCTTGAGCTTGAACCCCGCGCCCTGTGGGACATGCGCCACAAGTTGTTCGGGCTTGGCGGGCTTCAGGTGGTGCTGTCGACGCTTGCGCTGATGGGGGTCGCGATGGCCTATGACCAGCCATGGGGTGTGGCATTGGCAATCGGGCTGACGCTGGCGCTGTCTTCGACGGCCATCGTGCTGCAAACCCTGTCGGAAAAGGGGTTGATACAGACCGGTGGCGGGCGCTCTGTGTTCTCGGTCCTGCTGACGCAGGATATTGCCGTGATCCCGATCCTTGCCTTTCTGCCCCTGATCGCAGTCACCCTGCCTGCCCAGTTCTCGGCGAGCGGGGCAATCGAACGCTCCTATGAAACCTCTGGCGTGCAAGGCTACACCACGCTCAGCCTTGTCGAAGGATTGCCCGCATGGGGCGTCACGCTGGTCACCATCGGCGCGATCGGCACGGTGATTCTGGCGGGCGTGTTCCTGACACGGCCGGTGTTTCGGTTTATCCACGCCACGCGCCTGCGCGAGATGTATACCGCGCTGGCACTGCTGATCGTCGTGTCGATTTCGTTCCTGATGATGCTGGTGGGCCTGTCGCCCGCCCTTGGCGCTTTCCTGGCCGGAGTTGTCCTTGCCAGCTCGGAATTCCGGCACGAACTGGAAACCGACCTTGAGCCGTTCAAGGGGTTGCTGCTGGGGCTGTTCTTCATCACCGTGGGTGCGGGAATCAACTTTGCCTTTCTGTTCGATGACTGGCCCGCGCTTTTCTCGATGGCACTGCTGGTCATCCTGCTCAAGGGCAGCGTGCTTTATGTCCTCGCCGTGGTGTTCAGGATCCGTGGACGCGACAGATGGCTGTTTACCCTCGGCCTCGCGCAGGCCGGCGAATTCGGCTTTGTGCTGGCGGCGTTTTCGGCCGGTCAGGGCGTGATCCCGCCGGACGTGGCAGAAACCCTGCTGCTGGTGATTGCGCTGACCATGCTGATCACGCCGCTGCTGTTCATCCTGTACGAACTGATTTCACGCCGCATGAACGAAAGCAGCGGCGAAACCCAGGCGGACGAGATCGACGAACAGGGGCCGGTCATCATTGCCGGCATCGGCCGGTTCGGCCAGATCGTGAACCGGCTCTTGCAGGGCTCGGGGTTCAACACCGTCGTCCTGGATCACGACATCGAAACCATCGCCCTGATGCGCCGCTTCGGGTTCAAAAGCTTTCTGGGGGATCCCAGCCGCCCCGACATCCTGCACGCGGCAGGCATCGACACCGCCCATATTCTGGTGGTCGCACTGGATGACCCGGCCGCCGCCACACGGCTGGTCGCCTTTGCCCGCAAGGTGCGCCCCGATATCCACATCATCGCGCGCGCCTATGACAGGGTGCATGTCTACGCCCTCTATCAGGCGGGTGCGGATGACATCGTGCGCGAGATGTTCGATGCCTCGCTGCGCGCCGGGCGCTATGCGCTGGAAAATCTGGGGCTCAGCGAATACGAGGCCGCCGAGGCCGAGCATCTGTTTTATGCCCACGACCGCGACGCTGTGCGGCAATTGGCCGAACTGTGGGATCCCAACATTCCCACCTCCAAGAATGACGCCTACGTGGCCCGCGCCAAGCAGTTGGAAAAAGACCTCGAAGTGTCACTTTCGGCGCGGCAGGAAAAACCAAAACGGGCCTAGCGCACCCTACACCCAACAGGGCACATCCGGGCACAGTGCCGCCAGCGGCTCTCTGAAACAACGCGCCTCCGACCCGTCAGCACGGTCACAATCCGACACCAAAGCCGACCCCGCAGGGGTGGAACGTCGAAAACAAGGTCAGGCAAACCGCACAACGCAACGCCTGAAAACAATATCCCCCGCACAGCCCCCTTGCCCTGAACGGGCAATATCGTCGCCACACATGCGCAAACTGCGGGTCGGCGGGCGGGCGCCTTTTCAGCAGCGCCGCAAGGCGCGGATGGAAACAGAGCCGCACGACGACATCACGCGTCCGACACGCCCGCCTCGCCAAAGGTCGCCATGCCGGAATGGCACGCAACGGCTCCCTTCAGCACGCCGATGGCCAGTGCGGCCCCGGATCCTTCACCAAGACGCAGACCCAGCGACAACAGCGGCGCCTTGCCCAGGGCGGTAAGCATGCGCGGGTGCGCACCTTCGCCACTTTCATGACCCGCAACCACGTGGTCCAGCGCGCCCAAAACAGTATGCGCCAGACAGGCCGCAGCGGCCGTGCAAATGAACCCGTCCATGATGACAGGAATACGCAGGGACCGCGCACGGGCCATCGCCCCGGCCATGCCCGCCAGTTCACGCCCGCCCAGACGCATCAGCACGTCCAAACCGTCCCCGGCACTTCGATGGAGCGCAAGCGCGTCATCAACCACCTGTGTCTTCAGGGCCAGCGCCGCGCCTTCCACACCGGTGCCACGGCCCGTCCAGGCAGCGCCGTTGCCCCCGAACAGGCGCGCCGCAATGGCCGCCGCCGATGTCGTGTTGCCGATGCCCATCTCGCCCACCACCAGCAGGTCAGCCCCTGCATCCACCGCGTCCCAGCCCGCACGCAACGCGGCGACAGTTTCGGCTTCCGACATGGCCGGACCCGCAGTGAAATCCGCCGTCGGTGTTTCAAGGTCCAGCGCCACCACATCCATGCGCGCCCCAAAGGTTGCGGCCAACTGATTGATCGCCGCTCCGCCATGTTCAAAATTCGCCACCATCTGCTCGGTGACCTCCGGGGGAAAGGCCGAAACACCACGCGCGGCAACACCATGATTGCCCGCAAAGACAATGACCTGAGGCGCATTGATCGCAGGGCGCGCATCCCCGCGCCAGCCAGCATACCAAATGGCAAGGTCTTCGAGGCGGCCCAGCGCGCCGGGGGGCTTGGTCAGTTGCCCGTTGCGCGCCGCAGCAGCCTCAAGCGCGTCCGTGTCCGGCCCCGGCATCTGCGCCAAAAGCGCGCGCAACGCATCCAGTGTCTCAAAGCTCATCGCGTCTTGTCCTTGCCTGTTTACCCGATGCTCTTTACCCATTGCGCACCCCGCCGCAAGTCAGGACAGGACATGGCACGCCAACAAACCGACACCGCGCCGATGCGGCACCTGTGGGACATACCCACAGCACTGGTACTGCTGACACGCCTGCCGCTGCCACGCCTGCCCGATCACGCCTTTGCCAATGGCGCACGCGCGGTCTGGGCCTATCCGCTGGTCGGGCTGGTACTGGGGGCGATTGCAAGCGTGATCGCATGGAGCGCCGCTTTGATACTCCCACCCATGATTGTTGCCGGACTGGTGCTGACAGCGCTCGTCCTGCTGAGCGGCGCAATGCACGAAGACGGGCTGGCCGACACGGTGGACGGACTGTGGGGCGGTCACGACATCGCACGCCGCCTCGACATCATGAAAGACAGCCGCATCGGGGCCTACGGCGTCCTTGCGCTGATACTCGCCATGGGCCTGCGCTGGTTGGGTCTGGCCGGGATCGGCCTTGGGGGGATGGTGGCCGCTCTGGTGATCTCACGGGCCATGATGCCGCCCTTGATGCTGGCCCTGCCCCACGCGCGCGACAGCGGCCTTGCGCACAGCGTCGGGCGGCCCGCCACAGGCCCCGTTCTCATCGCCGTACTGATTGCCGCCTTCGGCGCGATCATCCTCGCGGGCGGCCCCGGCCTCGTCGCCCTGTGCGTTGCAGGCGGCGTCGCCACCGGCATCGGCGCTCTGGCCAGGGCCAGGATCGGCGGACACACCGGCGACATTCTGGGCGCCACACAGATCACAACGGAAATCGCAGTGCTGTTGACCCTGACAGCATTCCTGCCCTGATCCGCCACAGTTCGCCAAAAAACCACAGCGGCAAAGCCCCCTCAAACAAAAGAAATCGCGCCCCCGATCACGGGGGCGCGGCATTTTGATCCAACAGCGCCAGACAAGCCGGCGCGTACAAGGCGGGCGATTACGCCGCGACGCGGCTGGTCAGCACATCGCCGACTTCCTTGGCCGCGGCCAGTTCGTCGCCACCGGACACGGCGGCCACTTCGCGGGTCAGCCGCTCAAGCGCCGCTTCATAAAGCTGCCGTTCGGAATAGCTCTGCTCGCGCTGATCGTCGGTGCGGTGCAAATCGCGCACCACTTCGGCGATGGCAATCAGATCGCCCGAATTGATTTTTTGCTCGTATTCCTGCGCCCGACGCGACCACATGGCGCGCTTGACCTTGGCCTTGCCCTTCAGGGTCTTCATCGCATGGGCGATGACATCCGGGCTGGACAGGGCCCGCATTCCGATATCGGTCGCCTTGTTGGTCGGCACGCGCAGCGTCATCTTGTCCTTCTCGAACGAGATCACAAACAGCTCCAGCGAAATGCCTGCCACTTCCTGACGTTCAACCGAAATGATCTGGCCAACGCCGTGCGCCGGGTAAACCACAAATTCATTGGGACGAAAGTCGAGTTTCTTTGATTTTGTCATTCTTGATCCTCATGAGACACGCCGGATACCGCCCTTTTTTCGACAGTCAAATCCGCATCAGCCGGGGCAAACATGCCACGCCTAAGGTGCGGTTCAGGTCGATATTTCAAAGAGGCCCGCATCAGCTCTGGCCAGCCTCGGTCTGCATCCGTCTGTCAGTTGTGACCACAATATAACACAAAAAAGGGGGATTCGAAAGCTTCCCTTGAGGAAGCCCCGGAAAGCTGTCATTTTTTCAGGTCGTTACATCGCGCAGTTCATGCCGCACCTGCACAAGGTCGCGGGTTTTCAGGCGATTCGATGCCGCTCAGCCACCCTCGCCGGGGTTCTCCGAAAACAGTTCCATCTTGCCCTCTTTGCCATCCATCTCGTCAGCGTTGGGCAGCGGATCTTTCTTGGTGATGATGACGGGCCACATTTCAGAATACTTGCGATTGAACTCGACCCACTTTTCCATGTCCGGCTCGGTGTCGGGGCGAATGGCGTCTGCGGGGCATTCAGGTTCGCACACGCCGCAGTCGATGCATTCGTCAGGATGGATCACCAGCATGTTCTCGCCTTCGTAAAAGCAATCCACCGGGCAGACTTCGACACAATCGGTGTATTTGCAGGCGATGCAGGAATCATTGACGATATAGGTCATGCGGGCGCTCGTGTGCTTGGGTTCGGAGGTTCAGGTAAATGAGTCTGACGTATCATTCAAGGTGGCGGCGGCGCGAAAGATCACCCTGCCGCCGGTCCCGCTTGGTTGGCCGCCCTTTTCCCTCAAAGCGCGGATTTTCCGGGACAGGCGTTTCGCGCGGGCCGGGTTCGGGGGACATGTCATTGTAGAGCGCCTGCGCCTCGGGCGCGGGACCACGCCGCGTGCCCATGGCGACAACTTCGATGATACGCACCCGATCACCGATGGCAAAGGTCAGAACGTCTCCGCAGTTCACAGTGGTTGCGCGTTTTGTCACCCGCGCGCCGTTGACCCGCACGTCACCTGCTGCCACACGGGCCGCCGACAGCGAACGGGTCTTGAAGAAACGGGCAAACCACAGCCATTTGTCCAGCCGCAGCTTGTCCGGCGCATCGGTCAATTAGGTGTTGTCCTTCAGCCCCATAAGGGCTGCCGCAAACGGGTTGTCCGGGTCGATCGGCTTTTCTTTCCGCGGCGGACGGGCCGAGAAATTCTGTCCCTTGCCGCCGTCGCCGTCCTTGCGCGGGCCTTTGCCCTTGCCTCTGGGCTTGCCACCCTTGCCGCGCGGTTTGCCACCCGGCGCGGGCCGGGCGCGGTTGGCGACGGGCGCTCGACCCCACGTGAAGGTGTAAAAAACCTCGATCTCCGGTGCGTCAACTTCGGCGTCCGCCGGGGCGCCGGTTTCGGTCTCTGTCTCCGACACGGCCGGTATGTCTGCGGGAACCTGCGGCGTTTCCGCCGCCTCCGCGATCACCGGCACCTGCCCCTCATCCACGATATCGGCGGCGCCTTCCGGCACATCCGCCGGGGTGGCCGCGTCCATCACAGGGGCGTCGGCCTGTGGCTCATCGGTGACAACGTCCGTGACCGGTTTGACCTTTTCCCGCTCGCCCTTTTCAGCCTTGTAGCCAAGGCCTGCCATCAACCCGGCAAACTGTTCCAGTGTCATGCCGGTGATCGACAGCATGTCTGCCTTGGCCTCGAAACCGCCACGCGAATCCTCGGCGCGCAGCATGTCGGCGAGCCGTTCGAGCATGTCGATGCGGATCGCCCGTTCGCCTGCATTGCGATAGCCCGCCATGGTGTCGGCACCCTCGCCCGCATCGTTCATCGCCGGAATGGTGACCAGACCGGGGGGCGGGGATTCGGGGAATTCACCCAGACCCCTGGACAGCGACCACAACACCAGCCGCAACCGCGTGGGCGCGGGTTTCAGCAGCAAGGGCATGAAGATCGTGAACTGACCAAAGCGGATGCCATGTTTGCGCAGCGCGCCGCGCGCGTCCTGATCCAGCGCCTTGACCTCGGCGGCCACAGCCGCTCGGGGCAACACGCCCAACGCCTCGATCAGGCGAAAGGCAAAGCCCTTGGCCAGACCCGTCAGCGCCTCGTCCCGCTGCATGTTCAAGAGCGGCTCGAACAGCGCCGCCACCTTGCGGTCAATGAAATGCTGCGCGCGCCGCTGCACCTTCTGGGCAACCTCGGGGCCTGCGACATCGTCCACAAACACCTCGACCTGCGGTTTCAGCGGCTCGGACCCGGCAACCAGCTTGCCCACCGCCGAGGCGCCCCACATCAGCCCGCCCTGCTCGGTGAAATCAATCTCGGTATCGGGCGCGTTGTAAAACCGGTCCGCGCGGAGATGAAAATGCGGGGCCAGCGCCTGCAAGGCCGCCGACTTGATCGTCTTGGCCTCGGCCGCACCTGCGCCCTTGTCCTGAGAGAACCTGAACCCATCCAACTTGCCGACGAACTCGCCCTCGACGCTCACTTCTCCGGAATCATTTACTTCGGCCACCATGGCCTCCTTCTGGCCCAGCCGGCGCAACAAAACGGATGTGCGCCGGTCTACAAATCTTTGTGTCAGCTTTTCGTGCAAAGCATCTGACAGTCGGTCTTCTACATGGCGGGTCTCTCCGCGCCAATGGTCTATATCATCCACCCACCCCTTGCGCTGCGCCACATAGGTCCATGTGCGGATAAACGCCAGTCGTTTGCTGATCGCGTCGATATCGCCATCGCTCCGGTCGATCCGCTTGATCTGGCGCGCCATCCAGTCATTGGGGATGGACCCGCGTTCGTGCAGGTAGCGGAATATAACGTCCAGAAGGCCGGAATGTTCCTGATGGCTGATGCCCCGGAAATCGGGCACGCGGCAGACATCCCACAGCAATCTGACCGACGGGCCGTCGGTACAGCGCGCCACCACCTCGGCACTCTCGGCCAGCGATTTCAGCGCCATCAGGTCATCGGCCTCGCGCGCACGCACCAGCACCTCGTGATCCGGCGGCGCCTCAAGACTGCGCACAAGCGCGTCGATGGTGCCGAATTGCAGCGCGTGATTGCGCCATTGCAGCTTGCTCAGCGGGGTAAAGCGGTGATCCATGATCGCCTGCGCCACGCCCTCGTCCAGCGGGCGCACATCGCCCGTCACCCCAAACGTGCCATCCTTTTGCCCGCGTCCCGCACGGCCCGCGATCTGGGCCAGCTCGTTCGGGGCCAGCGGGCGCATCCGCCGCCCGTCAAACTTGGAGAGCGACGAAAACGCCACATGGTCGATATCGAGGTTCAGCCCCATGCCGATGGCATCCGTGGCCACCAGAAAATCGACTTCGCCGTTCTGGTACATATCGACCTGCGCGTTGCGCGTGCGCGGGGACAGCGCGCCCATGACCACCGCCGCCCCACCCTTTTGACGGCGGATCAGTTCGGCGATGGCGTATACATTATCGACCGAAAACCCGACAATGGCAGACCGGGGCCGCATACGGGAAACCTTTTTCTGACCGGAATAGACCAGTTGGCTCATCCGCTCGCGGCGCATGTACTGCACACCGGGCACCAGCGCGCCAATGGGTCCGCGCATCGTGTCAGCGCCCAGAAACAACGTCTCGTGCAGCCCACGGGCGCGCAGCAGGCGGTCGGTAAACACATGACCCCGTTCAGGGTCGGCGCAGAGCTGAATTTCGTCCACGGCGAGAAAATCAACGCCCATCCCCTCTGGCATCGCCTCGACGGTGCAGACCCAGTATTGCGTGCGCGGCGGCACGATGCGTTCTTCACCGGTCACCAGGGCAACGACCGAAGGGCCGCGCACCGCAACGATCCGGTCATAGACCTCGCGCGCGAGCAGCCGCAGCGGCAACCCGATCACACCTGTGCGGTGGCCCAGCATCCGTTCGATCGCATAGGTGGTCTTGCCTGTGTTGGTGGGGCCAAGAACGGCCACCACGCGCGCGTCGCCCGACATGGGCTATCCCCCGTTCAAGCCGGTGCTTCCTGTCAAAGCTCGCGGCCAATGCCTCTGGTCTTGAGCTGCTCCAGCGCCTTGCTGGCGTTTTCATGGTTTGGATGCAACTCCAGAACCCGAGAGAATGCTTTTTCCGCCTGCGCATAGTCCCCGAACTCCTGCAACATCACACCAAGGCCGAAAATAGCGTTGTAGTTGTCGGGGTTGAGGAACAGGGCACGCTCCAGATCGTCCAGCGCGGGGCCATACAGCCCCTTCATGTAAAAGGCGGTGGCGCGGGCGTGCCAGCCCTCGGCAAAGTCGGGGGCGTGATCGGTCACGGCCGTCAGATGCTCGATGGCCGTGTCCACCCGCTCTTCCTCCAGCGCCTCGCGGCCCCGGCGCAGCAGCATGTCAAGCGCGGTCGAGCCGGATTTCGACCACTCCCGCTCGATCTCGCGGCTCAGGCGCGTCGCCTCGGCAGGCTGGGCCTCGCGCAGCGCGCCCAACATCTCGTCCAGCGAGGATTGCGCGTGGCCAGGTAAGGAATTCCCTACTGTCAGTAAAAGTGCCGTGACGACAGGGTAGAGTTTACGCAGATGTGTGCCCATAACAGTGAATGTAACAGGCCGCGCAGCAAATTCCAGAGACGAGCGCGCGGTCGCAGTCGAAAAGGGCATCAAAAAGATGAGTGACACCGTGAATGAAGCCGTCGTCGTGCTGAACGAAAAGCTGGCAGGCGCCGATTTTTCAGGCACCGCGAAATTTGACATCGAAGGCGAAGGTGCTGTGATGATGGACAGCGATGGCGCACGCGCCGGGGACGAGCCTGCGGACGTGACCCTTTCGGCGGATGTCGACACGTTCAAGGCGATCCTGTCCGGCGAAACCAACCCCACCTCGGCCTTCATGACGGGCAAGCTAAAGGTAGACGGCGACATGGGACTCGCAATGACACTCGCCTCCGTGCTTGCCTGATGACGCTGACGGCGGCGCCTCTCTTTACGGATGTGAGCCCCGCTCCGCTTGAGGGGACCGCCTATTGGACAAAGGCCGCGGACGGGGTGCGCATTCGCCTTGGCGTTTTCGTCCCCGACGATGCGCGCGGGACGGTGCTGCTGTTTCCGGGCCGCACTGAGTATGTCGAAAAATATGCGCCCGCCGCCGGGGATCTGGCACAGCGCGGCTATGCCAGCGTCATTGTCGACTGGCGCGGACAGGGGCTGGCCGATCGTCTGCTGGACGACAACCGCATCGGGCATGTGGGCCTGTTTGCCGACTATCAGCTGGATGTCGACGCAATGGTGCACGCGGCCAACGCATTGGGCCTGCCCAAACCGTTTTACCTGCTCGGGCATTCCATGGGTGGCTGCATCGGCCTGCGCTCGCTTTATGAAGGGATCGACGTCGCTGCCGTGGCTTTCACCGCGCCGATGTGGGGCATTCGTATCGCGCCGCATCTGCGGCCCGTGGCCTGGGCGCTGGGGCACATGATGCCTGCCATCGGGCACGGCCACCGCCTGCCGCCCGGACGTGACATCGAGGCCTACGTTCTGACCGCCGCGTTCGACGACAACATGCTGACAACAGACGCGGAAATGTACGAGATGATGCAACTGCAATTGCAGGCCCATCCCGAACTCTCCCTTGGCGGCCCCAGCTTTGTGTGGCTGCGCGAGGCGCTGGCCGAAACGCTGTCGCTGGCACGCATGCCCACCCCGACCATCCCCGCAGACACGTTTCTGGGCACCAACGAACGCATCGTGCACATCGGCCGGATCGAGGCGCGGATGCGCGACTGGCGCAACGGCAGGCTGCACATCATCGAAAACGGCGAACACGAGGTGATGATGGAAGGCGCCGAAGACCGCAAGAACATCTTTGACACCATCGCCGCACGGTTTGCCCAGGCCGCCTGAGGCTGGCACAGCCCTGATCCCATGCTAGGTTTGCGCCCATGAGCGCATTGACCTTCACGCCCGCAGGCATCTACTGCCCCGCCGGTGACTTTTACATCGACCCATGGCGGCCCGTGGACCGGGCCCTGATCACCCACGGCCATGCCGATCACGCACGACGCGGCATGGGCGCCTATCTGGCAAGCGATCTGGCGGCCCCGGTGATGCGCCACCGGTTGGGCGATATCGCCCTTGAAACAGTAGGTTACGCCGAAGTACGCCGCATCGGTGGGGCGCGCGTGTCATTCCACCCCGCAGGGCACGTGCCCGGATCGGCCCAGATCAGGGTCGAGGTCGATGGCGAGGTCTGGGTGGCCTCCGGAGATTACAAACTGGACGATGACGGGCTGTCGACCCCGTTCGAACCCGTGCCCTGCCAGCATTTCATAACCGAAAGCACGTTCGGCCTGCCCGTGTTTCGCTGGCGGGACCAGCGCGAGGTCGCCGCACAGATCAACGCCTGGTGGGCGTCCTGTGCGGCGGCGGGCAAAACCGCCTTTCTGGGCTGTTATGCCCTGGGCAAGGCACAGCGCCTGCTGACGCTTCTTGACCAGACCATCGGCCCCGTCCTGACGCATACAGCCATCGAGAACACCAACGCGGTCATGCGTGCCCAGGGCATTGCCCTGCCCGAAACGGTACATGCCGGCCCCGACCTGACGCCGGGGGCGCACAGGGGCGCCCTGGTTCTGGCACCGCCCTCGGCGCTGGAGTCAAACTGGGCCCGCACATTCGGACCGCGCGAGACCGCCTTTGCCAGTGGCTGGATGGCCCTGCGCGGACTCCGGCGGCGTCGATCGGGCGACCGGGGGTTCGTCATCTCGGATCACGCGGACTGGACCGGCCTGATTGACGCCATCACCCAAACCGGCGCGGAAAACATATACGTGACGCATGGTTACACGGAAATCTTCACACGCTATCTGAATGAAATGGGCTGGACCGCGCAGGTGGTACCAACCGAATTCGGCGGCGACGAAGCCGAGGACGCGGCGTGAAATCCTTTGCCGCCCTGTTCACCGCCATCGACCAATCCACCAAGACAAACGTCAAGGTGGCGGCATTGGCCGACTATTTCGCATCCGCCCCCGAGTCCGACCGAATCTGGACAATCGCCATCTTTTCGGGCCGCCGCCCCAAGCGTGCAGTAACCACGACGCGGCTGCGCGAATGGGGGGCCGAGGTGGCGGGCATCCCGCTGTGGCTGTTTGAAGAATCCTATCCGATTGTCGGCGATCTGGCCGAAACAATTGCGCTGGTTCTGCCGCCGCCAGAATCTAACTCGGACCACGGTTTATCCCACTGGATCAATGTCTTGCGCGGCCTTTCTGATTCCGACGAGGAGGCGCGCAAAAAGACCGTGCTCGCCGCCTGGAACAGCCTCGACCCCACCCAGCGCTTTCTCTTCAACAAGCTGCTGACAGGTGGCTTTCGCATCGGGATCAGCCAGAAACTGATGACGCGCGCGCTGGCCCGCGCCACCGGGCGCACCGAGGCCGAGATGGCGCACCGCCTGATGGGCGATTGGGACCCCGCCACAACCACCTGGGCAAACCTGATCGAGGCTGACGACCCGACAGCAACTGCCTCGCGGCCCTATCCGTTCTATTTGTCCTATGGGTTGGAGGGGGATGTAAAAACCCTCGGAAAACCAACAGATTGGCAGGCAGAGTGGAAGTGGGACGGCATGCGCGGACAACTGATCCTGCGGAACGGCGCATACTATGTCTGGTCGCGCGGCGAAGAGTTGATGACCGACCGTTTCCCCGAATTCGCCCGCGCCCGCGATTTCATTCCCGACGGGACGGTTCTGGATGGAGAATTGCTGGTCTGGGGGGATAACGGGCCGCAGTCCTTCAACGCGCTGCAAAAGCGGATCGGGCGCAAAACCGTCCCGAAAAAACTGCTGAGCGAAGCCCCGGTCATTCTTTACGCCTATGACCTGCTGGAATGGCAGGGCGTTGATATTCGGCAGGTTTCACTTTCGGAACGCCGCGCAACCCTTCTGAAATTATGCGAAAACCTGCCCACAGACGTGCCTTTGAAACTCTCCCCGAACGTGAAGTTCGACACATGGGATGCGCTCGCCGACATCCGCGCGACCGCCCGCGATGCCTCTGCCGAAGGGCTGATGCTCAAACGTCCCGACAGCCCCTATCTGACCGGGCGCAGAAAAGGCGACTGGTGGAAATGGAAACTTGATCCGCTCACCATCGACGCGGTGATGATCTATGCCCAGTCGGGGCACGGACGGCGCGCCAACCTGTTCACCGACTTCACCTTTGCCGTCTGGAAGGGAAACGAGCTCATCCCCTTCACCAAGGCCTATTCCGGTCTCACCGACGAAGAGTTCCGCAAGATCACCGCATGGGTGAAAAAGAACACGCAGCAGCGCTTTGGCCCGGTGCGCAGCGTCACGCCCCACCACGTGTTCGAAATCGCGTTCGAGGGCATTCAGGCCTCATCCCGCCACAAATCCGGCGTCGCTCTGCGCTTTCCGCGTATGTCACGCTGGCGTCATGATAAACCCGTCTCCGAGGCCAACAGTCTCGATGATCTGAACCGGATGCTGGACACCTATGGATAATTCAAACCCGCCTTTCGCCCCGACACCGCCCGGCGTTGCCTTTCCGGGCGGCGCGTGGGACTGCCATGTGCACCTGCTTGGCGGGCCGCAGCATGCCCTGTCACCCACCCGCGTGCAGAACCCCGCACCGGGCCATGACTTCGACGACTGGCTGAACATGTACCGCGCGCACCTGTCCGCCCTGGGATGCAGCAAGGGGCTGATCGTACACACGATCCTGTACGGCGCCGACAACACGGTGACGCGCGAGGCGATCGCGGCCATGGGCGACGGGTTCAAGGGCGTGGGCCTGTTGCCTGATGGGTCAAAACCGTCCGAAATCAAGGCATTCGCCGATGCCGGCATCGTCGCCGTCCGCCTGAACTATGTGCATGGCGGGCTGCTGTCCTGGGACGGCGCGCGCGACATGGCACCGGCCCTTGCAGATCACGGCATGCACATCCAGATCCTGATCCACGCGGACAAACACATCGAGCAGATCGCCGACGACATCCGCGCCCTGCCCGTACCGGTCGTCATCGACCATTGCGGCTGGCCCACGGACATGGCCGTCGACACCCCGGCCATCGACACGCTCTGTGCCCTGCTGAGCGAAGGACACGTTCACGTCAAACTCTCTGCCCCCTATCGGTTCTGCGCGGACTGGAGTGCGGCAACCCCGCTGATGCGCCGCCTGATCGCGGCCAATGCCGATCATTGCCTCTGGGGGTCCGACTGGCCCTACCTGATGCTGAACGGGGTGCCGATGCCCCAAGCCAGCGCACTGGCCGACAGCTTCAGCGCAATCACCAGCGCAGAGGAACGCGGCAAGATCCTTTGCGCCAATCCCGACCGTCTTTTCTTGTCCTGATCGACTGACCGGAAATAGCTCGACAGGTCCGGAGGTTTGGTCTTGCGCCCGGTCGCTTTCGCATTGCTCGGGGACCCATTTTTTCGCCATGACGGTGGATGCTAACACCACACTGCCAACCGCAAGGCTCCTCGACCTTGCATCACTCCTCTGCGGTCCGATTGCGCCCAAACCTGCCGATTCCTTGACGCGGAGCGCCGTTCTGCAATATATTTCTAAATGTATTTGTTACTTGCGGTCGCGAGGCGACCGTACCCCGTTTTTATTTGGAGAAAGAACATGCGTTTCATTCTGTTTTTATGCGCTATCACACTCATCGGTGTGGGCAACGCGACACAAGCCTCGACAGTTGTCGTGTCCGGAGATTCGAATTTCTTGATCGCCACAGACCCGGCCAACGGCAACTTCAACGCGGACAATCAGACTTTCCTGCGCAACGTTCTGGGCGCCGGAACAAACGTGTTCATTGGCAATGAAAACCTCGGCGGAGGGGTGCAGGCCAACGACTACTTCAACAGCCTCGCTGGCGTCACCTCTACCTTTTCTTTCGGCGATACCGTGATCACGTCATCGCTGCTGGCGAATGTCGATCTCTATGTCCAGCTTGGCGCGACCAATGACTTTCTCGCCTCCGAACGGTCGGCCATGTCGAACTTTCTGAGCGGTGGCGGAACACTGTTTGTCATTGGCGATTACAATGGTGCTTTCAGCATCAACAACAGCTATCAGAATACCTTGCTGTCCAACCTCGGCAGCAGCATCCAGATCGACGGCACCATTTTCGATTTCGCCTATCAGACGACCGACAATGTTGCGTCTGACCCGCTTACCGCGGGCGTGTCGACCCTGACCTATGCCGGACCGGGGCTGGTGACCGGGGGCACAGCGCTGTTTCAGGGGCGTGATGGCGCCAGCACCCAGCAGACCTTTATCGCGTACGAAAACGACGTGACTCCGCCTGTCCCGCTCCCTGCCTCTGCACTTCTGTTGCTTGGTGGCCTCGCGGGTCTGGGGGTCATGCGACGCAAGCGCGGCTAAATCCGCCCCTCATCACATCCGCAACGCCCCGCGACCCACGCGGGGCGTTTTCTTTCGCGCACCGTGCGGTTTGGTGCAGGTCGCGAAACCCTTGCCCTCACAGGCGGACAGCCATACCTATGGCGCGTCACACCAATGAGGTCCTACAATGTTCAACCTGCCCTTCCCCGTCCACGACATCAACGCATCCAACGGGGATGAATCACTGGGCAATCTGCCCGAATGGAACCTTGACGACCTCTATACCGGGCAGGACGCGCCCGAACTCAAACGCGACCTCGACTGGCTCGAAATCGCCTGCAGCACATTCGCCGCCGACTACGAAGGGAAACTGGCCGATCTCGACGCGCCCGGCCTTCTGAACTGCATCCGGCGCCAGGAACGGATCAACCAGGTCGCCGGGCGCATCATGTCCTATGCGGGCCTGCGCTATTACCAGCTGACCACGGATGCGGACCGCGCCAAATTCATGTCCGACGTCCAGGAAAAGGTGACCAACTTCACCACGCCGCTGGTCTTCTTCACGCTCGAACTCAACCGGCTCGAAGACGACCACCTCGGCGGCCTTCTGACACAGAACACCGACCTTGCCCGCTACAAACCCATCTTCGACCGTATCCGCGCGATGAAACCCTACCAACTGTCTGACGAGATGGAGAAATTCCTGCACGACCTCGGCGTGGTCGGTGACGCATGGGAGCGTCTGTTCGACGAAACCATCGCCGGTCTCGAATTCCACATCGACGGCGAACCGCTCAACATCGAAGGCACGCTCAACCTGCTCACCGACCCCGACCGCAAGAAACGCGAAACCGCCGCACGCGAGCTGGCCGAAGTGTTCTCCGGCAACATCAAAACCTTCGCCCGCGTGCACAACACGCAAAGCAAGGAAAAGGAGATCATGGACCGCTGGCGCGGTATGCCCACGGCGCAAACCGGCCGTCACCTGTCCAACCAGGTCGAACCCGAAGTCGTCGAGGCCCTGCGCAACGCGGTTGTCGCCGCCTATCCCAAACTCAGCCACCGCTATTATGAACTCAAACGCAAATGGCTGGGTCTGGAAACCATGCAGGTCTGGGACCGCAACGCCCCCCTGCCCATGGAAGACCCGCGGATCGTGAACTGGGGCGAGGCGGAAAAGACGGTAATGGATGCCTATACCGCGTTTGACCCGCGCATGGGCGAACTGGCCCAACCCTTCTTTAAAAAGGGCTGGATTGACGCAGGCGTGAAACCCGGCAAGGCCCCCGGCGCCTTCGCCCACCCCACGGTGACGGATGTGCACCCCTACGTCATGCTCAACTATCTGGGCAAACCGCGCGACGTGATGACACTGGCGCACGAGCTGGGCCATGGCGTGCATCAGGTGCTGGCCGCAGGTCAGGGCGAGATGCTGTCCTCCACCCCGCTCACGCTGGCCGAAACGGCCTCCGTCTTCGGTGAAATGCTCACCTTCCGCAAAATGCTCGACGGCGCGAAAACGCAAGCCCAGCGCAAGGTCATGCTCGCCGGCAAGGTCGAGGATATGATCAACACCGTCGTGCGCCAAATCGCCTTCTACGATTTTGAGTGCAAACTGCACGAGGCACGGCGCGGCGGAGAGTTGACCCCGGACGACATCAACGCGCTGTGGATGTCGGTACAGGCCGAATCCCTCGGGCCAGCCTTCGAATTCATGGACGGGTACGAAACCTTCTGGGCCTACATCCCCCATTTCGTCCACTCGCCCTTCTACGTCTACGCCTACGCCTTTGGCGACGGCCTCGTGAACGCGCTCTATTCGGTCTACGAAGAAGGTGCCGAGAACTTCGAGGAAAAATACTTCGACATGCTGAAAGCAGGCGGTTCCAAACACCACAAAGAGCTTCTGGCCCCCTTCGGTCTGGACGCCTCGGACCCCAAATTCTGGGACAAGGGGCTGGCCATGATCTCGGGCTTTATCGACGAGTTGGAAGCCATGGAGGGGTGAAGCGCCTGCCGCATCGCGCCGATGCCAACGAAAAAAGGCGACCCACACCGGGTCGCCTTTTTCATTTCATATGTGACGCAGGCTCAGGCCGTCTTGCGACGGCGACGTGCCATCAAGCCAAATGCGCCCAAACCGCCCAGCATCAAAGCCATCCCGGCCGGCAACGGCACGGGTGCGACCACGATGTCGATGCTGGTCCTCAAACTGTTGGTTCCATCCGTACCGAACAAGTTGATCGTGTAGGTACCAAAAGCCTGCGGATCACCAGCGGTGTAACCAAACCCGAGGTTTTGCGAATTCTGCGCAACGGACGGGCCTCCGGAATTGTCACCATAAATCAACAACGGGTCGAACCCGCCAGCTACAAAGTTCACGCCGGAGCTTGGATCATTGTCGACTCCAAGCGAGAATGTCCAACCGCTGTTTGCCAACGTGCCGCCCTGCGTGCCGCCCACATCAATCGAGAACTCGAAGTTCCAGATCGACCGGTCTGCTGGTGCATTGCTCAACGCCGGATCGAACGTGTACGTGCGGTCGCCATCATAATTGAACGTATTTTGCGGACTGCCAGCCAGATCAAACCGGAGCTTTCCGCGCAAACCCAGTTCAACACCAAAGCTGTTAACTCCGGTGAACGATCCATTCGCATTTCCGCTGCCGAAAACAACCCCGTTTTGCAGATCACCCGTCCCGTTGACGGGTACCGCGTGAACTGCACCTGCGCCCGCCAGAACGACCGCCGCTGCGGTCAAAATAGACTTAATCTTTCTCACAATTATTCCCCTTCCCCATTCCATACAATTAGTCACACAAACGTTGTCGTGCCACCAGAATGCTATAGAGCGCGCTTGCCAAATGGAACAGCCGACAGTCAAATAACCCTTGGAATTCGGCTCACGGCATTGTTTTTGGCACCAGTTTGTCGATGTGATGAGCAAAGATGGAAGTGACGCAAGAGTTTTTGACCTCAACGGAACGTGCATGACGATTGAGGACGGCATTGGAATACTCTCTGATTTGGTCCCTGATCATCGAATCAGCACAACGGGCAACCCATTGCCGGTACCGGCAGACCTCAGCGATGCTCCGATACGCGAACACCTCGGACAGTATCCGTCAATTTCACCATCGGACGGAATCCGGTGGACACTCGAAGCATTCCGGAGGCTGCAGGAAGAAGGACGGCTTCGCCTGCGCTAGACCATTACGCTCAATTGGCAGGGATCATTGCGCAGACCGCCCGAATGGCAGGAAAGTCCCCGAGAATTCAACGCTTCGCCGCAACACTTTAATCTTTCTATAAAGATGGCGTGTTGATCATGAAATACTGGACGCGGACGTTTCATACGGACAAGCACAAGTCCGAGATGTGGGATCGGTGGCAGCGCGGTGCATCACGGAGCTCGATCGGTAACAGGTTTGACCGGGCATCTTCGTCGATCTTTCCGCACCTGGCTTTGACCGGGGCCATCTGTCCACCTGCACGCACCAGGTCTCGGCTGGTCTTGAGTTTGGAGGAGCGCGAAGAGATATCGCGTGGGTTGGCCGGCCCTTCGCTACGTCCTGTCCGCACGTCCGCTTCGGTATCACTCCAACTCGACCAGCAGGTCCTTGGCGTCGATCTGGCCGCCGGGGCCGACATGCACGGCCTTGACGGTCGCGTCACGCTCGGCATGGATGCCGGTTTCCATCTTCATCGCCTCGATGGTCAGCAGCAGATCGCCTTCGCTGACCTTCTGGCCTGCCTGCACGCCGACGGTTGCCACGACACCGGGCATGGGGGCGCCGATATGGTTTGCATTGCCTGCTTCGGCCTTGGGCCGCTGTACCGTGGTCGATTTCACCAGACGGTTGGGCACACGGATCACGCGCGGCGCGCCGTTGAGTTCAAAGAACACCTTGGCCTCGCCGTCCTCGTTGGTCTCGCCCACCGCTTGCAGGCGGATTTCGAGGGTCTTGCCGGGGTCGATTTCGGCGGTGATTTCCTCGCCCGGCTCCATGCCGTAGAAAAACGTCCTGGTGGGCAGGGTCCGAACCGGCCCGTAGCTGCGGTGGCGCCCCATGTAGTCAAGGAACACCTTGGGATACATCAGGTATCCCGACAGGTCCTCGTCATCCACGTCACGCCCTTCAAGCTGTTTGGTGAGGTCGGCGCGCGTGGCCTCCAGATCGACCGCAGGCACATCCGCGCCGGGGCGATGCGTGTTGGGGGCCTCGCCCTTGAGGATTTTCGACTGAATGTCGTGCGGGAACCCGCCGGGCGGCTGGCCGAGATTGCCGCGCATCATGTCAACGACCGAGTCGGGAAAGGCGACATCCTTGTCCGGGTCTTCCACGTCTGATCGGGTCAGGTTCTGGCTGACCATCATCAGCGCCATGTCCCCCACCACCTTCGAGGACGGCGTGACCTTGACGATATCGCCGAACATCTGGTTCACATCCGCATAAGTGCGCGCCACCTCGTGCCAGCGTTCCTCAAGGCCAAGGGACCGCGCCTGCGCCTTGAGGTTGGTAAACTGACCACCGGGCATTTCGTGCAAATAAACTTCCGAAGACGGGGCCTGCATGCCCGACTCAAAGGCGGCGTAGTGATCGCGCACCGATTCCCAGTAATCGGAAATGTCGCGGATCGCATCGACCGAAAGCCCGGTGTCGCGATCGGTGTGCTGCAAGGCCCCCACGACCGTGCCGAGCGTGGCCTGGGACGTGTTGCCCGACAGCGCGTCCATGGCGCAATCGACGGCGTCCACGCCCGCCTCTGCCGCCGCCAATATGGTGGCGCAGGCGATTCCGGCGGTGTCATGGGTGTGGAAGTGGATCGGCAGGCCCACCTCCTGTTTCAGCGCCTTGACCAGCACCCGCGCGGCGGCGGGTTTGAGCAGACCGGCCATGTCCTTCAGCCCCAGCACATGCGCGCCCGCATCCTTCAGCTGGTTGCCCGTTTCGACATAGTATTTCAGGTCATACTTGGCGCGATCCGGGTTCAGGATGTCGCCGGTATAGCACACGGTGCCTTCGCAGATCTTGTTCTGCTCTTGCACCGCATCCATGGCGACGCGCATGTTCTCGACCCAGTTGAGGCTGTCGAACACACGGAACACATCGACGCCTGTGGTCGCGGCAACCCGCACGAATTCCTGCACCACGTTGTCGGGATAGTTGGTGTATCCAACCCCGTTGGCCCCGCGCAGCAGCATCTGGGTCATCAGGTTCGGCATCCGTTCGCGCAGGTCGCGCAGGCGCTGCCATGGGCATTCCTGCAGGAAACGATAGGCGACGTCAAAGGTCGCCCCGCCCCAGCACTCCACACTGAAAAGTTGCGGCAGGTTGGCGGCATAGGCAGGCGCGATCTTGATCATGTCATGGCTGCGCATCCGCGTGGCCAAGAGCGACTGGTGCCCGTCGCGCATGGTGGTGTCGGTGATCAGCAATTGCTGTTGTTGCTTCATCCAGTCGGCAACAGCCTGCGGGCCCTTTTGTTCCAGCAGGTTGCGGGTGCCCATCTGGTGGGACGGATCGGCCCTGAGCGCGGGCGGTTTGGGTTGTTTGAGGTCCGCGCGGGGACGCGGGCGGTCCTTGACCTCGGGATGCCCGTTCACGGTGATGTCGGCGATATAGGTCAGCACCTTGGTGCCCCGGTCGCGCCGCTTCTTGAAGATGAACAGCGCGGGCGTCTCGTCGATGAACTTGGTGTGGTAGGTGTTGTCGAGGAATGTGGGGTGTTTCAGCAGGTTCTCGACAAAGGCGATGTTGGTGGACACACCGCGAATGCGGAATTCACGCAGCGCACGGTCCATCCGGGCGATGGCCATTTCCGGCGTCGGCGCCTTGGCCGTCACCTTGGTCAGCAGACTGTCATAGTACCGGGTGATGACGCCGCCCGCATAGGCCGTGCCGCCATCCAGACGGATGCCCATGCCGGTCGCCTCGCGATAGGCGGTGATGCGGCCATAATCGGGAATGAAATTGTTCTGCGGGTCTTCGGTGGTGATCCGGGTCTGCAACGCGTGGCCCGTCAGCACGACGTCCTTTTGGGTGGGCTTGCCGGTGGCCTCGGCGATGGTCTTGCCTTCGGCGATCAGGATCTGGGCCTGCACGATGTCGATGCCGGTGACTTCCTCGGTCACGGTATGTTCGACCTGCACGCGCGGGTTCACCTCGATGAAATAGAATTTGCCGTCGTCCATATCCATCAGGAATTCGACGGTGCCGGCGCATTCGTAATTCACATGCTTGCAGATCTTGTAGCCAAGTTCGCAAATCTCCGTGCGCTGTTTCTCGCTGAGATACGGCGCGGGCGCGCGTTCGACCACTTTCTGGTTGCGGCGCTGGACCGAGCAGTCGCGCTCGTACAGGTGGTACATTCCGCCATGCTTGTCCCCGAGGATCTGCACTTCGACATGACGCGCCTTGAGGATCATCTTTTCCAGATAGCCCTCGCCGTTGCCGAATGCCGCTTCGGCCTCGCGCCGACCCTCCAGCACCTTTTCCTCGACCTCGGATTCGGACATGATCGGGCGCATGCCCCTGCCCCCGCCGCCCCAGGACGCCTTGAGCATCAGCGGGTAACCGACCTCTTTCGCTTCGGCCTTGATCGCCTTCATGTCATCGCCCAGCACTTCGGTCGCCGGGATCACCGGCACGCCGGCCTCGATCGCGACACGGCGGGCGGACGCCTTGTCGCCAAGGGCGCGCATGGTTTCGGCGCGCGGGCCGATGAAGGTGATGCCGTTCTTTTCGCAGGCATCCACGAATTCGGGGTTTTCGGACAACAGGCCATAGCCGGGGTGGATCGCATCCGCTCCGCTTTCGCGCGCCACGCGGATCATCTCGTCAATGCTCAGATAGGCGGCAACCGGGCCCAGCCCCTCGCCGATGCGGTACGCCTCGTCCGCCTTGAAGCGGTGCAGGCCCAGCTTGTCTTCCTCGGCAAAAACGGCAACTGTTTTCTTGCCCATCTCGTTGGCGGCGCGCATGATGCGGATCGCGATCTCGCCCCGGTTTGCAATCAGGATTTTCTTGAAGTCGGGCATGACGCTTCCCCCCCTCAGAGGCAGTATTGTGCAGTTGCAGCAATTCATATGACGTTTACGTCACGTGAACAACTGGTAGTTCTTGGTGGAGCGGCGCGTCAGGATGGGCCTTGCTGTCGCGCGAACCTGTGGCCCGACCTAGCTGCGGGCCGCCTTTTCGGCGAGACCCGAGGTGCCCTGACGGCGCTCCAGTTCGGCCATGACATCCGACAGCGCGACATCGCGCGCCGCCAGCATCACGAACAGATGGAAGATGACATCGGCCGCCTCAGCCGTCAGGGCCTCGGTGTCGCCCCTGACCGCCTCAATGATGGCCTCGATGGCCTCTTCGCCGAATTTCTCGGCGCATTTTTCGGGCCCCTTGGCCAACAGCTTGGCGGTCCATGACGTTTCGGGATCAGCGCCCTTGCGCGATTGGATGGTGGCAAAAAGATCGTCCAGCGTCATGTCAGCCTCATCGGGATACCGGCGGCGGCCATGTGGGCCTTGGCCGCGCCAATCGTGAAATCGCCAAAGTGAAAGATGGACGCCGCCAGAACAGCCGACGCCCCGCCCCGGATCACGCCGTCAACGAGGTGGTCGAGCGTGCCGACGCCTCCGCTTGCGATCACGGGGATCGTGACGGCATCCGCAATGGCGCGTGTGAGGGGCAGATTGAAGCCAGCGCGTGTGCCGTCGCGGTCCATGGACGTGAGCAGGATTTCTCCTGCCCCTTTGGCCGCAGCGGTGCGTGCGAATTCGACCGCGTCGATGCCTGTGGGTTTGCGCCCGCCATGGGTGAAGATTTCCCAGCGTCCGGGTTCGACCGTCTTGGCGTCGATGGCGCAGACGATGCACTGGCTGCCGAACTGGTCGGCGGCGCGGCGCAGCACGTCAGGGTCGGCCACGGCGGCGGAATTGAACGACACCTTGTCCGCCCCCGCCAGAAGCAGCGCGCGCACATCCGCCACGCTGCGCACCCCCCCGCCCACGGTCAGCGGGATGAAACACTGTTCCGCCGTGCGTTGCACCAGGTCGAACATGGTGCCCCGGTTTTCGTGGGTGGCGTGGATGTCGAGAAAGCACAGCTCGTCCGCCCCGGCGGCATCATAGGCCCGCGCCGCCGCGACCGGATCACCGGCGTCGACCAGATCGACAAAGTTCACCCCCTTGACCACGCGGCCATCGGCGACATCGAGACAGGGAATGATACGGGTTTTCAACATGCGGGTCTGATAGTGCGGTTTTGGGACCGGGGAAAGGGGCTCTGCCCCTCGGCCTGCGGCCTCACCCCGGGATTTTTTCAAATCAGAGAAGGGACGGAGCTTGTCTGTGGACGCCTTGATCCTGACACCTGTGTCCGGGCACGCGTCGGCAAAAGCCCACCGATCACGGGAATTTTGCTGGTCCCGGCCCGGCAATGGCGCATTACTCATCCCGGCATTGGAGGAGACGATACATGAAAATACTGACAGCAGCGGCATTGATTATTGCATTGGCGGGTCCGGCGATGGCAGGCGAAAATGGTATTGTGCGCAAGGAGGCCGCGGCGGGCGTCACGCAAACCGTGGATCAACTGGTGCGCGCGATGGAAGGGGCCGGGCTGAGCATCTTTGCCCGCGTGGATCATGGTGCGGGGGCCGTTTCGATTGGCGACGATGTGGGGGCGTCTCAGCTGCTGATCTTTGGCAACCCCAAGGTTGGGACACCCGCGATCAAGGATGATCCCGTTTCGGGCTTGTTTCTGCCCCTCAAGGTACTGGTCTATGAAGACGGTACGGGCAGGACAATGATCGCCTATGAGGACCCCGCCGGGATGCTGGGCCGTCTGGGCGGTGTGTCGGAAGACGCGCCTTATCTGGCGGTCATGGCCGGGGCATTGGCGAAGTTCACGGCCGGCGTGGCGCAATAGGCCTAGGCTTGCAGCAACGAAAGGGCGGCGGCCAGATCAATGGCTCCGTCATATAAGGCGCGACCCGAAATCGCGCCTGCAATGACGCCCGTGGCCTTGAGCGCACTCAGGTCATTCATGGAGGATACCCCGCCCGATGCGATCACCGGGATCGATACGGCACGCGCCAGGGCTTCGGTCGCTGCGATGTTGGGCCCGCCCATCGCGCCGTCCCGATTGATGTCGGTGTAGATGAGGGCGGCAACCCCTGCGTCTTCGAAGGATTTGGCGAGGTCCGTGGCGTCCACATCCGTTTCGGTCGCCCAGCCCTTGGTGGCGACCTTGCCGCCGCGCGCGTCGATGCCCACGGCCACATGGCCGGGAAAGGCGCGTGCCGCCTGCCGCACCAGATCGGGGTTTTCCACCGCAACGGTGCCGAGGATGACCCGTTCGAGTCCCTTTTCCAGCCACATCTCGATCGTGGCCATGTCCCGGATACCGCCACCCAGTTGTGCGGGCACCTTGCAGGCTTGCAGGATCGCCTCGACCGGGGCGGCATTTACCGGGGTGCCTGCAAAGGCGCCGTTCAGGTCAACCAGATGCAGCCAGCCACACCCGGCCTCGACAAACGCGCGCGCCTGTGCGGCGGGGTTGTCGTTGAAAACCGTCGCGCGGTCCATATCGCCATGCACGAGGCGCACGGCCTGTCCGTCCTTGAGGTCGATAGCGGGGTAAAGGATCATCGGGTTCCGGCCTTTTTCAGATGTCGCCCGCCATCTGTCACCTTGCGTCGCGAATTGCAACGCGACCCGAGGTCATTGTTGATCCGACGCCGTGGGATGCCGCAAGCTGCGCGCCAGAGTGGAGGAGATTACTCATGAAGGAATTGATGATCGCAGCGGCCATGATGGTACTGGCCGGGGCCACATATGCGGATCCGGTCGCGGGCACCTGGAAAACGGAAGTGGATGACGGGTCATACGCGTATATCAGCATGAAACCGTGCGGTGCCAACATCTGCGGCACAATTGCCGAGGCGTTTGACGCAAGCGGCCCGATTGCCTCGGATAACATCGGCAAGCAGCTGGTCTGGGACATGGTGCCCGGCGGTGGTGGCAGCTATGGATCGGGCAAGATCTGGCAACCGTCCACCGGCAAGGTGTTCAAATCGAAAATGTCTCTCAGCGGCAATACGTTGAAAGTGTCGGGCTGTGTCGGACCGTTCTGCAAGAAACAGACGTGGACACGCGTCAATTAAAGCTTTTTTCGCAGATTACAGGCTGGAACCCGCGTGTTCGCGCGGGTTTTTTCCTTGCCACTTGAACCCAAGGCCGATTGGACCATTATCAAAGGCAGTTATGTGATACCGCGCAACACCTCGCGCGCCCTTTGTCATGTTTTACCTGGGGAGTTATGACGCATGATCCATCCAATGCGGACATCCACCCATACATGTGCGCTCAGCATTGCGGTCCTGATGGCCACATCCACCGCAGCCTGGCCCAACCCGCTGGGCCTTTGGCGCACGCAGCCCGATCAGAACGGCCAGGTCGCAAATGTCAGCGCCCAGCCCTGTGGCAATTCTATCTGCGGTACGATCACCGCGGTGTTCAATCAGCAAGGACAGCCCGTCGCCGCCCCGACGGTGGGAACAAGAGTCTTCTGGAATATGGTCCCGGAGCGCGGGGCATATCAGGGGCGGGCATTCGTGCCGGCCCACAACCGCGAATACGCAGGGCGGCTCAGGGTCGAGGGCGACCGCATGACGGTCAGTGGCTGCCTTGGCCCCGTGTGCCAAAGCCAGGTGTGGACGCGCCTGCGCTAGTCACAATCGTGACGAAATTATCCCGGTGTTGAACCCGCCCATGCGCAATTCTCCGAACAGGCGCTGATACTCGATCTTGGGGCAGCGGTCCTGAATGACCGTGATGCCCCGCTCACGCGCCGTGGCCGCAGATTGTGAATGCGTGACACCGATCTGCATCCAGATGGTCCGCAGGGCGGGAAGCGTTTCCAGCGCTTCGTCCACGATGTCCGGCACCGCCTCGGAGCGGCGAAAAATGTCGACCATGTCCACAGGTGCGCTCAGCTCAGACATTCCGGCCACGACTTGTGATCCAAAAAGAGTGTGACCCGCATAGACCGGATTGACCGGATAGACCTTGAACCCTTTCAGCGTCAGATACCGCGCCACAAAATGGCTTGGGCGCACAGGGTTGGCCGACACGCCGATCATGGCGACAGATGCCGTTCGCTTCAGAACATCGCGCAAATGCTGGTCTGAATATGTTTCGTGCATGCCGATTCCGATGTTTTGGTGCCATAAGACAAAAAAACGCCCCGATCGCAAAGCGAAAGGGGCGAAAAAGTTGCGGAACGAGGGACAGTGATTAACCAACAGGGGTTCCAATCCTGTGGCTCACAACTCGAGATAAGATCATCTCGGCTCTGTTAAAGTGTGTCTCGCAAATCTGTGAACGAAACCTTAAACCCGATTGGCAAATATTCGCCCACGTGACGCGTCAGTCGAAAATATCCTCAATGATGTCAAAGGCGTCCTCGAACAAATCGCCCCAACGTGATTTTTTCCGTTTGGGCTTCTTTTTGAATGATCTGGATGGCTTCGGCTTTTTTGCCGCCTTTCGGCGAACGGGCGAGGTGCGGACCAGTTCCCGGTCACCTGTCTTGTCGCGCGGCAGCATCTTGAGATCGTGCAGCGGTGCGCCGCATTTCGAGCAGGCCAGTTCGTGCCGCGTCTTGCCGCCCATCACGAGGGCCGCGCGGGTGCCGCAGTAACAACAGGTGGCGATCTTGGTGGGATAGGCGATGTCCGTGCCCTCTTACATGTGGTCCTTGGACGCATATAGGGCAATCGCCGCAGCATTTGAGACATTGAGCGACCCAAACCCGCCGGGTGCGTCAATGCGAACCAGCATGTCGCAGGTTTCGCGGGTCTTTTGGCGCAAGCCCGGCCCCTCGGCCCCCAGCACCAGCGCGATGGCACGATCCTTTTGCCCGTTCAGCGCGGTTTCAATTGTCTGCCCAGCCTCGCCGTCAAGGCCCAGAACCAGATATCCCATGCCCTGCAATTCGACGATGGCATCCGCCAGATTGCGCACGCGCAGATAGGGCTGACGTTCCAGCGCGCCCGAAGCCGTCTTGGCCAGCGCCCCGGTCTCCGGCGCCGCATGATGGCGCATTCCGATCACCGCGGATGCCCCGAGCACTTCGGCTGACCGCAGGATGGCGCCCACGTTGTGCGGGTCCGTCACACGGTCCAGCAGGATCAGGCGGGGGGTGTCCGCGCCAATGGCGACATCCGCCAGACTGCCCCATTCCAGCGGCTTGACCTCAAGCGCCGCACCCTGATGGACCGAACCCGGATCAAGCGGTGCGGCAAACTTGCGCGCATCGACGACCTGCGGCGATATCCCCGCCGCCGCGATGGCATCCGCCAGCTTGTCCCTGGCGTTCAGCGTCACGATCAGTTGCAGTTTCACCCGGTCGGGGTTCATCAGCGCATCACGCACCGCATGCAGCCCGAACAGCCACACGGTCGCGGCGGCATCCGCCTTTTTGCCCTGCTCTTTCTGGACGACCCATTTCGGTTTCTTCATCTTGACCTCTTTGCCATCCTTATCCGTTGCGGACGGGCCGATTTTCTGCCTTGACCCTTCAATACCGTGGCGGTAGTCACGCGCTCACGCCAGTCGGGCTTTATGCTCTAATGGCTTAGTGGGCGACAGGCCGCAAGGTGTGGCAGGGGACTGTAACTCCCTCGCGGAGACGCACGCCTGGTTCGATTCCAGGGTCGCCCACCATCTCGGACTTTTGGTTGAAAAAACCCGCTAACACCTTGAAGGGAAAGGTGGTTTTTGCGGTTCGATAACCATTTTTCAGGTTGTATTCCAAAGGCTCTGCAAAGGCCAGTTTCAGCACAGTCCGCTTGAGCGCAACACCCCCATTTTCATATATATTCCAAGGACTTGCCAAGAAGACCATCGTGTGTTCGATAAAGTCGTCGAACCTATCCTTCGGTGGTACCGCGTGTTCAGCTTGATCTGCGAGCACCAACTTTTGTTTTTCAAGCTTCTCGATCTTAGCTTCATAGGCTTTGACCAATGAATCGCTACTGGTATCAACCACGCGATCCAGCAAGATTTCGATCTGGCTATCAATATCACCGATCTGAATCGCGAGTGTGTTCTTGGCCGAACGAGCCTCGCTAAGGCGGATTTCCCAGGCGTCCGCGAACATTGTTCGCGCCAGCGCAAACATCTGCTTGGCGGGCTGCAATGAACGAAGAATTTCAGCCGCACCATTCTCAATCTTTGCACGAGCGATAGATTTACGCCTGGATGCGCATTTCGGCGTATCACACAGATAGTACGGGTAGTGCTTGTTCCTGCCCTTAGACCAGCAAGAAGTCAGTGGTTCTGCGCAGTCATCGCAAAGCACAAACCCTCGCAGCGGAAAGTCTTCACTTATGTCCTTGCGTGCAGGTGCGTAAACTTTGCCATTTAGAACCTCTTGTATCCGCTCGAAAGTCTGCAGCGAGATTAGAGGCTCATGGTGACCTTTGCGAAGGGACACACCCCAATTTGGCGCATCAACATAGCCCGCGTAGACAGGCCGTTGGAGGATATCTTTGACCTTCGAAGGATGGACATATTGAGTTTTGCCGC